>Ga0114979_10003189_pt1 | contig 11039 bp, 10 predicted proteins | sample S_140625_EF_Meta_FD_87315 | JGI IMG/M metagenome (GOLD analysis project Ga0114979, IMG submission 87315) | Freshwater microbial communities from Lake Simoncouche, Canada to study carbon cycling - S_140625_EF_MetaG | ecosystem: Environmental > Aquatic > Freshwater > Lake | place: Lake... | reverse complement strand
CACTACAAACAAAGGTTTGTTGTTAGAACGGATAGAAGTTGTACCTCTGATTTGAATAGTTGGAGCAGCTCCGGGCTGACCACTGGTGTTGGTAACTTCTAAACCAGCTACTTTGTTTTGTAACAATTGAGAAGGAGAAACAATCATTCCCTGATTGAAATTCTTTGCCTGAAGAGAAACAACAGAACCTGTTAAATCTTTCTTACGGGCAGTACCATAACCAATAACCACTACATCATTCAACTGATCAGCAGTACCAGCAAGGGCAACCTCTACTGAAGAACGGGATGATACATTTACTTCTTGATTAGAGAATCCAACAGAAGAAATCACCAAAGTGGAAGTAGAAGAAGGTACAGAAATTTTAAAAGTTCCGTCAGCAGCCGTTTGGGTGCCTGATTTAGATCCTTTCACTACAACGGAAACACCAGCAAGCGGAGAACCGTCTTTGGCGTCTGTTACCCTTCCCGAAATAGTTTTGTTTTGGGCTTGCGCAGAAATCACGAACAAGCAAGCAAATAAACCCAGCAATGTGGGCATGACTAGCTTTTTAAAATTCATATTTGGCAGTTTATTGGTTATATAGCGTGTCAAATGTACACGTTTTTGATAAAAAAAAAATTTTGTTTATCTTTTTAAGGATTTAATAGAGAATTAATTTAAAAATTTAAAAATTCGGGAGAAATCCAACGAATGATTTAGACCAACTATCCTCAATTAACGCTGCATTAAGCTATATATTATACCTATTGATCGAATTTGATGAACTATTATATATATAAATAAAATAATAAATATTTATTTCTTATGCATAATACATTTTGAATCATTTGCTTATAAAATAATTATATATTTTACTTGATGTAGTAGCGAGTAATTGAACAGCAGCCGCTTCCTGCTTGCAGTTTTTCGACAATAATACCAATACGTATTTTCGGCCATCCGGAAGATAAATAATGCCCCCATCGTGGTGAACTCCAGTTATCCAGCCAGTTTTATGGGCAACCTGCACGTTTTTGGGCAACAAAGCCGGAATCAGGTCATTATAGTATTGCTGCCTCAAAATATCTACCATTGCTGCAGAAGCATCTGAATTTATAGCTTTTCCCTCGGCAAGCTGTTCAAAAATTACTTGTAAGTCATAGGCACTGGTTACATTATTTAACCCCTGTTGATAGGCCTTATTGTCTTCCACCCCCCTACGAACCAGTATATCCGGGGCACCTAATTGGCGCATCGTAGCAGTAATTTGTTCTCCCTTTACTTTAGTCATCAACAAATTGGTGGCTACATTGCTACTTCTGGTAATCATACGCTCCAGTAAATACTGAATCGTTTGGGGGGTTCCCATTTTTGCATACACGTCATCATCACTGTCGTCGCCCGCCTGTAAAGTATACCAACTGCCATCTACGATACTTTGAAACTCTTTCCGCACCACCATGGTATCCTGCAATGTAAATGACCCAAGTGCCGCCTGCCGAAATACCTCAATCATTACAGGTGTTTTCATGGTGCTGGCCGCGTGGAATAATTCTTTCTCATTCCAATAAATGGTATCGCCAGTACCCAAGTCTTTAAATGCCATAGCAAAAACCCCTTCCTCGGAACCAAACAAACGTTGAATTTCCTGAATAAGTTGTTGCTTCCTTTGCTCCTTCAGCTGCGCATGTATATTCGTTGCACTCATACCGAATAATAGTAAAATGAGTAATCTTTTCATACCCTACAAATTACTGGATTTTTTCAGTAATATTAAGGTATGAAACTTTTTATGGTGTTGATTGGCTGCAAACCGCAGGGCCGGCATACCGAACAACATGATATTTTTTTTGGTATTGCCCCTTCACTTTCCGAACTGGTTCCGCAATTGCATGCTTTCTGGCCGGGGAACCACCGCCTGCACATCGATGCCTGGCGGGAAGTAACAGTGGTTAATGGATTCGCAGTACATGTGAAATCAGCACCCCATTTATCAAGCGCAAAAAAAGGCCCCCGACTATTTTTTATAAACCTGGGCGGGTATAAGCCGATGGAATTTGAAGAATACCATTATAAAATGATAATAGCGGCTCCTAGCAAGGCAGCTGCCATCCGCACAGCCAAAGCATCTACATTTTTTAAACATACAGGTTATAAAGGAGCCGAAGCACATATCGATGATCAGTATGGCATTGATATAGATGATGCTTATCAGATAGAAGAACTGCTATCTGAAAACTTATTGCAACAATATTCAATTGAATTGAGTCCCCTATCCACAGAAAAGGAAGATGCATTGCATATTGGCTACACAAAACTTTCCTCCCTAATAAAAAAATGATTGCTTACTAACCATACTATTCAACCCAACCCCTTCCCCATGGAAAAAAGAACTTTCCTACAATCGATGGCACTGGCTGCCGTGGCTGCTCCCTTTTCGCTTGCCTCAGTTCCAACCTGGGCTAAAAAACTACCTACCCTCAGCCCATCAGATACCGCAGGCGATGATGAATTTTGGAAACAAGTTCGCGGAGAATATCGATTGAAACCCGACTATATTAATCTGGAAAACGGATACTATAATATTCTGCCCAATTCCTTATTAGAAAAATATATTGCGCATATACGTGAAGTGAATTATCAAGGCTCGTATTATATGCGCACGGTGCAATTCGACAACAAGAAAAAAATGGCAGCCCAATTAGCTGCCTTCACCGGGTGCCCTGCAGAAGAACTGATTTTAACCAGAAACACTACCGAATCTCTGGATATGATAATTGGTGGCTTTCCTTGGAAAGAGGGCGATGAGGCAGTTATGGCCGAACAAGATTATGGTGCCATGCTGGAGATGTTTAAGCAGGTAGCAAAAAGACATGGGGTAGTAAATAAAATTATTTCCGTACCCAACCATCCGAAATCCGATGATGAAATTGTTCAGCTCTATGCCAATGCCATCACTCCCAAAACCCGCTTGTTGATGGTATGCCATATGATTAATATTACCGGACAAATTTTGCCCATCCGTAAAATTTGCGAAATGGCGCATAGCAAAGGAGTGGAAGTGATGGTGGATGGCGCCCATGCAATCGCCCACATACAATTCAATATTCCAGATTTACAATGCGATTATTATGGGGCTAGTTTGCATAAATGGCTGAGTGTTCCTTTGGGCGTAGGAATGTTATACGTGAAAAAAGAGCATATCCAAAAAATTTGGCCATTATTAGCAGAGGGTGATCGCCCACTGGGAGACATTTCAAAACTCAATCACCTGGGCACCCATCCCGTACACACTGATTTAGCCATAGAAGATGCCATTCAGTTTTTTCAAATGATTGGAGCGGAAAGAAAGGAAGCCCGCCTGCGCTATTTACAGAATTACTGGACCAGCCGAGTTAGCTCAATTCCCGGAGTTGTTTTGAATACCCCCACCAGTGCCGACCGTGCCTGTGCGATTGCCAATGTAGGCATTAAAGGAATGAAACCAGCCCTGCTGGCAGAAACCCTGTTGAAAAAATATAAAATATGGACGGTAGCGATAGATTATGCCAATGTACAAGGGTGCCGCATAACACCGAACTTGTATACCACCTCCTATGAATTGGATCAATTGGTGTTTGCGTTAAAAGAGTTGAGTAAATCAGTAAATAGCTAACCGATTTTTAGGAAATACGAAACAGAAAGAAATCCATACTCAATAACTTACTTAAGCGGACTAACATACCACCACTGAGCGGTTATTTCAGTTGCTTCGCCATTAAGCAGTAGAATTTTTTTATTGTAACTTGTAAAAAAATTGATATGCTTTTAGTTCCCTTGGCTATTAATCTATCCTCGCTTCACCTGCCTTCGTGGCTGGAAATTATCGTAAGGGTATTGGCTGTATATTTTTTTATGATTATTGCTATCCGCCTCTTTGGAAAAAAGGAGCTTGCCCAACTTTCTGTTACAGACTTAGTCTTTATTTTATTAATCAGCAATGCCGTTCAAAATGCGATGGTGGGCTCCGACAGTTCCCTATCGGGAGGATTAATTGCCGCCTTGTCATTATTTGCTGCCAATTATACCCTCAAAAAAATACTATACAAAAATGAATCGCTCAATACCCTATTACAGGGAGAAGCAACCGTTCTCATATATAAAGGAGCTATTCAGGAAGCGCATTGCCGAAAAGCAGATATCAATATGCACGAACTAGAAGCCGCCGTTAGAGAACATGGGGTACAAAGTATTGATCAAGTTAACCTGGGCATGTTAGAAGCAGACGGCAATATCAGCATCATCAGCAACGATTTTACACAAGCAACCACACATAGCTTTCATAAAAAACATAAATTAAAAGGCAGACTTTTAAAAAATTGACTCTAGTTATTAGTTCCTAGCCGAAGCAGATAGATCCCACCAAATCAAGGGATACCTCACCGGTAAATTTCGGATAACCTCCAGCTCATCTGGAGCATGATCTAGTTTTTTCCAAGTGGTTACCCAGCTTTCCTGATTTAGTCCCACCCCGCCAAATAATAAAAATGGATGAGCAACAGGCCAGTTATCCCAATACATTACATCATGCGCATAAGGCCAGGCAAATTTATCCTGCACAAAAGGATATAAAAATGCAATGCCCTTTTGGATACTCTTACCACCAGTAGTTTGATAGTTCCAGTAATTGCGCTGGGGGGTTGATAATAGTTGACAAAGCGTTGCAAATGCATCTAGATTAAATAATGAATATCCATAAGGCTTGGTTCTTTTCAGCTCTCTGGGAAAACTTCCATTAGCATCCATTTGCGCTTCTAATATTTGTTCAAACTCTTGGCGACATCTAGTTAATAAAGTATCATTTTTGGTAAATTTTGCGAAGCACGAAACCTGCATCAGCCAGCAGGTGCCATGATTATTTTCGGCCTTCTTTTCTGTTTGTCCATAAGGATGTTCCTGCAACCAAACCAAATATTGCGCAAACCAATTTCTGCAAGCTGCAATAATATCTGGATTGGCGGCCTTACTTTTCTCCATAGCTAAAATGGCTTGCACTACTTCCATAAAATGGATAGTATCTATAATGCCAACTCCTCTCCCTGTAAATCGTCCTTTAATGGCCTGTGCATATAATAAATGTGGGCTCATAGCAGTAGCTGTATCCATAAACCAGGCCTTACAATGTTGCATAGCTGCTTGCACCACTGATCATTTCCTGTGAGCCTATAAGCCGAAGCAAGTGCGCCCATAATTTGACTAAACCGAATCATGGCCAATCGATGTGCTACAAAATTATCAGGATTGGTGAGTCCGTCTTTTTGAATGTAAGCACTATCCGCCGAAACCGGATTGGGCCACCAGTAATCCCCTTCCGAAAAAAAATCGTGTATCCCACCTGAACTCCTGGGTGATTGATAGGCTGTGATGGTTATTGGAGATTGCTGCAATGCCCAATCGGCCTGTTTGCTTACCATGGGTTGTAAAATATCGCACATCATTTTCCATCTGTCGGAAGCTGGCGATAATTGCTGACAAATTCCTTGTGTACAAAAGCTCAGTAAAATTAGTAAGCCGAAATGATTTTTTTTCATGTAGGTTTTATTAACTAGCGGAGAGTTTAGAATCATCAACCAACAAACCAATTGAGGCAGAATGCAACATGGCTTCCCGGGTATGGTCAAATAGTAGGGTATGGATGTGCGCCTGATTCAATTGGTTTAAAATTTTTTGAGCGGATACTTTTTTACTCAAATTCACACAGCGAATATAGATTGCTAGCACGTTTTGTGGAAATTGATTGGCAATGTATGCATAAATTTCAGGGTCGTGTTGCGAATTATCGCCATACAAAACAAACCGCTGTTTAGGAAACATCCGCATAATCCGCTCAATCCGAACCAGTTTATTATGATGCTGGGTTTGTCCACTAGCCCCCAATTCTTGTAAACGTTTGATTTTATTCAACAAAAGCACCCCTTCTGGCAAATGATTGTACGAGAAAAACTCAGTAAGATCATCGTATAAATTCCATTCGCTGCTGGATACATAAAAAAAGGGATTGGGTAAGTCAGGCGCTGTATGCGATATCGACAAGAGGGTAAAATAATGAACAATATCGGCAAAGGTTTTTCGGCTGTGGGGTTGCCGGGTAAACAATACGCGTAATCGTTTGAAAAGGCGGGATGAATACGATATTAATATGGTATCATCAATATCAGATATCACACCCAATTGAACTGAATGAGGAATATATAATTCGCCCAGCACTTCCTCCAATACCTTACCATCTTTATCTAAATAGGAAACGGTTATTGACTGAAACCCAGCAGTTAATTCTTGGGGCGATTCCCAATGAAATTCAAAAAATCCATCTTCCTGGGTGCTGGTTTCGAGTCGGGTGGTTTGGAGTTGTAACTGAATTCGGGCATTGGCGATCGGGTGAATAGCAAATAAGCGAATCAGGTGCCGAATATTGTAAACAATATTTTGGGTAAACCGTTCTCGAATGGTAGGATTGCCATGCAAGAGGTGTCCGTAAACTACCAGATGATGGGTGTGGCCATATCCCTTATAAATCTTCAGGTTAACCGGTGAGCTATTTAGTAACTTTGCCATAGCGCATTCCCTACAAATTACGGAATATCTTGGTATTCAATCGGGTAATATTTATTATGCCAACCACTTCAATCTTATTTTTTATCAACCCCCACTCGGGCACTGTCCGAAGGCCCTGGCAAAAGTTGATTTCAGAATTTTTTAGTGCTCAAAGCGTGGAGGTTCATTTTGTTCATTTGGAAAAAGATACCCCTTCGAATCAGATTTCAGAACAAGTAAATAGTATTCTGCCAAATCTGGTGGTGGCTGTAGGGGGTGATGGAACCATAAAACTTGCAGCCACTGCATTATTAGGCGGAACAATCCCATTGGGTATAATTCCAGCCGGCTCAGCAAATGGATTAGCCTATGAAATGGGTATTCCTTCGGATCCCACAGAGGCAATGCAACTATTGCTTACCGGAAAACCGATAACCATTCATGCCATTGCCATTCAACATGAAATTTGCTTTCATTTGGCAGATATCGGATTAAATGCCTGGGCAATGAAAAAGTTTAATCGGGGAAATGTACGTGGCTGGTGGGGCTATGGATGGGCTTCATTGCAATCATTGTACTATTCCCGAATGCACCAGATAACCCTTCAGATTGATGGACAATCGATGCAATTAAAGGCAGCCATGATTGTGTTGGCAAATGGCACCGCCTACCGAACGGGTGCCCGAATTAATCCGCAGGGAAGTTTGGTAGACCATCATTTTGAAGTAGTAGTAATGAAAAAAATATCATTGATAGAAACCTTTAAAATGCTTTTCACCCATCAGCCTTTTAATCCGAATAAATTGGTGGTATATCAGGCCCAACAGGTTCATATCCGATGTAAAAAAAGAATTCCGTTTCAAATTGATGGAGAATACAGGGGGAAAGTAAAAAATATTGATGCCAAAATTCTTACCAACGCAATTTCAATCCTAGCACCCTAAGTTCATTCTTATTATTCGAAGCTGGCAAATGATAGAAATATTTTAGAGGGAGGTCAATTACTGATCATCCGCATCTTTTTTTCCCTTTTTCACATTGGCGGCGTGCCTACCACTTCCATCACCATCATCTAAAAAACCTGCTTCGGGACGTAACTGTGTTAAAACTGCTTTCAACTTTTCATAAGCAGCTTTGGTTGCTGGTGAACTGGCAGGATTTTGCACGAGTATTTCCTCAAAGGGTGCATTGCGCATATCAAATAACTTTTCTTCTCTGGTTAACTTCCAGTTGGCGTCTCTCACATACCACTGATTACCCAGTTCCATAAAAATCCAGTCTCGATGCGAGGCAGATTCGTTAAATAGTAGCGGTAAAAAACTTTTTCCGTCAATTACTCGGTCAGTTGGCATAGGTGCTCCGGTAAGCTCAGCCAGGGTGGGCAAAAAATCGCAGGCATCTATCAATTGATTGCTGATTCTTCCCGGCTTAATCTTTCCGGGCCAACTGATTGTTGCGGGCACCAAACTTCCACATTCTAGCATGGTACCTTTTTTGCCCGATAACTGCTTGCCTCCTATGGAACTGCGTTCGGCATATTTACTGGCGGTACCATTATCACCCATAAAAATGATTACGGTATTTTCTCGCATGCGCAAACTATCAAGTACATGCACTAGGTCGCCAACCAGCTTGTCCATATAAGCAGTATTGTCTGCGTATAAATCGCTTCCTGTTTTGCTATTGGGTGTTCTCTGAATATTCGCATGCACATGTACCATCGAATAATGAAGAAAGAAAGGAGTTTTTTGATGTGCGGAGATATACTTGGTTACCTCTTTATGCATCAAATCTGGCATATACACATCTGCGGGTAAAGGAAGTTCCTTACCATTTACAAAATAGGTTTCTGCACCTTTTTTCTCAGTGCTCCAATACACACCACTTCCCCTAAACGTTAGATATTCATCAAATCCAAACGCAGCGGGGGTTTCGCCAAACTGGCTCCATTTTCCTATTAAAGCAGATGCATATCCTGCTTTTTTAAGTATTGAGGGGGTAATGGTTTCAGCAGCCGGCTTAATCTGACCAACACGGTCTTGATTCACCGCACCGGTTCTAAAAGCATAGCGGCCGGTTAGTATTCTTGCGCGCGATGGTCCACAGAGGGGTGCTGTATAAGCATGGGTAAAACGAATTCCTTCAGCAGCTAATTTGTCAATAAAAGGGGTTTTGTTCTGATCGGAACCATACGCACTAACATCTCCAATACCCAAATCATCGGCCAAGATAAAAATGATATTAGGCCGGGTATTTCCCAACTTGTTTTTTTGTGCCGCTATGCCAGAACATATCAGAAGTATTGAAAATAAAACAAGTATTGTCCCTTTCATTTATACAGATATTTAGTTTTAATTAATCGGCTGAATTTTTCCAATTGGTTGTATCCCCTTTAAATCGGGTAAGTGCCTGCCATTCAGTAATGCCCCCTTGATCCCCTTGCTGTGCCATCCACTTTTTTAACTCTGCGAATAGGGTATTTTTAATCGATTGCAAACTGGCATCATTTACCCGATTGCTCAATTCAAAAACATCCTCCTGAATATTATACAACTCAAACTCTGGTCTTGTACGGTATAGACTGGCATGTGCAAATAGCTGACTATCGCCTTTCGTTTTTTTCAACCATCCTTCATATAATTTATTTCCTACCCGCGAAGCGGAAGAGTAAAAAGGTTCCTGATAATTCAGGTTCCAAATCAATTTGTATTTTTTATTTTGTATAGAACGAACCGGGTAATTATCCGAACCATTTTTGATTCCCCTTGTGGTGTGTACTCCATACACATAGGTTCTCACTTCTGCTGCATTGCCCTTCATAGCACCATAAAAACTTTTTCCATCTAAGGGCATAGTTTTTTCCGTATTCCCACGAAGTTGTTCCGGATTGCCGCCTGCAGCTTGATATAAGGTAGGCACTACATCTATATATTGCGTTAAAACTGGAGTTCTAGAAGCAGGCTTAATCATCTGCGGCCAACGAACAATAAATGCAGCTTTTAATCCCATATTATAGCAGGTCCATTTACCGAAAGGCAAGGAACTGCCATGCTCACTGGCAAAAAGAAAGATGGTATTATTTTTATTTCTTTTATCTACCATATCTATGCAGTATCCTACAAGACTATCAGCATAGGTTACTTCGGCATAGTACTTTACCAGACTCTCCCGGGTTTCCTTGGTATCAATTAAGTGGGGGGGAACTTTTATTTTATTCGCATTATACAAATCCGGGTTTCCGCGTGTCCAGGGCCCATGTGGCTGATTGGTTGCAACAATTAACAGGTAGGGTTTCGTTTTGTCTTTATCAATCCACTGTTGTGCATCGGCCAATTGTATGTCAATTCCATCTCCATTATCGCTATTCCTCCCGCCCAAATATTCAAAGGGAAAGTTAGCCATAGGAGCATAGTGCTGTTTGCCAATTAAAGCCACTCGATACCCGATATTTTTAAAGTGTTGCACAACACTCACAATATTATTATATACCTGCGCATGATTGGGATAGCTACCGTTTTTTACCGGATAAATACCGGTATATAAGCTCTGCCGGGTTGGGCCACACATGGCGGTTGCATTAAACATGTTGTCGAAACACATTCCCTCACCGGCCAATTTAGCCAGGTTTGGTGTTTTTACATCCGTATTACCATAAGGCTCGCAATCAATGGACGTCATATCGTCTGCAATAAAAAAAAGTATATCGGGCTTGCCAGCTTTTGCTTGATTAACAGCAATGGTTTTTTCTGGGGTAATAATCTCTTTGTTAGCAATAGATAAAAATTTGTGTGCAGGCTGCTTTGAATCAACCGAAGAAGAAGAAAGAAACGATATGCTTCTTAGAACACCCATAAAAATTAATGCAGCCAATAATAAATGAAAATGCTTCATGTTTTTTATTTTGATTTCCAGGGCCAGGGAAGTGCTTTTGTTCGAATGGCGGCCTGTTGCCATAGGTTAGCGAGTTCTTTCCCTTTTTCGGGAAATTGTAAAATCAGGTTATTCGTTTCAGTAGGATCAATGATAAGATTATATAATTCCCAGGCCTGCTCATCTTGTGGCAAAAACTTTTTATTGGTGGTTGTTTTGCTTACCAATTTCCAGTTCCCTACCCGAATGGCCCGATTACCCTCATGTTCCCAAAAAATATACTCCCTTTGGATCGGTTGATTGGTAAAGGAAGGTACCAAACTTTTCCCTTCCATAGGTTGAATTATGTTAGACAGATAGGTTTGCGGATATTGTAGTTGAGCAATATCAATACAGGTTGCCATGATATCTATCAAATGAGCGGGCTGAGTTCGTAATGCACCCTTTGCTTTTATCCCTTTTGGCCAATGCACAATTAAAGGGGAAGCGATTCCTCCTTCATGCACCCAGTGTTTGTATAAGCGAAAGGGAGTATTGCTAACATTTGCCCACTCTTCCCCATAAGCAAGCCAGGTATTTTCTTGTCCGGGCATAACTCCTTTTCCACTCCGAAT
>Ga0114979_10003188_pt1 | contig 11040 bp, 12 predicted proteins | sample S_140625_EF_Meta_FD_87315 | JGI IMG/M metagenome (GOLD analysis project Ga0114979, IMG submission 87315) | Freshwater microbial communities from Lake Simoncouche, Canada to study carbon cycling - S_140625_EF_MetaG | ecosystem: Environmental > Aquatic > Freshwater > Lake | place: Lake... | reverse complement strand
TGACCATCACTGGATTGGGTGGTGAACTCAAACACCACGACGCCATTGAGTTTTTCATGGGCAATGCAGGCACGGCCATGCGCCCACTCACTGCAGCGCTGGCCGTGTTGGGCGGCAACTTCACGCTCAAAGGTGTGCCACGCATGCACGAGCGCCCCATTGGTGACTTGGTGGATGCACTGCGCTTGTTGGGCTGCACCATCGACTACTTAGGTCACGAGGGGTTTCCGCCGCTGCGTATTGGCCAACCCTTGCTCAAATTTGAAGCACCCATTCAAGTCAGAGGTGATGTCTCTAGCCAGTTCCTCACGGCATTGTTGATGGCCTTGCCTCTTGCTGCAAAAAACCAAGACATCGTGATTGACGTGGTGGGCGAGCTCATCAGCAAACCGTACATCGACATCACGCTCAACCTGTTGGCGCGATTTGGCATTGCAGTCAAGCGTGATGGCTGGCAGCGATTCACCATTGCCCAGGGATCTCGCTATCAATCGCCAGGCACGATTCACGTCGAAGCGGATGCGTCTTCGGCCAGTTACTTCATTGCCTTAGGCGCTATGGCCAACGGCCACGGTATCCGCATTCAAGGGGTGGGCGCTGATTCGATTCAAGGCGACATCCGATTTATCGATGCTGCAACAAACATGGGTGCCAACATCACCAGCGGACCCAATTGGCTTGAAATCAAGCGAGGCGCTTGGCCACTCAAAGCCATTGATCTCGACTGCAACCACATTCCTGATGCCGCCATGACGCTCGCCGTGATGGCACTCTATGCGGACGGTCCCACCAAGCTGCGCAACATCGCCAGTTGGCGCGTCAAAGAAACCGATCGCATCGTGGCCATGGCCACCGAATGCCGCAAACTCGGTGCCACGGTGGAAGAGGGCCCAGACTGGATCACGGTTCACCCCCTCCCAACTCAAAAGTGGAAAGCCGCCAGCATCCACACCTATGACGACCATCGCGTGGCCATGTGCTTTGCACTTGCCGCTTTCAACGCGGCCCAAGTGCCTGTGCGCATCGAAGACCCCAAGTGCGTGGCCAAAACTTTCCCCGACTACTTCGAAGCCTTGTTCTCAGTGGCCCACGCCAAGCCCCAAGACATTCCCGTCATTTGCATTGACGGTCCCACCGCTTCTGGCAAAGGCACCTTGGCCAGCCGGGTCGCAAAGGCTTTGGGCTACCACTACCTCGATTCAGGCGCGCTCTACCGAGTCACCGCTTATGCCGCTTTAGAAGCGGGCTTGTCGCTAGATGCCAACAACGAAGCACGCATTGCCGACCTTGCGCGCACCTTGCCTGTGCGCTTTGAAGGCGACACCGTGTGGTTGGCGAGCCAAGACGTCACCGAGGCCATTCGCAGCGAAGCGGGGGGCATGAATGCTTCTAAAGTTTCAGTCCTAGCCGATGTGCGTACTGCTTTGGTGGCCCTGCAGCACAGTTTTCAACGCCTACCCGGCCTATTGGCCGATGGCCGCGACATGGGCACGGTCATCTTCCCCGACGCGCCTTTGAAGGTATTTTTGACGGCGAGCGCTGCACAGCGCGCCGAGCGGCGTCATAAGCAATTGATTTCAAAGGGAATTTCTACTACAATCTCGACGCTTCGAGCCGATTTAGAGGCCCGCGACGCCCGCGATTCATCGCGTAGCGTGGCGCCCTTGAAAGCGGCTCAAGATGCTTACCAACTCGACAACTCCTCGCTCGCCATCGATGCCTCGGTGGACCAAGTGTTGACGTGGTGGCAAGCCAAGCAGCCTTTCTAAATTTTGAAATCAGCTGCAAAACCCGGCCCGTTTGGCTCCTCTCGCGCTGCATTGGCGCACTGGCTAAACGGATCTGCAACTTAACCCGTGGCTCGCGCCACAAAAAACCACCGCTTATCGCAGGCCCATGTAGCTCAGCAATCCTGCTGGCTTCTTTCCCGTGATGAGACAAAGGAAATAAATGTCTGAATCTTTTGCCGCCCTATTTGAAGAATCCCTCAAGCGCTCCGAAATGCGCACCGGTGAAGTCATCACCGCTGAAGTGGTTCGCATCGAACACAACCACGTTGTTGTCAACGCTGGCCTCAAGTCTGAAGCCTACGTGCCAATCGAAGAATTCAAGAACGACAAGGGCGAACTCGAAGTCCAAGCAGGCGACTTCGTGTCAGTTGCGATCGGTAGCGTTGAAAACGGCTACGGCGACACCATCCTGAGCCGCGACACAGCCAAGCGTTTGGCCTCGTGGATGAGCTTGGAAAAAGCTTTGGAATCTGGCGAATTTGTCACGGGCACCACCAGCGGCAAAGTCAAGGGTGGCTTGACCGTGTTGGTCAACGGCATCCGTGCCTTCTTGCCTGGATCATTGATCGACACACGCCCCATCAAAGACTTGTCTCCCTACGAGAACAAGACCATGGAATTCAAGGTCATCAAGCTCGACCGCAAGCGCAACAACGTCGTGCTGTCACGTCGTGCAGTGGTGGAAGCATCGATGGGCGAAGAGCGCGCCAAGTTGATGGAGACTTTGAAAGAAGGCTCTATCGTCAACGGCGTGGTCAAGAACATCACCGAATACGGTGCGTTCGTGGACTTGGGCGGCATCGACGGCTTGCTGCACATCACCGACATGGCCTGGCGCCGTGTCCGTCACCCCTCTGAGGTGGTCACGGCTGGTCAAGAAATTACCGCCAAGATCCTCAAGTTTGACACCGAGAAAAACCGCGTGTCATTGGGCCTCAAGCAAATGGGCGACGATCCTTGGATGGGTGTCAACCGCCGCTACCCACAAAGCACACGCTTGTTCGGCAAGATCACCAACATCGCTGACTACGGCGCATTTGTGGAACTCGAACCCGGCATCGAAGGCTTGGTGCACGTGTCTGAAATGGACTGGACCAACAAGAACGTGGCCCCTTCCAAGATCGTGTCTTTGGGCGACGAAGTCGAAGTCATGGTCCTCGAGATCGACGAAGACAAGCGCCGTATCAGCTTGGGCATGAAGCAATGCAAAGCCAACCCTTGGCAAGACTTCGCTCAAAACACCAAGCGCGGCGACCGCGTCAAGGGCCCCATCAAGTCCATCACCGACTTCGGTGTGTTTGTGGGCTTGGCTGCGGGTATCGACGGCTTGGTCCACTTGTCTGACTTGTCTTGGAACGAAACCGGCGAAAACGCCGTGCGCGAATTCAAGAAAGGTCAAGAAGTTGAGGCCTTGGTCTTGGCTGTGGATGTGGAGCGCGAGCGCATCAGCTTGGGTATCAAACAGCTCGACTCTGACCCATTCACCACCTTCGTGTCGATCAACGACAAAGGCCAAACCGTCACGGGCAAGGTCAAGACGGTGGACGCCAAAGGTGCTGAAATCGATCTCGGCGAAGACATCATCGGTTACTTGCGCGTCAGCGAAATTTCACGCGATCGCGTGGAAGACGCCAGCCACGTGCTGAAAGTCGGCGACGAAGTGACCGCTGTGGTGGTGAACGTGGATCGCAAGACCCGCAACATCCAGTTGTCGATCAAAGCCAAAGACGCGGTGGACCAACAAGAAGCCATGGCTTCCTTGTCACAACAGTCCAAGAGCGACAACGCTGGCACCACCAGCTTGGGCGCTTTGTTGCGCGCGAAGCTCGACAACAACTGATGACCCGTTCAGACCTGGTCGAAGAACTGGCTGCCCGCTTTGGGCAGCTCACGCACCGCGACGCCGAGTTCGCTGTCAAGACGCTTCTTGACGCGATGAGCGACGCGCTGGTGCGGGGGCACCGCATTGAGTTGCGGGGCTTTGGCAGTTTTTCGATCAACCGCCGACCGCCTCGCATGGGACGCAACCCGCGGTCCGGCGAGAGTGTGGCGATTCCTGAAAAACGTGTGCCTCATTTCAAGCCGGGCAAAGCTCTGCGCGAAGCGGTGGACACACGCACCCAAGAATTGTTAGCGGGGTCTGCGCCCAAAGCTTGAGTCAAGGCTTTTTTCAAGATGCCGCAAGGCTAAAATGATTCTTGTCACAGAGGAGTCAACTTGAAAAACCTCATGTGGCTGCTTCAGTTGTTACTGAAAGCAGCCATTTTTTTTACCCTGTTCGCTTTTGCGCTGAACAACCAACACGATGCCGTGGTCCATTTCTTTTTTGGCACCACGTGGAACGCGCCGTTGGTGTTGGTGTTGCTGAGCTTCTTCGTCATGGGCGTGGCAGTAGGCGCCATTGGGATGGTGCCGCGTTGGTGGAAACACCGCCGTTTGGCCCAACTCGCCCGCGCGGAGGCCTCCGAGCCTCAGTCTTCAGCACCCACTTCTGTGGGCCCCACGCATGGAACTTGACCTCAGCTGGATTTTGTTGGGTCTGCCCCTCGCCTTCATTTTGGGTTGGCTGGCCTCACGCTTGGACTTGCGTCAGCTGCGCCTTGAAAACCGCCAAACCCCAAAAGCGTATTTCAAAGGCTTGAACTACTTGCTCAATGAGCAACAAGACCAAGCCATTGATGCCTTCATCGAAGCCGTTCAGCACGACCCTGACACCTCTGAATTGCACTTTGCCTTGGGCAATTTATTTCGCCGCCGCGGTGAATACGAACGTGCGGTGCGTGGGCACCAGCATCTGCTGTCGCGCGGCGACTTGAGCCAGACCGAGCACCACCGCGCTCAGCATGCCCTCGCGCTGGATTACCTCAAAGCGGGCCTACTCGATCGCGCCGAAGAAGCGCTGAGCAAGCTCGAAGGCACGGCATACCAAGCTCAGGCGCACTTGGCCTTGCTGAGCATTTATGAGCGCTCACGCGATTGGGCGAAGGCCTCGGTCATCGCCAAAAAATTGAGTGATAGCGGTCAAGGCAGCTTTCACGGCCGCTTGGCGCATTACCTGTGCGAAGAAGCTGAGAGCCTGGATGTCAATGAGCATGCGACCCAAGTCGTCGCCTTGTTGAAGCAAGCCACACAAGCGGCCCCCCATAATGCGCGCGCGCGCATGGCCCTGGCTAAAACTTACACGCAAACTGGACGTGTCCCAGAAGCCTATGCCACCTTGGAGAACTTGGCCACCCAAGTGCCCTCGGCCCTGCCCTTGGTCGCTCCTGAACTTGCGACACTGGCACAAACATTGGCCTGCATACCGCAAGCCTTGGTCTTGCTCGAGAGCAGCTACGACAAAACCTCCTCCTTAGATGTGCTCCACGCCATCGTCACCTTGCGCAAAGCCCAAGGACAGGCCAATACAAGTGCTTTGTTTGCCAAACATTTGGAACGTGAGCCTTCGCTGGTCGCAGCCACCCAATGGATTGCCCAAGAGAAATTTGAACACGAAGAACTTCACCCGCAAGTGCAACGCGCCCTCGACCGAGCAGCCAAACCCCTCCAGCGCTATCGCTGCGCGGCTTGCGGTTTTGAAGCGAGCCAACATTTTTGGCAATGCCCGGGTTGTCAAGCTTGGGACAGCTACCCCGCGCGACGGGTGGAGGAACTATGACTTTGAACAAACAACAAATCAGCCAAGCCCATGTGTTGGTCGTGGGCGATGTGATGCTCGACCGCTATTGGTATGGCGCGGTCGACCGCATCAGCCCCGAAGCCCCTGTCCCCGTGGTGCGCATCACCCGCGAAGAAAACCGCTTGGGCGGTTGCGCCAACGTGGCCTTCAACGTGGTCAGCTTAGGCGCGCACGCTTCTTTGCTGTCGGTCGTCGGCGACGATGAAGCGAGCCACTTGTTGGAAGACTTGGTCGCCAACACAGGCATCGCACCTCACTTGGGGCGAGACAACCAACTCAAAACCACGGTCAAGCTGCGCGTGATTGGCCGCCAACAGCAGCTGCTGCGTGTGGACTTTGAGAACACGCCGCAAAACGAAGTCTTGGCCTCGCAAACTGACCAATTCATGCAACTGCTACCCGCCCACAAGGTGGTGTTGTTCTCCGACTACGGCAAAGGCGGCTTGGCCCATGTGGCGCAAATGATTGCTGCAGCCCGCACGACAGACAAAGCCGTGTTGATAGACCCCAAGGGGACCGACTATTCGCGCTACGCGGGTGCGACTTGCATCAGACCCAACCGCGCAGAACTCGAGCAAGTCATTGGTAAATGGCAGACCGAAGCCGAGCTGATACAAAAAGCCCATGCGCTGCGCCACTCCCTCACACTCGACGCCCTGTTGCTCACACGCAGCGAAGAAGGCATGACCTTGTTTGACGCCCAAGGTGAACTGACTGTGTCAGCCCAAGCCCGTGAAGTGTTTGACGTCACGGGTGCTGGCGACACGGTCATTGCCACGTTGGCAACCCTCGTGGCTGCCGGCTTGACTCTGCGGCAAGCCATGCCCTTGGCCAACAAAGCGGGAGGCATCGTGGTGGGTAAATTTGGCACGGCCAGCGTGAGTTATGAAGAGTTGACCGCTTAATTAAAGGCTCAATCGCCTCAGGAGCAAGTTATGAAAATCGTCGTCACAGGCGCAGCAGGATTTATCGGCAGCAACCTCATCAAGGGGTTGAATGCGCGCGGCATCACCAACATCATTGCGGTGGATGACTTGACAGAAGGCGACAAGTTTCGCAACATGGCCGACCTGCAGATTGCCGACTACCTCGACAAAGATGTGTTTTATGAACTGTTTGCAGAAAACGCCTTTGGCAAAGTCGAAGCCGTGTTCCATGAAGGTGCGTGCAGCGACACCATGGAGACCGATGGCAAATACATGATGGACAACAACTACACGCTCTCTTGTGGGTTGTTCAACACCTGTCAACAGGCAGGCACACGTTTACTCTATGCGTCCTCCGCCGCCACCTATGGCGGCAGCGACACCTTCATTGAGACACCTGAGTACGAGTTGCCGCTCAATGTGTATGGCTACTCCAAGTTGTTATTCGACCAACGCATGCGCTTGGAGTGCCACAACAACTTTAAGAAGTTCAAACGCCAAGTGGTGGGCTTTCGCTACTTCAACGTCTACGGCCCACGCGAGCAACACAAAGGGCGGATGGCCAGCGTTGCATTTCACCAGTTCAACCAATTCAAAGCAGAAGGCAAAGTGAAGTTGTTTGGTGAATATGGGGGCTACGCCCAAGGCGCTCAAATGCGAGACTTTGTCTTCATCGACGATGTGGTGGCCGTGAACCTGTGGTTCTTGGACAACCCCGACAAGTCAGGCATTTTCAACCTCGGCTCTGGCCGCGCTCAGCCCTTCAACGATGTGGCCTTGTCTGTGGTCAATGCCATGCATGCTCACACAGGCAAAGCTGCCCTCGATTTGACTGGCGCCGTCAAAGCAGGCTTGATTGATTACATGCCCTTCCCCGATGCGCTGCGCGGCAAATACCAATGCTATACACAAGCCGACCTAACCCACTTACGCGCCAGCGGTTGTGACCATCAATTTGCCGATGTGCAAAGCGGCGTCACGCAATACATGGCGAACCTGAGCCAATAAGCCTCGCGTCATGCGCGCCTCACCTCACAGCTTAGGCTCTCCCTCAACATTCAAGGCAACCAAGCCTGGCGGACTGCTTCGCTTATGCAAGCCCTTGTTCAACAGCCTTGTCGCGCTGATGTGCTGCACCTCGGTCTTGGCACTAGACATCAACCAAGCCAATGAGGCAGAGTTAGACAGCATCAAAGGCATGGGGCCAGCGCTCAGCGCCAAGGTGCTCAAAGCACGTTCGCAAGGGCCATTTAAGGACTGGCACGATCTGATGCAACGCGTCTCTGGCATTCGCCAAAACAAAGCGCAACAGTTTTCACAACAAGGCTTGACGGTGAATGGTCAGGCCTTTGTCACAAAGCCTTAGCGGCACCCAAAACTGCCAATGCATCTTCACGCCAAAACGTAGCAGCCGTGAAAAAGCCTTCCCAGACACAGCCATGACAACCGCGCCCACAACAGGTGGTGGGCTCAGGAGGCGGTTGGCGCAAGGTCACGCCGCACTGCCAGGCAAGCGTCTGTGCCGCTGCGAAAAACGCCTGTGCGCTAGGCCCATCCATCAAGGGCATCTGGGCTAAAGATTCGGTGCTCATGCACGAATCCTAGCCGCACCTTGAATGCTTACTTGTTGGCGTTGGCGAAGAACAATTGCTCGCCACCAATTTTGTAGCCGTTGATTGAGGCTTGCCCCGCTGGCGAGACCACCCAATCGACAAACTTTTGCGCCAAATCTGCTTTGACATGCGGGTGCTTGGCTGGGTTGACCACCATCACGCCATATTGGTTGAATAAGCTCTTGTCGCCCTCCACCAACACTTGCAAGTCTTGGCGGTTCTTGAAGTTCAGCCATGTGCCGCGATCCGTCAGGACGTAGGCGCCAGTTGAGGAAGCAATGTTCAAAGCTGGCCCCATTCCGCAACCGCACTCTTTATAGCCTGCGCCTTTGTTGTCTAACCCCGCTTGCTTCCAAAACCGCAACTCGGCAGCATGGGTACCACTCTTATCACCTCGCGAGATAAAACCCATTTGCGTGTTGGCCACTTTTTGCAGAGCAGCCACGATGTCTTTGCCACGGGCTTTGGCTGGGTCGTTGGCAGGCCCCACCAATACAAAGTCGTTGTACATCACGGGCAAGCGCTTCACGCCAAAGCCTTCGGCCACAAATTTTTCTTCGGCCACTTGGTCGTGCACAAACAGCACGTCAGCGTCACCGCGACGGCCGGTGTCCAAAGCTTGGCCCGTGCCCAAGGCCACCACCTTCACATCCATGCCCGTCGCTTGCTTGAACGCAGGCAACAAATGCGAGAACAAACCCGATTGCTCGGTGGACGTGGTGGAGGCCATCACAATGCTGGGCGCTTGTGCCTGCGCCACGCTACTGCCCCATGTCAAAGCCGCGGCCAGCAAGCCAGCCACCGATAACCAATGTGTACCACGTGTCATCCCAACTCTCCTTTTAAAAACAAATGCGCCTCGGGATGGCTCTCACCCAGAGGTCGATTGAAAAACTCATCCACGGGCAGATCGGCTAACACGCGGCCTGCCTCTAAATAAATCACACGCGTCGCCAAACGTTTGACTTGGCCCAAGTTGTGGCTGCTAAACAGCAGACTCACATTTGATGCAGCGACCCATTCGCGCAGCAAACGCTCAACTTCGCGTTTGGCATGCGGGTCTAGGCTTGATGTTGGCTCGTCCAGCAATACAAAGTTAGGCTGCAAGGCCCAAGCGCGGGCCAAGGCCAAACGCTGTTGCTGCCCGCCCGATAAAGTGCGTGCTGAACGCTCAGCCATGTCTTGCAAACCCACACGATCGAGTGCCTGTCTGGCTCGCACATGCGCCTCACGCCAAGGTGTACCTTGCAACCACAGGCCCCACACCACAAAACGCAACACCGTTGTGCGCAACATGTGCGGCCGCTGAAACACCATGGCTTGATGCACCCCAGGCGCCACCAGCACGCGGCCACTCGACACCGTCAGCAAACCATGGGCCACGCGCAGCAATGTGCTTTTGCCAGAGCCGTTTGCGCCCACCAAGGCCACTCGCTCGCCCGCTTGCATGTGAAGATCAACACCATGCAAGGCCAAGTGCGTATCGAACTGCACAGACACATCTTGCAAGGTCAACACCGCGCTCATACCAGCACCCCTTGCACTGGGTCAGTGCCTGCACCGTCGAGACGTTGTCGCCAGCGACGCAGCAAAGAAATCAACACATTCAACAGCAACACCACACTCATCAGCACCAGTCCCAAGGCCAGCGCCAAAGGCAAATCGCCTTTGCTGGTTTCCAGCGCAATAGCCGTGGTCATGACGCGGGTGAAGCCTTCGATGTTGCCACCCACCACCATCACCGCACCCACTTCTGAAATGGCACGGCCAAATGCCGCGATGAGCACAGTGAGCAAGGCGTAACGCTCGTCCCACGCCAACAACACACTGCGCAGCCCAGGCTTGGCGCCCAAGGACTTCAATTGCTCGCCGTGATTGCGTTCGGCGTCCTCCACGCATTGACGCGTCAGCGCCGTGACCACAGGTAGCACCAAAAGCGCTTGCGCCAAGACCATCGCCTTGATGCTGAACAACCAACCCAAATGCCCCAAAGGCCCCGTGCGCGAGAGCAGCAAATACACCACTAAACCCACCACCACAGAAGGCAGCGCCAGCAAAGTGTTGAGCACGGTCAAAATCACATCACGCCCGACAAAGCGCGCCACACCCAGCCATGCGCCCAAGACCACACCCAAGCAACAGGCTATGGCCGTGGCCAGTACGCTCACCCACAGTGAGCGAGCCACTATGGACCAAAGCAAGGGGTCTAATTCGGTCAGTAATTCAAGCGCCCTGAGCGCGGTATCGGTAAACGTCGTCATAAATCCATCAAAACTTCAGTTATCGTACTCAGCTAGCCAATACCCGAACATATGTAATTTTGTGCATAGCGTCAGCCTTCACTACACACTGCAGCACCGAGATGACAACGACCCGACGACAGGTCATGAGGCGCCGCTGCTGCGCCACCCCTTGATGGACTTGTTGCAAGCAGTGGCGCATCAGGGTTCTATTTCTGCGGCGGCCCGCGAGCTCAACCTGTCTTACCGCCATGTCTGGGGCGAGCTCAAGCGTTGGGAAGATGTACTGGGCCACGAGCTCATCATTTGGGAAAAAGGTCAATCGGCTAAGCTGACAGAATTTGGTGACAAGCTCATGTGGGCAGAGCGCCAAACCCAAGCTCGCTTGGCACCGCAACTCCAAGCCTTGCGAGCAGATCTTGAGCGCACCTTTGCGGTCGCCTTTGACCCAGACGCGCATGTGTTGACGATGTACGCCAGCCATGACGATGCCCTGCCCCGTTTGCGTGAGCATGCGGCCAGTGAGGGCCTACATTTAGATATTCGATTTTGTGGCAGCGTGGATGCAATTCGCGCCCTCAACGAAGGTCGCTGCACCTTGGCGGGTTTTCACACCCAAAGCCAACCCACCGACTAATCTCATGCGGCCAAGGCCTATCGTGACATGCTAAAACCAGGCTTACACAAAATCATTGGTTTTGCCACACGCGCACAAGGCCTCATCACCGCCGCTGGCAATCCACTGAAACTGCTCAGCTTGGCAGATGTGGTCCACACGCAAGCTCGTTTCGT
>Ga0114979_10003181_pt1 | contig 11052 bp, 5 predicted proteins | sample S_140625_EF_Meta_FD_87315 | JGI IMG/M metagenome (GOLD analysis project Ga0114979, IMG submission 87315) | Freshwater microbial communities from Lake Simoncouche, Canada to study carbon cycling - S_140625_EF_MetaG | ecosystem: Environmental > Aquatic > Freshwater > Lake | place: Lake... | reverse complement strand
CCACTCCCTCCAAAAGATGTATAAGCTTTTAGCTGATATGTATGTGGTATATCATTTAAAAGAGAACTATCAATTATAGAAGTTTCAGTACTGTCAATAAGACGGACATTATTTATTATAAAACCATTATTATTAGTTTCTCTATATAAGTCATATGAATGAATAGGATTGCCTCCATCATCTCCAGGTGTAAAATTAATAGTTAATTGTTCATTATCTACTATTATACTATTAATAGTAGGAGGGGAAGGTAACGTTTGAACCTTTATGGAACTACTGGTAGTAGCAGAACTGCGACCTGCCACATTTCTAGCTCTTAATTGAACATCATAGGTTGTACCATTAGTTAATGGTGGAGTACCAACAGACGATGATTTAGTTATATCAGCAGGACTTGTTTTAACAACAGGATTAAACTCTATAAAATTTGCCCCACCATCAGTAGAATATTCATAGTTAATAATCTCACTTCCACCGTTTGACGGTTGGGTAAAAGAGATATTTATACGTTTATCATATCCCAAAATCCCTGTAATGACAGGAGTAGGAGGAATTGTACGAGGTGTTCCGCGTAAAGTATCAGTAGAAGCAATACTTGATCCAATACTATTCTTAGCCTTTAATTTGATAGAATAGACTTCACCATTTACTAAGACTGGTGTGTTAGTAATTGATTGCTTTAATATAATAACAGGACTCGCTTTATCGACAGGACTAAACTCTATAAAGGTTGTCCCACCATCAGTAGAATATTCATAGTTGATAATATCACTTCCACCAGTTGACACTTGGGCAAACTGGATACGTAATGATCTATCTCTTTCTTCGATAGTAATACCAGTAGGAGGATCGGGAACAGTAGCAGGTGTTATAGATATTGATGTAGTAGCAGGACTACGACCTGCTATATTGACAGCCCTTATCTGAATAGAATAGGGTGTACCATTAGTTAATAATGTTGTACCATCAATTGATGATTTAGTTATATATAAATCTCCATACCGATTATCAATAAGTGTAATGGCAGAATCAAATAATCTAAAGTGTGTACCACCATTAGTAGAATATTCATAGTTAATAATTGCACGTCCACCATTTGACACTTGCTCAATCCTGATATATATATCCCTATTACGTCCCAGATAGGATACAATGAGAGGAGTAGAAGGAACTGTGTAAGGTATAACAGATACTTCACTGGAGGGAACACTTTTTCCTACATCGGTAATAGCTTTCAATCTAATAAAATATTCTGTACCATTAAGAAGATCTCCAATAACAAGAGGACCTGCTATCTTGGCAGGACTAAACTCATTAAATGAACCACTATTAATAGAATACTCATAGTTTTTAATATCGCTTCCTCCATTAAAGCCCTCTGCAAATGAAATAATTGCCTGTTTATCAGTTGGTATGGCGGTAAGACCAGTAGGAGGAGAAGGAAGAGTAACAGGTTTATATGATACAGACCCAGAAACAATACTTTTTCCTACAATCGTAACAGCCATCAACACGATAGTATAGGTTGTTCCATAATTAAGAAGTGTTTCATCGTTACGGGTTGTAATAACAATAGGATATGCGGTGGTAGAAACAAATGGGTCATTATTTATAGAATACTCATAGTTAGTAAAAGGGCTTCCTCCATTAAAACCAGGTGTATATTCAATACTTATTTGTCTATCAATTAGTGTAGCACGAAGTTGAGTAGGAGGAGAAGGAATAGTAACAGGTATGGCGGATACAGTATTGGAAGTCATACTTGATCCTACACTATTAATAGCCCTGAACACGATATCGTACTTTTCTCCATTCTCAAGGTTTTTAATAATTTGAGAATTTGCGGTAGTGGTAGTAATAAATAAAGGGTTATTATTGATAGAATATTGATAGGCAATAATATCACTTCCTCCATCAAATCCAGGTGTAAGTGAAATACTGATTTGTCCATTACTTGGTATAGCAGAAAGAATAGTAGGTGGAAAAGGAACAGCAACAGGCTTTGCTATTATATCACCAGATGGTATACTTGGTCCTGCATTATTATTAGCCCTTATCTTAATAACATAGGTTCTACCATTGGTAAGATTTTTAATAACAACAGGACTTATTGTATCAGTTGAGTCAATTATAGAAAATGAATAACCACCATCTTGAGAATACTCATACCATTTAATAGGATTTCCTCCATTAAAACCCTGTGTAAATGAAATACTTATTTGTTTATCACTTGCTATTGCAGTAATATTAGTAGGAGTAGAAGGAACAGTGATAGGTATCGCCACAATACTATCAGAAGATAAACTTGCTCCTATACTATTAACCGCCTTCAACTTAATAGAATACGACTTACCATTAATAAGACCTGTAATATCTAGAGGATTTGATTTATTAGTAGTAACAAATGAACCATTATCTATAGAATATTGATAATTAATAATAGGATTTCCTTCATCAAACCCATCTGTAAATGAAATACTTATTTTCCCATTACTTGGTGTTGCAATAAGATTGGTAGGTGGAAAAGGAACAGCAATTGGTGTTACCATGATAACATCTGATGCTACACTTTGACCAATAATATTAACAGCTTTTAATTGAATGGAATAAGTTGTACTATTGGTAAGGCCCATAATAACAACAGGACTTGTAATGTATACTGAACTAAACGCAACAAATTCACCATTATCGATAGAATAATGATAATTAGTAATAGGAGTTCTTCCATAAAACCCTTGTACAAATGAAATACTTACTTGCCCATTACTTGGTGTTGCAACAAGACTGATAGGAGCATCAGGAACTGTAAAGGGTAGAATATCGAGACTTCCACCTAAACTAATGGTCTCTCCTCCATTTAACCCTCTATAGTATTCTGTTTGTGCTCCTGCACGATAGGATGCCATTCGTGAAGAACTCCCATCCGTAGTTTGTGGATTATTGATGATAGCCTGTCCAGTCGTATTATTGATGTATATATTGCGAGCGTGGATGCGATTTTGAAGTCTTTGAATAATTGTATAATTATCAAAATTTCGCTTTGGCATCTCTAAAAAGATATATATTAAAAATCATGTTAGATATTCGAATGTCTAAAATGATTTTATAAAAAATTGAAACCCAATTCGATAAATAAAAGATAGCAATAGTCGCAACAATAGTCGCAATCGCAACAATAGTCGTAGCAAATGAAACTTATCAGCTTTAACGTAAACGGTATCCGTTCCATGACAGGAAAACTGAAAAATGGCGAGAAGAAGGGTAGCATGACCAATAATTGTCTTACAACATTGGTTGCGGCAGAACAGCCTGACATCTTGTGCCTCCAGGAAATCAAAACACAGAATGAGGGAGATTTAGCATGTCTCTCGCCACTCTTTGCACATCTATACAGCACATTCTCTGCTCACAAGAAGGGCTATTCAGGAGTTGCACTATGTTCTAAGGTAGAACCTGAATGGGTAGACTATGGATTCGATCGCTATGACGAGGAATTAATTGGAGAATATAATGCATATGATTGGTTGATGGAAGGACGAATCATTACCGCAAAATACAGAACACACATTGTTGTCGCGGTATATACACCGAATGCGCAACCTGAATTGGCTCGTTTGGGCGAACGTATTGCTTGGGAACAGGTACTGCGAATGTATCTGGTAGAATTACAACGAGAATTCGAATTGCCTGTTCTCTTGTGCGGAGATTTGAATTGTGCACATCAAGAAATTGATATATACAATCCAAAGGGAAAAAAGAAAATACCTGGATTTTCCACGGAGGAGCGCCAGGAACTACAATATATGATGGATGCGGGATTAACAGATTCGTTTCGCCATCTTCATCCAGATGAAAAGAAATATTCCTATTGGTCTAATTTTGCCCAAGCACGTACCAGAAATATAGGATGGCGTATTGATTATGTATTGGTATCGGATTCGGCTAAGGAACTCATAGAGGAAGCAGATTGCCTAACAGATTATCATGGGTCAGACCATTGCCCTGTTATAATTCGTATCAATGTCTAAATGAAATATAAATTAAATATAATCACAAATAATTGCTACATATTCTTCTTCTAATTTTACAAGAAATGGTTTTCCACATCCATAAATGGAACCGCTTTCCGCTAAGCGGTCGCATTCTATTTTTGGTAAATGAGGAGGAAGTTGTTCGCCATTGTGTCGATAGATACCGCATCGAAAAATACAACAATTAAGCTCTACAATTTCAATTAACTGGGAACAATGAGGACAAGAAACAATAATCATAACTATAATATGATTTATAAAATAAATTAATAAATCAATCAATTAGTCAATTAGTAAAATGATTTAACATTAAAATGAATACCAGCAGCCTTATTGTTATATTGAGGCAATTTCACAACCGCCTCACGACCATGTTCAGGAAAAGGAATAGAACCTTCCCACGGATTTCCTGTTTCTACCCATGTACTAATCATTCGTTTGAGTTCTTGATACCCATAAATATTTTCTTTCACATGAGCCGTCCGCAATTGTGTAAGCAAATTGATACCCTCACGAAGCCGTTCTTCCTTTGTCTTCAATATCTTTCCTCCCATCTACCAAAACGACGCAAATCATTTTAAGTTCTTATCATGTGTAAGTTCTGAAAAGGAACATGAATCATAGAGGGGTCAGTATCATTTCGTGAGAAGAAGAAATAGGCCTCATCCTGTTTGATATCAAATCCAATACAATATTCAATCTTTGGTTCGCAGAATGAAAATGGCGCAGCATATGCTTCTGGTTTCATCGTATCTTTATTGAATTGTACGACGGAATGATAATAGCAACGCGGTGTTGAATATTTTACAAAATGAACAACCGCATACAATTTATCACGATATTCAACCAATGTAGATGAACCACGGAATCTGGAAAAAAGAGAAGGTGTTTCATAGGTGGTGTGAATCTCTAGTTGGTGATTACGAACTGCGCCAATTGTAAGTGGATGGAATCCATAAATAAAATTTACATTACCCTTCGACCCCTCATGAATAAGATGGGCAGAAGGAACATAAATCCAATTCTTTTCACAATCCGAAGGACGCGGAGGTTGAATGACTGCTACATTTTCCATACGATTTTCAGAAATGTTATAATCGCCCATCGCGATGACAATTTTACCATCCGATGTAATATTTTTAGAGGACGCAGAAAAGCGAAGTCCACCGTCGTGATAAAAAAGACGCACATCTTCCAGTCCTTCAATATGACTGGGGCATGTAACATAATCGTCTTTCATAATACAGATATCCTCCGTAGGCTGATAGGATTCATTTAGAAAAAGATGACCATTTTTCGTTTTAACATGTCCATCCGCAGAACGCATGTGGTATGAACCGCGTTCGTCAATGCTATAATTAACATATCGTGCATTCATAATATAGCGCCGTCCAGGATCTGTACTAGAAAATGGCTGAATCGAACAAGATGACACCTTATATTCCTCGTGATCTTTCAATAGCATACGTGAATATACTCCATGATAAGTACTATCTGCAAGTGGCTGTGTATACCAGTGTAGATTATCCCACACATTGCCAACATGATGGGGAATGTTCTTGTTAATATAGGAAACAACATCACATAGTGAATCCATGACCGTTTTTCTTACGATATAACATGCCAGAATTGTATTTTCATATTCAAAGAGACCTTTATATACGTTTTCTTCTACAAAGAGCAAATTGTCGGTTGGATAGGGGATATCTTTACCTTTTAGATAATAGTGATATGCCTTATAGTGTTGTGAGGTATGTCGGTAATATTGTGTTAAATGATAAATATTTTCGGCGCGTCGTGGATAAAACTGAAATCCTTTATTCATCCATAGTTCCATCGAATGTTCATCCTTGAGCATTTCATAACATTTTCCAATCATATAATAAGAATACCACACTTCTTCTACCCATCCGCCAATTTCAATCCGTTTTTTATAATAGGTAATCGCTTCTTCTGCACGACCAAGATCTTTGTAGGATTGGGCAAGATAAAAATGGGCGCGACCATTTTGCGGATCTTCTACGATTTCTTGACATAGTAGGCGAATATCTCGTTCGAATTTATCCGATTTACAGCCACCATCACCAATATCATTAATATAGCATACTTCAAATGGAATATTATCAGAAGGATCGCCGCTCCAATACTCATGAGTTGCGCCAATACATTTCCAAGGATAGGAACATTTCATAAAGCGTGTATTATAATATTTCAAGTTGCCATTTTTCTGAATCATACGATATCCATTCTGTGTCATATTAAAATCAATAAAAGCAGGTGTTGAAGTAAGAATCATATCTGCATCCAATGCCAATACATAAGTAGTTGTTGAATCCCATTCAAGCGACTTACATAGTTCTTGTGCTTCTACAAAGGATACCGTGCGATTATGGCCAAATGTCTTGAAAGGGTGTACACTGATACGAAATGGCTTTCCAGCAGCAGTAAGATAGGCCTTACATACTTCTATCGTATTATCAGTCGACCCTGTATCAAGAATAGAAATAGCATCTACCATGTGAATACTATTTCCAATGCATCGTTCAATGATACTGGATTCATTTTTAATCATCAAATTCAAAATAATTTTATTATAGGATTTGGCTCGAGGTTTATGAGAGGGGTGATTGGCAACAGGGTAATTAGCAACAGGAACGATGACGGTTGTTTCAAAGAGAGTCTTTGGTATAATAATGGTATTCGATTCTGTTTCATCGACAATTTCCTCTATGATACAATTACGAGGGTCAGCCATGAATACATAAGTATTTCACTATATCTTTTAAGTTGTATATTATAATAAATGATATTATAATATATAATAATATAAATTAGTGGGTGTTGACAGTATAGTAATGTAAGTGTATAGTAATGTATAAGTAAATGTATAAGCAACTGCGATAAGCAACTATATAAGCGATTTAAGCAAGAGCAAGAACCATGGCCTTGAGTTCCTTGATGGACTGGAGGAGAACAGCGGTTAGCTTGGGGTAGTTAACCGAGAGGTAACCATTGCCGCCGAGCTGAACGAGTTCGGGGTAGATGGCCTGGACTTCCTGGGCAATCACACCAATCTGACGCTCCTTTGACCAGTTCTCATCAATCCAGTCGTGGTAGACACCACGAATGTTATCAATCTTGTCAAGAGCACCATCGAGGGGGACAATGTTCTTCTTGAGACGAGAATCCGAAGCGCAGACAAACGAGTCGGCAATAACATCAGCAGCGACACCCTGGCTGCCGACGCTCGAGCTGGTTAAGGAATTTTCTCCAATTTGTAATGAGGCATCTTTATAGAACATAAATTCACCAGTGCCATTAAAGCGGCGTAGACCAGCGTATAGCACGGGGCCTTCAACAGTAGGCTTGTATTGAACCATGATACCAGAATGAATTGCGTCTTGGTCATTACCATCGGCAATGAGAATAGCGTTATCTGCGATTTGAAGATTGGTTGTGTCAATCTTTGTCATAGTTCCTGTAACTGTTAGATTACCATTGATGGTAACATCGTTATTAAACTTAGCATTGCCTGAAACAGTTAGCGCAGGGCTTACAGATGCACCATCTGCATCAACTGCATTATATGTGATATTTGTCTTATCTAGAGTGGATATACCAGATACAGTAAGGATATCATTGCACTGTACAGCTCCAGTTAATAATGATTTACCAGTCACCTCGAGCACATTATCCTCGAAGTTTTCAGGTGCATTGATCTTAACGAGATGGTTAAGAGTCGTTTCACCTGTCACCTCAAGGGAGCTCTTCAGATGCGCCCCTAAAGTAACATCGAGAGCATCCTTGAGGTCAGCCTTTTTCTCAACAGTGAGAGTTTTCTCCATGGTTGTCGCACCATTCACCTTGAGGGTTCCAGTAATCACGACATCACCATCCAAATTGGAATCACCTGTAACAGCGAGAGCATTACCAGAAGAACTTGGTGCGAGTTTAATGACAGCACCATCGTTCAAGTTGGCGAGTTTAGCAACATTGAGAATGTTATCCATGAAGGCAACACCTTCAATCTTAACGGTATTGTCAAACACCGCGTCCTTCACAAACTTTGATGAACCAACAACCTCTAGAGCATTGCCTGCACCTGTCTTTGTAATGGTAACAATGTCGTTCAAGTTTGATTCCTTATCGACACGTAGGGTATTCTTCAACGACACAGCGCCTGTCACATCAAGCGATGATTGAATGTCAGTCGCGCCAATCAATTGGGATGAGCCGGCGACGGAAAGAGCATAGCCCTCACCTGACTTCTGAATCTCAACACCATCCTGTAAGACTGACGCACCTTTTACCTCAAGACCTGCAATCAGTGTCGCCTTACCTCCAACATCAAGCGCAGCCTTCAAATCTGTCTTGCCAACGACCTCAAGAGTGCTTTTCATGTCTGTGGGACCAGTCACATCAAGTGATGAAGTAAGATCAACTGCGCCATTTAGTTTGGTTGAACCATTCACAGTTAAGGCATCACCTGCGCCTTCCCATGTAATAACAGTTTTATGTAGGTCAGACTTTCCAACAACACTGAGAGCTGCTAATAGGTCTGTATTTCCACTAACGGTAAGGCCCGATGAAAGCTTGGCCTCACCTGTAAAGGTAGCAGCACCACTTACATTAAGTGCGCTACTGCTCATTGTTCCATTAAGAGTAAAGACACCATCTACTGTGAGGGTATTATTAAATAAGACAGCCTTCTCGACCTCGAGCTGATCCTTTAGAGTTACCTTTCCATCAACATCGAGAGTACTGCCGAGGTCAACTGCACCATCGACTGATAGGGCATTATTAAGTTTAACATCGCCCTTTAGGTTAGACTTACCAGCAACGATAAGTCCATCACCCACTGTGTGTGTGATGTTTACTGTATTCTTCAATTCGGCGGCGCCATCAACAGTAAGTTTGTCATGTAGAATAGCATCATCCTTGACATCAAGGCCGCCAGTTGTAATTGCGACAGATCCGATTAGGTTCGATGAACCATTCACAGTTAAGGCATCTTCCTGCGCGTGAATGTGAGTAATAGTGACAGCGTCATTTAAGTTTGATAATTTATCAACAGTAAGATTGTTAAGCAAATTAACAGCGCCGTCGACATCAAGAGTATTCTTGATGTCTGTAGCACCCTTCAATTCGGATTTACCCTTGACTTCGAGAGCGTCGCCAGTGGCCTTTGTAATAATAGCACCAGCGTTAAGATGAGATACATCAGTAACATTAAGGGCGGCTTTCATGTTAGCAACACCGCCGACATCTAGTTCAGCCAATAGATCAACATCCTTGCTGACAGTGAGAGTATTAGTTATGTTAGTGACACCATTAAGTTTAGTTGAGCCGTTAACAACAAGTGCATCACCATCGGCTTTTGTAACTTCGATCTTGTTTCCTAGGGTAAAAGCACCATCGACGGTAAGGTCTTTCTTAAACCAACCATTCTCACCTACTTCAAGTGCACCAGTGAGATTTGTATCACCAGCAGATACTTTTAAACCTCGATTGAGATTGAATGTTTTGTTAGCAAACGAGATATCCTGTAAAGATTCATCGTTGTAGGTCACGAGAATACCTTTTCTCGAAATAATAGCAGATTTGGGGTCTTCTGGGGCAGGGTTAGGGAGAGGAGCCATTGTTTTATATTCTGACTAGAGATTTTTTTTTGGCTAGATTGATTTTTCTTTAAACTCTATCCAAATGATCCGGGATGATACTTTGATAAAATTATACGCATCATTCCATATATAATAGGATATTGTTCATTTATATAGCAAATGATACCATACGCGCGCCGGAAGATTCTTAAATAGGATGCGAAATCATAGATACTGCAAAAACTTATATCATTGATAGTTATTTGTGTATTATTGTTATATTTGTAATAGGATATAATTAATATTTTAGTATAGAAGATAATATATTAATTATGATATTTTTTTCACATTATGTAATGTAAATTACGACTAAAGTTATATATAATTAAATAATATAAACTAAATATTAACTTAATAATACAAAAGGTACTATTATTATACTACAATGTAATATAGTAATAGTAAATAAATAAAATAATAAAATTATACAATTACTTTGGATCGCCAGATTTTCTTCTCTTAATCACACCTAGGACCATCGACTTCAATTCCTTAACGGATTGTAGGAGAACAGCAGTTAGTTTTGGATAATTAACAGCGAGGAAGCCGTTTGAACTTTCGGCAACAAGTTCAGGATAGCTCTGCTGGACATCTTGAGCGATAACACCAATGGCACGTTCTGGCTGATTCTCATCATTCCAGTCGTGGTAGACACCCTTCATACCATCCAGTCTATCAAGAGCGCCATCCAATGGAACAACGTTCGTCTTTAGTCGGGCATCAGAGGTACAATTAAATGAGGCCGCCTTTAGATTAGCAGCTGCACCACTAGACGCCGTCATATCAGGAATTTGTTCATAAGATTCTTTGAAAAAAGAGAATGCACCAGATCCTGCTATACGTCTTACTCCTGCATACTTAGGTTTATCCTGGGTATCATCAAGAACATTCCAATAGGGTGTCATGATACCCATCGATACTGCATCTGCGGTATTCTTACTTCCAATTAAAATAGCATTATCCTTTATTTGAAGTGTACTTGAAATCATCGTACTCGATCCATTTATTGTAAAATTACCTTGAACAGCACCATTAAAGATACCTCCAATAGTCACATTCTTTGTAATAAGTGTCTTTCCAGCAACTGTGAGAGCATAGTCTGATACTGTATTTGTAATGTTTACCACATTGTTCATGATGGTGGAGCGTGATACTGAAAAAGGGGCATCTGCAACAGTAAGTTCATTATTAAATTGAGACTTTCCTGAAACAATCAGTGTACTGCTACCTGGTTGCGATAAATTGTTAATCTTAACTTTTTCATTTAGTATAGTGCTACCACCTACCTTAAAGGTGCTCTTCATTTTCACTGCTCCTGTAACATCCATTGCATCCTTAAAGGCTGCCTTTCCTGTTAGAGT
>Ga0114979_10003179_pt1 | contig 11055 bp, 9 predicted proteins | sample S_140625_EF_Meta_FD_87315 | JGI IMG/M metagenome (GOLD analysis project Ga0114979, IMG submission 87315) | Freshwater microbial communities from Lake Simoncouche, Canada to study carbon cycling - S_140625_EF_MetaG | ecosystem: Environmental > Aquatic > Freshwater > Lake | place: Lake... | reverse complement strand
CTAAAGGATTGAAATCTTCAAGGGCTGATGCTGACCCCCAATAAATTGGAATGCAGCCTGCAGCCTTTGCGTGCAGTAATTTTTCAGTTACATAGCCATCAGCTTGTTCATTTTCATATGCTAAACAAAATCTGTATTGCTTTAAAAACTCGTGTTTTTTTAATTCTCCTCCACCTCCCCCATCTCCTGCAAAAATGTTGGATCCTATTGTATTAAAGAGTTTTCCTGCACTATCCACTGGTTTATATTTATTTAGTTCGTGAAATGCAGCATTTCGGATTTTGTTTTTGGGATTCGATACAATAAACGCACAAAAGTTTGGACGCTGAGTCTCTAAAAACGGACACTCTGTGCAGCTTACTAATGGAAGTGGTAAGGGGTTTTTAATTTTGTACATGTCTGCGCCGTATAAATCAATGCTAAACATCCACAGGGGCATTCTTAAATAAGGTGGAGATAAAGTTCTATATCCTACATTAAGAATGTCCTTGTGTAAAATGGGATTTCTATTTTCACCTGTAAAAAACACTTTTTTTCCGGGAATTTTTTTCCACGAGGATCCAAAAGGTCCAAAAATATGAATGTCTTGTTTGCCTTGCAGAGTTTTTAAGGAGTATCCTTTAAATTGAATAGCTGGAAAATAATTTTGAAGTGCGAGTAAAAATGTATTATGCTCTTCATTAAATTCTGACCACATATCTGTAAAAAGAACTTTAAAACTTGTGTCGTCTTCTTCTTCCCTTCTACACTTTCCCCTGTAAAAGTAAAAATAATAAAAACAACATAGCAAAAATAAACAGAGACAGAAAAATGAAAGAACCCCTATTTTTTTTCTCCAGATAAAATTTTTTTTATAAACTTATGTTTTTACCGTCCATTGAAATCCGCAAGCATCACATAATGCAAAGAGTGTCATTGGTTCATCTGAAGATCGAGTTTGTTTTTGATCAATTTGCACAGAGTCCATGCTTTTACATGACTTACATGCCAGAAACCCCTTGGTACGCTCTGATTTAACAATAGAAATTAAATCTTGTATTTTTTCTTCTTCTTTTTTTATTCCTCTTAAAACGTCTGCATGGCCGGTTAATTCAGCTAGTTCATGATGTGCAGCATCCTTGTTTTCATGCTGACTTAAAACTTCAAGTTTTGCACATTCTGCAAGAACACGATCTAACCAAGCATTCTTACTATTTGAACTGTCGTGTTTTTGTGAAACATAAGAACTTATATATGATCCATATTTTAGTTGGCTTGCTAAAAGAAACGCATCTGTACTCTTTACACCTCGTTCCTCAAACATTGTTCTTGAAATATACTCAAAACTTGTCATTGAAATAGGGATAATGTTGTTTTTGCGCACAAAAGAAAAAATTTTATATTTTACTAAATATAAATATTAATTAATTATTTTTTTTTATTTTGTTATCCATCTCCCGTGTATTGTTATCTCTATATTGTTATCTCTTTCTATCATGACAATAGTGAGTGCCATTGTTGATGGGAGTGTGTGTATTTTTTCATCAGACTCTGGCTCCTTTTCAGATGAAAGTGTGAGCATTCGTAGTAACTCAAAGATCTTTTTGAAAACAATTAAAGGAGCAGGAGATTGTTTAATTGGATTTGCAGGAACCTTTTCCATCTGTCAGTGGATAAAATATTTAGACTTTCCCGATTGTCCAGTAGATGTACACTCTCTCGAGCAATACTTGGTACAGAACCTTCAACCATTTCTATCAAAAAGTTTAAGTAAGCGTTGGAAAAAGCAAGAAGGGCATGATGCAGATTTAGATGTGACAGACTTTGTTTTATTACTAGGAATGAATGGGTGCTTGTACACCCTGTACAGTAATGGGGATGTAGAAAAAGCACATTGTAATGAAGGGATGCTTTGTTTTGCATCCATTGGAAGTGCTGGAGCAGTCTCCAATGCAGCAATGTACACTATTCAAAGTTTGGGTACTAAATTATGTAGCTGGGAAATTTTGGAGGTGGGAATGAAAAACGCTGAAAAATTTTCCCTTCATGTTCGCGCTCCCTTTGAAATTAAATATGTACACTAGTGTTAAAAAAAAAGTGGAAGGGTTTGAAGACTTTGAGCAAAATTTTTTTAGGTATGCAACACCGCGTACTATTCTGTATTGGATGATCTTTGCACTTTTAGCTGGCTCCTGCATCTCTGTGTTTCTAGCCGAAGGAACTTTAAAAAAGAGAAATGTGGATTGTGTTCTTTCTTTATCCTGGTCAAATTGGGTAGGATGTGAAACATTAGATTGTAATGCAAATGCCTTTCGATCACGCACAGTTTTAAGTGAAGCTTCCGGAAACGGACTTCCCTGTGCACAGCAAGACTTGTTACAAACAGCAAGCTGTAAAACAATTCTTCCTCAGTGCACAGTGATGAACTGTCAGTACTCAAACTGGAGTCCCTGGAGTACGTGTCCAGATTCATGCATTCGAACTCCCAATGACTGCTCAACAATACCAAATCAAATACGAAGTCGAAATGTAATTCGCACGTCTTTGCCTGGAGGGGATCCTTGTGATTGGACATCTTTGGTACAATCTCAAGAGTGTCCTGCACCGCCTTTTTGTTCCTTGAGCAAACAGTGTGAACCAAGAGCTCCTCCACCTAATTTTTCTCAATGTCATCCATGCCCCGAAATTGCCTGTACAGTATCAGGAAGTCCTATTTTTACAATGTGTACAACAACAAATGCATTAGGATCCCCGTTAGATTGTGAACCGGGTCAATTACTTTATTCCAAGTCTTGCATGTATGCAGATTGTACGACGCAATGTGAAAATAATAACTATAGTTATTTTTCAAGATGTAGTGTTCCCTGTGGCGATGGTTCTTTCATGTCTACAACGGGCCTTGATTGTCCTAATGTTACAGTGTCAGAGTGTAATATAATGCCGTGTAGTACAGGTGGGATGACTTTATCCCCTACAGTGTTTGCACCTCCTGGAAATCCGACGCCATCCTTTTACCAGGTATGTTCAGCTCTGGACTCACCTACAGATTTTTTAAGTTCTACACGCTGTTTAGCACAATGTGCATCTACAGAAAGTTGTTTGTATGCATGGCAAGGTGAGACAAATGGCAATGTAACGTTAAGTTCAGCACTTCCTGCAGTGTCAACACCCATCGTAAAATTTTGGTCGTACAGTTTATTTGCTCAGTGTGTGACTCCCACGTGGGATATGGTAGGAGCGACATGTTTATATATTTGTGAAAATACTGAAAATACTCAATTTGCGCGGTTTACGAATGAGTTTGGATCATCGTATGACCCTGTAAGAGGCCTAGTATTTCCTTTTGAAAATGGAAGTATGAGCTGCCCGTTAACTCCAGATATGCTTACGAGTACATGTGCTACAGAGGACAATAAAGAAGATTTATTAGGGGATTCTTTAAATTTAGATTTAATGGGAGGGTTAGGAGTAATCCCTGGAATGATGGCAAATTATTTGTTTAGTGATGCCACAAAAGAATTAGGAGGATATACATTTCATTGTCCAATATCTATAGATTGTTTGTATCAATCTTGGACGGATGCAGGAGCTTGGGGTCAATGCTCTCAAGAAACAAATGCAAATGATGAAGGAACACGAAGTCGGAATCGTACTATTTTGGCTCAACCTCAGTTTTTAGGAGATCCTTGTCAAATAGAACAATTAATTGAGTACTCGGACTGTAATCGATCCCTCACCTTAAATTCTAGTACAGATATGTGGTGTCCTTTATATGCAAATGAATCAAATGTAATAAAGTCTGTGAGTGAGTATGCGTGTCATAAAATTTGCAGTGACATGAGAACTTTATATGGTCCAGATGCATGTAATTCCATGCAAATTTATGAAGAAACTCCAGTGGGTAGTCGTGACCCCGAGGTTTTCTTACTTCAATTTCCTGGTTCTGTTAATAGTGCAAGTGTGACAACAAGCTTACTAAATTTACCTACAAATTTCAGTGTGGCTACTCGTGCTCAATTAGAAGGTGCCTGGAGTTCGGGTATGCAAAGTTGTTTGCCAGGTTGGTTTTTAAATGGTCCATTGCAGGCAGCACAAGCTTTGAGTATTCAACAATTTGGATGTGGGAGTAATGCACCAAATTCTCTAAGTATTTTTTCGCCTCAATCAAATATAAGACAAGTTTGGATTTTTGGTAATAAAACAAAAATTTATGATTTATCACTTTCAAACTTTACAGTGTCTGATTTTTTTACACCAACCTCCTCTCCTTCCCTGTGGGACTCGAAATATTTTTTTGTGTCTCAGACATTTCAATCTGAGAAAACGTGTGCATTTTTTACAGATCGTACGGACATTTTGGTTGGAGATTGTACTTCCTTGAGTGCCAGAGCAGGAGTGATTACCTCCAAACTTTTTGATGTACCATACAGCTTTGCTCAAAATTGTAGTGTAACAGATTGGGTAACAATCCACGACTGCTCTCAATCCTGTGCCCTTATCAATGCGCAGACTCGTTCAATTGTAAACACGTTTAGTTCAGAAGGCGGACTACCATGTAGTCGTGTTGCTACATATCGCTTCAGTCCTTGTGGTGCAAGCTTTTCTTGTCCTCAAACGTTTACAGATATATGCATTTTACCAGTGCTTCCTACCTCCAGTGCATATCAATTTTCTTGTAGTTCTGTAGATTTTATGCCAGATGTGTTTCTAGAGCATTTTTCTCAGCCGTATATTTACAAATGGTCTCAAATTCTTTCAATTACGCAGCAACTAAACTCGACGGGGGGATTGTATCAATATTTTTCAAGTACAGTGCGTCAAAACGCGCAGGGAGGAACACTGAGCATTAATGTTTTACACGCCTTAAATGCTCAATGTGGAGGAGAAACTTCGTGCTTAAGTTTGAGTGATGGTTTTTATTCGTTAAGTTCCGTCCAAGAACCTTTTGGTTGGACAAAACTTATACCGGGTCAAACTTGTACAACAAATTCTGAGTTACAAGCTTGTTTAGCAGGTCGACCATCCGTGCCTCAGAATCAACTGGGGAAGAATGTGTATGATTTGGGAATGAATGCATGGAAGTGTCCAAGTACATGTAGACCAGGGGGCTTAAGTTTTAGTTGTGCAATGGGAACGTCTCCTTTTGAAGAGTGCGTCTGCACTCCGCCATATTTTCAACCTCCAATTCCACCAAAGCAAACAGAGTTTATAATTTATAGTTCTTATACGAGTGTAAGCACACAAAATAATGATACAAAAACATTGTATATTTGTAACAAAGTCCCGCCCTTTCCGTTCAGATTTGGTTGTTCTACATCGTCTCTGTGTGATCCTCAGGTGTGTGACAGTGGAAATGATGGCTCTCCCTGTAACACGTTTTCTAACAAGGGTAGCTGTGATCCTAACTTTGGTACGTGTACATGCGTGTCTCCTCCTCCTACACTGAGTAAGAGGCTTTGTAACTCGGGATGTGAATTGGGTAGAAATGGATTAACATGCAGTGGAGAGGGATCTTGTGAGTATCGATCCGAAGAGGATGACTTTAAGTGCAATTGTAATAATGGAAGAAGTGGTGATACGTGTGAAAATGCCGGTTCTGGCCTTGTGGGTTTAATAGAAAGTTTATTTTATGAAGGAACTGCTTATATTTTAGAAGTTCAAAAGGGTACGAGTTCAAATCAATTAGCATTTAGCTTTACTAATTTCGAACCAAGGTGTGACAATCAGACAACTCCGTATTGTGCTGGTGCGCAGTTGTTTACACCTCTAGGAGGAGATCAGAATTATGTATTTCACGGCTTCTATCCTCCTGCTACAAGAATTTCTTATACTACACGAAGTACGGGAGCTGGACTAAACAACAAGTTAATGCAACAGGATTATTCGAATATATGTGTGAATTCAAATGATGCCAGTTTTAATTCCCAGTGGATAGGTGCAAATTACTTGAGTGTTCCTCTTGTTTCATTTACAGGAGCAGTAAATGTACCCATACAGTGCCAAGACTTTTTAGATGCACAAGGAAAAGAAGTTTTTACTATAACGGCAAGATTTACAAGTAATTCTAACATTCCGTTGGATTTACAAAATAAATTATTTTATACACGCTGTCCGGATAATGTAAGTCAGTATTCTATTCAAGACACAGATTATTTATATACATTTTTGCATATTAATCAATTTGATTCATCTGGAAATCTTTTATTTAATTTGGTAAATACTCAAAAAAGCTTTGCTGACTTATGTCCAAATCCAACTCTTTAGAGTCGAACAAAAATTCCATTTGGAAGTAAAATTCCACCCGAAAGTGCGGCGAACACAACACAAACAATATATACTATCATTCCTAACAATTGAAGTAAATCTCTGTCCTGTGCTGCTTTTGCATCCGCTTTAATTTCTTCATCAGTAGGTTCAGCTACTGACCCAAGTCCAGATGTGGAACTTTTGTAGCGAGTTGCAGTTGCAGCGCTTGCAGCGACTTTTATAACCGCGAAAACAAACAAAAAGACTAAAAAGATTAATGAAGAGTAAAAAAAATAGGGGAGAAAATTTTTTAGAGAGGAGAAGTAAGCACTCATTTTTTTTTTCTTATATGTGGGAAGATTTTTTTTTAGCGTTCAGGATTGTTTGAAAATAAAAAGAAGGTCACAATGAAAAAAAAATGCTAGGTATGAGTCAAGCAGAGTCTCGTGTGTACCCTTATCAGCGTGTAGGAGAAGCGATATGGAAATGTGACTTTTGTGATTGTAAAAATGCGGGTGTTCAGCGCTTTCGGTTTGATGTAGACACTACCGAGCAGCCGTGTAGGGAGCTCTTTGTTTGTAGCGAGAGTGAATGCAATAGCGTATTTGACAGTAGCGTGCAATTTTTTAATAAAAATGAGGGACGTATTCCTTTACAGCATGTACTTCGCACAGTTCCTACTTTTTTCGAGGTGTCTTTTACTCTTAGAAGATCCAATGGTGAGCTAGAAGAGGGATGGAAGATCCCCTCAACTTGGAGTTTAGCCTATGAATTCAATACTCTTTTAAAGTTACGAGGCGAACCTTGGTGGCGCGTAGTTCTTCAAAAAGACCAGCAAATTAGGCACACATTTTTACACGAGCTCAAGGAATTAAATAAAGAGGCTCTTGGAGAAGAGTGGGATATGATTTTTTCTCTTTTGCCTGCTCCAGGAGAATCACCGAATGAGACTTTTTTACAATTTTATGATGCATCTGTTTGGATGGAACAGACTCCATCTGACAAGCAATTATTAGAAAAAAGATTTAATTAAATTATGTTGGGGTAGATTCAAGTAAAGATTTCCATTGAGGCCCTAAATATTTTTTTTCTTCTGTTTTACTTTGTAACAATAATTTAAAAATTGCATCCAAGTCTGTGCGCTCACGAAGAATTTCTATGCGCCTCCAAGTGTTTCTCATGTCCGTATATTTTCGTGTGTGTAAAAAATGACTCAGCTCTATTAGAGTACCAGCAAAAATGTACCAGAGAAAGGGTGCAAGAATGATTACATTTAAATATTGTATAGAGTTTGTGTACTCTAAATAAATTCCTGTCACCATAAGTTGTGCACATCTTTCCCACTTGTAAAGCGCGTATTTATTTTTTACTACAAGGCAGCACACTAGAAACGCTACCACAATCCACATAAAAAATTTCTATTTTTTTATGGAAATCAATTTTTATTCTTTTTGAAAGAAAAAAAAACGCAGGCGGCTGCTCAATTAAAAACCTTACAAACAACAGTTTTAAAATTTCCTAAAAAAACAAGGATCTTAAATATTGATATACGGATATGGCTTTGGGTAGTTATTGGTGTCTTTGCATTTTTTTCAATTAAAGTATTATTTTTTTCAGCGGATAAGTTTGATGAAGAAACATTGCCAACACTTTTTTTAGATCCTTCGAGATTAAGACTTGCAAAAGATTGTGAATGCTTATGCGATGAAGATCATGAAAATATTTTAATGACCATGAGAAACAATGGAATTTCAGTAACTCCTCCCGAAACGTATAACTTATGGACACAAAGTCCGAATGCAAATTTAAAATTATCCACCTTTGTACTAAATCAGGGACCTATTGGATCATGTACAGCAAATGCAATGAGTTATGCATGGATGCTATTCAAGTACAGATCATGGTCCAATGGCCAAATTCCTCCTCCTCCTCCTAGCAGGTTGTATTGGTATGCAGAAGCAAGGATGCACTTGAATGCCTTGGATGGATATCCCAATGCTCCTTTAAATGACACAGGGTGCTACGTGTCTGATATTGCGTGGGTACCATCTGCAAAAGGAATGCTTCCCGAAACAGCATATCCTTACTCTTACACAATTGATAGAAGTAAAACCGTGGTTCCTACAGGTGGCCTCTTAAATAAAGTTCCCACTGCTGCTCATGTTACTGCTGCTGCTGTAAATAAGATAAATGAAGGTTTAATTACTCAATTTAGATATTCTGCAAATAGAGCAACAACCTTATTAAATATGAAACTTGCTATAAGTTCAAATAAATCAATCTTAATTGGTGTTTTAGTATACAGTTCTTTTCAGAATGAGGCTGCACTAAGAACTGGAAATATACCAATACCAAATTCTAGAAGAGAAACTTTATTAGGTGGACATTGTATTTGCTTGACAGGGTATGATTCTACATGCTTTACATTTAGGAATAGTTGGGGATCTTCTGTAGGTGTAAGAGGCGTGTTTAGAATACCATTTACATACATTACAAACCCTAATTTATCTGGAGATGCATGGATTTTTTGAAATAAAAAAAAATAACTTCTTTTTTTAACAGAGTTCAAGTTCAATCCATCCAATCCAAAAAACATTACTCAGAAAAAAAAAACATGGATTTGGTTTTTATGGAAGCAGCTTGTGGATTAAAAAGTGTCGAGATAAAAAAATGTCTAGCATTACAAAAACAAGCAGAAAAAATATCTCAAAAAATTAAACTACATATGGAATTAATTTCAAAACTAGCATTACAAACGAAAACATCATATGTTCAATCTTCTTTAAAAGCAAACAAGTAAAAAATAATTTTGGAAGATACGAGGGATAAAAAAAAATTTTATGCGTAGAAAAAAAAGTGCTTCTTCTGACAAAAAAAAACTCTGATGCAGCCTTAATAAAGCCTACACGCTATAAGGATCTTGGTCAGGGAAATATAATTTTTTATTATGTAGGTGAAGATGAAAAAGAAGATTTTATTGCTATTGGTGATGTTTACATATTTTTAGACTTTCGGCTGCAATTTATGAACTTTAGTGAACAAGAGATATTTTTCATGTATGAATTGAGTATGAATATGAGTCAACAACAACATACTCCATGGCCATTAATCTCATCAACATTATCTCCTGCTGAAATTTTGATACAAATTGAGAGAGACATAGTGTCTGATGTTAAATCTTTTTTTGGGAGTGCTGAAACGGTTAAAAATCAATTGAGACAATCATATGCTTTAGAATGGAATACTCTGGATCCAAAAGATACACTAGATGTAACAACTGTAAGAGTCTCTACAACAGTTCAAAGGAAAGAACCCCCTATGTCTTCTCAAGGAGGCGGAGCCGGAAGCGGAGGGGGAGGCGCAGAATTAATGTTATTACCATTTCCCAACCGTCCCGCTTGTGAGCTTGCGACATCGTTAGATCCAACATCAGAAAATGCAATGAGGTGCTTAAGAGAAGGAGGAGGTGGTACTCCACGAATGTTTGACAATATTGGACCACCACCATTAGGTTTTGTTGATTTTCCTCCCGAAAAACAAAGACTGGATTCTCAAATATCACAACTTACTTTTACACCAGATTTACAAGATGAATACGGAAAATCTTTACCCAATGGAAGGTTATACAAAATACAAATTAAGAATACTGGCTCCACGGATTGGCCTCCTTCTACTAGACTAATAAAGTATCTTGGAAATGATTTTGGTGGACCTTTATCAGGAGTAGAGGTAAAGAAACGCTATGAAGGAGTTAAAGTAGGAGAAAGTGTAATAGTTGAACTCCCGTTAAGAAATGTTCAGAGAGCCGGTGGGAAAGAAGGCTTTTTCTCAGATTGGATTTTATATATTCCGCAGGAAGATAAAATTTTTGGCGAGTACGTTTCTATTAAATTATAAAAAAAAGGTTTAATTTTATATTTTTTTTTCACTTGAAAAAACAAGAAGAGATTTTTCAGCAGATTTTATCCACGCGCGTTTTTGATCCAAGGAATATTTTTTTCCATGCTGATTGCAAAAATCTTCAAAACTTGTAAAACTTTTGTTTTTAATGGCGGGAAATGACTTTGTTGGTCCACAAAGAAATAGGCGTTCATTAAAATCAGTGCCCAGAAGAACACAAAATATGCGAAATTCTTGTAACGTCATATGTAACCCTTGTAAAATATCTTCTAAATGAATCCACGTTTCCTTGGAAGTCCCAATATATTGTACAACCCATTCACACCCAAAAGGTAAAGCATCACTGTCACAAGTTACACCAATATCACCTTTTTTTACCAAGGAGGCAATATGAGACTCAGAGTCATGAGGTGCTAAAATGGCATTTTCTCCCACTATAATTTTTGCAAAACGAGCAAGATCTTTTAATACAAACGTGTCGGTCCCGTGTACAATCATACTTGAAATATACAAATCTGATTCTAAGCAATGATCTAAAGTTACATTTGGAAAAATTTTTAAGTTTGTTTGAGGTTGAATTCTTAATACTGTATCATGAAATAATTCTAAAGGAGCATCTTCCACAGTTTCAGTTTCTTCTCTAATTACAGTTTCAGGGGAAAAGGATTCGTGAGCATCCTCAAGGATCATTTCATTGTTTAATTTTCCCAAAGGTACACAAGCAGAGTCAGAGTCAGAATCTTCATCAATTCTATAAATTTGAAGACTTCCAACGTCTCGTTTCCGTTTTTCGGATTGTTTTTTAATAGTTTCTGCTCTCTTTACACATGTTCCAATTTTTTCAATTCTTGTGGGACCATCAAAAACAAACTTAACTTCTTTTGCTCCATGACTTTTTAAAAGTTGTTCCACGGAATTAATTTTTTGCTT
>Ga0114979_10003178_pt1 | contig 11056 bp, 6 predicted proteins | sample S_140625_EF_Meta_FD_87315 | JGI IMG/M metagenome (GOLD analysis project Ga0114979, IMG submission 87315) | Freshwater microbial communities from Lake Simoncouche, Canada to study carbon cycling - S_140625_EF_MetaG | ecosystem: Environmental > Aquatic > Freshwater > Lake | place: Lake... | reverse complement strand
CATTATTAGATAGAATCTTAAATTAGTTTAATCAATACTTATTGTAATTAGGCTTATTTTTATCCTAATATATACATTCCAAAATCAATTTTTTATGCAAAAAAGATCTGTCCTATTTTTTATTTGTATGCTGACTTTATTCATCTCTCAGGTGACAGGTCAAACCATACAATTTGAGAAATACACTTTGCCGAATGGCTTAAAAGTTATTCTACATGAAGATCATTCAGCACCTGTGGTGGCTGTAACGACCTTATACCATGTAGGTTCAAAAAACGAAGACACTGCAAGAACAGGCTTCGCGCATTTCTTTGAACATTTATTATTTGAAGGTTCAGAAAATATCAAAAGAGGCGAGTTTGATAAGTATATCACCAATGCAGGTGGTGCATTGAATGCCAATACTTCTCAGGATCGTACTTTTTATTATGAGTTATTACCATCTAACCAAGTTGAATTAGGCCTATGGTTAGAAAGTGAGCGCATGATGCACGCGAAAATTGAACAAATTGGTGTGAATACTCAAAGAGAAGTGGTAAAGGAAGAAAAGCGTCAACGCGTTGACAACCGACCTTATGGTTCTTTTTTAAACGAAGTATTAAAGCGTGCTTTTAAAGTGCATCCATACCAATGGTCACCAATAGGAAGTATGGATCATTTGAATGCAGCTAAATTGGATGAGTTCATCAATTTTTACAAAACATTTTATGTACCTAATAATTGTGTATTGTCGATAGCAGGCGATTTTAATAAAGCCGAATTGAAAGCTAAAATTGAAGCTTATTTTGGTCCAATTAAAATGGGTACTAAACCAATCCCAAGACCGACAATCAAAGAACCAGCATTAGGTGGTGAGGTAAGAGATGTGATATATGATAATATTCAATTACCTGGAGTATTCCAAGCTTATCGTGCGCCAAAACAAGGGGGTGATGAGTATTATGCATTCAATGTATTGTCTACGCTTTTATCTGGAGGAGAGTCTTCTAGAATGAATAAAACTTTAGTGGATAAAAAACAACAAGCAGTGGCTGCGCAATCTGTTCCATTCTTTAATGAGGACGAAGGCTTATTCATTGCTTTGTCTATTGCGAATATGGGTGTGAAGATTGAGGAATTAGAAAAAAGCATGGATAGCGTTGTGAATGAATTAAAGACGGGATTAGTAGGTGAGCGTGAATTCCAAAAAGTAAAAAATCAAATTACAACCTCTCTTGTTACTGGTAATGCAACCATGGCTGGTATCGCTGAAAGCTTAGCCAATAATGAAGTGTATTTTGGTGATGCCAATTTAATCAATACAGAATTGGACAAATACAATAAAGTAACAAGACAAGATGTATTGAATGTGGCTAAGAAGTATTTAAACAAAGACAACAGAATTGTATTGTATTATTTACCTAAAGAAAAACCAACCACTAAATAATCCAGTTATTATTCAAAGTTTACCTTAAAATAATTTTATGAAAAAACAATTATACTTATTTTTATTTTTAGTTCCATTGGTTACAATGGCACAAAATATAGATCGTTCAAAAGCACCTTCACCAGGAAAAGCACCGCTTATTCAAGTAGGCGACCCAGTTAAATTTACTTTAGCAAACGGGCTACAAGTGTTTGTCGTTAAAAATACAAAACTGCCACAAGTAAGTGCCACCTTGGCTTTAGACTACGATGGTTTTGCAGAAGGGAATAAAGCAGGTGTTGCTCAAATGGCAGGCCAGTTGTTAAAAAGAGGCACAACCACCAAATCAAAAGCACAATTAGACGAAGCCATTGAATTTTTGGGTGGAAGCATGTTTACTTCGAGTCAATCTGCATCGGTTAGTTCATTAAAAGACAATTTTCCAAGTTTATTGGGTTTACTATCAGAAGTGGTATTGCAACCAGCGTTATCAACTGAAGAATTGGAGAAAATCCGCAAACAAACTTTGTCTGGTATCGAATCTAATAAAGACGATGCGGATGCGATTTCTGGTAATGTGGTAAAAAAATTAGTCTACGGTGCAACTCATCCTTATGGAGAGATGATGACGACTAAGACAGTGAATCAAGTAGCTATTGCAGATGTAAAATCATTTTTAAATACCTATTGGATCCCTAATGTCGCGTATTTGATTTTTGTTGGAGATATAGAACCTGCTACTGCAAAAGCATTGGCGGAAAAAAGTTTTGGCAATTGGAAAAGAGGAACAGCAATAAAACAAAATTTTGCGAAACCTAATAAGCCTAGTCAAACCTATGTGGCGATTGTAGACAGACCTGCTAGCGTGCAAAGTGTTGTAGCGATTGCTGGTACAGTTGATTTAATGCCAGGGTCTTCTAATGATATTGCAGGCTCTGTGATGAATAATATTTTAGGAGGTGGGTTCTCAGGCCGTTTGTTTGCGAACCTGCGCGAAAAATATGCATTTACTTATGGCGCTTACTCTTCTTTAAGTCCAAGCCGTCAAATTGGTATTTTCCAAGCAGAAGCTTCGGTTAGAAATGAAAAAACAGATAGTTCTGTACAAGAATTGTTACGTGAAATCAATACCATCAAAAATGAGCAAGTAGGAGAGACTGAATTAAGTAGAATGAAGAATTATTTATCTGGTGGATTTGCAAGGTCACTTGAAAACCCAGCAACCATTGCCAATTTTGCATTGAATATTGCACGTAATAATTTACCTGCAGACTACTATCAAAAATACTTGACCAATTTAGCTTCAGTGGATGCTGCAAAAGTGCAAAATGCAGCTAAATTATTTTTGAATACCAATCAAATGCATATTGTGATTGTAGGTAATGCAAAGCAAATCACTAAAGGCTTAGAGAAATATGGTCCATTAAAGTATTTTGATATAGAAGGTAATGAAGTAGCTGCGCCAACTGAAGTAAAAGCAGATGCTAGTTTAACACCAGCAGCTTTGATGGAAAAAGCCATTGCAGCGGTAGGCTCTAAAGAAGCTTTGAGTAGTATTAAAGATGTTCAATTAAAAGGGACTGCGAATTTAATGGGACAGTCTTTAGAAATGCAACAAACCATTATCATGCCAGGTAATTCTGTAACCACTATGTCCATGGGTGGCATGGCGATCATGAGACAGGCAGTAGTGAATGGCAAATACTCTGTGGCACAACAAGGACAGGAAGCCCCTATTACAGACGATGTAAAAGAAGGCTTAGATGAATCTACTTATTTAGCCCCAGAGCAATTATACCTTGCAAAAGGTTATGGTTTAAAAATTGTAGGTGCTGAAAAAGTAGACGGTAAAGATGCGATTGATGTAGAAGTGACAACCCCTTCTAAAAAAGTATCACATCGTTTTTATGATGCTACAACATTCTTATTAGTAAAGACTTCGAAATCAGAAGAAGTACCTGGACAAGGCACTGCAACACAACAACAATTTTATTCTGGGTATAAAGCTGTGAATGGGGTGCAAATTTCTTCAGAGCAGCTAATTGATTTGGGTCAAATGAAAATTAATGTTAAGTACACGGATATTAAAGTGAACCAAGGATTAAAGTCTAGCGACTTGAAATAGAATAAAATATCCTACACAAAAAAGCCATCCCTTGGGATGGCTTTTTTTATCTCAATGATTTTATCTCAATGATTTAATCTTAATTTGAATTAGAATCTGATACCGTATCCGATATTGAATAACACAGCCTTACTATTTTGAACAGCGATAGGACTTGGTTTATCAATCAATCGGTAAGGAACCACAGCGTCTTTATTGGTTGCACTAGAAATCGTAAAGTCTATGAAGTATTTATTGGTTCTATAACCAATACCACCAGATACAATCATACGAGAAGGGGTAACTAAAATAGTACCCTTTTCGTCTGCAAATTCGTTTTTGTAAGGACTTCCATAATAAGCAGTACCTGCTCTCACCATCCAGTTACTTGTTAATTTAATTTCAGAACCAAGTCTGATATTAAAATTATTCTTGTAAGTGGCTTTCATGGTGTTATTTAATTCATCATAATAGTCGGCACTTTCTTGGTCAAAATCATTGGCATAAAAACGTGTTCCTGCATAATTCACCCACTCAATATCCGCACTAATAAATCCTAATGGTTGTGTAGGCTTTCCTGGGCTCGCAAAAAAGTAACTACCACTAAAAGTCGCTTTGGTAGGGGTCATCACTGTATATTCTCTAAGGCCAGCATTTCCATTATTCAATTCATCTGAACTGGCAGAAACTTTTCCAGCATAAGACTCTGTATTCGTTGTCATGTCTGCTGATAGCCTATCTCTAAAGCCAATTAGTTGTGGGGTATGCAAAGCAAATCCCACGCGTAAAAAGGATTCTGGTTTGTAGATGATACCAAATTTGGCACCAATACCCCAGCCCTTAGAGCTAAAGTCTTCGTTGAAAACAAAACCACCAAATTGATTTGTTGCATTGGTTGCTGATAAATCTGTTTCTGACACTTGTAAAGATCGATTGAAATTCACAATAGGTAAGACGATACTTGCACCTAGGTATAATTTGTCTTGCACATTACCACCCCAGCCAAATGCCAATTCATTAGAACTTCCACTGGTATAGGAATCAAATGTTTGGTTCACACCACTTGAAATAGGCACTAAACTTTGATATCCAGCCACTGCGCCATTTTTACCGGCTATAGTATCAATTAAATAAGTTCTAAATGCCAAAGAGCTACCAAAAATATAATTGTTTTCGGCAGCACCCATCCCTGCATTGTCATAGTATAATTCCTCTAAGAATTTTTCCGAGTAACTACTAAAATTATTCACACCTTTAAAGCGTTCCCTGCTATTGAAATTTGCTATTTGTGTGAAGCTAATTGAAAATGCAGTGCTAGAATAGCCTCTGTTCTTTTTGCCATCTGCAAGGACCATACCTAGATTACCTAATGTAGACAGGTTGTTAGAAGTGCTTGAATTTGTCCCTCTATATTTATAATCCGTTTCGGTATTTAAATATTTGCTTGTTATAATTAGTTCCCCAGACTTATAAAAGCCTAAACCGGCAGGATTGATATGCGCTGCTGATAAGTCACCACCTAAAGACCCCATTGCGCCACCTAATGCATTGCTACGTGGTGTTCCATAGGGTGCAAACCAAGATAATCTTAAGCCATCTTCTGGGCTTTGTGCTTGTAAACTTGCACTTACGAATACTAAAATTCCTATTATTATTTTTTTCATATTGCTTGCTATTGTACTGTAAAAATTCACCAAATTAAAAATCACAAATCCATACCTAAAGTATTAATTACCGCCTCTTGGTGGTCTTGAACTTGGAGCAGATCCACTACTATTGAATCCACCACTTCTTCCACCTGCGTTGTTATTTACGGATGGTGCTGAATTGGTATTGGTAGTTGAATTACTAGATTTATTTTGATTGCTATTGCTATTGCTAAAACCGCCATTGTTAAAATAACGTGCAGGTCGATCAAAACTATTTGCTTGATTGGCGTTTGCGTTATTGGTTGTTACACGTCTTAATAAATTACCAAACCCACTGTTTAAATTTGGATTGCCTGTATAGCGTGTTGTACCATTGGTCGTATTAGAAAAATTATTGGCGTTGTTGTAATTTCTATTTGTTCTGTATGCATCTAATGCAGGTGCGCTAGTTTGCAAGGCTCTTGGTGTGTAATTATTTCTTTGCATTGGGAAATTACCTACACCTCCACCATAATAAATGGGTCTGTAAGGGTTCCAGTATCCTGCGTAATAAGGGTTCCATCCGCCCCATCCTCCAAATCCGCCGAATCCTCCACCGAATCCACCACCCCAGAAAGGATCGTATCCAAATCCGCCGAATCCACCAAATCCACCACCCCAGAAAGGGTCATATCCAAATGCACCAGCCCAGAATGGATCATATCCAAACCCGCCAAACCCTCCGTATCCTCCGAATCCTCCATAATAGCCAGCCCATCCAATACGATTACTCCAGAATGGATCCCATCCACCGTATCCAAATCCTCCAAATCCGCCGTATCCTCCAAATCCTCCGAACCCACCATAACCCATGCCAAAGCCAACTCTAAAACTAGGGTTATTCCAATAGCCAAAATCGTCGATGCTTGACCAACGGTTTCTGTTCGCCACTTTTAATCTTAAATAGCGGTCGTCTTGGTAGTTTTGGTAATCTTGGTATTCGGCTTCAACTGAATCTACAGCCTCGGCTGAATTATATGTGGCAGCTGTTTTTGTGGTTGTTTCCGCCTCTTTAGAAGGTGTAAAATAGAGGTCGTCTGTGGCAGCAGTTGTAGTTTGTTGTAAACTAGTACAGCTGGTTAAGAAAAAACTACTAGCCATTAATAGAACGATGGCGTTGAACCCAATGAGGGATAGGTTGCGTTGCTTTTTCATGATGTTCATTTTTTGGTTTTAATATGCCCTTGATTTAGCATACATTTGACATCCTAAAGGTAACAAAGTTTAAAACATAGAACGTTAATAGGAGCGGTTTTGTTACAATTTAAAATGTTAAGAATTTTTAGAAAATGGCAAAGGAACTAACTACAAGACAACAGGACTATTCACAGTGGTATAATGATCTTGTTTTAAAGGGGTCACTAGCGGATTATAGTGCAGTAAGAGGCTGTATGGTGATTAAGCCATATGGCTATGCTTTATGGGAAAACATGCAAGCAACATTAGACAAAATGTTCAAGGATACAGGACATGAAAATGCCTATTTCCCCTTATTTGTGCCAAAGTCTTTATTTGAGGCTGAGGAGAAAAATGCAGAAGGCTTTGCAAAAGAGTGTGCGATTGTCACCCATTACAGATTAAAAACAGATCCAAACAATAAAGGCAAGCTAATGGTTGATCCAGAGGCGAAGCTGGAAGAGGAGTTGATTGTACGTCCTACCAGTGAAGCCATCATTTGGAATACCTATAAAACTTGGATTCAATCTTATCGTGATTTACCAATTCTGGTGAATCAATGGGCCAACGTAGTAAGATGGGAAATGAGGACAAGATTATTTTTAAGAACGGCAGAATTTTTATGGCAGGAAGGACATACTGCGCATGCAACTAAAGAAGAAGCGATTGAAGAAACTTTAAAAATGTTAGATGTCTATGCTGATTTTGCTGAAAATTGGATGGCGATGCCCGTGATTAAAGGAGTGAAAACGCCTAACGAAAGATTCGCAGGTGCCGAAGATACTTATTGCATTGAGGCGTTGATGCAGGATGGTAAAGCATTGCAAGCAGGCACTTCGCATTTCTTAGGACAAAATTTTGCAAAAGCATTTGATGTAAAATTCAGTGATAAGAACAATACTTTAGATTATGTATGGGCTACCTCTTGGGGTGTGAGTACCAGATTAATTGGTGGATTGGTGATGACACATAGTGATGATGAAGGTTTGGTCTTACCACCGCGTATTGCGCCAGTGCAAGTGGTGATTGTACCTATTTTTAAAGGCGAAGAACAGAAAGCTTTATTGGATGAAAAAGTACATGCGATGGTGGCTTCTTTTAAAGCCGCAGGTATTCGTGTAAAATATGATGATTCTGATAACCAAAGACCAGGTTGGAAATTTGCTGAATACGAATTAAAAGGCGTGCCTGTGAGAATCGCTGTGGGTCCTCGTGATTTAGAAAATAATCAAGTTGAAATTGCACGTCGTGATACCAAAGAAAAAACAACCGTGTCGATGGAGGGCATCACCGAAACAGTAGCACAATTGTTATTGGATATTCAATCTAATTTATTCAATCGTGCTAAAAAATATAGAGACGAACACATTACAAAAGTGGATAGCTGGGATGATTTTATTGCAACACTAGATACCAAGGCAGGATTTGTTTCGGCACATTGGGATGGTACACCGGAAACCGAAGACAAAATTAAGGAGATGACCAAGGCAACGATTCGTTGTATTCCTTTGAACAATGAACAAGAAGCGGGCACTTGTATTTTAACAGGACAACCTTCTGTGCAAAGGGTTTTATTTGCACGTGCTTACTAGTATTTAAGTTACAAGTAACATGAAACAGAAGCCCATCCCTCCAGCACTTACTCCTTTTTTAGAAGGCAAGGTTTTGTTGATTGATAAGCCATTGAAATGGACTTCTTTTGACATGGTCAAAAAAGTGAGGTGGATGACAAAAATTATGAAAGTTGGACATGCAGGTACACTCGATCCTTTAGCAACTGGCTTGTTGATTATTTGTACTGGTAAGTTTACAAAGCAAATCAATGATTTCATGGGCATGCAAAAAGAATACACAGGATCTTTGGTGTTGGGTGCCACAACTGCCTCTTATGATTTAGAACAGGAGCCTGAAAATTTTAAATCGATCAATGCCATTACGGAATTAGCGATACAGGATGCGACAAAACAATTCATTGGGACTATCTTTCAAATGCCTCCACAACATTCTGCGATCAAAAAAGATGGGAAGCGGTTGTATGAGTCTGCACGTCAAGGCATCGAAGTAAAAGTAGATCCAAGACAAATCACCATCGAGCAATTTGAAATCACAAAAATCAATTTGCCCACAGTTGAATTCAGGGTGCTCTGTTCAACAGGTACTTATATAAGAAGCTTGGTGCACGACTTTGGACAAGCACTTGGAGTAGGAGCCTATATGAGCGGTTTAAGAAGAACGAAGATTGGCGCATTCAATGTGCAGGATGCTATGCAATGGGAGGCGCTAGAAGATGAAATCAATACTTTACTAGAAGGGTAATCCAATTCCAAATTGCCATGCGTAATTATTTACTTTAAGCCCATTGGGTTTAATTTCATTCCATTTCATATCACTCAAATTTAGCCAGCCATTGTTGTCTTGTCGAGTAGGGTCTTTCATCTTTAAGGCATAATCGATTCTGATAATAAAATAATCAAAGTCCATACGCAATCCAGTTCCTACACCAATTGCAAGATCTTTATACAGTCGATCTAATTTAAATCCTGCGTTGATGTCGTTTCCTAAATCCCTTGTGTTCCAAATATTACCCATATCTGTAAAAAGGGCAGATCCGATTTTGTAAGACCCAAGTTGTAAAAATGTAAATCGGTATTCAAAGTTGGCCTCTAATTGCAGGTCTCCAAATCGATCGAAATTTTGACTTGATGCACTGGTATTGTAAAAAGTAGAACTGCCTAATCCAAGTTGTCTTAAGCCCCAAGCACGCATACTATAAGGTCCTCCAGCTGTAAATTGTTTAAAGAAAGGCAATTGCCCACTCAGCCTTGTATTGTTACTATAGTTATTACCCCAACCACCCATTAATCTCCAAGCTATTTCTGAATTATCATACTTATAAGTAGACCTGTATTCTGCTTCTAATTTTAAATAACGGTAAAAATTATTCGTTAATTTTTGTGAAAGACCAAGTAATCCACCAGCTTCTTCAATGCCCAAACGTACATATTCTTGTTGACGTGGATGCTTGGAAGAACTGCCAATATTGGTATAGCTCAAGGATTGACTCACAATATTGCCCTCGTTAAAGGAAGACCTTAAAAATGGGTTTAAAATCAGCAAACTGTCTAGTTTAGAAAACTTATTTAATAAGTATAGTTCAATATTCAATGGACGATAGTTGATCAATTGTTGTTTTCCATTTTTATTTTTTTTCCACTCATAACCCCAGTTGGTGGTGAATGATTTTAATTGGTAATAATCCAACCGATCCATATAGGAACCATATATAGAGAAGTTTGATTTCACATTTTGATTTGCCTTGGCTTCTTTTTTTACAAATGGGATGATTAAATTAGGGAAGCTATAAGTTTGACCGACATTCCACAATAAGGTTTGTGCTATATTGCCTCCACTATTTAAATTCAATTCTACACCAAGTCTAAGACTCGTCATAGAAGGGATTGCTTTTCTTTGAACGTTCTTGTCTCTGTATGTTAGATTAGTAGATAGACCTAATAAATTACCTGATCCAAGTTGTGCTGTATTTCTACTACCCTCAATATCAAAATTGATACTTCTTCTCGGATTTGGCACTAAAAAATAATGAAGGTACACGCTATCATTGACCATAGTGGTTCTTCCATCTACTTGTTGCCATGCACCAAGACTACTAAAATTGTTGAGTGTTTGGTAATAGCTGGATTCATTAAATAGACTCCCTTTTTGAATGAAAGCTTGTTCTTTAAACAACGCAGATTTAAATTTTGGAATGGTATAAAGATGCACAAGATCATTTAGTGTATCTTTTTTTGCTGGGGGGTTGATGAGTAAACTATCTGGGATATCTAACACAGCTATATCACTATAAAACAATTGTTGGCCAATACGATATTGTTTTGTGATGTCCTTTGTTAGGTTTCTTAATTGAATACTAATTTTCCAACTTGGATTTTGATTTTTCTTTTCCTTTGCTTCGGTAATCTGTGTAATCTGACTGAGTGGATCAAGTTCTAAAATCATTAAAGAGGCATCTATCGTATCTACTTCTGCAAATATTTTTTCTTTAGTGAAATTATACAATCCGTTCGCTCTAAATAAAGCAACCAATCTATCTAATTCATTATTGATGACTTCGTTAGAAAAAGCTTGCCCTTTTTTTAAGTAACTATATTGACTATTGTTTAAAGCGATATTTTGTAAAAGAGGATCTGATAACTGAAAGGTAATGGAATCTAATAAAGTTTTTTTATTGAGTTCAACTTCCATTGTGACGGTCGTTCTCCATTCTTTTTTGATTGTATCTGTCCTAATTATTGGGGTTAAAATAGGGTGATAGTAGCCCTCTGATGCTAAAAAGTTGGACATGTATTGTATGGTCCTTGTCATCCTTTCGGGCTGATAGCTTCTAGGATTGATGATGGTGTTAAAAATACCATATTGTCGAATGGTAAGCACTTTAATACTGTCATCCCAATAATTATCCAATGCAATAGAAAGTTCCTTGGCATTCTGAATGGATGGAGCGTCTTTGACGATGATTTTATTTTTGTAAATAAACTCGGTTTCCTTGGGATAATTGTGCACAATGGCCAATTTCAAATCTGCGCAGCTATTTAATAAAAATAAAAGGCTGAATAGACTCAAACTTGAGGAGAATCGAATAATTTTAACTTTCCCTAAAGGCAT
>Ga0114979_10003176_pt1 | contig 11057 bp, 6 predicted proteins | sample S_140625_EF_Meta_FD_87315 | JGI IMG/M metagenome (GOLD analysis project Ga0114979, IMG submission 87315) | Freshwater microbial communities from Lake Simoncouche, Canada to study carbon cycling - S_140625_EF_MetaG | ecosystem: Environmental > Aquatic > Freshwater > Lake | place: Lake... | reverse complement strand
TATGGTAATCAATTTAAAAATGGTTATTTAGGAAGAGATTTATCTGGCACAGGCTGGGGTCTTAAATGGGATTTCATTATTGTGCATGAAAGTGGACACGAATGGTTTGCTAACAATATCACAACCAAAGACATTGCAGACATGTGGGTGCACGAAGGCTTTACCAATTATTCTGAAACCTTATTTACGGAATATTTTTATGGCAAGCAAGCTGGAAATGAATACAATTATGGCATTCGTAGGAATATCAAAAACGATATTCCAATCATTGGTGCATACGGGGTGAATCAGGAAGGCAGTGGTGATATGTATTCTAAGGGAGCCAATTTAATACATACTATTCGTCATGCTATTAATAATGATAGCTTGTTCAGAAATATTTTAATGGGTTTAAATGCCCAGTTCTATCATCAAACAGTAACAACCGCACAAGTTGAAAATTATATTTCTTTACGCGCAGATTTTGGATTTCAAAAAGTCTTTGACCAATACTTAAGAACAACCCAAATTCCTGTATTCAGTTATAGTTACAATGAAAAAGAAAAAATATTGACCTACCAATATAAAAACTGTGTGACTGGTTTTAACCTACCACTGCATTTTACTTATTTAGATAAAAATTATAGTTTCATGCCAATGGACTATCAGCCTCAACAACGATTAATTCAAGAATCCAATTTTAATTTGCAGGATTTTGTAAAGACGATCGAAAGTCAATACTACATTAAATTATCAGAGGTAAAATAATGGAGATGAAATAATAGAAATAAATTACAGGAAAAATATTAGTTCTTTAGCACCCTACCTAAACTGTATAAACGTTTTTGCCAATAAGGTTCAGATAAGTCACTAATGGTAACACCTTGGCTGGTAGAAGCATGCGCAAATTTATTATTGGTCATGTAAATACCTACATGTGAAATAGAACGACTACCATCTGTTTTAAAGAAAATTAAATCTCCTTCTTTTAAATCTGACCAATCAATTTTTTTACTTTGATCATATTGTTCTGCAGCTGTTCTTTTTAAATTGGTATTGTAAATGGCATTCATCACATCCAATGTAAAATAAGAACAGTCCACCCCTCTTTTACTTGAACCGCCTAATGCATAGGGCGTACCCCACCACTCATCAATTTTTTGAAGCAAGGGGATATTGTTGATTTCTTCTACTGCAATATCCATTTGAATAGAATACTTTAATTGCAGCCAATTGGATTTTTCTACATCGGTTAAATTATCAGGCATTCTATCTGTACGCTCTGGCTTAGGCAAAACAGGTTCTGCCTCAAAGGCATCAGATGCTTTTTTTAAATAGACTCTACCTGGTTTTACTGATATATTATCTAAAAATTCAATGTCTTTATTATTAAATTCATTATTGGATTCAGGAACAGCTGCCATTGCGGGCAAAGTTCTTTTGGGCTTTTCTTTATTCTGCGCTGTTTTTCCTTTGACAGACTGCGTGAACTTAGACATAGTGGTACAACTTGTCAAAGTCGTCATCAAAAGTAGGAACCCTAATATCTTAATCTTGACTTTTTGCATCAGTGGCAAGATAAGTCAAGAAAGGTAAAAATGCCTCAATCAAGCTGATTTTAAACCTTTTTTGTGGAAAATTAAGCCCCGTCAAGCCCTCCTTTTTTACGATATTTGTGTCTTATCCTGATATCCGAAATGCCCAAATTTTCACATTTACACGTTCATACCCAATATTCATTACTAGATGGTGCTGCATCCATTGATGGTTTGTATAAAAAAGCCATTGAGAACGAAATGCCTGCATTGGCGATCACCGATCATGGCAATATGTTTGGTGCATTTAATTTTGTGAGTCAAGCTTGGAAAAATACCAAAGTCATTGGCAAAGACGACAATGGTAAAGACATTTTAGCACCCACAGTAAAACCAATTGTTGGTTGTGAATTTTATGTGGTGAAAGATAGGCATATCAAACAATTTACAAAGGAACATAAGGACGATCGTTTTCATCAAGTCTTATTAGCAAAGAATGCGGTGGGTTACCAAAACCTCATTAAACTTACTTCTTTAGGGTATATAGAAGGGATGTATAGTAAGTATCCAAGAATCGATAAAGAACTGATTGAAAAATACCATGAGGGTATTATTGCCACCACCTGTTGTATTGGTGCACATGTACCTCAAGCCATTTTAAGAGATGGTGAAGACGCAGCAGAAAAAGAATTTAAATGGTGGTTAGATTTATTTGGTGAAGATTATTATATCGAAATCCAAAGACATCAAATACCAGAACAAGAAATCATCAACAATACACTACTGAAGTTTTCAAAAAAACACAAAGTAAGTGTGATTGCGACCAACGATAGCCATTATGTCAATGAAGATGATGCCAATGCACATGATATTTTATTGTGTATCAATACAGGCGAAAAACAATCTACTCCAGGTTTTGATGATTTTGTGAACGATGAACTTCAAGTAAAAAATAGAAGATTCAAATTCCCAAACAATGAATTTTATTTTAAGACCCAATCCCAAATGATTGAGTTATTCAGTGATATCCCTGAATCTATTGATAATACCAATGCCATTGTAGATAAAGTAGAAGTTTTGAATTTAAAGAAAGACATCCTCCTACCCGCATTCCCTATTCCAAAAAGTTTTCAGATTCATAAGGAAGCGAACATGAATCAGTGGGAGTTCTTAAAACACATTACATGGGAAGGAGCTCATAAAAGATACGATGCCATCACTGCAGAAATTCAGGAAAGAATTGATTTTGAGTTATTCACCATTCAAACCATGGGCTTTGCGGGTTACTTTTTAATTGTGAGTGATTTCATTAGAGCAGGTAGAGAGATGGATGTGTTTGTTGGCCCTGGTCGTGGATCTGCTGCGGGATCTGTGGTGGCCTATTGTATTGGCATCACTAATATTGACCCGATAAAATACCAATTACTATTTGAACGTTTCTTAAATCCGGATCGTAAGAGCATGCCCGATATTGATACGGACTTTGATGATGAAGGCCGTCAGAAAGTGATTGATTATGTGGTAGAAAAATATGGCAAGGAACAAGTAGCACAAATTATTACCTATGGTACGATGGCGGCTAAAAGTAGTATCAAGGATGTGGCGCGTGTGATGGATCTTCCTTTATCCGAATCCAACTTATTAGCAAAACTAGTTCCAGATAAACCAGGTACCGAACTCAATCGTTGTTTGCATGCCCCTATCACAGTAAAAGAAGGAGAAAAATCTTTAGCCGAAAAAGAAGGTTATCAGTCGGACGATATTGACAATATTAAAAAGTTAAGAGAAATTTATGCGGGCAATGATTTAAGAGCTGCGGTATTACATGAAGCAGAACGTTTAGAAGGATCCATTCGTAATACGGGCATTCACGCAGCGGGTATCATCATTGCACCAAGTGACTTAACCGAGATCATGCCGGTTGCGACTGCAAAAGATTCTAGTTTATGGGTGACACAAATCGAAGGCTCAGTGATTGAAGAAGCAGGTGTTATTAAAATGGACTTCTTGGGTTTAAAGACCCTTTCTATTTTGAAAACAGCTTTGCAATTAATTAAACAAAACCATGGCGTCACCATCAACTTGGATAAAATTCCATTAGATGATGAAACCACTTTTCATTTATACCAAAGAGGAGAAACCAATGCTACTTTCCAATTTGAGAGTGTCGGCATGCAAAAATATTTGCGTGAATTAAAGCCAGATAAATTTGCAGATTTAATTGCCATGAACGCTTTGTACCGACCAGGTCCAATGGCTTATATTCCAAATTTCGTTGAGCGTAAACATGGTCGTGAAGCCATTCAATATGACTTACCTATCATGGAAGAAATATTAGCAGATACTTATGGGATTACGGTTTACCAAGAGCAGGTGATGTTACTCAGTCAAAAGATTGCTGGTTTTACCAAAGGCGATGCGGATGTACTGCGTAAAGCTATGGGTAAAAAACAAAAATCGGTATTGGATAAAATGAAAGCACAATTTGTAGCAGGCGCAGTGAAAAATGGACATGCCGAAAAAGCATTAGATAAAATCTGGACCGACTGGGAGGCATTTGCACAATACGCATTTAATAAATCGCATTCTACTTGCTATGCTTATGTGGCGTATCAAACAACTTACCTAAAAGCACACTATCCTGGAGAGTATATGTCAGCTGTATTAAACCATGCAGGCAGTATAGATAAAATCACCTTCTTTATGGAAGAGTGCAAACGCATGGGCATAAAAGTATTGGGTCCAGATATCAATGAATCCTTACAAGGTTTTTCTGTCAATAAAAATGGAGAAATTCGTTTTGGATTAGGCGGATTAAAAGGCGTTGGTGAAGCTGCAATAGAAGCCATTATTATTGAGCGAGATAAAGGCGGACATTTTGAGACCATGATTGATTTTATCAAAAGAGTGTTGTCAAAAGCAGTGAATAAAAAATCATTGGAAAGTTTGGCCTACTCAGGTACTTTTGATTGTTTCCCTGAATACCATCGTGCTCAATATTTTAATACGGGTGATGGAGACCGCACGAATGGCATGGAGAAATTAATTGCCTATGCACAAGCCATACAATCTATGACCACTGGCAGCACCAATACCCTATTTGGTGATTTGCCTTCCGCTATGCAAGTGCCAACTCCTAAATTAGCACAATGCGAGGAATGGACATTGACTGAGAAACTAGACCACGAGAAAGACATTACGGGGATGTTTATGAGTGGACATCCATTGGACCATTTTAATTTTGAATTAAAGCATTACGCCTTCACGCCTATCAATGAATACAACGAGGTCAAAGACAACTTGATTAGTTTCCCCAATAACCTAGGTAAAAACTTTAAGCTTGCGGGTTTAGTGACAGAAGTACAACACCGAATCACCAAAACTGGGAAAAACTTTGGTTCATTTGCGATAGAGGACTTTACTGGAAAAACAGACTTTATATTATGGAGCGAGGATTATGTCAAATTCCAGAATTATTTAGAAGTGGGACAAAAAGTCTGTATCAATGGTTCCTTTAGAAATAGATTCAATCAACCTAATAATTTTGAATTTAAGGTTCAGACGATGTCACTTTTAGAAACAGTGAAGCAACTACAAACCCGAACGGTAGAACTGAGTTTGCATCCAGCAAACCTAAGGGCCGATATGATTGATTTTTTTGAGAAGAACATCAAAGCTAACCCAGGAAGGTCTTCGCTTAAAATTACATTTGTAGAACCAAGGGAGCAACTTGCTGCAAGTTTATTAACGATTGAGAAAGGCTTTTTGGTAAACGATGACTTTGTACAGTTCCTAGACCTAAACCCAGAATTGAACGTTCAAGTGAAACTAGCCAACTAATTGTCCCCAATAAGGGATTTTAAAGTGGAAAAGTCAAGATGTCAGATATTAAAGTTTGGAGCTAATTTTGTACAACTACAATTAAGAACAAGAAAAATATAAAAATACAATTATGGCATTAGAATTTACAGACGCAAACTTTCAACAAACAGTGATTGAGAGTGATAAATTAAGTGTGATCGATTTTTGGGCAGAATGGTGTGGACCATGTCGTGCCATTGGACCAGTTATCGAAGAATTAGCTGTTCAGTACGAAGGCAAAGTAAATATTGGCAAAGTGAATGTGGATGTCAATCCTACTTTAAGCATGAATTTTGGTATTACTTCCATTCCTGCTATCCTTTTTGTAAAAGGTGGCCAAGTGGTAGACAAACAAATTGGAGCAGTACCTAAGGCTGTTTTAGACAAGAAGATCCAATCTCATATGTAATTGAAATAACGACTTTATTGAAATCCTGCTCCTTTAACCGAGTGGGATTTTTTATGTACCCTAATCAAAAAAATAACAATAATTTAATTACCTTCCTTTCCTAAATTAACCTCATGGATAGATTCCAAGGCCTGATTGGCATTGTATTGATTTTAATGATTGCTTTTTTGTTTTCTAATAATAAAAAAAACATCAACTATCGTCTAGTATTGAATGGCTTAGCCCTTCAGTTAACCATTGGTATTTTGATCTTAAAAATACCTGCCATTACAAGATTCTTTCAAATTTTAGGAAAAGGCATGGGCAAAATTGAGGAATTTGCGCGTCAAGGTGCGGCATTTGTATATGGTGGTGTTGCAGCGATGGGTCCTGCCGGCGCAACCGATTTTACCAATGGTGGTTTTGTCTTTGCATTTAACGTGACTGCAACCATTATATTAGTCTGTGTATTAGTAGCCTTATTCTATCATTTTGGTATCATGCAACGCATTATATCTGTGATTGCAAAGGCAATGAACTTTATTATGCGTGTGAGTGGTGCAGAAGCATTAAGTAATGTAGCGAGTGCCTTTGTTGGACAAGTAGAAGCACAGGTCATGATTCGTCCCTATTTACCGACCATGACCAAAAGTGAAATTTTAGCAAGCATGAGCGGAAGCTTGGCATGTATTGCTGGTGGTATCCTTGTGGTATATGCCAATATGGGTGCACAAGCAGGTATGGACTTAGCTCCTAAATTAATTACTGCAAGTTTGATGGCAGCGCCAGGTGCCTTGGTGATTGCAAAAATATTATTCCCTGAGACGGAAGCTTCTCAAACAATGGGGAAAGTCACTTTAGAAGTGAAGAGTCAATATAGTAATACCATCGACGCCATTACACATGGTGCTGGAGATGGATTTAAAATTGCGATGAACGTGATTGCAATGTTGATTGGATTTATTGCATTAATCGCATTAGTTGACTGGAGCTTATTAAAAATTGGCCATCTATTTAGCGCCAATCTAGATTTAAGCTTGAACTTTATTTTTAGCAAACTATTTTACCCAATGGCTTGGGCAATGGGCATACCAAATGTAGATGTGCAGAATGCAGCAACCTTACTAGGACAAAAATTAACCATCAATGAATTTGTAGCTTTTAAAAGTTTAACCAGCAAAGTGATCCCAATTGTAACAGAGAAAGGTTTGTTGATTGTGAGTATTGCCATTTGTGGTTTTGCCAATTTCAGCAGTGTAGGTATGTTAATTGGTGGTATTGGAGAACTCGCTCCATCTCGCCGTAAAGACCTTGCCGAATTAGGCCTTAAAGCCTTATTAGCTGGAACCTTAGCATCTTATTTGTCTGCAAGTATTGCTGGTATTTTAATTGGGTAATTTTTGCATACCAGTTGTACATTCAAGGTTAAAGCTTATTCTAATTATAAGGAAAGACTTTAAACATAAGATGGTAATCAAGTGCTTATTGACTAACTTTGTGGCCTAATTTCATAGTATATGAACATGGCACAAATTCAAGTTCTGGTGGATGCTCAAGAAGACCTTACATTAAAAGCAATTGGTCAAAAAATCATTCAAAACGAACGCATCAGTTTTGAAGATGGTGTTGCCTTGTTCGAAAAATCATCCCTTCCCTATGTTGGTGCTTTAGCCAACTGGAAAAGAAATGAATTGCATGGTGACCTTACTTATTTTAATCGCAATTTTCATATAGAACCAACCAATGTCTGTGTCTTCTCATGTAAGTTTTGTTCTTATTCAAAATTATATGCCCATAAAGAAGAAGGATGGGAATTAACGATCGACCAAATGATGGATATTGTTCGTTCTTATGATGGCAAGCCAGTGACTGAAGTACATATCGTTGGTGGTGTGCATCCAAAATTAACTTTAGCATTTTTCTTGGACTTAATGCGCGCTATTAAAGCACATCGTCCCGAATTACATATCAAAGCATTTACGCCAGTTGAACTGGATTATATGTTCCGTAAAGCAAAAGTATCTATTCAAGAAGGGATGCGTTTGGCAAATGAAGCCGGATTGGATTCTTTACCTGGTGGTGGTGCCGAAATTTTTCATCCTGATATTCGTACCATTATTTGCGATGATAAAGTAGATGCCAATGGATGGTTGGAAATTCACCAAACAGCACATGAACTTGGTATGCATAGCAATGCTACTTTATTGTATGGCCATATCGAAAAATACGAACACCGTATAGATCATATGGAACGCCTTAGACAATTACAAGATCAAACAAAAGGATTTAATACTTTTATTCCACTTAAGTTTCGCAACAAGGACAATGCAATGCATGATGTGCCAGAATCAACTATGCTCGAAGATTTAAAAATGTACGCCATCTCAAGATTATACTTGGATAATTTCCCGCATGTCAAAGCTTACTGGCCCATGTTAGGTCGTCAAGTGGCTCAATTGACTTTGAGTTATGGTGTGAATGATATTGATGGCACCATCGACGATACCACTAAGATATATTCCATGGCTGGAAGCGAAGAACAAAATCCCGCTATTACGACTTTAGAATTGGTAAGACTTATCAAACAAGCAAAAAGAACACCAATTGAAAGAGGCACTTTATACAATGTGATCCAAGATTTTAGTTTGGTAGATGAAGCAACTATCGAAGCTTAATTAGACATCTTTATTTGCTAGAAATTCATGCAACTAATTCTAAATTAACATTCTGCTAATCCAATTGGAATCTGCATGGCCAATCCACCATCTGCAGTCTCTTTGTATTTTACATTCATATCCAAAGCGGTTTGCCACATGGTATGAATCACTTTATCTAAACTAACCAACGCATAATCTGGTTTACTTTGTAATGCCAATTGAGCAGCAGTAATGGCTTTGATCGCACCCATGGTATTGCGTTCTATACAAGGAATTTGAACCAATCCACCCACCGGATCACAGGTTAATCCTAAATGATGTTCCATAGCAATTTCTCCTGCCATTAATACTTGTCGTTGATTACCACCTAATAACTCTGTTAAACCTGCTGCGGCCATCGCTGACGAAACCCCAATCTCTGCTTGACATCCACCCATCGCTGCAGAAATAGTTGCCCCATTTTTAAATAAAATACCAATCGCATTTGCAGTCAATAAAAATTTATGAATATCTTGTTGACTTCCTTTATTACAAAAATTAATCGCATACATCAACACTGCAGGTATCACACCGGCAGCACCATTAGTAGGTGCAGTCACTACCCTACCAAAACTTGCATTCTCTTCGTTCACAGCCAATGCAAAACAACTAACCCAATCTAGTATATAAGAAAAGTCACCGCCACCACTTTGAATTTGTTGCATCCATGCTTCCATCGTTTGCGTATCTGTTTTCTCCGCGTCATTTTCTTGCTTTAATAATTTTGCATTCAAATCATGTGCTCTTCTATGTACTTGCAAACCACCCGGTAAAATACCTTGGGCATGCACACCTTTATAAATACAATCCAACATCGTCTTCCATAATCGATCCAGACCTTCTTCCAAAGCTTGCTCCGTATGCAATTGTTTTTCGTTTTCTCTAACAATATCAGAAATTGGTAAACCAGTTTTAATACACCAATGAATTAAATCGTTGGTTGAAAAAAAATTAAATGGCACTTCAATATTTGTTTCCTTTTTATCTTCTATTAAATGCCCCAGTTCTAATCCATCTTCTGATGCTTCCGTTTCTATAAATCCACCTCCAACCGAATAATAAGTAAAGGTTTTTACAGTATCTTTTAATTCAACCACAAATTGCATGGCATTAGGATGATAGGGCAAACTTTTATCCTTTAAAAAAACTAAATGATTGTTGTAATCAAATTGGACTGAATGCGCCCCATTCAATAAAATAGTTTGCTGTTCTTTAATGGCTTGTACTTTTTGCGCAATCAAACGGGTATCGGTTGTGACTGGATCTTCCCCTTGCAGGCCCATTAAAATAGCCGTATCTGTGCCATGTCCCTTACCGGTTTTAGCTAAAGAACCATACAAGTATACATGCAAAGCGTTGATATTTTTGACCCCCGACAAATCGCTAACCCTTTTCATCACATGCTTCGCAGCCAACCAAGGCCCTAAGGTATGTGAACTTGAAGGTCCTACACCAATTTTAAACATATCAAACACCGAGATAAACTTTTCCATAAGTAAAACAAATTTAAGTGAGTTTACAGTAGATATGCACAATTGGGGCATAATTTAATCCTAAATGAAAACCAAAAAGGATGGCTGTTTGGCAATTATTTGCGAAATTTGAATTACAAATAATACAGTATGGAATTATCTTCTCTATTAAACAGATTTAGTGAACCAGAAACTTTAAAAATGGCCAAATTAGGTCGTGAATTAAGGGCACAAGGTGTCGATGTAATTGATCTAAGTTTGGGGGAACCAGATTTTGATACCCCACAGCATATTAAAGACGCTGCCATTAAAGCAATCAATGATAATTGGAGTCACTATACCCCAGTGGCAGGTTTTTTGGATTTAAGAGAAGCCGTTTGTACTAAATTAAAAAGAGACAACAATCTTGACTATACCCCTGATCAAATCATCACATCCACTGGTGCGAAACAAAGTTTAGCCAATGCGATACTTGCTTTAGTAGATGAAGGTGAAGAAGTGATTATCCCAACTCCTTATTGGGTGACTTATTCTGAATTGGTAAAAATTGCGCGTGGCAAAGTGGTTGAAATCAGAACCACAGTTGAAGCTGGATTCAAAGCCACACCAGCTCAAATAGAAGCAGCCATCACCCCAAAGACAAAAGTATTCATGTTCTCCTCTCCATGTAATCCTTCTGGTGCAGTTTATAGCAGAGCAGAATTAGAAGCATTGGCGAACTTGTTTAAAAAATATCCTCAAATCACCATCTTATCGGATGAGATTTATGAATACATCAACTTTATTGGCAAGCACGAAAGTATTGCGCAATTTAGTGAGGTCAAAGACCAAGTGATTGTAATCAATGGATTGAGTAAAGGTTTTGCTATGACTGGTTGGCGTTTAGGGTATACTGCATCTAATATTACTTTAGCAAAAGCGATGGAAAAATTACAAGGTCAATTTACTTCTGGCACTAGTTCTATTACCCAGAAAGCTGCTGTGGCTGCCTTAGTGGGCGATTTGAAACCATCTATCGCAATGACAGAAGAATTCACACGCCGTCGTACAGCCACTTTAGCATTGGTCAATGCGATGCCTGGATTTAAATGTTTTGCACCCGAAGGCGCTTTCTATGTATTCCCAG
>Ga0114979_10003175_pt1 | contig 11058 bp, 9 predicted proteins | sample S_140625_EF_Meta_FD_87315 | JGI IMG/M metagenome (GOLD analysis project Ga0114979, IMG submission 87315) | Freshwater microbial communities from Lake Simoncouche, Canada to study carbon cycling - S_140625_EF_MetaG | ecosystem: Environmental > Aquatic > Freshwater > Lake | place: Lake... | reverse complement strand
GACTTTTCTGGCGCGGGTGGCGTCAAAGGCTTTGTGGACTTCATCAATTCGGGCAAAAAAGTATTGCACCCCAATGCTTTCCATGCTGAGGGTGAACGTCCTGCCGAATCTTATGGTGGCATTGCGGGAACCAGCATTGGCGTCGAAGTGGCTATGCAGTGGAACGATGGCTACAACGAAAATGTGCTGTGCTTTACCAACAACATTCCCCAGCGCGATGGGGGCACCCACTTGACGGGTCTGCGTGCGGCGATGACGCGTGTCATCAACAAGTACATTGAAGAAAATGAGTTTGCCAAGAAGGCCAAAGTTGAAGTCACGGGTGATGACATGCGCGAAGGCTTGTGCTGCGTGTTGTCTGTCAAAGTACCCGAACCCAAGTTCAGCAGCCAAACCAAAGACAAGCTGGTGTCAAGCGAAGTGCGCGCCCCTGTGGAAGACATCGTGGCCAAAACACTCACGGACTACCTGCAAGAGCGTCCTAACGACGCCAAAATCATTTGCGGCAAGATTGTGGATGCTGCGCGCGCGCGTGAAGCGGCGCGCAAAGCCCGCGAGATGACGCGCCGCAAAGGCGTGTTGGATGGCATGGGTTTGCCTGGCAAACTTGCTGATTGCCAAGAAAAAGACCCCGCCTTGTGTGAAATCTACATCGTCGAGGGTGACTCCGCCGGCGGCTCAGCTAAGCAAGGACGCGATCGAAAATTTCAAGCGATCTTGCCCTTGCGTGGCAAAATTTTGAACGTCGAAAAAGCGCGTTACGAAAAGCTGCTGACCAGCAATGAAATTTTGACGCTCATCACAGCTTTGGGCACGGGCATTGGCAAAGCCAGTGCTGAGTCAGGTAAATCCGCTACCGATGACTTCAATGTGGACAAGCTGCGTTACCACCGCATCATCATCATGACTGACGCGGACGTGGACGGTGCTCACATTCGTACGCTGCTGCTCACATTTTTCTATCGCCAAATGCCGGAGTTGGTGGAGCGCGGTCACATTTACATCGCCCAGCCACCCCTCTACAAAGTCAAAGCCGGCAAAGAAGAGCTCTATCTCAAAGACGCCGCGGCCTTGGACGGCTTTTTGCTGCGCATCGCCATGAAAGATGCCAGCATCACCACAGGGGGCGCGAATGCGCAAGTTTTGAGTGGCGACACCCTGAGTGAATTGGCGCGCAAACACCAAGTGGCTGAAGCAGTCATTGCGCGTTTGAGTGGTTTCATGGATGCCGAGGCCTTGCGTGCCATGGCTGATGGTGTGTCGGTGAACTTGGACACAGTGGCTGATGCTGAAAAATCAGCGGTCGCGATGCAAGCCAAATTGCGCGAACTCGGCAGTGGTTCTGAAGCGACGGGCGAGTTTGATGTCCGCACGGACAAACCCATTTTGCGCATCAGCCGTCGTCACCATGGCAACGTCAAGAGCAGCGTCATCACCCAAGACTTTGTGCATGGCGCTGACTACGCGGCCTTGGCTGAAGCCGCGCTCACCTTCCGAGATTTGGTCGGTGAGGGCTCCAAGGTGCATCGCGGTGAAGGCGACAAGGCCAAAGAAGAAAAAGTTACCGACTTCCGCCAGGCCATGAAGTGGTTGATTGGCCAAGCCGAAAACGCCACGGCGCGCCAACGCTACAAGGGTTTGGGCGAGATGAACCCAGCGCAGCTTTGGGAAACCACGATGGACCCCACGGTGCGCCGTTTGTTGCGTGTGCAAATAGACGACGCCATCGAAGCCGACCGCGTGTTCACCATGCTGATGGGCGATGAGGTGGAGCCACGTCGCCACTTCATTGAAAACAACGCCTTGCGCGCGGCCAACATCGATATTTAATCGCCCTCTACAACGCGGCGAGGTTTAACCCATCAAGCCCGCACGAAAATCGTCCACCGCTTGAACCAGTTCTTCACGTGTGTTCATGACAAAGGGACCGTGTTGGGCAATGGGTTCACCCAAAGGGTGGCCAGCAATCAAGATGGCCCGTGTGTTGGCTTCGGCACGCAAGACCGCCCTGGTGCCCTCGTTGCGCAACACGGCCATACGTTGCACGGGGACCGTGGTTGTTTCGTCGCCGTGCATCACCTCTAAGCCACCCCGGTACACATACACAAATGCATTGTGAGTTGCCGGCAGTGTTTGTTCAAAGACGCTGTTGTGGGTGTTGGGAAAGTGCAGGTCCAAGAATATTGGATGTGTGTCGTCGCGTTGCACCGCGCCTGCCACGCCGTGTGACTCACCAGCAATGACACGCACCCCCACGCCATCTGCGGCGGTGAACTCGGGAATGTCCTGGCTTTGAATATCGCGGTACCCCGGTTCGCAGAGTTTGTTTTTGGCAGGCAAGTTCAACCACAGCTGAAAGCCTTCCATCGCGCCTTCCTCTTGCTCTGGCATTTCGCTGTGGATCAGGCCACGTCCAGCGGTCATCCACTGCACGCCACCGTTTTGTAGCAAACCCTCGTTGCCCGCGCTGTCCTTGTGACGCATGCGTCCCGCGATCATGTAGGTCACGGTTTCAAAGCCACGGTGCGGGTGGTTGGGAAATCCGGCAATGTAGTCGTCGGGCTTGTCGCTGCCAAAAGCGTCGAGCATCAAGAAGGGGTCAAGGCGCGCCTGCAAATCATGCGTCAACACGCGCGTCAAGCGCACCCCTGCGCCGTCTTGCGTGTCTTGTCCTTGCACCAAGCGTTCAACGCGGCGGCTGTGTGTGATAGGACTCATTCGACTGCGTAGCCTTCTTCAGCAATGACTTGCGCCACGGCCTCGCGTGGCTTTTCTGTTTGTACCCACACGGTGTCGTGGTTTCGGTCGATTTGTATTTGTGCGTGTGAATCTAAACGCAACACCGCTTTTTTAACGCTCGCTTCGCAGTGCCCGCAAGTCATGCCTTTGACTTGAATCGTGTGTTCCATAAGTCGCTCCCCATAAAGATGTAACCTTACCCCATGAATGAATTGTCCTGCGATATCGGTATTGGAGGCATGACGTGCGCCACTTGTGCCACGCGCGTTGAGCGAGCCCTCGGCAAAGTGCTGGGGGTGCAGTCGGTCAGCGTCAACCTCGCCACCGAGTCCGCGCGCGTGATGTGGGACGCGTCCTTGTTGTTAAGTGGCGGTTTAGACCAGCCCGGCTTGCAAGCCCGTTTGCGCCGAGCTGTGCGGGAGGCTGGTTATGAGCCTTTGGCGGCAGATCATTTTGAGCTTCCCCCAACGGGCGCGTGGGCAGGTTTTGCGCCTGTGGCCATCGGTTTGCTGCTGTGTACCCCCTTGGTCTTGCCGATGTTGGCCGAAGCGTTTGGCCAGCACGTGATGCTGCCGGCGTTGTGGCAATTTTTGTTAGCGACCCCTGTGCAATTCATCTTGGGTGCGCGTTTTTACAAAGCGGGTTGGCAGGCGTTGTTGGCGGGCAGCGGCAACATGGACCTGTTGGTCGCTTTGGGCACGACGGCCGGTTGGGCGTTGTCGGTGTGGCTTTGGCTCAGTGCGCCCACGGGCGCGATGGTGCATTTGTATTTTGAGGGCTCCGCCGTGGTGATCACGCTGGTGCTGTTGGGTAAATGGTTGGAGGTCCGCGCCAAACGCCAAGCCACCGATGCCATACGCGCCCTGCACGCCCTGCGTCCAGAACGTGCGCGTGTCTTGGGTGTGGATGGCGAGATGGAGATTCCCATTGACGAACTGCTGGTGGCGGATCGCGTGGTGGTGTTGCCCGGCGAACGTTTTGCCGCCGATGGCGTGGTGTTGGAAGGCCAAACCCAGGTCGATGAATCCATGCTGACGGGCGAGCCTTTGCCCGTGTCCAAGTCGGTGAATGATGTGGTGACGGGCGGCAGCATCAATGGTGAAGGGCGTGTGGTGGTCCATGTCAGGGCCATCGGCACGGCGACCGTGTTGGCCAACATCATCCGTTGGGTGGAGGACGCACAAGCGGCCAAGGCGCCCATACAGCGCTTGGTGGACCAAGTGTCCGCCGTGTTTGTACCGGTGGTGTTGGTGTTGGCTGTGTGCACCCTGGGCGGGTGGTGGTGGACGGGGCACAGCGTGGCGGTCTCGTTGATTCACGCGGTGGCGGTGTTGGTCATCGCCTGTCCGTGTGCCTTGGGCTTGGCCACACCTGCCGCCATCATGGCGGGCACGGGGGTGGCGGCCAAGTTCGGTATTTTGATCAAAGACGCCCAAGCCTTAGAGGTGGCGCACCGCGTGGACACCGTGGCCTTTGACAAAACAGGCACGCTCACCGTGGGTCAACCGCGGTTGCTGCATGGTGACACCCTGTCTGATCGTTGTTTGACCTGGGCCGCCAGTTTGCAACGTGGCAGCGAACACCCCTTGGCGCACGCCGTGCTGCAAGCCGCAAATGACAAAGGTTTGCTGCTCTACGCGCCTACCGATGTGCGTGCGGTACCCGGTTATGGGAGTGAGGGCACGGTCGATGGCCGTGTCTTGTTGTTGGGCAGCTTGCGCTGGATGGCCGTGTTGCAAGTGCCAGAAGGCCCATGGTGCGCTCAAGCCGCGTCGTTGCAAGACCAAGGTGCGACCGTGTCGGTTTTGGTCGAACGCACGGCGCAAGGGCTGCTTGCGCATGCTGTGCTGGCGTTTGGCGACGAACCCAAGCCAGGCGTGCAAGCGGCCTTGGCCCAATTGCGTGAACGCGGCCTGCGCTTGGTCATGATTTCTGGCGACAACTTGGGTGCAGCACACGCCATGGCGGCTCGTTTGGGCTTGCGCCCCGACGAGGTGCACGCCAACGTCATGCCCGCCGACAAGGCCGCCCTGGTGCGTCAGCTGCAGCACAACGCCAAAGGCCGTTCGCATGTGGTGGCTTTTGTAGGAGATGGCATCAACGACGCACCGGCCTTGGCCTCGGCGGATGTGGGCCTGGCCATGGCGAATGTGCGTGTCCATGGTCAAGGTGGCGGCACGGATGTGGCCATGAATGCCGCTGGCATCACGTTGATGCGCGGCGATGTGGCGTTGGTGGCCGGGGCGCTTGATATCTCTGCGCGGACCGTGGCCAAGATTCGGCAAAACTTGTTTTGGGCCTTTGCTTACAACGCGGCAGGCATTCCATTGGCGGCTTTGGGCTACTTAAGCCCTGTGGTGGCTGGTGCGGCGATGGCGCTGAGCTCGGTCAGCGTGATGACCAACGCTTTGTTGCTCAAGAGGTGGCAGCCTTGATGTGTTGCACGGTTTATTTTTTGGCAGCGCTTCGTTTGTCGATGCGTGCGTTGATTTTTTTCAACATCGCTTCATCAGGGGTTTGCCATTTGCCGCCCGACTGATTGGCCATGTAGACCACGGCGTTGGCAAAGTCTGGCACGCTCAAATCGGCGCGTCCACCGCGCGCGGGCATGGCGCGAACGCCCATGTAGCCGTCCGCGGTGAGATTAACTTGGCCTTCTTTGATGAGCTTGCCCCACGCCTTGGCGTCACCGACTTTTGGCGCGCCCGCCAAGCCTTGGGCGTGGCAAGTGGCGCAGACCGCCTGGAACGTTTCTTCACCTGTGACGGCCCAAGCGTTTGCGGAGCACAGCGCCAACAGCATGGCGCCAAGGGTTTTGTTCATGCGTAGTCTTTGTGGTTGGAGGTTGATGATTTTGACCGAAAAACCGCACCCATGTCATTTGCCAGGCCAGCCTTGTAAAATCGCCCGCTGCTAAGCAGGGCGGCGCACAGCCCCTGCGCTTTTTGTGCCTGCGCACAGCCAAAGGTTGGTTTTATGTTGTACCCCCAAGAGTTTGATGTGATCGTGGTTGGTGGCGGCCACGCTGGCACCGAAGCCGCGCTCGCGGCGGCCCGCATGGGGGCTAAAACTTTACTCTTAAGCCACAACATTGAAACTTTGGGGCAAATGAGCTGCAACCCGTCGATTGGCGGCATCGGCAAAGGTCACTTGGTCAAAGAGGTGGATGCTTTGGGCGGCGCCATGGCCCTGGCGACCGACGAGGCGGGCATTCAGTTTCGCATTCTCAACAGCTCCAAAGGCCCCGCCGTGCGCGCCACCCGCGCGCAGGCAGACCGTATTTTGTACAAAGCCGCCATCCGACGCGTCTTAGAAAACCAGCCCAATTTGTGGTTGTTTCAGCAGGCCGTGGATGATTTGATGGTCGAGGGCGATCGTGTGGTGGGGGCTTGCACCCAAGCGGGTATTCGGTTTCGCAGTCGCACCGTGGTGCTGACCGCGGGGACGTTTTTAGACGGCAAGATTCATGTGGGCTTGAACAACTATGCGGGTGGCCGTGCGGGTGATCCACCCGCGGCCAGTTTGTCGGCGCGTCTCAAAGAATTGAAGTTGCCCCAGGGGCGCTTGAAAACGGGCACCCCTCCACGCATCGATGGCCGCACGATTGACTTCAGCCAATGCATGGAGCAACCGGGCGACGGCGTGGCCAACCAAACCACCACAGGCGCACCGTCGGCAGGCGTGTTGGGCGAGGTGCCGGTGTTCAGTTACATGGGGCGTGCGAGCATGCACCCGCCACACATGCCCTGTTGGATCACGCACACCAATGCGCGTACACATGACATCATCCGCTCTGGCTTTGACAGAAGCCCGATGTTCACAGGCAAGATAGAGGGGGTTGGCCCACGCTACTGCCCGAGTGTGGAAGATAAGATCAACCGCTTCGCGGACAAAGACAGCCATCAAATATTTTTAGAGCCCGAAGGCCTGACCACGCACGAGTACTACCCCAACGGCATCAGCACCAGTTTGCCGTTTGACATTCAATACGACTTGGTGCGCTCGATGAAGGGGTTGGAAAACGCCCACATCATTCGTCCTGGCTATGCCATTGAGTACGATTACTTTGACCCCCGCGCGCTCAAGCGCAGCTTTGAAACACGTGCGATCGGGGGTTTGTTTTTTGCGGGTCAAATCAACGGCACCACGGGTTACGAGGAAGCGGCGGCCCAAGGCTTGTTCGCGGGCATCAACGCTGCCTTGCAATGCCGCAGCTTGGCCGGCGCACCGAATGACTTTGGGGGTGCTTGGACGCCAGGCCGTGACCAAGCTTACTTGGGTGTGTTGGTTGACGACCTCACGACCAAGGGCGTGACCGAGCCTTACCGCATGTTCACCAGCCGTGCTGAGTTCCGCTTGCAACTACGCGAAGACAATGCCGACACGCGCCTCACCGAAATTGGTCGTCAAATGGGCCTGGTCGACGATGCCCGGTGGACGTCTTTTAGCCGCAAGCAAGAAGCTGTTTCACGTGAAACCGAGCGACTGAAATCCATTTGGGTTAATCCCCGCAACCTGCCCGTCGCGGAGTCCGAGCGTGTGTTGGGCAAGGCCATCGACCGCGAGTACAACTTGGCAGAACTGCTTCGCCGCCCCGATGTGCACTACCAAGCCCTCATGTCTTTAGACGGCGCCAAATATCAAAACCAAGAGGTGGCCGACGGCTTGGCGGGCGACGATGTTTCACGTGAAACCACCCGCGCCATCATTGAGCAAATTGAGATTGCTGCCAAATACTCGGGCTACATCGATCGCCAGCGCGACGAGGTGGCGCGTGCGGCGCACTACGAAAACCTCAAGCTCCCCGAAGATTTGGACTACCACCAAGTCACCGCCTTGTCATTCGAGGTGCGCCAGCGCCTGAGTCGCCAACGCCCCGAAACCCTGGGGCAGGCCTCCCGCTTGTCGGGCGTGACGCCTGCCGCCACCTCTTTGTTGTTGATTCACCTCAAGCGCTCGCGCGTCAGAGGTTTTGCCCAAGAGGTGTCTGCCTCGCAGCCGGGCGAGCCCGTTTGATGCATCCGTTGTTGCCCGCCCTGCTAACGGGGCTTGATGCATTGGGTTTGGATGTGTCGGCGCAGCAGCAGGACCTGCTCTTGGCCTATCTGGATTTGATAGGCAAGTGGACCAAGGTCTACAACCTGACTGCGGTGCGGGATGCCAACGAAATGCTCACCCATCACCTGCTCGATAGCTTGGCGGTCGTTGCCCCGCTGCGCCGTGAGCTGGCTCGCATGACGCCGACACCATTTAGTCTGCTGGACGTGGGGTCGGGCGCGGGTCTGCCTGGCGTGGTCATTGCCATCACTTGCCCAGACGTGTCCGTCACGTGCGTGGACACGGTGGCCAAAAAAGCCGCTTTTATCCAGCAGGTGTCGGCCACCCTCAAATTGCCTAACCTCAAAGGCTTGCACGCCCGCGTCGAAAGTTTGACGCAGCCCTATGACGTGGTGTGTTCCCGTGCCTTTGCCTCGTTGCCTGACTTTGTCTCTTGGTCCCGTGGCGCCTTGGCGGACCACGGCGTGTGGCTGGCCATGAAAGGCAAGCACCCCGAGCAGGAGCTGGCCGCCTTGCCCAACGAGGTCCAAGTGTTTCACGTGGAACAGCTCGAGGTGCCCGGTTTGGAGGCTGAGCGCTGCATCATCTGGATGCGCGGTTAAACTTGTTTCAGTTTTAAAACTGAGAGTTCTATGTTTGGTATCGCGGACTACGGCGCATTTGTCGTGGCGGTCCTTGTCTTTTTGGCCATTCCCGGGCCCGGTAACTTGGCCTTGCTCACGGCAACGGGCAAGGGCGGGGTGCGCGCGGGGCTGGCCGCCACCTTGGGCGTGATTGCTGGTGACCAAGTGTTGCTATGGTTGGCCGTGGCGGGTTTGTCGGCGGTGCTCTTCAACTACCCCAGTTTGTACAGTTCGCTCAAATGGGCGGGTGCTGCTTATTTGATCGGGCTGGGGTATTCCTTGTTCAACGTCAAGCCTGGTGACGCGCCTGTTTTGAACATGCAGCCCGGACGTTACTTTCGCCAAGCCTTGTTCATCACGGTGCTCAACCCCAAAGCGATTGTGTTTTACATGGCCTTTTTCCCGCTGTTTGTTGACCCGGCGATTCATCTGGGTTTGATCAGCTTTGCCGCGATGGCCGCCACCATTGCCGTGCTCACACTGGGCTATGGCTTGGTCTTGGTGCTGCTGGTCCAGCATTTGGCGGAGCGCGTGCGTGCCAACCCATTGGTGGCGGTGCTGCTGAACAAGGTTGCGGGTGTGTTGTTGATCGGGTTTGGCCTCAAACTCGTTTTGTTTTAATTTGTCTCTTTCGAAAGTCCACCATGGCTCAAATTTTCTGCGTTGCCAATCAAAAAGGCGGGGTGGGTAAGACCACCACCACCGTCAACTTGGCGGCAGGTTTGGCGTTTGTCGGCCAGCGGGTGCTGATGATTGACTTAGACCCTCAGGGCAATGCCACCATGAGCTCGGGCGTCGACAAGCGCGAGATGGCGCTGTCGGTGTATGACGTCTTGTTGGAAGAAGCCACCATTGCCGAGGCCCGCATCCGCAGCCACTGGGGCAGCGACGGGGTGCGCGCCAAAATCCCGACCTACGATGTGTTGGGCGCCAACCGCGATTTGGCCGGCGCCGAGGTGGAGTTGGTGTCTTTGGAGCGCCGTGAAAAGCGGCTCAAGCAAGCCTTGGCCGTGGTCGATGCCGAGTATGACTTTGTGTTGATTGATTGCCCGCCCTCGTTGTCCATGCTGACGCTCAACGGCTTGTGTTGCGCCCATGGCGTCATCGTGCCCATGCAGTGCGAATACTTTGCCCTCGAGGGCTTGACCGACTTGGTCAACACCATCAAGCAAGTGCATGCCAACCTCAACCGAGACCTGAAAATCATTGGCCTCTTGCGCGTCATGTTTGATCCGCGCATCACCTTGCAGCAGCAAGTCAGCGAACAACTCAAAGACCATTTTGGTGACAAAGTCTTTGCAGCCGTCATTCCGCGCAATGTGCGCTTGGCCGAGGCGCCTAGCTATGGCCTGCCTGGCGTGGTGTTTGACCCCTCAGCCAAAGGCAGCCACGCATTTGTGGACTTTGCCCAAGAAATGGTCGAGCGCGTGAAAAAACTGTAAATGCCAAGCCCCGTTCTTCTTCTTGCCGGTTGGCACAACAGCGGCCCCGACCATTGGCAAAGCCATTGGCAGCGAACACATGGCTTTATTCGTGTGGCGCAGCATGATTGGGATTTCCCGCTGCGTGGCGACTGGATGGCGCAACTCGAAGAGGCCGTCCTGCGCTATCCACACGCGGTGTTGGTGGCGCATGGTTTGGGCTGCTTGTTGGTGGCGGCATGGGCCGCGCATTCACAACACGTGCATCTGGTCGACGGGGCTTTGCTGGTGGCGCCTTGCGACATCGAGCGTCTCGAGATGCAGCATCGGTTGCACAGCTGGCACCCTATGCCGCAAGCGCGATTGCCTTTCAAAAGCATAGTGGCGGCCAGCCGCAACGACCCTTATTGCAGCCTCATGAGAGCCAGTGGTTTGGCCCAGACCTGGGGCTCGCAATTGATCGATTGCGGCGTGCGAGGCCACCTCAATGCAGACGCAGGCCTTGGCGATTGGTCGCAAGGCTTTGCCCTGTTACAAGATTTACAGAAAGAAGAACATGGTCACTAAAAAAACCAAAGGCCTCGGCCGCGGCCTCGAAGCCTTGCTGGGTCCTAAAGTCGATGACAGCTTGGCCGCACAAAACGCCGCCGCGGAGGGGCTGCCCAACACCTTGGCGCTGACCCAACTGGTCCCGGGCATGTACCAGCCGCGCACACGCATGGACGAGGGCGCCTTGTATGAATTGGCCGAAAGCATCAAAGCTCAAGGCATCATGCAGCCAATTTTGGTGCGCCAACTCACCGACGGCCCCAACGCAGGCAAATACGAAATCATCGCGGGCGAGCGTCGCAGCCGCGCCGCCAAACTAGCCGGCCTTGACACCGTGCCCGTGCTGGTGCGCAACGTCCCCAACGAAGCCGCAGCGGCCATGGCGCTGATTGAAAACATTCAGCGCGAAGACCTCAACCCCCTCGAAGAAGCGCAAGGCTTGCAACGCCTGATCAAAGAGTTTGGCCTCACGCACGAGCTGGCCGCCCAAGCGGTGGGCCGCTCACGCAGTGCGGCCAGCAACTTGCTGCGCTTGCTCAACTTGGCCGAACCTGTGCAGTCCATGCTCATGGCGGGCGACATCGACATGGGCCACGCGCGTGCCTTGTTGGCGCTCGACCGAGGCACCCAAATCACGGCGGCCAATCAAATCAGCGCCAAAAAAATGT
>Ga0114979_10003174_pt1 | contig 11059 bp, 11 predicted proteins | sample S_140625_EF_Meta_FD_87315 | JGI IMG/M metagenome (GOLD analysis project Ga0114979, IMG submission 87315) | Freshwater microbial communities from Lake Simoncouche, Canada to study carbon cycling - S_140625_EF_MetaG | ecosystem: Environmental > Aquatic > Freshwater > Lake | place: Lake... | reverse complement strand
TAATTTACAAAGTTTGACATAATAGTATTTATATAAAAAAACCGAGGGGATTTCTCCCCTCGGTCTTAGTTAGTGTGAAGTCTAACTTTATTGAGTCATACCATGAAGGTTCTTGATTTGGAACAGTCTGTAGTATACATTGCTATTTGCATCAAGGCCATCCTGATTGGTGCTGATTGCTGTGCGACCCTTAGCATAAGGATTGGCAACCATACCGTAACGAGTCTTGAAACCAATCTTTGGTTGGAAGGTGTCTTGGTTGATGGCGCGGACCATTTGTAGCGGAACATATGGGCAGTAGAAAATACCTGCATCATATGCAGAAGTACCCTTATATCCGACTAATGCAAAGTCCATTCCTACTGGAACAAATGGATCAATATAAACCTTATATTTACCATTTAGAACACCTGCGAAGATGTTACCAGTGTCATCTGCATTCAGATTAACATTGAGTGCTGGTGAGAGGTTAAGGAATCCACCCATTGCAAGTGCTGAAGCAGTATCAGCAGAGCAGATGATGAAGTTACCCTTACCACGACGAGTTTCCTTGGCGATGACATTGGCTTCGCGTTCAATTTGGAACATTAGACCGCGGAAGCGTTCGGCAGACCAACGACCATCTGAGTCTTGAAGAAGATCATATACACCACCACCGCCCGCGCCACCATGGTAGAGATCAGTCTGTACAGCACCAGTCTTAGCAACGGTATAGACGCAGCGAATAATTTCGCGATTTATTTCATTTAGAATTTCGGTGCTAAGAATATTGGAGAGTTCTGCTTCAGCATCAAGTCCGTGAACGGCCTTGAGATCCTGTGCGAGTTCTGTTGTGTATTCTGCCTTGAGAGCGCGAGTACGAGCCTCTACAGCGATTCTTTCGATGCTGAAAGCCATATCCTTGAATACCCCAGTGTCCGCTTGTCCAAGAGTTTCACCTCGGCCTGTAAGCATACCACGGAATGAAGTACTCCATACTGTGGCACGAATAGCAGTTGTACCTGTACTGGTGAATAAAGCAGTAGCAGTGCTTCCAGCCCCAGTTGTTGCACCTTGCCCCGAGAAGGATGGAATTGGTTCATCAAAGTTTGCTTCAAATCCATCTGGAGTATCGTAACGAGAACGCATCGCGAAGATGAGTCCAGTTGGAGCAGTCATTGGTTGAACGCCAGCAATGTCGTATGCAACGACATTTGGCATTGCACGACGAACAAGTGAAATTAGAATTGGATCATAACCAGCAAGATTATTGTTGGTTCCGCCATTGGTAACTTGACCTGTTGAGAAAGGACCACCCATGAAATTGGTTGGTGCTTCTGCGAGATATTGCTCTTGAAGAGCTTTTCTTTGATTCTCAAGGAGAACAGCAGTTACTCTTCTCTTGTGATTATCTTCAATTGTCGGAAGATCACGGTGATTGATTACCGAATCCCATTTTTCTACTAAAGTGTCATATGGTGTCGTTGAATTAAAATCCATTATTTTCTCCTTATATTTTTATATATGTTTTTAAACTTTTCTGATTATTTCTTGTTTAATTTTGAGATAGCATTTACATATGCTGACATTTCCGAGTCAGCAAAGTTTCTGGAAGAATTTGTATTAGATTCTTCTCTTAACATTGTAAATGTATGTGATGTCTTATCTTCGTCGGTAGTGTTTCCAAAATATGATTCCTTGAGAAGATTTAATTTCTCAACATATTGTTCAACATTGCTGAACTCAATACCTTCTGCTAATTTTTGAAGTTTTTCAGTTTCGGTATCAGCAAGGTCTGAAGAAAGTTCAACAAATGCAGTTGCACATTCATGAGCAACCAATTCATTCTTGAGTTGAACATTCTCTGCGAGTGTCTTGTTTACTTGCTCTTCTAGTTCAGAATTTGCAGCAAACAAGTCATCAACAATATCATGTTTTTCTTGTGGAATATTGACAAAACTATTGTCGAAGAGTTCCTTCATACCTTGCATGAAGTTTTCTGCAATTTCTGTTCGGAATCCTTGTTCTACTTGAAGTTTATTTTCTACTAGCCATTCTTCGGCAACATAAGTTAGATAATTATCTATTTGTTCCGTAAGAAGTTCAGTAGCTTCTTCAACCTTTTCTACAATAAGTTCTTGTGAAGCATCAAGAATAGAGTTCTCTATGATTGATACTTTTTCATTAAGAGCAGCAACAAAAATGGTCTTAATTTTTTCAACAAATTTAGGATCAGCATTTGTTCCCTCAAACATAGCGTTCAAGGTATCATCAATATCTGTTTCTAATTGTTCTAGTTGTTCCTCTGAAGTTGTGGTTTCATCTTCGAGTTCATTTTCTTCACCCATAGCATTGTTATACTGCTCTGCTCCAACTCCACCATTTGGAGCAAGGGTTGCTTTATTTCTTGCTGAATTATCCATTGTTTGGTTGGTATTTAGAAATGCTTTCTTTCCTTCACCATCTTGATATTCGTTATATTCGCTCACTGTTGTGTCCTCCAATTTTAAGTCTATTTTATTTAGTAATTTAAAAATTTACGCTTTGTATACACTATTAAGGTCTATAAGGGGCTGTGAATCTATTATGAATTGCGTCTGCCGCCCTTTTACCCACACTCATTGCCATATCATGAATAATTGGGTGGTTGGCCAATGCAGAAGAAACTCTATTCTTTATATTCTGTCGTAGGGTTCCTCTTGGTTGTGTAGTTACCATTGGACCTATTCTACCATTTGCAAGTCTTGATTGAACTCTTTTTTCGGGTTGAAGCAAATCATGCGCTCTTTGTATATCCGTCTGTCCTATTGCATCGTAAGAAGCTTGTTTATATCTTTCTCTTGCAACCTCTCCTGCTGGTTTTCCAGTTCTTGTCTGATGAGCATCAAGTCTGGCATTTAAATCTGCATTGACTCTATTATATCTGTTGAACATATTTATACCAACACCAACAGCAACTGCTCCTCCTACGAGTGCTGGTAGGAGAGCCTCATTTATTTTTTTTTTACCCTTAGATTTTCGCTTCATTGCTCTATAGTAAATTGATTTTCCGTCTTCTTCTCCATATTGGTCAACGAAGTCATCAATATCTACTTTGTTTTTCTTAGTTTCTTTTTTCTTCTCTACTAACCACTGTTCGAAATTTTTCTTCTCTAAAAATTCTTCAAAGATATTATTCATTATATTCTCCTAAAGAAATCTTCAAACAAAGAAATTGCTTTCTTTTCTAGATTTTTCTTTGGTGTTTTATTTAATTGTTTTTTATATCCGTCAATTACTTTCTCTTTGAGAAGTCCATTATCCCAGATCCATTCTTTACCTTCCATAATGCCATTTACAAATGCATTTGGTGCAGAAGGATCTGCAACTATATCAATAGCAGATAAACAAAAATCGGATTTTACATAATTAACACCATTGATATTTTCTAGACTGCCCATACCTCTAGATGATACACCTAATAAGGCGCCTTCATCAATTAGATTTTGAACAATTTTGCCCATTGGTGTTTCTAAGATTTTTGCTTTACCAAAGAAATCATTTCCATTTCTTTTAATTTCACATATTAGATGTGAAACTTTATCAAGATTTAAGGATGGCCCTTGAGGATGATTTAGTTCACCGAGAGCTCGTTTCTTCATAACATAATTTTCACAGTAACGATTGATTTCTTTTTCGAGAATAGTAATAGGATAACATCTACCATTGCGATTAACGGTTTCTGCTTGAAGCATTATTCCTTCTATGAAATAATTTTTCTTTTTTGATTCCGTAGCTTCTTCAACAACTGTTTTTACATTTTCAATTGTTTCTGTGATTAAATACATTAATTCTCCCTATTATTTTTTAGTTTTCTTCATCAAAATCATCAGTCATGACCATATCCGCAAGTTTGATAATTTCTTCTTCGGTGAGTTCTTCACCAGTTTCTTGTTCAATTTCTTCGATAAGATCGGAGAGATATGATGTGAATGTTTCAAATGCTTCATTCATTTCTTTTTCATCTTCGTCGTCTTCATCTTCTTCGTCGTCTTTTTTCTTATCATCTTCTTCGTCGTCTTTTTTCTTCTTATCATCTTTTTTATCGGATTTCATCTTTTTCTTGGAATAACCTGTGTCTTCATCACCACAGTCTCCATCTTCACAATTTTTTTCTTCATGAACATCGCCGAGATCTTCTTCGTCTGAATATTCCATGTTGTTATCTCCTAATACGGTTGGTGCGTATTCTAAAAGACTTTGCTCTAAAAGAGCTCCCATTTTTGCATACAGATTCGCATGAATTATTTCTTTAGCTTTCACTAGTTCTTCATCTAATATATTATTAATTGCTTCTTTTAACTTTTGCATATAGTTCTCCTATAAATCTATTTATAATCCTAAATTATTAGTATTTTGTGGTTGCTGTGGTTGTTGTGGGTTCAAAGGTTCCCCGTCTGGCCCTATTCCAGCCATCATTTGTTGCTGTTGTTGTTGCATCAATGCGGCCTTTTCTTCTTCCATTTCGCTATCAATTTGAGCCATTTCTTCATCAGTCTGCTTGAGAATATTCTTTCGTACCCATTTCGTAGAATAGAATTGCCCAGTAAAATTAGCAATAATATTCAACATGTCAACTTTTTCTCTAAGAATTTCATTTTCTTTGAGTTCAGTATAATATGAATCCTTATTCCATACGAATCGTAAATCTTGATATATTCGATTCCAATCATCCGCAGTCATAATGCCCTTCAATAGACATTGTTTCTTCAATAGATCTAAGAAAAGATATGCAAATCGTTTTCTTAATTTTTCAATAAATTTAAAAAATTGTACTTCATCTCTGCTTATTTCATTCGAACGACCGAGATTAAACCCAGTGCTAGATTCTAGACGACTAATGGGTACATTTAATGCTCTATATACCTTTTTGAGCAGATAATCAACATCTTCCATTTGTCCTAGATTTTGACCACCATCTAGTGTGGTAATTTCGGTTCCTTTGCCACCTTCGCGACGAGGAATCCAGAAATCTTCCAACATAGACATATGATTTCTTTCATCTTTAATTTCACCCGATTTGCTATCGTAGGTGATTTTATTACGATATTTATTCATTAAACTATTGACATATTGTTCTGCCTTTTGTTTGGGCAAATTTCCTACATCAATATAGAATATTCTTCTCTCAGGAGCGCGAGACATTCGATAGATAACAACTGCATCTTCAATTTGACGCAACATATTTAATGGTCGAATTGCCTTTTGTAGATATCCAACGACTCTTTTTGTCGAGCTATCTACTATTCCGCTATGAACATATGTAATCGAATCTAGTGCAATTTTAATACCATTTGTCGATGTTGGTAAAATTGCAGATTCTTCTATATCCATGTAGACAAAATATTCTTCTATCTTTTTAACAACGGGAGTATTGACCCCATTGACATTTTTTATTTCTTTTTCTACTTTTCTGACTTTTTTAATTTTTGCTGGATCTATTGATCTTAATTCTAAAATACCTTTTTCTGGTCTATTCATGTCTATTATGATATGATAAAACAATTTAGAATCTATATACCAGCGTCTAAAAATATCATCTCCTCTATTACCAAAATCTAATAGTTTTTTGATATTCTTGAATTCTGTTGATATTTTTGCTTTGATATTATCTGAAATATCAGTTACATCATCTAGATTCAATTCACATGTTTGATTTTTATCATCAAAAACTATACTTTCGTTTATTACATCTTGAATTGCTTTATCTACTTCTGGATATAATGCCATAGAGCGATATTGTGAAACAAGACTATTTTCTTCAACTAAAGTTCCGCCAAAATCAAAATAACTACTTAGCAATCCACCCGATTCCATGACGAATGTACCATCATAGCTGTCAGGGGAAACAAAGGAGGGTTGAGATTTATTCTCAAACCCTCCCGTGTCGCCTCGTGTGTCTGATTGTTTCCCGAAAGAAAATCCAAATACTTCAAATGCCATAATAAAACCTATTCAATTACTTTTTTTACTTCACGCACCAGAAACATTAGTCCAGAAATCATAAGCCATTGTTACTGTAAATTCTGAGAAGGTATCAACAGCGTCATAACTTAAATCTACTGGAGAAATATCCACTGGAAAACAATTATTAAGAAGAATGGTTCTATTTCCAGTTGGATTTCCTTCTCCAGATACAGTTCCATTCATATCCATGTATGTTATACTCCATTGTTCAGTCAAACTGTAATTGATCTTATGAGTATTACGACCATCCATGAGCTCCATCCAGTCTTCAAAACCAGCTCTAAGATCATTTGAAGCAATCGAAGAATCATAAATTTGAAGAGTCCAGTCGGCGTAACTTCTTTCGCCCGAGAACTTAACTACACGACCCATCCATGGTACAGGAATGACTCCTATAGATGAACCTGGAAGTTGTGTAGCCTTGCAATAAATAGAAAGATCAGGTGCTGAAAGACCAGTTTCGCCTGGAAAATTACCGCTAATTGTGAATCTATTTGGTCTGACTCCAGAAAATTTTGATCTGAAGTTGGTTATATTGTCTGCCATATTTTTTCTCTCCTTATATTAGTATTTATGTCTTAAATTATACTGCTCTTTGACCTGGATACAAGGTATCGGTTAGATTCTTGTTTGTGAATGTAAGTCTTACGAAGTTGATAGAAGTTGTTGGTTTGACGAGAATGTCAGCAACGAAAACTTTTGCTTGAATAATTTCTGGTGGATTATTGCTAGAATCGCAAATAATCTTATAATCCAGAATACCTCTACCACCAAGAACCGCTCTCAAAAGTCCATCAGTTGCAAGACGGAAACGAGCACGAGAAGCTTCATCATTTTGCTCGAATAGAATTGTACGAGCAATTGGTGCAATTTGCTTACGAAGATACATGAATAGACGAGAAACATTTACACCTGAAAGTGTAGATGTGACCGATTCACCTGTCTTGTCTCCGAAGAGAACCGTACCTTCGCCTGGAAAGGAAACGACTGGATTGATTCCAGCATCATATAGGAAATCTTGTTGCGCTGGTGTTGGATTTAATTCCATACGAACAAGATTTAGAATACGACCTCTGGTTGTTCCCGCTGGAGAGAACCATGGTTTGAAATCTCGGTCGGTACGAACAATACATCCAGCAACATCTGGAGTAATATTTGTAGTAACAAAAGTACCATTTTGACCGAGAGCATTGATATGTACCTTATTACCAAATACACTCATGTAGAATTGATTGGCAGTTCCAGTATATTTTTCAGCAGACAACGGCGCAGAAGCAGATACACCACAAACACCAAGGACAGCAGTATCGGTGAGTGATTTGGCATTGACTACTGTCTGTATATTGCTAAAGTCGGCTGCGGCGGTATCACCCATGAACATAACATCGAATGGAAAGAATGTATTCTGAAGTGATTCAGATACTGTTAAATAATTTGAAGCAGTAAATCCTACCAGGCAGCCACCACCGTATTGAAGGAAGTTGTGGACGGACCACCATTCCTTATACCAGTCTTTTCGTACGCCACCAGAAGTTGGTGAAACAAATGCAGCAGCGGTTACACCGATCAGTCCTTGAAGAGTGGCACCTGTGGCGCCTTCAGCAATCAATACAGTGTTTGCATAGCTTCTTAGTCTACCGTACCAGTCATTCAATGATTCTACGAACATAAGACCTGCGGCAGTTTCGCCAGCATTGACTGCTAGTGCCTGTAGGCCTTGACGAGAAACCATAGCACCATTCGTTGGTGATAAAGTCTCGGAAGTTGGAACCACTATGGATTCATCTACTATTCTAATTGTAACATTTGGTCTTGACATTATTTTCTCCTTTTGTAAGTTTTAATATTCGCCTTCAATTATTATATATTATTTGTTGTTTTTTAGAAAAACCACTCTTTAGAATGTAATGGTTGTTCTGGAATCGCCTTCAATTATTATATATTATTTGTTGTTTTTTAGAAAAACCACTCTTTAGAATGTAATGGTTGTTCTGGAATATATATTTTTCTAGGAATTTTGTCAGAAATCAACCATAGATCATTGTCTATTAGTTCTAATTTTCCTTCTTTGGTTGTCATTGATGCTCCACCATCATCAAAGAACCCAAATGGCATAATATCAGATTCTATTTTTTCAATTTCATCTGAAAACATTTCCAGACGAACATCCAAATTTGTTAAATTTTTAAAGAAATCTTGTCTTGTTGCCCATGCAAATAATACCAGACACATGACCAAATCGTCGTTATGTCCTCCATCTGCTTCATAGCTTGTCTTTGCAGCAATGAATGTGGTCAATTCGTCAATTATTTCTATGTCTTCTATTATAAGTTTTTCTTGTTCTATTAGATTTTTAAGAACAGAGCAACCTAATTTTTTAACAACTGTCGTGGTTCTTACACCAAATTGTTGTCCCTTGCTACTACCAAATTCACTAATAATTTGACCTTTTCGACCCAATTGATTCACTTTTATAAGATTTTCGTATTCTAAATCGACATGAAGAATATCGGCAATCTGGCCTCCAATATCATTTACTTCTACTAATACATATGCATTATTATATCTTTTTCCAATAGAACGAACAATTGAAGGTAATACTAAAGGTGAAACTATATTATTACGATATTTTGCAACCACCTTATATGGCATCTGAGTAACATCTATTACGGTTACTGCACTATAATCTTTACCCTGACCTCTAGAGGGATCCACACACATGAAGTAGACATGATCCTTGGTTTCATCGTCTATCTGTTTTATAGCATCATCATATACCCAGAATCCATCTTTATTTTTAATCTTTGGTGGACTATAGACCATCGTATTTAGCTTAGTTGATGATATCAGTGTATTACTGGATCCAATGAAATCACATTCAAATTCCTGCTGGAATTGTCTTTCTGATGTATTTTCAATGGTCTTCTTTTTCCACTCTGGACTTCTGAGTGGTCCGCCTGGATATTCAGGAACCTGATGCCAATGCACCTCGACTGCTGCATATTCATTTATGTGATTTATTGCACCCTTCCAAAAATGGTAGAACATATTTAGACCATTTGGAGTAGAAATTATTATGACCTGTGTGGTCTGACCCGCAGTAATGGTGGGATATACGGAATTAAAGAATTCTTCAGCAATGCCTGGAGGGACATGTGCGAACTCGTCCAAAAAAATTATATTAAATGAACCACCACGAATGGCAGATGATGATGTGGCTGCTGCAAGAATACGAGATCCATTTTCTAATGCGATTGAACCTTTATTCCATTCAATGACACCTTGCTGTAGCCACCACGGTAAATGTTCATATGCTTCCTTTACTCTAGCAAGAATTTCTCTAGATGTTTGAAGCTTATTTGCCAAGATAGCAATATTCATACTTTGATTAAATAAAACTTTATGCAATAGATAGCAACAAGCAACCGTTGTTGTTTTTCCACTTTGACGAGGCATTTTTCCAATGACAAAACGATTATTTTGTAAAGTATGAACCATTCTCTCTTGAAAGTCATAAAGATTGAAGGCAACCAGACCTTTATCCAGAGATACTACTTTGATATATTTTTTGGCAAAGTAAATTGGATCATTTGCACATTTTAAATATTCTTCAACCTGCTCTTTGGTGAAATCTAATTTCACTCCAATGGGTTTAATATTTTGATTTCTTAGATAGCCTTTTTGATTAATCATCTTGGGTGTTCTCATCATCTAAATCTTTATTCTGACTTCTAGATTTATTTAATATATTCTGTAAATCAGTAGTAGAACCAACATAAATTGAATTGTTTGTTGTATTGATATTTGTAATTTTTTCTTTTTCTGCATCATTCGTTTTCTTGTGAATGTCTATAAGATCTTTGTTTATATCACTTATAGTTTTTAGAAGTAAAGATGCAACCTCATAGGCTCGCGGGGAATCACCAGCAATAGCAACTTTCATTATGCCATCTATTGCTTCCATTCCAGTATGAATCATGTCTTTTATATTTTGTCTAGCAGTTTCAAAATCACTATGAAGTAGATTTTCTCGTTTTTCTCTTTTTATTTTTTGTAATTCTTTTTTATCTATTATTGTTATTTCTTTAACAGAAGGTTCATATTCTATATTTAATGCTTCTGATATTTTTTCTTCCGACATTATAATCTCCATGTTATTGTGTTGGCTGCATAGTTGCCTGTATAGCCAAAGTCTTCAATCAGTGTGTCATTTCCAGCAGTTAAACCTCTAAACACATTTACATCAATATCTTGTATCAATGTGCTTGGTGATTCTTCTTTAATCTTGGCATATAGATATGTTTTTGCAGTAAAATCGAAAACACTAGTAATGCTTCGTCTTGTCTGAAAATCACCTTCATAATCTTCGGTAGTATTGACAGCATTTAGTATAATTGGAACTGTTACTCTAGTATTGAGTTCATTTAAATTTAAACTTATATTGAATTCTGGAGTAAAGTTTGGTAATATCTGTTCCACAATTTGTAGATTGTCGTCGATATTTCTAGAAAAAATATATAAACCAAAATTTATATTATAAGGAACTTCTGTCCAGGTCTTCTTCAGAGTATTATTTGTTTCAGAATATACTGTTTGCAATTTATTCAATCTACGAGTTGGATCATACATCATTGATGTGATATCAAATCCCATCATCGGCAAAGTTATTTGAACATGGGTTGTATTAGTAATATCGCTATCGGAAACTAACCTTCTATAGAATTTCTCTTTTGGGCCATATGTTAATGGAACTCTTATTTTTTCGTTGATTTGATCATTTTCATCATATCTTTCAACATATAATTGATTAAAAAGAGTACCAAAAGATATTACTAATTTCTTAATTGATTTATTATAATAACTTGAATTTATTCCAAACATTAGTAATTGCCTTCCGAGAATGGATCAGTTTCAGTAAAATCAATAATAGTGCTTCCTTGGTGTTGAATATCATCATTGTCTTGTGATGATTTTTCAGTTTTTGGTTCTTGTGGTATTACTATATTCGTTGTCTCTGTGTTGGAGATATAGTATTCTATACCCGTGTCTTTACCTTTCACTGTCATCGTAGTAC
>Ga0114979_10003173_pt1 | contig 11060 bp, 7 predicted proteins | sample S_140625_EF_Meta_FD_87315 | JGI IMG/M metagenome (GOLD analysis project Ga0114979, IMG submission 87315) | Freshwater microbial communities from Lake Simoncouche, Canada to study carbon cycling - S_140625_EF_MetaG | ecosystem: Environmental > Aquatic > Freshwater > Lake | place: Lake... | reverse complement strand
GCTTCGTGCGGAGATAAAAATTGATGTCGTGAAAAGCCTGATTCGCCAAAAGCGTGAGACCCGCTGGATCAACTTTTAAAATCGGCTTACCTTCAAATTCAGTGACGCTGACAAAATCTTTTGTTATCAAGCGATACTGAGTCTTGTCGGGACCAACCGGAAACGGTTCTTGATAATGAAACGAGGAAGCCATCGTTTATTAAATTAACAAAAACCCTAAAACCCGCAAATATAAACCTTATGAGTATTGGGGTAATTTGGCTAATCGGCCCACCAAGATAGGTCCGATACTTGAATCCAGAGTCGTACCTTCAACACAATCAATCGATACAAGGGCTAGGCCAGTCTGACCCACAAACGATTTAATCGTCCCAACCGTTTTTCCATTACCGGGAGATTTTAATTCGATATCAGCACGAAGTGGTTCTGCCGCGGAAATTTGTCGAAGACTTCGACGCAACGAACCCATGGATTGAATCCGAGCCATTACTTCCTGTCCGAGATAACATCCTTTATTATAGGACACCCAATCATCTAAGCCGCACTCCTGAGGAAATTCATTAGTTCCACAATCTTCAGGAACGGAAGGAATACCTGACTCAATTCGGTTATGCTCTATGAAACCAATATCTGACTCAGTTGCCTGTATTGAAATATTTTTAGGAAATAAAACACTCCAGGATTCAAAACTTGTACGACCTGAAGGCCAAAAGCGGACGCCGGACTTAAAATTTGGCTCAGCGTCACCCCAAACGATTGCCGTCTTCCACTGTGAAGTCTCATCCGACATTGTTACGTCATCGGCAATTAAGTTCGATGACATGATAGAAATTGCATCTTCCGCCGCTAAATGAGGACAAAGAATTAAGAATGACTGATCAGCTTCTTTCATAATCAATGTATGGGCGAGTACACGTCCTTTGCGATTCAGCCACAGCGCGTGGTTGTCATTCGCCTTCGATAGATCTGCCGAACACTGGCCCTGGAGATAGCTCGCAGCATCACTTCCAGTCACTCGAATAACTGCAGCTGTGGTTGAAACAATCTGGCGAGCCATACGTTAAGGCTTAACCTCAATATGCGCTGGGGGCAAATCGGATTGATAACGCTCGTAGGCCTCAATCAGTGCTGACTCAAAGTGCTTAGTGTAAAGTTTGGTATCAAATAATGGAGTCGTTAATCGGTTCTTCGCCAATTTTACTTTCAATGCGGCTAATTTTTCTGGATGTGTAGCCAAATCTACTGCCCTGTCTTCAAACTCTTGTTCAGTATAGGTAATCAACTCGGGCATTTCTACAGCATGCAGTAAGCTCGCGGCGACCCGACCCGCAAAGGATTTACCCTGTAAAGTGAGCACTGGAACATTAGCCCAAAGTGCATCGGAAGCCGTCGTGTGAGCGTTATATGGCAAGGAGTCTAAGAATAAATCAGCGAGGACATTTCTCTCAATGTGTTCGGCCATTTTAATATAAGGCGAAAAAATGAGGCGACTTGCATCAATACCCAATGCCTGTGCTTCACGTTTTAAATTCTCTGGGCCTTCGGGAAAGTTATAATAGAACCACATCACGCTATTAGGCACTCGATTCAAAACCCTCATCCAGCGCTTAAAAGTCTCGGGAGTTATTTTATAAATATTATTAAAACAGCAAAACACAAAGACGCCCTCAGGCAGGCCACATTCTTTTCGCGTTATGGTTCTTTTAAGTTCAGGCCGCTTCGAATCGTTAATTTGATAGCTATGGGGTAACGAAATAATTTTCTCGTTATAAAACTGATAAGACTCTTTGGGAATAACCACAGGATCAGCAATTAAGTAGTCCATATAATCTACCCCCATCGTACCTGGACAGCCTAAGAAATTAATTTGGATGGGGGCTGACCGATTCGAAAATAACCCCGTACGATGGAGACCAAAAAAACCATTAAGATTAAAGAGAATATCTACTTCTTTGGCTCGCAACTGTTGCATCAGTTCGAAATCGCCGATATTGCGGATATCGATGAACTCATCAAAGGCAGCGTTGAGTCGACGGCGCAAATCGCCATCGTCACCCTCGCCATTGTCCAATCCAATCACTTCAAACTTTTCCTTATCATGACATTCAATCAGTCCAGTCATCAAAGAGCCATTGGCGTGCTCTCGGAACTCGCCGCTGACATAGGCAATCTTGATTCTCTTGTGACGGGGATATTTCTTGGTCGAAAAATCGTTAGGTAAAGTCGGGAACTTTTTGTTAAGATACAAAAATCCAGCTAGTTGCAAATCCCGCTCAGAGTCGGAATAGCCCATGTAGCCAAAAGGATCGGCGACGTCTTCACCTAACGGCAGGCGGCGAACAATCTCATCATTCAATTCCTTCACGCCCGACCAATCAGCGATGAGCATTTTTTGGTGCAAGGCTCGTCCTAATACAGCATTTTTTCCGGGTGATAATTCGGCTGATTTTAAAAAAGCTTTAGCTGCTTCAATCGGCTGATTCATTTCAATGCAAACGGTGCCGTAATTCAGGAAAAACTTGTCATCAGCCTCTCCCGTCTCAAATGCCTTTTTAAAATAATGCATCGCTAACTCATACTCTTTCTTAATCGAATACATCACTGCCAAATAACTGAGCAATTCGAAGGATTGAGGGGCAAACTTTAAGGCCTCAAATATTTCAGCGACGGCCCGATCCATCTGCTTCATCGCTTCGTAGACGACCGCAGTGTTAAGATAGCATTTTAGATAGTGTGGATTAAGTTTTTTGCCCGACTCATAGCATTTTAATGCCTCAGAAAAGCGCTGTAGCTTCCGATACGAATTGCCCATATTAAAGTGGGCGTCCACAAAGTCTGGCTTAAGATCAATCGCTTTTTGGTAATAAGGTAGAGACTCCTCTATTTTCCAAGTATCTTGTAGGGTATTCGCGTAATTTGAATTATAGGTAGCATTGTTAGGATCGATGCGTACCGCCTCCTTAAAACACTCTTGAGCTTTAGTGAAATCTTCTTGTGCCGCGTAAATTAAACCGAGTAATTGATGTGCCTCGGCAGTATCGGGATAACTTTGTATAATTGTTTTAAAAACGCTTTCAGCTTCAGCGGTTTTCCCTGTCTGCATTAAATTTAAGCCCTGTAATAGAATCTGCTCAATTTCTTTGTTCATTTTGATATTTTAGATTTTCGGGGATGAGGCCACTCTGGCTTCTTTCATACATCTGGCAAAACAGATTTTCTAATTTACGGGTGTAATTCTCTGAATTAAAAAGTGGATTACTATCTCTATAATCTGAAAGCCTTTTCTTAAATGCGGCATTTTTTTGTGGGTTATTCCCTAAATCAATAGCTACGGCCTGATACTCTTCAGGGGTGCGAGCAATGAGTTCAGGCATCTGACAGGTAGATAATAAGCTGGCCGCAACTCGACTAGCAAATGACTCACCCGCACGAGTCAATACAGGTAAGCCTGCCCAAAGGGCGGCGCTGGCAGTCGTATGTGCATTATAAGGATAGGTGTCTAAAAAGAGATCAGCACACTGCAATCGAGACATGTGCTCGCGTACATCATTCAGACGTTGTGCAAAAATAATTCGGGCAGAATCAACCCCACGCGCTTTGGCCTCTTTTCTTAAATTATCAGAGGTGGGGTCGTTTCTGTAACTTAACCACAAAGTAGATTTAGGGACGACCTTGAGGATATTCATCCAGATATCCCAGACCTGGGATGTGATTTTATAACTGTTATTAAAACCGCAGAAGATAAATCCTTCTTCGGGTAAACCTAATTCAGTTCGCGTAAATTTTTTGCCCGAAACTTTCAACTGATCATCATGAGGCATGAAACAATCGAGGTTGGCGATTTTTTCAGTGTAATATTTCCGACTCTCAGGAGGAATTACGACTTCATCAGCAATAATATAATCCATCAGCAATGTCCCCATGGTTCCTGGATAACCAAGGTAATTAACCTGGACCGGGGCTGCTTGATTTAAGAAGATGGCTGGACGCGAGCCCGACGTACAACCATTCATATCAATCGCGATATCAATTTTAAGTTTCCGTGCCAATTCTGTCACTTCGACGTCGGTGAGGTCTGCAATATCGTAAAACTCATCGAAAGTTTTGGAAAGAGATTCCACTGTAGGATCTTTTTTTCGACCAAAATAAAAGCCCGTAATCTTGAATTTACTTTTGTCATGATGGCGGAATAAACCAGCCGATGCGTAGGTAACAGGATGTTCATTAAAATCAGACGAAAAATAGCCGAGGTGAATTTTTTCTTTTCTGGGTATTTTGGGGAGTAGGGGTAAACCACTTTCATCTTTTTTAAGCTGCGTGTTAATCCAGCTTTGCGTTACGACTAATTGCTGACGCAAAGAGTCAAAGTGTGAGATAAACGCAAACGGCGTAAATGCCCTTTTTCCCAACATAGACTTCTCTAATAATTGATTACCAGAAACTTCTAAATCATCCCAGTCCGCAAATGCCTTTTTATGGAAGAAAATAGCGCTTAATAAATAATCCAAATCAGGCTTTAGTTGTGCAGCTTTCTTCAGGTCCTCTAATGCAGCCAAAGAGTGGTCATTAGCGACGAAATAAGTAACCGCTCGATGATAGTAGGCCTCGGCGTAGCGAGGTTGCATTTCAATGACCCGAGAAAAATCTGCCAGAGCTGCAGGATAATTCCCCATTTTTTTATGTGCCTGACCTCGATTTAAATAGGCATCCACAATCGAAGGATTAAGGGCGAGGGCTTTGCTGTAGTCACTGATTGCTTCCGCATTCTTACTATAATGAAGAAATACGTTGCCGCGGTTATAATAGGCATCGGCATGGTCAGCATTGATCTGAATCGTCCGATTATAAAAATTCAAAGCTTCAGCATGCTTACCTTGATCGTAATAAATATTGCCAATATTAGAAAGTGCATCGGTAAACAGTGGATCAATCTTGAGTGCACACTGATAACACTTAAGTGCTTTCTCTAACTCCTTTTGCTCCTTATAAACATTACCTAAATTAGAAAACGCATTAGGCATTTGTGGGTTAATTACTAGAGCCTTTGAAATGAGCCCAATGGCCCTCGGGTAATCATTCGTCTGTAAGGCAATTACACCCAAAAGGTGGAGAACGTCAGCGTTTTCAGGATACGAAACGAGTAACTGTTCGTAAATTTCCTTAGCCGATGTTAAGTTACCACAGCGATGAAATTCCAAAGCCTGCTTGAATTGATTCATTGGAGGAACTTCGCCGGAAGATTTACCAGAGTTAGGCATTACGATGACAAATTCTCCACATCAATGGTTTGAGCAACTTGGCCCGCTGCGGCATAGCGATACATTTGCGTGAGTATGGCCTCATACTCACTCATGAATTTCTTCATATCAAAAAGGCGATGGGTCTTAATGTTGTCTTTCAACTTGCGTCGCAGGGCGCTTAAGCGCTCGGGATTATTCGCTAAACTAATAACGAGGGACTCATACTCCTCAATCGTATGGGTAATCAATTCGGGTAATCCCACGGCCGTCAAAAGACTGGCGGCAACACGACTCGCAAAAGAATTACCGATACGAGTGACGACCGGTAATCCCGACCATAGAGCGTCGCTCGCCGTCGTGTGCGCGTTGTAAGGAAAAGTATCCAAAAATAATCCTGCAAGTTTTTGGCGACCCAAGTGAGCTTCCATATTTTCACTATAGGTTGCGAAGCGCAAACGCTCGGCATCGACTCCCTGCCTAGTCGCCTCCTTTTTTAAATTTGAGATAGTTTCAGGCGGTAAATTATTAAACCAAAGCACTGATAAGGGTACCGCTTTTAGAATTCTCATCCATGACGAGAAAACTTCAGGGTTAAATTTAAAGCCCTTATTAAAACAGCAAAAAACAAAACCCTCGGGTGGTAAATTATTTTGCTCGCGTGTCACGGGTTTGGGCGAAGGCAGTAAATTCATCTGCCGTGGCATGAACGATTTCATATAAGCCACCTTCTCGCTGTAGAATGGCTGTTGCTCGGCTGGAATCACCATACGATCAGCAATAATATAATCATAATATTCTGCGGCCATTGTACCCGTATAACCTAAATAATTGATCTGCACAGGGGCGGCTCGATGAGCAAAGATTCCTGTTCTTGAATCACGCGTATTCCCAGTTAAGTCTACCGCTAAGTCTATGCCCAGTTCTCTTGCTTTTTTGGCAACCTCAAGATCGGAAAGTTCATTGATTTCAAAATAGTGGTCAAAGAGATGACTTAAATTTCTTCGCTCGTGTTCTGTCAGTTCAGGCGACATCGAAAAGGCATAAACTTCAAATGCATCTCGATTGTGCATTTTAAAGATGTCTGCCGAGAGATGCATCACCGCGTGGTTTCTAAAGTCGGGAGAAAAATACCCAATTTTAATTTTTTTAGCAGGTGGGGGCATGGCTACTGCACCTAAAGATAAAACCGCGGGAGAAGTTTTCTGGATAAAAGCTTTCATCAATTTATATTGAACCTCTGGCGAATCAGTAATTCTCAAAATGTCCCAACCTTGCACCTCGTCGGAACTACCTTGGATAATAAAATTCCTGAGTTCTTCGTAGTCCTCCCATTCACAAAGCACTGATGATAAATATTGAAGTGCTAAATTCCTAATCGACGGGGTCGTTAACTTTTTAGCAAAGTGATAGGCATTATAAAACTTCCCGATGCGAATAAAACTTTTAACTACATTTTCTAAATAGATCTGGCTACTTGGCTCCCGCTCGAATGCTTTTAAATAGATTTCAACGGCTTCGAGGTGTTTTCCGGTCAAAGTATAAAGTCTGGCCAACTCGTTATAGGCTTGAGGAAAGTCATCCTTAATTCTGATGGCGCACAAAAACCATTCTTTCGCTTGAGCGAAATTTCTTAACAGGAAATAAACGCACCCCAGGTACAGACAATAGTGCGGATTGTTTCTGTAAGTGGGTTCGATTTTCTTATAAACCTCAAGCGCCTCTAAATTTCGCCCCAGCATCCCATACGCATTAGCTAGATTAAAATTTACATTGGGAAGATTGGGAACGATTTTTTCAGCATTTAAATAACAGGCGATTGCATCCGAGTGCCGATTCATCCGACAGTAAGTATTTCCCAAATTAAAATGGGCATCCACTGCCTGTGGATTAATTTCAATCGCTTTCTCAAAGCATGTTTTCGCTTTCTCTAGGTCTGATAATTCTGTGTAGCAATTACCAAGATTTGAATAAGCACCAAAATTTTTGGGGTTAACAATTGTAATCTTTTCGAAGAGACTTTTCGCCGACTTAATATCTCCACCTTGTGCATAGATTAGGGCCAACCCATACATACTTAATTCATGATCGGGAGACTGCTTCAAAACAGACTCATAAGCCACCTTCGCCTGTGCCAAGTTGCCCTCCTGTTCGTACTGCTGAGCTTTCTGAAATTCACTGGATATATTTGGATCCATTAGGGTCGAATAGAGATATTGCTATTCTCATGAACATTTAATCCAAGATGGCACATCGCCTTAAAACTTTCTTCCAGCTTTTGTGCGTAATAGGACGAGTTAAAAATTTTAGACTTAACCGAATTTTCCATTAATTTCTGCTTCAATTGTTTCGCCTGATCGGGATGATTCCCCAAATTAACTGCACGAGTTTCATAATCCTCGATACTGGTCGTAATCAATTCGAGTAGTTGTAACTGGGTGAGGAAACTTCCTGCGACGCGGCTGGCAAATGTCTCTCCGACCCGAGTGAGTACAGGCACGCCTGCCCACAGAGCGTCATTACTTAAGGTGTGTGCCCCGTAAGGATAAGTATCCAAAAATAAATCAGCCAACTGCAAACGTGCTAGATAATCGGCCGGCGAATCCAATCTCTTCGCGAAAATTAAACGCTCCGCCTTAACGCCTAGTTTTTCCGCATGACTTCGTATTTTATCCATCACCCCAGGATCCTTACTTTCACCCAACCAAAGACACGACCCCGGAACTTGTTTTAAAATTTTCATCCAAACAGCAAAAGTCTCTGGCAAAATTTTCCCGTAACCCGAAGTGCAGCAAAAGATAAAACCTGTTTCGGGTAGACCGCATTCCGCGCGGGAAAACTTTTTAGCGGAAGGTTTAACTTTTGTGTCCCGTGGCATGAAACAAGGTAAGCGAACAATTTTTTCGGTATAATAATTCTCGGCGGTTTCGGGAATTGTGAAATCGTCAGCAATAATGTAGTCGATGTATTGCGTGCCGCTTGTGCCGGCATAACCTAAATAATTAGCCTGAACGGGAGCAACTCGGTGTTTAAAGACGAGCAATTGTTCGGCGGTAAAAATTCCGAGGTCAATCGCGATATCGAGATTAAGAGACCTTGCAAGCACGACGATTTCGTCAGAAGTTTTAGAGGCGACGTCGTAAAAATAATCCACTCCTTGGCTGATTCGTTTAGTTAAAGCATCGGATGGCTCTCTAGAAAAAGAGAAAGCGTAGATTTCGAATTGGTCTCTATTATGAAGCTCGAGCACCTCCGCCAATAAATAACCTACGGGGTGCTGTTTGAAATCTTCTGAAAAATAACCAATCCGTATCTTTTTATGCCTCATGGTATCGCTCTTGAATATGTCTTTTGCGATATCGTAACGTTGCTTAATTAATAAGGTGGCTGAGGTTTTCAGATACTCCAGCGAGTCAAAAACTAACATGACCTGCATCGGATGTGCGACGCGTTCGAAATTCTTAATTTTTTGCGGTACGATTTTTCTATTTTCTTCAAATTTATCCCATTCACAGAGACTTAAATAACCGCCCATCAATCCACCGATAACAAAATCCATGGTCGGCTTTAATTTTAGGACAACTTCTGAGTCTTCTAACGAAGACCTAACATCTTTATTTTTTAGTTTAGCTACTGACCTATTATAAAAGGCATCCGCGCTCAGAGGATTAATTTTTATTGCCGCGCTCAGTGCCAATATGGCTTGATCATAATCCTGCGCAGCGAGCAAGGCTCCTCCACAATTAAAGTGCGCCTGATAGTATCCAGGATCTAATTCAACAGCCCGCTGATAACAAGGTATGGCACGGGCATAGTTTTTTAAAATCGTCCAAGCATCTGCTAAATTGGAATAAGCCGCGGCCAATGAAGGATTTAACTCTATCGCCTTAGTGCACATTTTAATACACTCAGCGACCTGTTTCAACTCGCAGTACGTTTTTCCTAAATTTGAATAGGTCACCGCATCTCCGGGATTTAAAGCAATTGATTTAAGATAACATTCGACCGCTTCTCCAAACTTTTGTCGTTTGTCATTCATTGCGCCTAGATTGGTCCAGCCCAGGGCATTTTGTGGATTTATTTTCAGCGCCGCTTCATAGGATTCGGCGGCCTTATTATAATCAGCAAGTTCGGCATAAACATTTCCTAGGTAAAAATAGATTTGGAAATTTTTTAATCCCAAACCTATCGCTGTTTGATAATTATCAACTGCTAGGGAGAAGTCTTTTAATTGATGATAAGCGACGGCCCGATTAAAAAATAGTGACGCATTTTGAGAATCGATCGAAATCGCCAAGTTTAAATCCTCGATGGCCAATTTAGGCTTGCCCATCTGACGAACAATTTCTCCGCGGTTACTGTAATAAAGTGAAATCTTTGGATTCAAATCAATAGCCCGAGAGATTAAATCATGTGCCTGGGCTAATTGATTTTGCTGACTTAACGCTAATCCCAATAAATGGAACCCTTCATGATTTTGCGGATTAACATTTACCACCTCAGTTAAAATTCTCTGGGCTGACATCGACTGCCCGGCCTGCAAACACTGAATCGCTTCAGCCATTTTTTGAGACTCGAATTTTTTATCCCCGTCTGACTGGAAATTTGACGCACTCATGTGAGTAAAATTATCTAAGCATGAGACCGACTATCTGCAGGGTTAGGTTAGCGTAAAGTGCAGCGACCACATCATCCATCACGATACCGATGCCGCCGGGAGCTTTTTCGATCCAGCGAATTCCCAGTGGCTTAACGATGTCGAAAAAGCGAAATAGTCCAAAACCTAACAGAACCATAAAAAAACCTAACTTAGTTCCTAAATGCAAATGAGGGTTTAATAAAAATACCAAGGGCATCGCCACCATCTCATCTAAAATAACTTCCGAAGGATCTTTTTTCTTAAGTAACTCCGCCGCCACACCACAAATAAAAATCGCAGTAAGAACCACTAATCCATTGAAGCAAACTTCGTGAATCCAGCCACGCGGGGTTGCTAAATTTTGCACCACTAGCGCCCACCAAAATAAACCCACCGCCGAGCCCCAAGTTCCTGGTGCCTTTAATTTTCCCAACGGACCAAGTGTGGCAAGAGAGACGATCATTCAGACAGTCCGGGCAAGTGCCGGCGGTATCGGATTAAATAACTCGCTCCAGAAATTACCGTGAGTGCAACGGAGAGCCAAAATAGACTCATGATAATGACTTCCCATCGTTGATGCCAAAGCGCAGATAATTTCCAGTGCGTCTCGTACGCACGGAGTCCAATCAAGTGCCCAATCGCAAGAATTTGGAGAAAGGTTTTAATTTTTCCTAAACGCTCAGCTTCCAAAACTTGCCCACGTGCCGCTGCCACTAGACGCAGGCCGGTAATTAAAAACTCGCGCATCAAAATTAAGATGACGCCAAAAGCAGCGATGAGTGTAGCGGAGTGACTGGGTAATTTTTCGGCACCCTGATCGTCCCAGTGTTTAACCGGCAAACAATCCGTCGCGGCCAAGGCTACCAATAACCCAATAATAAAAATCTTGTCTACCAAGGCATCCATTAATCGCCCAAAGTCGGAAACCGCCCCCAATTTACGGGCAATCCAGCCGTCAAAGATGTCCGTTAAAGCAGCAACAATGAAGAGAGCTAAGGCAGCGCTGGCCCAGACTCCGGCCCAATACGTCCATATTGCTATTAAAAACACCGCCGGTAGCCGTGCTGCGGTCAAAATATTTGGGATTTGGCGAAGAAACTGCATGCAGGCTTGCGGTGATAATGTTCTCAGATGAAACTAACCCGCAACAGGAAAACAATGGCCAGCAAACTTCGAATCGCCGT
>Ga0114979_10003171_pt1 | contig 11062 bp, 12 predicted proteins | sample S_140625_EF_Meta_FD_87315 | JGI IMG/M metagenome (GOLD analysis project Ga0114979, IMG submission 87315) | Freshwater microbial communities from Lake Simoncouche, Canada to study carbon cycling - S_140625_EF_MetaG | ecosystem: Environmental > Aquatic > Freshwater > Lake | place: Lake... | reverse complement strand
ATAGAATATCTCCTTTTCCTCTAGGAATATTTTTATTAGAATATAGACACAATTCAATTGCATGATCAATTGATCCATGAGTTTGATAATAATTTTCAAGTTCAAATATTTCTCCAATAAATGAATTATATGTAGGAACTATCATGAAATCAATATCTTTATTTTCAAGAGCTTTTTTAAGTTCTAAAAAAGTTGGAAATGCAATGTGTTGTCCTCTTAGATTTTCAGTTATTACTTCATATGAAAAAGTTCCTTTTCCAAATAAGTACCCAATTTTAATATCTTGTGTGTATTTTTCTAAATATCTAACTTGAATATTTTTAGAAACTTCCATAATCTTAAGATAAAATGGATCTTGAAATAGTTTTAGATTTTCTTTTTCTACATCACGTTTAGTAATTAGATTTAAGAAATCCTTATATTTATTAAGGTAATCATATGGATTATTTTTAAATTTAATTTCAGCAACTCTCTCAGAAAGAGCAAAACGTAATCCAGTAATCATCATTAATTCCTCTTCATTTTTCTTACCTTTACACATATCAGCAGTTATTTTATCTTCATGCATCATATATTTAGTGAGAACAATGGTGTCTAACCATTCATCTACATTACTATCTATATTTTTAAATTTATTCAAAAGAGAATGAATCGCATTATCATAATCACGAATTAATTTTCTGATTTCACCAAGAGTATTAGCTTCACATACAGTTGTTTCATTAAGTCTCAATAATAATGATTGTGTATTATTAAAATCAATACATGCATCAGTAACACTTACACCTTTTTTCATATCTGTTGAAATCTTTTGATTACCTTTATCAATATTAGATTCTAACATAATACCACGAATTGGATATTTATTTAGATGACGAAGACGATTTAGATAAAGAGCAACAAGTAGTTGGCGATTATATTCTTTTTGAGAATTACCGTGGGAACAATCTACAATTATACCTGTCTTAATTTTTTCTTTTTCAAGAGCTTTTGTAATCTTAATAATATCTTCTTCATCATAATTTGGTTGATCACCTCCACGAAGAATTAGATGACTATTTTGATTACCCTTAGTGATTACATGACTTGCAATTCCTTTATCATCAATTGCAAGAAAATTATGAGGATACATAGCAGACATAATTCCATCGATAGCTTTCTCATAATCTCCAGAAGTTAGATTTTTAAAACCGATAGGCATAGAAAGACCAGAAGCAAGTTGTCTATGAATTTGACTTTCACTTGTTCTTGCACCAATTGCTCCCCAACTTACTAAATCAGAAAGATATTGTGGTGTAATAGTATCAAGAAATTCACAACCAATAGGAATACGCAGTTTAGTAATTTCAAGTAGTAGTTTACGAGCAAGTTCTAATCCTTTATTGATATCAAAAGTATCATTGAGATCTGGATCGTAAATAAATCCCTTCCATCCAACACGAGACCGAGGTTTTTCAAAATAAACTCTCATTACAATAAATAGATTCGGATTTTGTGTAATTTCTTGTTTTAGCATATTTGCATATTCAAGTGCAGAATCATAATCATGAATTGAACAAGGACCTACAATAACCATTAAACGTTTATCTTTATTTTGAAGAATATCTTCTATGTGAGAACGAGATTGATTGATAAAAGTTGTATCTACCGGAGTAGGTTGATATTTATTTATTAATTCATCAGGAGAAATAATTGGCTTAATTTGACTTATATTAGTATTAGATGACATTTTATATATAAATTAACATCAATCTCTAAAAACTTTATTAAATTCAATTTTTCTAAATTAATCTTAATTTATAGAAAATAAGATATATATAAATATATAGATGTTCACAATTTATTTATTACAGAAATTAGATTTATCATATCGTAATTTGGATATATTTAATTCTAAAGAATATTTTAATAAACCAAATGATCCAACAAAAATGTTTATTACTGAAACAAATGAAGGGTATAATGATGATATATATGAAATTAGATTAAATGGTAATAAATTAAAAGAGATTAAATTATATAATTTTATTAATGTTAAAAGAATCGCTGTAAATAATAATGAAGATTTAGAAAAAATAGAATTAATTAATTGTAATAGTTTAAATGTGTTAGATATCTCAAATTGTCCAAAACTTAAACAAATTGATGGTTTAGAAAATCATAATATTAAATTATTAGAATGTGAAGGAGATACAGATATTAATTTTTTAGAAGATAAATTTGATATTAATGTAATGATATCAAAAGCAAATGAAGAAATTAATTATATTGTTGATAATATTTATTTAGGAGATTGCTCTCATGTAGAAGATGAATTATTAACACTTGGTATATCATATGTATTTAATATGACACCTCATAATTATAGAGAATATAATAAAATTACAGAATTTAGTATTCCATTAAAAGATGAAATTACACAAAATATAATTGATGTATTTCCAAATGTTGTAAAAAAAGTTAAAGAATTAAATGATACTGGAGCAAGAATATATATACATTGTCATGCAGGAGTATCACGAAGTGCAAGTTTAGTAATATATTATTTAATGGTATATTATAATATTGATTTTGAACAAGCATTTAAATATGTAAGAGAAAAAAGAGTATGTGTTCAACCTAATCCTGGATTTGCTGAACAATTAAAATATTTAGAAAAAAATAAATTATAATATATATGGAAACACAATTAAATAGAGAGATACTTAATATTGCAAAACTAAGTAGTAAAGTAAGAATATCTAATGAAGATCAAGAACGATATGATAAAATAGAATTAGTTAAATTTTTATTAAGTAAAAATATAGTTCCAATTAATATACCAGTAAATGATAATAATTATAATGCTAATTTATATTTTCATGGTTGGTTATTTAACATAAATGTAAATACAGAAATCCAAATGAATTTAATAAAAAATCCCTATATTGGATTATTTCATCCATTTGGATCAATACATGCATTGAAAAATAGAGCTCCTAGTGGAGAAAATATACCATTAAATAATATAACAAGAATTAGACAACATTTTCATAATGCATTAAGTCCAAAAACTTCATTTATTCATATAGATCATAATAATGATGGAAAAGCATATACAGTATGCATTGATGATGAAACAAATAAAGGAATAATTACATTATTAATATATATAGCAAATCCATATGATGGTTTACAAACTACGACGAAAGATAGACTAATAAATATAGCTTTTAATGATCATAAACTTGATACTTTAAGTGTTGAATATTTAATAGTGGCATTATCTAATATAAATGGATTAAAAAAGTTATTAACAACATGGGAAATTGAATTATTTAAACAAACTGCAAAAATTGACTATAATAATACAAGTCATCAAGGGGTTATAGTATTTGATTATAGAGAAGGTGGTAGAAATTCAAGATTATATCCAAGTTTTTATGATACAAAATTAACAATTGACTCAAATAATATACCATATATACAAGAAATTAAAAGTAAATTACCTGAAAATATTAGAGATAGAATTACATGGGAATTTGAAATTAGATTTATTTATAAGCCATATACTTAAAAGAAGTTTAAATTTACTATTAATTATTTTGATGAAAAAAAATATTTAATATATATATACATAATGAATTATGAAAGTAAATACTTAAAGTATAAAACAAAATACTTACAATTAAAATCTCAATTATATGGTGGAGGTGATAAATTTCTAGAAGCAGTTAAAAGTGGAGATTTAAAATTAGTTCGCCAAAAACTAACTGAAAAACATGGATTAATTAATGCTCATTTTGCTGATTGTAATCAAGTAGAATGCAAAACTGGTTATACACCTTTCATGATTGCTTTTGGTAAGATGGATATTAATATGATGAAATTATTAATAGAATTCCAAGCAGATGTAAATGCAGTAGATATACATACAAAAAAAAATCCTATAGAACACCTTATAACAATGATTGAGGCCCAATATGAGAGAGTGGCAAATAGAATAATATCTGAAAATAGGGATCAAGAGTTAGGAAGTGTTAAAATTGGAGGTGCTGGTCCTGAACAATTTAAAAATACAGTATTGATAAATAGTTTATCAGATGGAACTATATTAAAATATCTTGAAATATTACAGATTTTAATTGATGCTGGGGCAGAATTAAAATTAATATTTTTAGAAAATGACACCGATAAATCTAAAACTGGTAAATTTAGAGAAAGCATACTTACTGTACGCGACTATGTTAAAACAATAGTGGATTCAAATCGTGTTCCATATATTACAAAAAGATATTATGATAAGATAGAAAGTTATCTTATGAAGGTAACTAAAGCGTGAATACTGTGGGTATTTTAATAGAATACATAATTTTTATTTATAAATCAATAAATTTTTATAAATTAAATTTTTAAAAATTTATTATAATATTATATCTATATAAAGACGTTTGACTTTACCATTTTTTATAGATAGGTATTTAAAATACGCACCGCTCCAAATAAAGAAAAATGATATAAGAATAAGATAATATATTAATTAGCACATAATGTGCGAGCAGGGATGACCGAGTGGTTAAGGTGGCAGACTTAAGCTCTGCTGCGAAAGCGCGTGGGTTCGATCCCCACTCCCTGCATAAAGCTCATTTATGAGCGAAAATTAAAAAATTGATTTATACAAATATTTTATAATATTTATATAAAATTATATATGAAAATTATTGGAGTATCTGGTAAAATGGGTTCAGGAAAAAATTATTTTTCAGAAAAAATATTGTATCCACATTTTAAATCTTCTTACAATATTCTTATAATTGGATTTGGTGATTTAATGAAAAATGAATTGTATGCAAGAGATGTATCTCTTACTTATGATGAATTATATGATCATAAAACATTTGAAACAAGACAAAAATTACAACAATATGGTACAGAAAATGGTCGTGATAAATATCACGAAGATATATGGGTTCGTGGATTAGATATCCAAATTGAAACATTTAATCGACGATGTGGTCCTAAATCATTAATAATTATATGTGATATTAGATTTCCAAATGAATTTGAGTATGTAAAATTAAAAGGTGGGAAAAATATTAGAATTGAATCACCATATAGAACATATGATAGATATCTTCGAGAAGCAACAAATGATTTAAATAAATTAAATATAATAAGAAATCATAGATCTGAAGTATCATTAGATAATTATATATTTGATTATACTATAAAAAATGACTATGAAGATGTAATAGATTTTAATTATGAGATTTTATAATAAAAAATTTGAAAATGTATTAATTTATATATAATTTAATTAAATCATATATAAAATGCTATTCGTAAATAGATACTTAAATATTAAACTAAAAAATGTATTAGATGCAATACCAAAAAATAATATATTTAAAGTTGGAGAAGGTGGTGGTAAACAATTATCTGGATTGTATAGATATTCTGGATGCAATTATTCCATTTTACCTTATGAATTAATTCAATGTTCTAGTTTAATTGAATATAATTTTGAATATGCTAAAGCTAATAAATTAAATATTGGTAAAAATTATTTACTTGAAAATCGAGAATATCACTTCACTAAAAATGATAAACCATTTAAAGGAAGATATCATATGGATATGATAGAACATTCGGATAAATCGTGTTATACATTTGTTTACTATTATAATATTTCAAAAGGTATTAAAGGTGGAGAAATTGAATTTGAAGATGGTATAAAATATAAACCAGAAGAGTACGACGTAATATGTTTTGATGGAGATGTTAAACATAAAATAAATAAATTATATGGTGAAGGTATTAGAGGAACATTAATTATGAATATTGAAAAAAATTGAATATTTAATACATATCCATGTATAATAAATTAATTTATAATAAAAAAATGACTGATAATAGGAATACAGTACGGAATGAAACTAGGTTCATTAATAATGCACAAGGTGGTGCTGGTATGAACCGCCTGCCAGGTAAGGTAACAATTTCCCATCCATGGACAAATGGATGGGAAACTATAATCCTTTATCCAAATATTGGATTTTCAGGTTGGAATATTGAAGCTGATTGGGATACTTTAGTTCATTTCAAACAGTTTTGTGATCATTGGGCGTGTAATAATGTTCGGGATTTATCTTGGACATTTGAATGGGAAAATATGAATGAATAGTTTATTCTAATTTTTGAAGATTATCTAATGAATTAACAAGTTCATTAAGATTGGCTCCTTCAATTTTCTTATAAATATTTCCTTTATTTAAAAGAATAAATGTAGGCAATGATGTTACTTCAAATCCTTCTGCAACTTCTTCAGCTTCATCAACATTTACTTTAAGAAAAACAATATCAGTTAATTTTTCGGATAGTTCTGCATAAACAGGGGCAACACGTTTACAAGGTCCACACCAATCTGCAAAAAAATCAATAACTACTTTCTTATCAATTGGAATCTCAGTAAGTTTAGTAATTTCAAGGACCATATTATATTATATACTATAAATATATTTTTATATAATTATAATATATCAATTTTTTATAATTATACATATATCATATCTTTCTTCACCAATAAGACTATATTTTAAAAATATGTTTTAAAATATATTTTTTTATATAGTATAGTATATATGAATTTTATTTATATTGTCGAATTAATGTACTTTAGAGCTGATAACGTTGAGTTGTTAGGAAAATTTGATACATTATATAATTCATATAATTATATTGAAAATTATGCAAAAAATTATGGATTTAGTATTATAATAGAATATTCAAAACTATCTGAAGATCAAAGAAAAGGTTCTATTATAGCAGTAAATAATTTAAAGAAACCAATATTAAACCCAGAATTTTTCAATATAAATAATTTATCTCATAAAGGAATTTCAAAATATATATTTATAAGATGTGAAATAAACAGAAGAAGAAAACTTACAATATAAAAAATTGATATTTTTAGATTATATTAAATTATAATCTAAATGTATATAAATTAGAATGTCTAATAATGAAAATGATTGGGAAACGGTTGTTACTAAGAAAAAGGTTAATGTAAAAAATGAACCAGTTGTAACAAGTCATCAAAATTGGGATCCTGTTGTAATTCATGGAAAAAATGCTAAACCAGTTAGTGGACAAAAAAAGGTTCCTGTAATTAATAACAATCCAGATATTGCAAAACTTCGTAAACTTGATGGTGATGAAATTGTAAAACTTAAGAGTCTTTCCATTGAATCAAGGCAAGAATTAATTCAAATGCGTGTTGCAAAAGGTTATAATCAAGAAAAACTTGCACAAGCTCTTGCAATGCCTGTAAATCTTTATAAGGATATTGAAAATGGTAAAACAATTCCTCAGCATAATGTTCTAATGAAAATTAACAATTTTCTTGGAACAAAAGCAAAACTAACTTAATTATTTATGGTCTTTAACTATAAATTTTTACCCATTTTCCAAATTACTTTATTTTCTGAAATTTCCATAGGTGATTCTATTGTATATCCACATTTTTTATAATAAGGAATTAATAATTCTTCACACCATAATCCTGAACTATTAAATCCTATTTTTTTAATATATTTTTCAGCATATTTTAATGCTTTCTTTCCAAATCCTTTATTTCTTAAATTTGGATTTACAAATAGATGTGATATATATGGGGCAAAATTTTCAGTATCAATTGCAAATGTAGCTATAAAATCTCCATCATCATCAAATAATACAAAAAAACAATTTAATTTATCTTTAAAATTACTTAAAATAAAATTTTTAACTCCTAAATGTGATGATATTTTCTTTATTGCAAAATCTTCTTTCCATATATTTATTAAAGCATGAGATATCATATCTTGTATGTCTTCAGAAATATTTTTAAATTGTAATATCTTTCCTTTAATTGCATCTGCTGTGATTTTTTTATTAGGCATTCTTAAAACTGGTTTAATATCATCTTTTGGAAGAGATGTATTTTTTGCTTTTTTAATAATTTTTTGTAAATCAGTTTCTAAATTAGTTTTTTTTGTATCATTTTCTGTAATTCCTATTGGTCTATTATTTAAATTTAAACCAAAATCTCTAAATGATTCTACAAATTTAGGATCTTCATAATTTGTTTCATTAAATTCTTTATATTTGTTATTATCACTATTTAATCCTGGTAAATTTTTTTGAATCTTAAAATTTGTTTTATTATTTATCTGTTTTCTAGATTCATTTCTTGTATTATTTTGATTATATCTTGGATCATTAAAAAATGTTGTTGGTGCATCATTATCATATTTTTCAGGATTATCTAAACCGTAAAAATTTTTATCATCAAAATATCTTCCATCTAAATTAGTAAAATTTTGTGATACATCTTTATAATTTGTTAATTTTTTTAAACTATCATCTAATACTTCTTCGTTTCTTGTTTTTCCTATATTATTTTCAAAATTTGAATACTTATTCATAAAATAATATATATATATTTCCCAAAATTTAAATGTATATAAAAAAATTTATACATTTAAATTTTTATATTTATTAATATATAATATGTTTGATATTTTTATTGATAGAAGGTTGTATATATCTAGATCACCATTACCAGGTGCTGATTGGGGAGTTTTTGCTGAATCCTTTATTCCTAAAGGAACAACTATCGAAATTGCAAGAACATTAAAAATTGATAACAAATATCTTTTTCAAGAAGGGAATCCTTTAAATGATTATGTATTTAGATTAGATAAAAAAAATTCAATTTTAGCATTAGGATTTGGAAGTTTATTTAACCACAATAATAATCCAAGTGTTACCTATAATGTAACTGATGGTAAGGTATATTATATTACAGAAGTAGATATATTTCCAGGTGATGAAATATTTATCTCATATGGTGATTCTTGGTGGAAAACTAGAGGTATAAAACCAGAAAAATAAATAAAGAGGTTAACAAATATATCTATATTTGATAATTTGATATTAATTTGGAACAAGCAAAATATTATTATTAATATCAACTTTTATCTTTTCATTTTTATCATAAAAAGTAATAAAGTCTAGAGGATTCTTTTCTCCTTTACCAAAATTAATCTTAATTTTTAGTTTATATTTATATTTATGATTCAAATTTGGATCTTCAGAATCTTCAATAAATTTATACAAATTTCTTGATTTTAAATTATTATATAATTCTTTAACAATATTATTATCTGTTGTTTGATTACAGTAATTAATATAATCATCTGTTAATTGAATAAATTTATCAATATCATTAATATATTCATTTTTCATATCATTTAATTTACTATTTTTAAATATATCTAAAATCATCATCTCTACACAACTAATAACCGGATGCTGATATACCTGCTGATGAAGTTTATATCTTAATTCAAATAATTCATAAACATTTGCAATCTGTTTTAAAGGAAAACAAATTTCATCATCAATGATTTTAATTTCAGTTAAAATTCTTGTATAATCGTACTTATATGGTAATCCAAGATGATGACAATCTCGATTAATATAATCTAATTTATCAGTATCAAATCCAGATCTTTCATTTGCAACAATTTGATATTTGAATCCATATGATGGTTCTGATAAAATTATCTTTTTAATTTCATTTAAATCATACTCAGTTATATTTATATTATATTTTGTAATCATGTGTTTTAGAATATGAAATGAGCGTTCTTCATGATCTTTTAATGGATTATCTAAATCATTTAAAAAATAATGATCAAAAAAATGAGAATAACATGCATGCCCAAGATCATGAATTAATCCAGCAATTTTAATATGACGAATATCATCATCAGAAATATTAAGTTCGGGTTGTTTTTTTTGAATATTTTTAATAAAGATACCAGAAAGATATGATACACCAATAGAGTGTTCAAAACGAGAATGTGTTGCGGATGGGAAAACATAAGAAGCACACCCTAATTGTTTAATATCACGAAGTCTTTGAAATTCTTTAGTATCAATAATATCTAATAGGTATTGTTCAATTTCAATATATCCATAAATTGGATCAAATATAGTTTTCATTATTATTATACTATTATAAGATTTAGAATAGATATAATAAATATCAATTTTATTAATAGCATATAAATTTTAATATATAAAAAGAAAAGAATAAAATAAGTATGAGTTTAACAATTATAACCCCAACTATAGGAAGTGCTTATTTACAAAAGTGTATAGATAGTGTTAATAATCAAACTAATAAAAATTTTACATATTATATTGTTGTAGATGGTTCTCAATATAATGAACGTGTATACGAAATCTTAAAAAATAATAATTATCCAAAAAACATTAAAATTTTTCCATTAAGTGAAAATACTGGCGCCAATGGATGGAATGGACACAGAATATATATTGCAATGTCATTTTTAGTTAATACTGATTATATTATGTTTTTAGATGAGGATAATACAATTGAATCAAATCATGTAGATGAATTAATGAAAACTATAAATGATAAAAAATTAGATTGGACTTTTGCATTACGAAATATAATAGATAAAGAAGGAAAATTTATATGCCAAGATAAATGTGAAAGCTTAGGTAATTTACATCATGTTTGGAATAATCCAAATGATTTTTTAGTTGATGTAAATTGTTATTGTATTAAAAGAGAAATTTTTATTAAACACAGTTTAGATTTTTATAAAAAAGCAAGACCAGTAAATGATATTGAAATTGACCGTGCATTATATCGATCTTTACAAAAATACAAATTTGAATCAACAAATAAGTATACATTAAATTATAGAGTTGGTAACAGACCTGATAGTGTTAAAGCTGAGTTCTTTATACATGGAAATAAAATGATGGAAAAAGATAATAATTCTATATATGTATTTCATTTAGATCCAAATTGGACAGATAAATGTATTGGTACAAATGAACTTGATTATGAATCACGCAGATATTTATACGAAGATGGTAATAAAACAATGTTATATGAATTAAGCAAAACATATAAATTACTAAATGGATACAAAAATTCTGTACCAAAAGATGCAATTTGTTTATTTACAATAATGGATTTAAGATTATTTCCAATTGAAGT
>Ga0114979_10003170_pt1 | contig 11062 bp, 10 predicted proteins | sample S_140625_EF_Meta_FD_87315 | JGI IMG/M metagenome (GOLD analysis project Ga0114979, IMG submission 87315) | Freshwater microbial communities from Lake Simoncouche, Canada to study carbon cycling - S_140625_EF_MetaG | ecosystem: Environmental > Aquatic > Freshwater > Lake | place: Lake... | reverse complement strand
GTGCCCTCGACCTCGGGGTGTCCGCGGTGGCCGATCATAATGATCTCGCGGCCGTCGCGCTGAATCTTGCCGACTTCGACGTGAACCTTGGTGACCAATGGGCAGGTGGCATCAAAGACCCGCAACCCCCGCGATTCGGCATCTGAGCGCACCGCTTTGGAGACACCGTGGGCCGAAAAAACGACGGTCGCACCGGTTGGAATTTGATCGAGTTCATCAACGAACACCGCGCCCATGCCCCGCAGGCGCGAGACAACATGGTCGTTATGAACAATTTCATGGCGTACGTAGATCGGCGCCCCGAACTTATCGAGAGCCCGCTCGACGATCTCGATTGCACGATCGACACCGGCACAAAATCCGCGCGGCTGCGCCAGCATGATCTGCATCAAAGGACTCCGATCACCCGGGCCTGCAGGCGCAAGCGCTGACCCGCGAGTGGATGATTGAAATCGAACACAGCGCGAGTCGCGTCGATGTTCTTGAGGACCCCGGCGTACGTTCCACCGTTAGGCGCCGGGAACTCCACCACATCGCCTGGTACCCATTCGGCACCCGGCTCGCCATGCTCATCCAGCACCGTGCGCAGGATCACCTGCACCAATTCGGGGTTGCGGATGCCGTAGGCTCCGTCAGGCTCGACCACCACGTCAATAGACTCGCCCTCGGCCACACCGATCAGACAATGTTCCAGTGGTTGGCTGAACTGCCCCGTGCCGAGTTGCAAGGTGGCGGGCTGGCCCTCGAATGTGTCGGCGACCACGCCGTCTGCATCGGCCAGACTGATCTTGAAATGCAAGGTGACAAACGAGTCTGCAAGAACTCGTAGCCCCCCCGATTGCGGTTGGCCTTGATTTAAGGCGGGAGCCGAAGCTTGAGTTGCAGGCTTCGGTGCCAGGAGATTGATTGGTTTCTTTTCCATGCCCTTATTTTAGACGCCGAAATGCCGGCCCGAACAGAGGCAAATGCAATGCGAATCACTGACTGGCCCGCGAACGAGCGTCCGCGCGAGCGCCTTCTCACCTTAGGAGTTGGCGTCTTGTCGGACGCCGAACTGCTTGCGATCTTCCTGCGCACGGGCGTTGCGGGCAGCAGCGCGGTCGAACTCGCTCGCACCTTGCTGCAGGACTTTGGCGGTCTGGCTGGCCTGCTCGCCGCCGACAATCAACAGCTCGGTGCCTGTCGCGGGATCGGTCAGGCAACTGTTGCCCTGTTACGGGCGGCACTTGAACTGGCCCGACGCGCACTTGCAGACGAGCTCACGCGAGGCGACACCCTCGCAAATCCAGCGCAAGTCGCGGGTTTCTTGCAACTTTGGTTGCGCGACCGACCCTTCGAAGTGTTTGCAGCCCTGTTTCTGGACGCCCGAAACCGCCTCATCGTGGCTGAAGAACTGTTCCGGGGAACGCTGACCCAAACGGCGGTATACCCACGCGAGGTCGTCCGCCGGGCGCTTGCGGTTAATGCGGCCGGCATCATCCTGGCGCATAACCATCCTTCCGGTGCGGCCGAACCCAGTGCCGCCGACCAAACACTGACCCAGGCCCTGCGAGCGGCTTGCGCGCTCGTTGACGTCCGGGTACTGGACCATGTCATTGTCGCGGGCCATCAAACCCATTCATTTGCAGCGCATGGAAGGCTTTAAATAAAGCGATGATTTATCGGCGGCAACCAGCAAGCCCGTGGATACTCCGTCGACCGCCAAAGACGCGACTTGCATCATCAGACAATCAACGATAAATTAGAGGGCTTTTCTGAAAGGGAGTTCCACCATGGCTCGAGTTTGCCAAGTGACCGGCAAGGCGCCGATGGTCGGCAACAACGTTTCGCACGCCAATAACAAGACCAAGCGTCGTTTTTTACCTAACCTGCACTACCGCCGGTTTTGGGTCGAAAGCGAAAAGCGCTGGGTTCGCTTGCGCGTATCGAATGCTGGCCTGCGCACGATCGACAAGGTCGGCATCGACACGATTTTGGTTGACCTGCGTGCGCGCGGCGAAATCTGACGCTGACCCTTCATATTTTTTACTAGAACGCGAGATCGCCCACCATGCGCGACAAGATCAAGCTTGAATCAACGGCCGGTACAGGCCATTTCTACACGACGACCAAAAACAAGCGCACCACGCCAGAGAAACTGGAGATCAAGAAATTTGATCCGGTGGCGCGCAAGCACGTCGCGTACAAAGAAACCAAACTGCGCTAAAAGCCCATGGCTTGAGGCCACAAACCTCAAGCCGCTACCCCCTTTGCAGCAGCGTTTTTGTCGCGCTTGGGTTTACGCTGCGTAACAGCGCACCCTCAAAGACAAGTCCTCCAGAGCGCGTACCCCACTGGCCTCGGCGCGCTGGCACCAGCCCTGCAGTTGCAGAACTAACTGATCACTCGAAACCGTCGATCGCGACCACAACGCGGTCAACTCGGCGCGCATTTCGAGCAACTTCCGCAAGGGTTCGCTCGCGGCGCAAATATCGATCAGGCGCGCTCGCTGGGCCTCCGTCCATCGCGATGCGTCGGTCGGCACCCAGCGCCGGGCCGATTCGACCAACTTTGAATCCGACATCCTGGCTTGACGCAGGCGCTTAGCCTCTTCGCGACAGGCTCGTTTGAGGTGGATGGCATAGGTGCTCATCATGTCATGCCGATAGGCCAGCAACGCCGCCAGCGAATCGCTATCCGGCCGGGTTTTGGGCGACACAAACCGTGGCTTGGGAATCACCTTCTTGACCCGCGCCAGGCCAAACAGGGCGAGCAGGCGGATGTACTGCCAGCCGAGATCAAACTCGTACCACTTCGCGGAGAATTTCGCTGACGTCGGGTACGCATGGTGATTGTTGTGCAACTCCTCGCCGCCGATCCAGATTCCCCAGGGAGAGATATTGCGACTGGCATCGGCGCAGTCGACATTGCGGTAGCCCCAATAGTGGCCAATCCCGTTGATGACACCGGCCGCATGGATCGGAATCCACATCATCTGAACAGCCCAGACTGAAATACCAATGGGTCCAAGCAGGGCCAGATTAATGATCGCCATCAGCGTCACCCCCAGCACGGGGTGAGCGGTATAGACCCGCCGCTCGACCCAGTCGTCGGGACAACCATGGCCAAACTTCTCGGTCGTTTCGCGGTTAAGGACTTCGGCGGCGTACAACTCAGCGCCGCTGAGCAACACGGTGCGAAGGCCCCGGGTTTGCGGGCTGTGCGGGTCTTCTGAAGTCTCGCAGCGCGCATGGTGTTTACGATGCACCGCTGCCCACTCGCGGGTGACCATCCCGGTCGTCATCCAAAGCCAAAATCGGAAAAAATGGCTGATGACGGGATGCAGGTCCAGGGACCGGTGGGCCTGACAACGATGCAGGAAGATCGTCACCGCAGCAATCGTGATTTGGGTCAAGACGAGCGCGACCAAACCAAGTTGCCACCACGACGGATCAAAAAAACCACCATCGACCCAGTCAAAAAAGACCGCGTACATCCCTTCGAAACTCATTCAATTTCCTAAATTCGCGAATAAACCTGTGTACGGTAAGCGACCCGGGATGCAGCGGCAACCGGATTCAGACGACAGACGGCTTCAGCCGCTGAAAAGCGACAGCATAGAAGCCATCGCACCCCTCGAGATGCGGCAACAGGGTCCGGGCTCCGGGAAAACCCGTTGAAAGTCCGGCGCCACCCGGATCGGCATCCACGGCCACAAAGTCGGGATGGGCTTGGGCAAATGTTCGCGCCACGCCATCGTTTTCGGCTTCGAGCAAGCTGCAGGTCGCATACACCAGACGCCCCCCTGGTTTGACCAATTGTGCTGCGGCCGCAAGGATAGCGCCCTGACGAACGGTGAGTTCGGCGACATCGCGAAGGCTTTGCCGCCATTTGAGATCAGGGTTGCGCCGCAACGTACCGGTACCACTGCAGGGGGCATCGACGAGTACACGATCCGCGCGTTTCGAGAGTCGGTTCAGCTTTGGATCCGCCTCCGAATCAATGCGCATGGGCTGCACATTGGTCGCACCCGCCCGCAACAGTCGCGGCCGGAGTTTTGCCAGACGACCCTCAGAAACATCAATCGCGAAAACCTGCCCCCCGCCGCGCATCGCAGCCGCCAGAGCCAATGTCTTACCGCCCGCGCCCGCACAAAAATCGACGATCGTTTCGCCCCGTTTAGCGCCGACGCATGCAACCAGCCACTGGCTTCCCGCATCCTGGACTTCGACCCAACCGTCCAGAAACGTCTTCGAGTGCTCGAGTGCCGGATGCCCCGTGAGGCGGAGCGCGCCCGGGACCTGCTCGAGAGCGGTAGCCGTAATGTCCTCGGCAGCGAGGGCTGCAATCGCGGCCGGGACATCGGCCTTGAGAAGATTGACGCGCAGATCGAGCGGCGCGGGGGCAAGCAGGGAAGATTCCAGAGCCTCAAGGGCCTCTCCTGACCACTGCGCTGCCAGGCGCTCGTGCAGCCAGTCAGGCAGGCTGTTTCGAACCGCGGGGGCGAGCGCGGCCGCACGCACTGGGTCATCAACCGCGGGGGCGATATTCGAGAACCAGCGCGCGAGGTCGGGGTCGCGGGCAACAACACCCGAGCAGGCCTTCTCGCCGGCCACCATACAAAGTGCCAGCAGGGCCAACAATCGCTCGCGAGGCCCTGGTCCGCCCGCAATCAAATGCTCGAGCCGGCGCCGGTGTCGCAACACGGCAAATGCTGCCTGCGCGATCCGCGCCCGGTCACGCCGCCCCAATTCGGGATGCGCCCGAAAGAACTCGCGCAAAAGCACATCGGCTGGCCGAATACAGGGCAGGAGCCTGCGCACCGCATCTTCGAGCAACCAGAACCGAACGCCACCGGCCATTCCCGCGCCCTCGACTCCGCCCCCGATCACACCGCCCGGCGCACCAGCACCCCTCGCACCAACCCTCGCGCCCGGGGCCAGTCGCCTCTGCGGGGACGATCGCTGAGACGGTCGCTGGGACGGTCTATCAGTCCGCGCCCCGATCGGTTTTCCCGGCCGCCCCGACTTATCCGTTGCCATTCTGTTCGAGCCTTTCAATGATCCAGAATCAACAGGCGCTCACGCGCGCTGACTCCGTCGATTTCAACGTGACCAACGCCGGGGTGAGTTGGCAAGTGGATCCGCCCATCAGCCAACCAGCTCACCGCACGCGGGAGAATCCGATGCTCGGTTTCAAGCACTCGAGCCGCCAGGGTCTCGGGGGTATCGCCCGAGCGCACAGGCACCACCGATTGCGCCAGAATCGGCCCATGATCCAACGCGGGTGTGACCAAATGCACGGTGGCACCATGCACGACAACCCCCGCCTCGAGTGCGCGGCGATGGGTATGCAACCCAGGAAACGCCGGCAGCAAGGAGGGATGAATATTCAAAAGGCGCCCGCTGTAGTGGGTCACCAACTGGTCCCCCAGAATACGCATGAACCCAGCTAACACCACAACATCCGCCTCAAAGCGCTCAAGCTGGCGCAACAAGTCCTGCTCGAAATCGGCACCTTCGGCGTAGTCTCTCCGTGGGACAACAGCGACCTCAATACCCGCCTGCGCGCCCACCCGGATTCCTGGCGCATCCTCCCGATCGGCAATCACACCGACGACCGCATGCCCCCAGTTTTCTTGGCTGGCGGCGAGCAGAATCGCGTGGAGGTTCGAGCCCCGTCCGGAAATCATCACGACGATACGGCTCATCAAACGATGGTAGCACCCGGCCGTCCTATAATTCAGGCCCTTGCGACGATTTCCCGCCCGCGAATGCTCCCCTTCGGCCAATCTGTTTTGAACCCCGCCCCAATGCGCCTACAACGGGTGCTCAGCAGATCCGAAACCCACACGGGTCCAAACCGTCCGGTTGCCAAGCCTTGCGCGGTCGCGATCGGTACCTTTGATGGCGTTCATTTGGGGCATCAGGCGCTGCTTGCCAGACTTTGCCAGGCGGCTCGGGTACGCGATTTGGAACCCGCGGTGCTGACGTTTGAGCCCGCCCCCCGGGAGTGGTTTGCGCGACAACGCGGCGAAGTGGTGCCGACCCGAATTTCTTCCTTGCGAGATCGGATCGCTCACCTTGAGCAATGTGGCGTCCGCCGGGTTGGTATTACCCGTTTCGATGCCGCGTTGGCTGCCTTGTCGGCACGTGACTTCGTCGAACATGTTTTAGTTGGGCAGATGGGTGCACGCCACCTGTTAGTCGGCGACGATTTCCGCTTTGGCGCCCGACGCAGCGGCGATTACACGCTGCTCGAGGCACTCGGACCAGAACTCGGTTACACGGTCGAGCGCCTTGACACCGTCATGAATGCAGCCGGAGCACGGGTGTCGAGCTCCGCAATCCGCCGTCTTCTGGCGGAGGGCGATCTGGCCGGTGCAACCGCGTTGCTTGGCACCCCCTGGCACCTTGATGGACGGGTTATTCATGGTGCGAAGCTCGGTCGAACGCTCGGGTTTCCAACCCTCAACCTCAAAGTGCCAACGGCCCATCCGGCTGCAACCGGGGTCTTTGTCGTACAGGTCTACGGGCTTGGGCCGAACCCACTACCCGCGGTCGCCAGCCTCGGCACGAGGCCCGTGGTTGAGAATGCGGGACGTATGCTGTTGGAAACGCATCTGCTGGATTGGCAGGGCAATGCATACGGCCAACTCATTCGTGTTGAATTTCTTCACAAGTTACGCGATGAAGCCCGTTGGGAAGGACCCGACGCGCTGGCCCAACTAACCGCCCAGATCCAGCGTGATGCGGCGGACGCCCGCGCCTGGTTTGCCGAATCTTTGAATCTCTAGGACTCCGAATGTCGTCGATGCCCGAATGGCGAACCACACTCAATTTGCCCGACACCCCGTTCCCGATGCGGGGCGATCTTGCCAAGCGGGAACCCGCCTGGGTTGCGCAATGGAATGACGCCGATGGGAACGGTTCAGCCGGCGTTTACCACCGGATCCGACCTCTTGTGGCTGGGCGGACGCTGTTTGTGCTGCACGATGGTCCGCCCTACGCGAATGGGGATATTCACATTGGTCATGCGGTTAACAAGATCCTGAAGGACATCATTGTCAAGTCCCGGCTGATGGCGGGTTTTGATGCCCGATATGTGCCAGGCTGGGACTGCCACGGCATGCCGATCGAAATTCAAATTGAAAAGAAGTACGGCAAAGGGATGGCGCCGGCCAAGGTCCAGGCACTTGCCCGGGCCTATGCCGAGGAGCAAATCGGGCGTCAGCTCAAGGACTTCCAGCGCCTGGGCGTGCTGGGCGAGTGGGATAACCCCTATCGTACGATGGCGCCCAAAACCGAAGCCAACGAAATCCGCGCACTCGGACGCATCCTCAGGGCGGGGTTTGTATACCGGGGGCTCAAACCCGTGAACTGGTGCTTCGATTGCGGGTCTGCGCTCGCTGAAGCAGAGGTCGAATACGCCGACCGAGAAGATCCGGCAGTCGACGTCGCCTTTCCGTTTTTGCCAGACCAACGGCCTGCACTGGCGGCGGCGTTCGGAATGGATATCAGCGAATTGGACGAGCGCCCGGGCGCAATCGTGATCTGGACCACAACCCCTTGGACTCTGCCCGCCAATCAGGCGCTCAATCTTCATCCAGAGATCACGTACGCGTTGTTAGAGACTCATGCGCTCGGGACCCAGGCCCTCGGGACCCAGGCCCTCGGGACTCCGCCCCCTGGTGACGCCTCCCGGTGGTTGATTGTTGCTGCCGATCGCGCAGAGGCCTGCCTTAAAGACTGGGGACTTGAGGGTACGGTGCGGGCGACCGCCCCGGGCCGTTCACTGAGCGGAATCCGCTTCGCGCACCCTCTATCCAACCATCCGGACTATCACCGAGGTTCACCGGTCGTATTGGGCGAGTACGTGACGACTGAAACCGGGACCGGAGTGGTTCACTCATCGCCCGCGTACGGCGTAGATGACTTTCTGTCGTGCAAAGCCAGTGGGCTCACAGACGCCGAAATCCTCACCCCTGTGCTCGGTGACGGGCGCTATGTGGATTCATTAGCGCTGTTCGGCGGATTGTCGATTTGGGATGCCAATCCCCGCATCGTCGAGGCCCTGCGCGAGGCCGGCAACCTCCTTCGGGTACAACGATACAAACACCCGTACATGCACTGTTGGCGCCACAAGACACCGATCATCTACCGGGCGACCAATCAATGGTTCGCTGGCATGGACATCACCCCGGCGGATGGCAGTTCGAGCTTGCGCGAGCGGGCGCTGGCCGCGATCGAGGCCACACGTTTTTACCCGGCATGGGGGAAAGCCCGACTGCACGCCATGATCGCGAATCGCCCTGACTGGACGCTGTCACGGCAACGGCAATGGGGCGTGCCGATGGCCTTTTTTGTCCATCGCGAAACCGGGGCCCTACATCCCAAGACGCCTGAGTTACTTGAACTCGTCGCGCAACGTGTCGAAGCGGGTGGCATCGAGGCCTGGCAGGCACTTGATCCGGCAGAGCTGCTTGGCCACGAAGGCCCGGACTCAGCACAGTGGTACGTCAAAAACCCCGACACCCTCGATGTCTGGTTTGATTCTGGCACGACCCACTTCACCGTGCTGCGCGGATCGCATGCGGCGCAATCAACCTTCCCGGCCGATCTCTATCTGGAAGGGAGCGACCAGCACCGTGGCTGGTTCCATTCGTCGCTGCTCACGGCTTGCATGATCGACGGCCACGCGCCGTATAAGGCTCTGCTGACGCATGGGTTTGTGGTGGACGGCCAGGGTCGAAAAATGTCCAAATCGCTGGGCAACGTCGTCGTCCCCCAAAAGATCGCCGACTCGCTTGGGGCAGAGATTTTGCGCCTATGGGTCGCGAGTACCGATTATTCAGGCGAACTCAGTCTGTCCGATGAAATTCTCAAACGCGTCGTTGAGAGCTATCGCCGCATCCGCAACACCCTGCGTTTCCTGCTGGCCAACACCAGTGATTTTGATCCTGAACATGATTCGGTCGCGACCGAATCGATGACCGTGATTGACCAGTACGCCATGGCCATGACAGCGCGGACTCAAGACCTCATTGCCGATGCCTACGATCGCTATGATTTCCATGCCGTCATTAGTACGGTACAAGCTTTTTGTACGGAAGAACTTGGTGGGTTTTGGCTCGATATCCTCAAAGACCGGCTCTATACCACCCGCGCCGACTCTCGAGCCCGCCGGTCAGCCCAAACAGCGCTTTGGCAGGTCACACAAGCCCTGCTGCGCTGGATTGCCCCGATCCTGTCGTTCACGGCCGAAGAAGCTTTTCCGCTACTTAACCCTCAACAACATGCGGCTGGCGCTCAAACAATCTTCTCGCAGACTTGGCATCATCTTCCCGGGATCGAGCAGTCCGAATCGCTACTGGCCGAATGGGACTCCATTCGAACCCTGCGCGCCGAGGTGCTCAAGGCGATCGAATCCGAACGCGCAGCCGGTCTACTCGGTTCGTCCCTGCAGGCCGAAGTCACGATTCGGGTCGGTGGTGAGTCCCATCAACGACTGGCCAAATTGGGTGACGACCTCAAGTTTGTCTTGATCGTCTCGAAGGTCACTCTCGAGCATGTCGAAAATTCAGCCCCTCAAATCATCGTCACACCGAGCGAGCACACCAAGTGCGAACGTTGCTGGCATTGGCGTGCCGATGTCAATGCCTCACCCGGGCATCCAGGCCTGTGCGGGCGCTGCGTCGACAATCTGGATGGTGTCGGCGAAACAAGGGCTCACGCCTGATGTCCGACACCTCACCGCCCGAAGCGCCGCGCGCCGCCAACCGCGGACGCCGCGGCGGGCGTAAGAAGGCGGGCAAAACCCGATCATTGTTCGGGCAACTCTTGCCATGGCTGGGCCTTGCCGGTCTCGTGATCATTTGCGATCAGGCGACCAAGTTCCAGATCCAGCGTTCGTTGCAGCCGGGCGATCGTATCGTCGTGATCCAGGACTGGTTCGACCTTACGCTGGTTTTCAACCCGGGGGCCGCGTTCAGTTTTCTCGCGAACGCCTCGGGATGGCAACGCTGGTTCTTTATCGGAATCGGTGCCGTCGCCACCAGTTATCTCCTGTGGCTCCTGATCCGGCATAGTGGACAGCGCCTTTTTTCGCTTGGACTCTCGTTGATTCTTGGCGGCGCGATCGGCAATGTCATCGACCGGGTTTTGCAGGGCCAGGTGGTGGATTTCTTGCTGGCACACTGGCGCGAAGTCTTCTTTTGGCCCGCGTTCAATGTGGCCGACAGCGCCATCACGGTGGGTGCGATGATTCTGATTCTGGACGAGATTCGGCGGGTATCGCGAACGCGATAATCCCGCCAAAATGGAGTCCCTTCAGCCCCTCCCCCTCGCCTCATCAAATCCTCGCCCCTCGCCTCACCAAATCCTCGCACCATCGCATCAGCCATCGTTCACCATGCCACAGCACCCACTCGTTGCCGATCCGCTTGCCGGGAAGCGCCTTGTACTGGGCATTACGGGCGGTATTGCGGCGTACAAGTCCGTTGAATTGGCGCGCCTGTTGTTCAAAGCACAGGCGGCGAGTGTCCAGGCGGTCATGACCGATGCCGCCACCCGATTTATTGGTGCGGCGACCTTCCAGGCGATCACAAATCAGCCGGTGTTCACCGATGCGTGGGATACGCGGATCGCCAACGGCATGGCGCACATCGACCTGTCTCGTGAAGCCGACGGCATTCTGATCGCCCCAGCGAGCGCCGATTTTCTCGCGCTACTGGCCCAGGGACGCGCCTCTGACCTCCTGTCCACACTTTGTCTGGCCCGAGATTGCCCGTTGGCCGTCGCCCCAGCGATGAACCGGCAAATGTGGGCGCATCCGGCAACGCAGCGTAATCGGTCTCAACTGATTGCCGATGGGGTTGCGGTCTTCGGCCCCGGCACCGGTGAACAAGCCTGTGGCGAAGTCGGCGACGGACGGATGCTGGAACCCGAAGAATTACTCGACGATTTGCGCGGCTGGTTCGCCCCCAAACTACTGGCAGGAAAACGGGCGCTCGTGACTGCCGGCCCCACGTTTGAAGCCATCGATCCGGTTCGGGGGCTGACCAATCGGTCATCGGGCAAGATGG
>Ga0114979_10003168_pt1 | contig 11063 bp, 9 predicted proteins | sample S_140625_EF_Meta_FD_87315 | JGI IMG/M metagenome (GOLD analysis project Ga0114979, IMG submission 87315) | Freshwater microbial communities from Lake Simoncouche, Canada to study carbon cycling - S_140625_EF_MetaG | ecosystem: Environmental > Aquatic > Freshwater > Lake | place: Lake... | reverse complement strand
CAGGCTTGTACAACGAGCCCGCGCTCAAAGAGCGCGCACGGCAGTCGGTGTTGAGTGCGGACTTTGCGGAGGGCCTTGCTGCTATGGCGGCGCGGCGCGCGCCACAATTCATAGGTGATGGAAATTGAAACAAAAAGGGAGCCGCAGGCTCCCTTTTTAATGCAGCTCTTGAGAGCCCTGGGCTGACATTAAGCCTTCTTGGCGTAAGCCGAGCACCAGCCTTTGCCAGACACTTGCTTGCCTGCAAACAAGGGGCAGCCGCCCGCGGCATCGGTGGCTTTGCCCTGGAACAGCGCGCAGTTGCCACAAACTTGGCCTGCTGCGTATTTGGGTTGCTTGGCTTTGTCCACCTTGGTGGCGTCAGCCTTGTAGGACAAGCCAACAGCTTGTGGATCTGCTTCGTTCACCATGGCGGCTTGTGCAGAGGCGGTTGTTGCGAATGCAGCAACGCCTGCAGCTGACATGGTTTGCATCATGAAAACGCGACGATTTGTGGGTGTGTTCATAAAAGTGCTCTGTGCAAAGTTAGTAATGTCACCAGAACATACTGGCAGGCCGTATCTTAGCCACAGACTTGCAAGGGAGATTGATTGACGTCAAATCAAGGGCTTTTTAGCCACAATTAAGGCGCTATCCTTCGGGTATGACCGATATAGCCAACCTGCGTAAAAGCTACGAACGCGCCGAGCTCAACGAATCCGCCTCCTCGGCTGACCCCATGCAACAGTTCGACCTGTGGCTCAAAGAAGCCATTGCCAGCGAATTGCCCGAGCCCAATGCCATGACCCTTGCCACCGTGGGCAGCGACTTGCGACCCAGCACCCGGGTGGTGCTGATCAAGGGCTACGACGCGCGGGGCTTGGTGTGGTTCACCAACTACCACAGCCGCAAAGGCGAGCAACTGGCGGGCAACCCTTTTGCTGCTTTGCAATTTCACTGGGTCGAGCTCGAACGCGTGGTGCGCATCGAAGGCCGTGTGGAAAAAATCAGCGATGCCGAAAGCGACGCGTACTTCCTTAGCCGCCCGCTCGACTCGCGGATCGGCGCTTGGGCAAGCCCGCAAAGCCAAGTCATTGAGGGACGGGCCACATTGGTGGCCAATGCAGCCAAGTACGGGGCGCAGTTTTTGTTGCAGCCGCCACGCCCCCCCCACTGGGGAGGTTACCGCCTCGTGCCCGAACAGTGGGAATTTTGGCAGGGCCGAAAAAGCCGTTTGCATGACCGTTTGCGCTACCGAAAAAACAGCCAAGCCCCTCAAGACGCTTGGGTGCGCGAGCGGTTAGCCCCTTAAAAGCGCCCCTTAGAAACTCATTTGCGCCCCGACTTTCAAGCTTCGGCCTGCCAACGGCGGGGCTTGGTCACGCAATGTCTGAGTCAACACCGAGCTGGACGAATACGCCAGCTTGTTGGTGAGGTTGTCGAGCTTGGCAAACAGCAGCCAATGCGCAGTGCCGCTGTGGGTGTGGTAGTTCATCCCTGCGTTCCACAGGGTGTGGCCCGCGGTGGGGACGCCTGGCTCAGCGCCGATGTGGGGCACGCGGTTTTGCGCTGCGGCGTGCATGAAACCCAAGCGAGCACCCCACGCGTTGCGCGACCACACAGCATCAGCGCCCACGCGCATGGGCGCGATGCGCGGCATGGGCGTGTTGTGGGTTAAGTCTTGGGCGCGCACCACGTCGGCTCGCAGCTCAAGGTCCATCGCGCCATGTGTTCCGTTGGATGTCAGCAGGGCATCTTGGCCTGCCACCATACGGATTTTGGCGCTGGTTTCAATACCGTAGAAACGGGCACGGACGCCTTGGAAAGTGTATTCGGGAGGGGCCACATTGACGTTTGTCGCTTGCAAAGATATGTAATTAGAAAACTGCGAGGCAAATCCAGTGATACCCAATTTGTGCGCTCCTTGTTTCCACTCACCACCGACATCGAGCTGCGTGCCTTTTTCCAAGCCGTTGGTCGGCTGGCCTATTTCGTAGGTACCCGTTGCCGCGTGCTCCCCGTGGGCGAACAACTCATAGTCTGTAGGTGCTCGCTGACTAGCGCTGAGATTGGTCGAGAACTGCCATCCGTTTTGCGACTCACCTTGACGTAAGTGACGCATGGCCCCCAAGGCCAAGCTCAGAGGTTTGAATTTTTTCGTTTGTGCCGAATTACCTTGATGATCTTCAAGTGATATGACCTCTACGTCCTCAGCACGTGCACCCGCGCTCAACTGGCCCCAGCTGGTTTTCAAGGCTTGATAAGTAAACACGCCCGTACTATTTGTGCGACTGGGTGGCAAAAGGGTGTTCGTGCCGTCGTTGGCCTTGGCTTGCAAATTATGACGCTCACTTTGAATGCCAACGACGCCATCCCATTGCATGCCATTGCTCAAAGGCTGGGTGCTTTGACGCCCCTCCAAACGCAGGTCATCGCCTTTATTTTTGAAAGATGACTCGGAACTACCCGCTTTAAATTCGGTGTGCGTGTAATCGGTGCGGCCGAGTTGAAACTTCACCTCTTTAAACGCACCGACCTCGCGCATCAAACCCTCCGTCACGTGATGGCGACGGCGCATGCCAATCGTCACCTCGGGCTCAGCCACTGTGCCATAGGTGTTGCGGTATTCACTGGTGGACACACCCAAGTAACCCCGATCAAACAACAGCGTGCCACCCACCGCGCCACCGCGGCTCTCACTGGCCGAGTTGCACACCCGGCGACCATTAGGCGTTGTTGCGTTGTCCCCCACGCAATTCATGTCTTTGGGCACACGCAAGTTCTGGGTGCTGCGTTCAAACGCATCCACGTGCAGCACAAATTTGTCATGGCCAGCTTCCACCATGGCGCCTGTGCTGCGCTCATTGGCTGCGCCGCCGGCGCGCACTTCCGCTTTGCCCATCACACCACCGTTGGCGTCAAATGTGCGCTCCCGTGCAATGCGGTTGTCGATCACATTCACCACACCGCCCATGGCACTGCCGCCGTACAACAAAGTGGCGGGACCACGCAACACTTCGATGCGCTCGGTGGTGAGGGGGTCAATCGGCACCGCGTGGTCATTGCTCAGGCCAGACACATCCATGTTGGCGCCGCTGTTTTGCAAGATGCGAATACGGTCGCCGTCCATGCCGCGAATGACAGGTCGGCCCACATTGGGGCCAAACGAGCTGTTGGCGATGCCAGGCAAGTTGTCGAGTGTTTCGCCCAAGGTACTGCCTTGGCGCTGGGTCAGCGCTGCGCCCGAGAGTTGCTGCGCGGGCACCAAAAGATCGCGGCGCTCCAGCGCGCGGGCGGTGATGGTGACTTCATCCAAATGGTGGGCATCTTGGTCTTGTGCCCACGTGTGTCCATGGAAGATTGCGAGATATGCGTAAGCAGCCGCGGCAACGGCGCTGCGTTGAAAAACCTGAGTCATATGAAAGTTCCTGCGAGACGTAAAAGTCGCCTCAAGTGTGTTTTGCTTCAAGGTATCAGCGCGCCAACGATTCCGCTAGCGAGCTGGCTCAGAGATCAAAACAAAACAGCAGGTGGCCCGCGGGCCGCATAAAAGCGTTCAAACAGCGCAAAACGTTCGCGCAGAGCAGCCGACAGCCAGCTTGTCGCGGGCATCATCAGCATCCCCACCCAAGCGGGTGTGTGCCATGCGTCGGGGCAGCTTTGGTCAAACAGTTGACACTCTGCGGTGTTGCTGTGCTCACCCCAAAGGCGCTGCAAGCAGCTAAACAGCTCAGGGCTCGCGGGTACGTCTGTGTCAGCCTGCGTCACGGCCACCCGATGCAAGTGGTGTGCGTGCGCCACACGGTGCATGACGCCCAAGGTTTGCATCAACACCAAAGCGGTCAGCAGCAGCAAACATGCACGGCGCCACATGCGCATGGACGAAGCCAAGGGCTGGTCACGCAGCGTCTCAGTCAAGTCGCACCTTGTCGGCAAAGGTGTGCACAAACTTTTGCACTTTGGGGGCCACCACAAAAGCGCAATACCCTTGGTCCGGGTTGTGTTCGAAATAGTCTTGGTGGTAGTCCTCTGCAGCAGAGTAGTTATGCAAATTTTTCAGCTCCGTCACCACCCGCCCAGACAGGGCTGCATTGACCTCATCCAACACCCGTTGCGCCACCTCACGGTCTGAGTCATCACTCAAGTAGATGCCACTGCGGTATTGGGTGCCGGTATCGTTGCCTTGGCGGTTGAGCGTGGTGGGGTCGTGGATCACAAAGAAAATTTCCAACAACTCCCGCAGACAAATGACTTGCGGGTCATACACCAATCGCACCACTTCGTTATGACCGGTGTTACCACTGCACACCTCGGCATAGGTCGGCTTCAAGGTGTGGCCATTGCAATAACCGGACTCCACGTCCAAAACACCTTTCACCCGAACAAAGACCGCTTCCGTGCACCAAAAACAGCCACCCCCTAAGGTGAGGGTCTTTGAGGTGTGAGCAGGCATAGGTTCGATCGGCATAGGGGCTTGATTCTATGATTACAAGCGCACAGCAGAAATGCCCGCCTCATGCGCAAGCTTCAGGAAATAAATCATGGACACCCTTCTCGCGCTCAAACCTATCCTCACCACGCTGGTCCTGCCCGCTACCAGCGGCTTGCTGGCAAGCTTTGTTTTGCTGGGGTGGGCATGGCGCAGCGCGTCGCAACGAGCACGCCGGCCTCTTGCGCTGTGTGGCTTGACCACCCTCTTGATGTGGTTGCTCAGTTGTCATGCGGTGGCCATTTGGCTGTCGGTGCAGTTGTTGCCGCAGGTCAGCGCTGTCACCCCTGAAGATTTGAAGCGTCAGCAGGTGCAAGCCCTTGTGATCTTAGGCGGTGGCGTGCGACAACAAGCGCCCGAATATGGCGGCCCCACCCTCTCACCCGACGCCATGTCGCGCTTGTTGTACGGCGTGCATTTGTCACACCAATCGCAGCTGCCCATGGCGTACACAGGAGGGGTCGGCTGGGCGGGAACCAGCGACCAAACCCCCGAGGCTGAGGTGGCGGCCATGGACTTGAAGCGCTTAGGCTTGCCAGCGCTGAACTGGCAAGAAAACCAATCTCGCGACACGCGGGAAAACGCGCGACTCACCGCCCAGCTGCTGAGCCAACACGGCATCACCCGCATTGCCCTGGTGACCCACGCTTGGCACATGCCGCGCAGCGTGCGTCAGTTTGAGGATGCGGGCTTGGTGGTCACCCCAGCGCCCATGGGCTTCATGGGTAGCGACCTGCCACCCCTTTTGCTGTGGCTGCCCAGCGGCCAAGCCCTGCGTGAGAGTGGCTGGGTCATCAAAGAATGGCTGGGACTGAAGCTGACTTGAGCCTTTTAAATGCATGAAACTGGTACATTACTAACCAATCAGTCATTAGCAAACCATGGCCATCGAAACCCTTATTCGTCATGCGGACGCCACGCCCAAACGCGAGCGTCGCAAAGAGGCGCGCCCTGGCGAACTGCTCGAGGCGGCTTTGGACTTGTTTGTCGAAAAAGGTTTTTCTGCCGCCCGTGTTGACGAGGTCGCCGCCCGCGCCGGTGTGTCCAAAGGCACGCTGTTTTTGTACTTTCAAAGCAAGGAAGACTTGTTCAAAGCCGTGGTGCGAGAAAACATTGCCAATCAATTTCCCACATGGCAAGAAGAATTCAAGGCCTTTGAAGGCTCTAGCGCAGACATGCTGCGTTATGCCCTGATGTCTTGGTGGGAGCGCATCGGCAAAACACGCGCCAGCGGCATCACCAAACTGGTGATGAGTGAGGCACAAAACTTTCCAGAAATCGCCACCTTCTACCAAGAAGAGGTCATCCAGCCCGGCAATGCCTTGATTCGCCGCATCTTGGCGCGTGGCGTGGACAGTGGCGAATTTCGCAACCTCGACCTTGAGCAAGCGGTGCACATCATCGTGGCGCCGATGATCTTTTTAATGATGTGGAAGCATTCCATGGGCGCCTGCGCCGCCTCAGCCCACATCGTGAACCCTGAACAATTTATACACATGCAAGTGGATCTGCTGCTGCACGGCATGGTTGCCACACCCCTCACATGACACCTAGCAAACCCCGTTGGATCATCATTGGTGTCATCGTTTTGGCCTTGAGCGCGGGTATCTGGCGCGCCATGAGTAACCAAAGTGCCAAACAAGTCGCTGCCGCTGCCCCAGCTGTGGCGCTCAGCCAGGTCGAGTTGGCACAGAGCGATGTGATGCGCGTGGAGTTGCGCCAGATCACCCAAAGCTTGGCCATCTCGGGCACTGTCAAAGCGGTGAACTATGCCGTGATCAAAGCGCGTGTGGCGGGTGAACTCCAACACCTTGATGCACGGGAGGGCGATGCGGTGAAAGCAGGCGATGTGTTGGCGCGCATCGACCCCACCGAGTACCAACGCCGCTGGCAACAAAGCACAGAGCAAGCGACCGCGGCCTTGACGCAAATGGAAATTGCCAAGCGCCTGTGGGAGAACAACCAGTCCTTGGTGCAACAAAACTTCATCTCCAAAGCCGCAATGAGCAACTCAGAAGCCAACTATGTGGGTGCACTCGCCACCCACAAAGCTGCCTTGGCAGGCGCCGATGTGGCCCGCAAAGCCTTGGATGACGCCACTTTGCGCGCGCCATTCGCAGGCATTGTGTCTGCTCGTTCGGCGCAAGTGGGCGAGCGCGTGGGCGTTGACGCCAAAATCATGGAGCTGGTGGACTTGCGGCAACTCGAGGTGGAAGTGCCCCTGAGCCCCAGCGAATCCATGGACGTGCGCGTGGGCCAAACAGCCAGGTTGCAATTGGAAGATCGACAGGAAACCGTGACCGCCACTGTCAAGCGCATCAGCCCAAGCGCTCAAGCGGGTAGCCGCAGCGTGCTGATTTTCTTAGCGCTCGACCGGGCGGAGGGCTTGCGCCACGGCTTGTTTGCAAAGGGAATTTTGGGACTTGGCAAGAGCCAAGTGCTGGCCCTGCCGCTGACCGCCGTGCGGACAGACCGCGCACAACCCTATGTGCAGGTGGTCGAGCCCGTAGGTGACCAACTGCAAGTGGTGCACAAGCCTGTCTCACTGGGTTTACGGGGCATGGATTTGACCCAGTCTGAGCCTGAAACTTTGGTGGGTGTGACGGGCCTCGATGTGGGCAGCACCGTGCTCAAAACCCAAGTGGGTGCTTTGCGCGAAGGCTTGCGGGTGCAGTACACCCCGGCGGCTCCGCGTGCAGCACCCTCTGCAGCCAGCGCAGCCCCTTAAGCCCATCGACCCAGCATGTGGTTCACCCAAGTCAGTCTGAAAAACCCGGTGCTCGCAACCATGCTCATGCTCGCCATTGTGGTGCTGGGTTTGTTTTCGTTTCAGCGCCTCAAAATTGACCAGTTCCCCAATATCGACTTTCCCGTGGTGGTGATCACCACCGAATACCCGGGCGCCTCGCCCGAGATTGTGGAGAGCGAAGTCAGCAAAAAAATTGAAGAAGGTGTCAATTCGATTGCGGGCATCAGTGCCCTGACTTCGCGCAGCTACGAAGGCATGTCGGTGGTGGTGATTGAATTTCAGCTCCACATCGATGGCCGCAAAGGTGCCGACGATGTGCGCGAAAAAGTGGCGGCTTTGCGCCCCTTGTTGCGCGATGACATCAAAGAGCCCAAGGTGTTGCGCTTTGACCCTGCGAGTCGCGCCATTTGGTCCCTGGCGGTGTTGCCCGAAACGGTCCCCGGACTGCAACCCCTCTCCGCTGTCGAGTTGACCAACTGGTCTAGCCAAGTGCTGAAAAAACGCCTCGAAAACGTGCGTGGCGTGGGCTCGGTGACGTTGGTGGGCGGCACCAAACGCGAAATCAATTTGTACCTCAACCCACAAGCCATGGAGTCGCTGGGCATCAGCGCCGACCAAGTGGTGAATGCGGTCAAAACCGAAACCCAAGACTTGCCCGTGGGCAGTTTGCGCTCGTTGCAACAAGACCGTGTGATTCAAATTCAGGGGCGCATATTGCGCCCCGAAGACTTTGGGCAAATCATTGTGGCGCGCAAAAACACCACGCCGATTCGCCTCCATCAAGTCGCCACCGTCAATGACGGTGCACAAGAGGTGGAAAGTTTGGCGCTCTACAACGGCCAGCGTACCTTGCTGATGACGGTGCAAAAAGCCCAAGACGAAAACACCATCGACGTGATTGATGGCTTGAACAAAACCGTGGCTGAATTGAAAGCCCAGTTGCCCCCAGGCCTGCGGCTTGAGCAAGTGCAAGACGGTTCGCGTCCGATTCGCGTGGGTGTGGCCAACGTGCGCCAAACCCTCATAGAAGGCGCGTTGCTGACCGTGCTCATCGTGTTCTTGTTTTTGAACTCTTGGCGCTCCACCGTCATCACGGGGCTGACCCTGCCCATTGCCATCATCGGCACGTTTTTGTTCATGTACATGTTTGGCTTCACCATCAACATGATCACGCTCATGGCCTTGTCGCTGTGTGTGGGTTTGTTGATTGACGACGCCATCGTGGTGCGCGAGAACATCGTGCGCCATGTCCAAATGGGCAAAACCCCTTACCAAGCAGCGATGGACGGCACACAAGAAATTGGCCTCGCCGTGCTGGCCACCACCTTGTCGATCGTGGCGGTGTTTTTACCCATTGGTTTCATGGGCGGCATCATTGGCAAGTTTTTTCACGAGTTTGGCATCACCATCGTGGCGGCGGTATTGATTTCGATGTTTGTCAGCTTCACACTCGACCCCATGCTGTCGTCGGTGTGGCACGACCCGACCATTCAAGCGCACGGAAAGCATGGCCAATCCAAGTCGTTTTATGACCGCACCATCGGCCCTGTCACCACGTGGTTTGAAACCAGTACCGACAAACTCATCGTGCTGTACCAAGGCATTTTGAAATGGTCTCTGATTCACAAACGCACCACGGTGGCCATGGCGATTGGGACTTTTGCGGTCAGTCTTTACATGGTTCCCCTGCTCGGCACTGAGTTTGTGCCCAAGGCCGATTTTTCTGAAACCACCGTCAACTTTTACACACCTGTGGGTTCGTCACTGGAGGTGACCGAGTCCAAGGCCAGGCAGGTGGAATCCATCCTGCGTGAATTTCCTGAGGTGCGCTACACACTGTCGACCATCAACACGGGCGCGGCGAATGGGAAAATCTACGCCAATATTTACATTCGCTTGGTCGACCGCAAAAACCGTCAACGCAGCGTGGACCACATGTCGGCCAGCTTTCGCGAACGCTTGCGGCAAGTGCCTGGCATCACCGTCACGCATGCAGGATTGGTGGATGCGGTGGGCGGCAACAAACAGGTGGAGTTCTCCCTGCAAGGCAGCGACTTGCGCGAGCTAGAACGCTTGGCGGTGCAAGTGATGGACACAATTCGCGACATCCCTGGCTTGGTCGATTTGGACTCCAGCGTCAAACCCAACAAACCGACCATTGAGGTTCAGGTGCAACGCGAAGCTGCCAGCGATCTCGGCTTGTCCTTAGGCAGCATTGGCAACCAACTGCGCATTTTGGTGGCGGGCAGCCCGGTGACCAACTGGCGTGCCGCCGATGACCAAACCTACGACGTGAATGTGCGCTTGGCCCCCAATGCCCGCAACGCCATCCAAGACCTCGAACGACTGCCCTTCACGCTGGGGGTCAACGCCGATGGCAGCCCACGTGTTGCGCGCCTCAACCAAGTGGCCCAAGTGGTGGAGGGCTCAGGCCCCAACCAAATCAACCGCCGAGACTTGATGCGCGAAGTGGCGATCAATGCCAACGTCTACAACCGATCGGCGGGCGAGGTGTCGGGCGACATCCGCAAAGCCTTGGACAGCCTTCAAATGCCACCAGGCTACCGCTACCAATTTGGCGGCTCCACTAAGAGCATGGCTGAGTCGTTTGATTACGCCTTGTCTGCTTTGGTCTTGGCCATCGTCTTCATTTACATGATTCTGGCCAGCCAATTCAAAAGCTTTTTGCAGCCCTTGGCTTTGATGACGGCCCTCCCCCTCACGCTGATTGGGGTGGTGGTGGCCTTGCTCATGTTTGGTTCTAGCTTGTCGATGTTTTCCATCATCGGCGTGATCATGCTGATGGGACTGGTCACCAAAAACGCGATTTTGTTGGTCGACTTTGCCATCCGCTCGCGTGAACCCCAATTGCAGCCCGATGGCTCTCTCAAGCCGGGCTTGAGCCGTCACGATGCCTTGTTGCTGGCCGCTGAAGTGCGTTTGCGCCCCATCTTGATGACGACACTGGCCATGATCTTTGGCATGGTGCCCCTGGCATTTGCGCTGTCTGAGGGCGCAGAACAGCGCTCCCCCATGGGCCAAGCGGTGATTGGCGGAGTCATGACCTCATCTTTGCTTACTTTAGTGGTCGTGCCCGTGGTGTACTGCTATTTAGACGATTTGGCTGAATGGATGAAGCGCAAATGGGCGTCAGTCTCTGACAGCACCGCCCGTTAAAATTTCGATTAGCTTTCATTGAACGATTTCGGAGTTTTGAGATGAATACCCAAGAACAAGCCCGCTTCAACATGGTCGAACAACAAATCCGACCCTGGCAGGTGCTCGATGCCCAAGTGCTCACCGTGCTGTCAAACGTGCCGCGTGAGTTCTTCGTGCCACAGGCTTACCTCGCCTTGGCCTACACCGACACCGACATCCCCTTGGGCCACGGCGAATTCATGGCTCCGCCCCGTGTGGCAGCGCGATTGATGCATGACCTGCAACTCACGGGTGTCGAAAAAGTATTGGAAATTGGCACAGGCAGCGGCTACATGGCCGCCTTATTGGCGGGCCGCGCCCAACGCGTGGTGAGCTTGGAGATCAACCCCGAGTTGGCGAGCAACGCCCGCAACAACTTGCAACGCGCTGGCATCACCAACGTGGATGTGCGCGTGGCAGACGGCAGCTCCGGTGCCTCAGGCGATGCCCCGTTTGATGCCATCGTGCTCGGCGGGTCAGTGGCCGAAGTGCCCCAAGCCCTGTTGCAACAAATCAAAGTGGGCGGTCACCTTTTGGCGATTGTTGGACATGACCACGTCATGGCGGCCACGCGCTTCACACGCATTGCGGATGCGACTTGGAACAGCAAATCCTTGTGGGACCACACCGCACCTCGTTTACACGGCT
>Ga0114979_10003167_pt1 | contig 11063 bp, 7 predicted proteins | sample S_140625_EF_Meta_FD_87315 | JGI IMG/M metagenome (GOLD analysis project Ga0114979, IMG submission 87315) | Freshwater microbial communities from Lake Simoncouche, Canada to study carbon cycling - S_140625_EF_MetaG | ecosystem: Environmental > Aquatic > Freshwater > Lake | place: Lake... | reverse complement strand
TCTAAATTGACAGTATTCCAAGAGTGTTTTTTGGAGTGATTTCAGGTCGCTTTTTTGAGTTGTTTTTCGCCCACCGATGGTCAGTATGATACCCGTGAAATCTTCTCTAAGCAGATAGAGTCTCAAGTGTTTTGATTTCAATTCAAAAGCCGAAAGTCCCGGACATGTCCGTAAGTGAAGTTTTCTGCAACGCGATTCGGGTAGTGACAGTCTGTTTGACATATCGCTCAACGACGCCATGAGCGCAGGCCATTCGCGCGCTAGCAGACTATCCATTTGAATCGAACGCTCGAGTTTATCCATAAGGCATCTATTGTTACGAATCAACTTTCCGACGGGTATGATGCCGTCAAAATCATGTAAGTACTCGATTTCAAATATAGTCATAATTAAGTTATAGCTTAATTTATGGTGCGATTTTTTTCAAGAGTACACAGGTTTCTTGAAATCAAGTGGCGGCATTTATTCCTCAGGGGAATGCATATTCGGCTAGGAGTTAGGTGGCACTTGTCAGTTCTGATGTTGAAGGGAATAATTATGCTGTTTTTTTCTGCGGAGACTGGCGATTGGGCCTCGGAGGTTGGTGAGCCAATCGCCCCTCGACTTCGCTCGGGGACCGCCCCTCGACGGTTGGTGAGCGCAGTCGAACCACCCCTCGGCTGCGCTCGGGGACCGGCTATCAGACGTAAAAGAAGGGCCTGGGCTCCGCTCGGCCACCGCTGTGTGCGGCCGAGCGGAGCCGAGGCCCGATAATCTTGCAAGATGCCCGGTCCCTGAGCATAGCCGGGGGGCGGTCCCCGAGCGCAGTCGAGGGGTTATTCTTCGCTAGTAAAAGGAAAGGGCTAGGAGATTGGTGTGACTGTCGAACCATGATTGGTGAGCCCGTCGAACCAGTCCCTCGACTCCGCTCTAGCTGCTCAGTCGAGCCAAGGCACCATCATTGTTCTTTCAATAACCCAATTACTTCAATTTTCAAAAGCGGAAGGTGGTTAATGACAATTGACCAAATGAGCTCATCGGAAATAGCGTCGTAGCTGTGTATGATTCGATTGCGAGTGCCTATGATGTTGCGTGCGTTTTCAAGTTTGAATTCCGGATCGAATTTCAAAATTCTATTCACGGCTTCACCAATAATTTCAATGTTACGCTCTACAGCCCTGCGCGTGCGGCCATCATTTTTGTATTCTGCAAAAACTTTAGGCTGCCCTTCGAAATAGGATTCTATTTCGTGGATGGATTGCAGCACATCTCCCAAGCATGTTTTGATGTAATTATCCATATACAAGTCTTTTCTGTTGATCGAGAGACTCTTTGAAAAACGGATTGCGAATAGCTTGTGCTTCCAGCAAATCGACCTTGCGATTGAATAGTTTTTCCAGCTCGTCTTTTAGGGAAAAATAGTTGTCGGCATATTCGCGCAGGTCAACATCTTTGAAATCGACAATCAAATCAATATCGCTATCGGCGCGAAAGCGATTACTGAGCACAGAGCCGAAAGCGAACAACTGTCCCACCCGGTGCTTTTGGCAAAGCAAGCTCAATCGTTCGATGTTTGACTCAATGAGATTCATAAGGTAAAGTTAGGAAAAAGGGATGCAAATACCTCGCATGCCATTCTAAGTCAGGCTTTGCACTCGACTCCGCTCGGCCTTCGCGCATGTGCGGCCGAGCGAAGTCGAGGCCCGATAATCTCGCAAGATGCCCGGTCCCCGAGCGAAGTCGAGGGGTAACTCAATCCACCACCACTTTCCTCACATCCACCACATTCACTTGCGTATCGAAGATGCGTACGAAGTACAATCCTTTGCCTGCTAAGGAGCCAAGGCTTATGTTCGACGTTTGTTGATTGATCCGCATCTCGTGCACCTTTTGCCCCAAAGCGTTTTCTATCACCAATGCATAGCCTTTCATCAATGTGCCTTTTCCTACTTCTAGAGTGATAGCGTCTGCTGTTGGGTTCGGGTAGAGGTTGATACTGTGTTTTGGTTGAGCGCTAACGCTGCTGGGTACGCTAGCATTGAACAAATTCGTGACTTCTTCTTGAGTGAGCGCGCGGTTCCAGATGCCGATGTCGTCGATTGCGCCATCGAAGTATCTTTCATTGGGTGCGTAATTTCTTTCTTTTCCAAATAACAACGGTTCCGTTAATTCAGGAAGATCAAATGAGCAAACGATGTTTCCAACCAAAGATCCATTAATGAATAGATTCATGGAGTTTCCATCATATGATCCGCACAAGTGGTACCATTCATCTAAATTCAATTCAACTTGTGGTATAACCGCTCTGGTTTCGTTCAGAAGCAAATTTTGCCGCCCGAATGCGCTTGCAGGAATTGATGATTGGCCCCAGGTATTTGTTGAATTGTCATATGTTCCGAAGGTTGTAGCGATTAGATTGTATCCTCCTGATTCCATTGGCCCTGCCATTCCAATCAATGTCGAGGTTCCATTATTAATGACTTTATTGAACCAACATGATAGGGTCATCTCACTAGTCAGATTTAAAGTTTGATTATTAGGCACGGATATGCTGTTATTGGCCGTCGATTGGAAGAAATATGCATTTGCTGATTGCCCAAACCGATCCTCCGTCAACGTGGCGCCATTCACGGTCCCATTGTTCCCATTCCCACTCTCATCATTCGCATTGCCATTAAACGGCCACCAGCCTGCGAGGCCTTCCGTGGGTACATACGTCGGTGGTGTCTGTGCGGTAGCGGTTATACGTAACCCCAAAAGCACAGCGATTGTCAGAAGTAAACTTTTCTGTTTCATTGTAAAAATTGTTTTTGTTCCACTCTGCCCCGCAGTAGAGTTAGTTGTAAAAATGAAGCGTGGGACAGTTACCATTCAGAAGTCGAGGTACTAGGATACCCACAATCCAAAAAGATAAAGCCCACGCTTTGCGTGAGCGTTTATGCTTTCTCCGGATTGTTGAAGATTCCTAGTTTTCGACTTCGAGAGTAATAAACGCAGTATTCTATGTCAGCCGTGTAGGCTGTTTTTTATGTCATGTGTTTTTTGTTGTTAGTGCGAATGTAATGAACGATTGATTGAAAAGGACGGGTACGAATCCTAATGTTCAAACCGCATAAATTTTAACCGCATAGCCGCAACCCCTCGACGGTTGGTGAGCATGCCGAACCACGGTTGGTGAGCATGCCGAACCACGGTTGGTGAGCTTGTCGAACCACGGTTGGTGAGCTTGTCGAACCACGCTCGGGGACCACCCCTCGGCTCCGCTCGGCCGCACTCGGTGGCCGAGCGTAGCCGAGGCCAAGTAGCCCCCCAGTAGCCCGGTCCCCGAGCGTAGCCGAGGGGCCGGTTCGATCGACTCACCAACCGTGGTTCTACAGGCCAAGTGCTAATGCAAAATCAAGAATGAGCATCAGAAAGAAAATGAGAATTCCACACATACCTTATCATCTAGTCCCCAGTCCCCAGTCCCCAGTCCTCAGTCCTCAGTCCTCCTTATCATCCACAACCCCGCATACGTCAACAGTCCATTTATCGCCAGCATCTCAAACCCGAACTTATACCCGCCCAACCAATGCACACTAGTCTTGTCGATGATGAACGCGATGGTCGGAACGATGAGGCAAACGGCTGTAGAAAGTCGGTCATTGATGGCGTGCTTGGTGAAAATGCCAAAGGCAAATAGTCCGAGCAACGGACCATAGGTGTAGGTGGCTATGTCGAGCAGCATGTTAACACTGTCTTTATTGTCTATGAATTTAAATAACATAACAATCAACATGAATAGGCAGGCAAATCCGAGGTGTACCCTCTTGCGAAGCCTGCTTCGCTGTTCTTCAGTTTTGCTTTCATCCCGGTTTATACCAATCACGTCAATACAAAACGAGGCGGTGAGCGCAGTAATAGCGCCGTCGGCCGATGGAAACAACGCACTGATTAATCCGACTATGAATACGAGACTGATGATTCCCGGCATATGCTGCATGGCTAGGGTAGGGAAGAGGTCGTCGCCTTTCACATCGATTCCCTTAGAAGATGCATACAAGTATAGCATACCACCGAGAAACAGGAAGATGAAGTTCACCAACACCATGATGCTGCTGAACGTCATCATGTTTTTCTGCGAATCGGCCAGTGTTTTTACACTGATGTTTTTCTGCATCATCTCCTGGTCGAGGCCTGTCATACTGATAGTGATGAACGCACCACCAATAATTTGTTTCAGAAAAAAGCGTTTGTCGTTCACGTCAAAGTTGAACAACTCTATATAGCCCGTATCACTCAATTGACGCATGGCACCGCTAATTCCAAGATTCATATCGTGAAGAATGTAGCCAACACACACCAACAAAGCGAGTAACATGAAGAACGTCTGCAGCGTGTCGGTCCAAACAATCGTTTTTACGCCGCCTTTGTAGGTGTAGAGCAATATCATGAGTAGTATGGCTAGTGCAGTAACTGTGAAAGGTATACCCATCGAGTTAAGAACAAATAATTGCAGTATATTGACTACTAGATAGAGTCGCAATGCCGCACCTAGGGTGCGCGAAACGATAAACAAAATAGCTCCAGTCTTATACGCCCGCATGCCGAAGCGATGCTGCAAATACGTGTAGATGGAGGTTAGGTTGTACCTGTAATAGAGAGGCAACAAGATAAACGCTACAGCGAAGTAGCCGATGAAATAACCCAGGACAACCTGAAAGTAATTGAAGTGCGAAGCACCAACTTGTCCGGGTACCGACACAAACGTCATACCCGAAAGCGACGTACCCACCATGCCGAACGCTACCAAAAACCAAGGGGCGGATTTATTGGCCTGGAAGAAACTCTGGTTGCTCGCATTGCGCGAAGTGCGCAGCGAGATGACGAACAGTACTGCAAAGTAGATGAGCAGCACGCTGAGGATAATCATGGGCGACATGCAACGAAGATGGTATGTCATGGCGGTGTTGCATTTCCGCTTTTCGGAATTTTCTTAACAGGTCGGTTGCTTGAAACTTGCCCTGCGATTGCGCTATTTTCGCAGGGTGAACATTCCCTCCAAGTATATTGAACAAGCCGTTGATCAGGTGAGCTCGCTTCCCGGTATCGGACGAAAAACAGCGCTGCGTTTGGTGCTGTCACTACTGAAGCGCAAGCCGGAGGAGGTCACGCGTTTTGCGCAGTCGCTCATGGATTTGCACGAAAACACCCGCTGGTGCAAGCAGTGCAACAACTTGTCGGATGCAGATTTATGCACCATTTGTTCGTCGCCTTACCGCGATGCAAAAACGCTCTGCGTAGTCGGCGATATCCGTGATGTGCTTGCCATCGAGGGCACGGGGCAGTATCAGGGTAAATACCATGTGCTGGGCGGCATCATTTCTCCCATGGACGGCATCGGTCCATCCGACCTCTTCATCGAACCGCTCATTCAGCGCGCGGAAGCCGGTGAAGTGAATGAAGTCATTCTCGCACTCAACGCCACCATGGAAGGTGAAACAACGGCCTTCTACCTCTTCCGTAAATTGGGTCCGACAGGCGTCACCCTCTCGTCCATCGCGCGCGGCGTGGCTGTAGGCGGCGAACTCGAGTACACCGATGAAGTCACACTCGGTCGCAGCATCATGCAGCGCACACCGTATGAAGCTTCGTTGAAACGCTAAAGCAATCGTGTTTGTCGAAGCAGTGCAGAGTGCTTTGACCGCTGATTTAGTAATTTGCGCCTTCAAGCATGAAACTCACCGTCGTCATCGACAACTACAACGTGCGCTTTTTTCTCGAGCAGTGTTTGCTCTCGGTAGAAAAAGCTATGCGCAATGTGCAGGGCGAGGTGTATGTGGTCGACAACAACTCCGTTGATGGCTCAGTGGAAATGGTAGCCGAGCGTTTCCCGTGGGTTACATTGATAGCCAACCGCGAGAATACCGGATTTTCAAGGGCGAACAATCAGGCCATGCGCGTGGCCAAAGGCGAATATGTGCTACTGTTGAATCCTGATACCGTGGTGGAGGAAGATACCTTTGAAAAGGTCGTTCGATTTATGGACGAGCATCCCGACGCCGGAGGGTTGGGTGTGAAGATGGTCGATGGTAAAGGAGTCTTTCTTCCCGAATCGAAACGCGGCTTGCCTTCCCCGGAAACGTCGTTCTATAAGATTTTCGGTATCTCGAAATTGTTTCCACGTTCTGCGCGATTTAACCGCTATCACCTCGGGCACCTCAGCAACGAGGAGGTGCACGAGATTGAAATTTTGTCGGGCGCATTTATGCTCATGCGCAAACAGACGCTTGATAAAGTGGGTCTGCTCGATGAAGAATTTTTCATGTATGGTGAAGACGTCGATTTATCGTGGCGCATCATTCTCGGGGGCTGGAAGAATTACTACTATCCGGGCACACGCATCATTCATTACAAAGGTGAGAGCACCAAGAAGGGTAGTCTCAATTACGTCTTCGTCTTCTACAACGCGATGGCCATCTTCGCGCGCAAACATTTTTCCCAACAACACGCGGCCACCTATTCCGCTATCATCAAACTGGCCATCTGGATTCGAGCATTCGTAGCCATCTTGAATCGCTTTATTAAACGCATTAGCTTGCCTCTCGCTGATGCGGGTGTACTCTACGTTGCCATGTTGGGAATAAAGAACTACTACGCATCAACCCAGCATAAAATTTACGACACAGCCCTGGTCTTACCTGCTTTCATCTCTTATATTTTGGTGTGGATGCTGTCTGTATGGCTGGCCGGTTGCTACGATCGTCCGCTCAAGCCTTTGCGAACGCTGAAGCCCATAGCAATTGGCACGGCGGTAATCCTCATAGCGTATTCGTTATTGCCGGAACATTTGCGGTTTTCGCGCGCACTCATTCTCTTGAACATGCTCGCTGCAACGGTTGTTTTTTTGTTCAACCGAACATTGTGGAATCTCCTGACGCGTGGCACTTCGGGCTGGCTCGAAAAGAAAGACGGAAACGTGGTGATTGTGGGAAGCAAAGCTGAGGTTAGCCGCGTGAAACAGTTGTTGGAACAGATCCAACGCGCCGCCGTTCATGTGTTCGAAATTCACCCTAATTCGGAGAGCAACAATGCCAACGAACATTCGCTGTCGAACCTCGAAGACATTATCCGTGTGCATGCAATCGATCAAATCATCTATTGCGCGTACGATATGTCGTCATCGGAAATCATAGCCTCCATGAGCAGCGTGAGCGACAAGCGTGTGGAGTTCAAAATTGTTCCACCGGAAAGTCTCTATATAATCGGCTCGGGAAGCATCGAAACAGCGGGCGACGCATTCCTGATGGATGTTAATTCAATTCACCTCAACATTAATCGCCGTAGAAAGCGATTGTTCGACGTCGTTGTTTCACTTCTCCTGTTTATTCTAGCGCCTGTGTTCATGTGGTTTCAGCAAAAACCGATGGGGCTTTTCTCCAATTGCTTGCGCGTGTTGTCGGGCAAGAAAACGTGGGTTTCGTATAGTGCGCCCCAGCACAACGGACTGTCGCTGCCGCGCATACAATCCGGTGTGCTTCCCGTATTTCGTTCCGCCGATCCCAATCAAGGAGCGAAGAGGGATGTCCTCTACGCAAAGGATTATCGCCTCTCTAACGATGTGAGGATATTGTTCCGCGATTTTAAATACCTTGGTTCGTAATTTTTTTTACAGCGTGGATTCCTTAGTGTAAAAAACACACTTATATTGCCGCAACATTATTTAACCGAAATGAAGAAATTTCTACTTTTGGTAGCCATAGTTGGTTTGTTTTTGCCACAAACGCAAAGTCAAACCACAGTCAAGAAAGTTGTTCTCCAGGGATTCTGGTGGGACTATTACAATAATAATTATCATGAGCGATGGGCGAATTACCTCACGGAGCTGGCTCCCCGTCTGAAGGCGATGGGGGTTGATGCAGTTTGGATTCCGCCAAGTTCCAAAAACAGAAGTTCGGGTTATGTCGGGTATTCGCCATTTGACCATTACGACCTCGGTGATAAATTTCAGAAAGGAAATACGCGCACCCGTTTGGGTACTAAGGATGAGTTACTCCGAATGATTGCGGTGATGCACGCCAACGGAATTGAAGTGATTCAAGACGTTGTGTTCAATCACGTGAATGACGCAGGAAGTGCATTCGGTAATGGAGGTCAAGACTTTGCTTCGTTATCCATGGCGACAGAGAGTGGCTACAAGAATTTTCGATATGTTTCCTATTTGACTCCGGCAACGGATGAAGGTCAAACCAACTATTGGAACCGCAGTGGACGTTGGGCTAAGAATTACACGAATTTTTATCCGAATCAATACAATAACTGCACAACGGGGGATATCTGTACGTCCTATTTCGGACCCGATGTGAGTTACGAGAGTACTGCCTATGGACAGAGCTCGAATGTCGTGGGATTCAACCCTGCTCAAAGTGCCAATTACATGCGCGACGGAGCGCGTAACTGGCTTATGTGGCTGAAAAAACAAACTGCAGTAGACGGCTTCCGATGGGATGCAGTGAAGCATTTCCCGACATACGTTCAAGAGGATTTAAGTTATAACGTGAAGTATGTTCTGCCAACATGGTGCAAGGGTGGAGAGGCGATGTTTAACGTTGGAGAATGGGTGGGAAGCAAGAATGACTTGGATAATTACGTCAACGCCATCGCTGCTCCTACAAGCGAGAAAATGATGGGTGCCTTCGATTTCGGTCTGCGCGCTTTCGATAATTCAGGCGGTCTTTATGGGATGGTTTACGGCATGGGTAATTTCAACATGGCTTCCTTGCCGGGTGCGCAACAAGATCAGCGCGTTCATTACTATGCAGCCACAAACACCTACGTGCACCGCACGGTTCCTTTTGTGAACAACCATGACACCTTCCGTCCTCAACTGAGCAACTCCGGAAATTACACCGGTTGGAATACAGGGTCTGAGCTTTCTGGTCACATCGAGCCTAACGAACCGCGCCTGTCTGCGGCCTACGCAGTGATGTTGGCCATGGACGGCAGTCCGCAATTGTTCTTCGAAGATTTGTTCGATATCGGTTACAATGGCAATCGTTGGACGCACGATCCGAAGTCAGCAACCAGTCTCCCGGTTCGCTCCGATGTTACCAATTTGATTTGGTGCCACCAAGCGCTCAACTTTAAAGCGGGTGCCTATCAAGTGCCATACGCTGATGCTGATTACCTCGTAATCGTTCGTGCTGGTAAGGCGGTCATCGGTGTAACCGATAGCTGGTCGAACTGGCAAAATCGCACGGTGTTCACCGGTTTCCCTGCAGGCACCGTATTGAAAGATTATTCAGGAGCTAATGGAACTTCAACGGTAACGGTTGACGCGAATGGTAATGCAGCCATCAACACTCCACCGGTAAACCCAATCTTGAATACCGCCGGTCGTCGCGGTTACAGCGTTTGGGCGCCCGTGGGACAAGATGCAGCTGCATACAACCCAACCCGTAACGTTCGAACTACACAGGAATGGGAAATGGCCAATGACCTTGGCGATAGCCACGTGAATTCGCTTGGTCAAGGTGGGGCGCTCCCGGCAGCGTCAACCAATTTCCGCACGGCAGGCAAGATTTTCGTACAAAGCGGTAAGGTGGTCAACTATATCCTCTATCCTGAAACTCCAGGTAAGAGTTTGTTCATAGGTTTATACAATGCTGCAGGAACCTTGTTGTCGTCTGCAACGAGCACCAACACCATCAACCGCAATTACATTCCAAACTTTACCGGCTGGATTACCATTCGTGTAAGAAATGCTTCGGCAACAAATCCAACGCAACGTTGCTGGGTGAATGTGACCTACGAAGCCCCTGCTGTCATAACAAATGCGAATGCCTTAACTGCAAACAATACCAGCGCTATCTGGACCGGTAACGGAGGGACATCAGACTGGCACAATCCATACAACTGGGAAGAAGGTAAACTGCCCGATACTGAAACCGATGTAGTCATCGAGGCCAATGCCTTCCCACAGCCCGCTATCATGGGCATGGCTGATGCAGCCAATGTTCGTTTAGAGGAAGGAGCACAGCTCTTTGTGCATGGTGAGTTAACTACACAATCAATTGATGGCATGCAGGGTATCAGCGGAACGGGTGTTGTCAACCAAAACGGAGAAACGGTGTCACTGGCAACTCCTGCGCTCACCAATTTCCGTATCTATCCGAATCCTTATGAAGAGCGTTTCGATTTGGCCGTGAGCGGCGTCTTCGAAGCAGACCAGCTCATGCAGGTTCAGCTCATGTCGGCCGATGGTCGTCTAATTGCTGCCTTGGAAGGTACACTAGTAGCAATCAATGACAACCTCAACGCAGCCATGGAGGGCCAGGCTTCCGGTGTTTACTTGATTCAAGTTGTTGCCACCGACAGTCAAGTACTGCGATTGGTGAAGCAATAGGATTTTTAAACGTAAAGTCCCAAAGAGCCGCAAAGAATGAATATTTCTCTGCGGCTCTTTGCGTATTTCAGCGCCTCTGCGGTAAATTAAAAAAGCGTCACAACAAAGGTCAAACCACCTACATTTGCACCCGAAAAAACAATCCGTCTGTCAATGTCCCAGATAGAACTCCTCCTTCCCAAAATGGGCGAAAGTGTAGCAGAAGCTACCATTATTAAATGGGTAAAAAACGAAGGTGACAAAGTCACTGCCGATGAGCCTATTATCGAAATTGCCACTGATAAAGTCGACAGCGAGGTTCCATCACCGGAAGACGGTGTTCTAATCAAGTGTTTGGTGAAGGAAGGAGATGTTGTCGCAGTTGGCCAACCGATTGCCATAATAGGCATCGGTGCGGCACAGGCAGCGGTTCCGGCGGCAGCTCCTGTTGTGGCAGCAGCGCCTGCAGTTGTGGCAGCGGCCATGGTCGAAGAAGCAAAGGCGTTAGTGGAATCCGTTGTTTCTTCCGGTGATGGACGTTTCTATTCACCGCTGGTGAAGAATATTGCTAAGACGGAAGGTGTTTCACAAGCAGAATTGGACGCTATCGCAGGATCAGGCCAAGGCGGTCGAGTGACCAAAAATGATGTGCTCGAGTTCATCGAAGGACGAGGTCAAGCGAAACCTGCACAGCTTGCAGTGGCAGCACCAACGGCAGTGA
>Ga0114979_10003165_pt1 | contig 11069 bp, 10 predicted proteins | sample S_140625_EF_Meta_FD_87315 | JGI IMG/M metagenome (GOLD analysis project Ga0114979, IMG submission 87315) | Freshwater microbial communities from Lake Simoncouche, Canada to study carbon cycling - S_140625_EF_MetaG | ecosystem: Environmental > Aquatic > Freshwater > Lake | place: Lake... | reverse complement strand
GAGTCTTATTAGCCTTCTCCTTGAATTCAACCACTCCGGAGCGCATGCCAAGCTGAACTGGCTCCATTTTCTTTTTCATAAAATCATAAACAAGATTTTGAATTTCTTTTGATGTTTTACCTTTTCCCTCTGATTCAAGATTTTCTAAAAGCTGTTGGACCATTGAGGTGGGAATATCAGCTGTGTAAAGAACTTCCTCTATTTCATCTAATTGAGGAGTGGGACCAGAAAATAAATTTCCGATTTTTCCCCAAACTTCTGACCGAGACTTAGAAAGACCTGAATTGAGCCGGTCTTTCCAGGAAATCTTAGGAACTTCAACTGGTTTTAAAGTAGGTGTGACAGGAACTTCTGGCTTTTTTTTATGAAGGATAAAGTAAAAGAGGGGTAAAACAAGCAGGGCCAGGATTAAAATAATTAACCAGGTATTTTCTTGAAACACATTTTCCATGTACTTTTCCTTTGATGTCGACTTACTTACTGCACCTGAAATTAGAAATATGACGGATATAGTATTTAGCTTTCTAACTGGCCATAGTAAAGCTGCAAGAAATCCCAGACAACGTAGGCAGTTGCCCCCCAAAGAAGCTGGGTCTTGTCATTTTGATATTTTGGAATATAAGTCTCTTTTCTGATGGAATGAAATAATATGGGAAATTTCTCGTTGCCATTACGCCAACCAAAGTCCCAATTTTCACGAAGCTTCAAATCCTTCCAAGAATAAGCCAGGCATTCGACCCACTCTCCATTACTTTTAATATTTCTCATAAATTGTTCTGAAGATATGAGAAGCTCCCCCATGACTGGAACAATCGGCCAAAGCTTGGCCGTTCTTACCACTGACAGATAACCCAACAGATTCAAAACATCAGCACTAAGTCCTGTTTCTTCCTCAAACTCTCTTTCTATGACAATACGGGGATCAATTTCAGTTTCTTTTTTAAGACCACCAATAAAAGCAAGCTGACCACTATGAGTCGGCATCTCTTCAGATCGCTTAATAAAAAATACATGGTCTTGATTAAATAAAAAAAGAACAGCCCCTTTCCACTCATCGGGTTGAAGAGTATGCTCTGTTTCAATAATTTGTCTTATTCGGTGGGTATCCATGAGTCGCAAAAACCTTTTTCAGCTTACACAGATTATTCGAAACTTTTTCGTGGAGCAAGGCTTCCTTGATGTTATAACCCCTCCCGCTGTAGAAAATCCTGGAATGGAGGTACATATACACCCGTTCCAGCTTTACTCAGTTCATAAAAAGGAACTTCAACCCCTCTATTTACATACCTCGCCCGAGTTTTGCATGAAGGAACTTCTGGCATGTGATGAAGATTTTAATAAAATTTTTACTCTCACTTATGCATTCAGAGATGAGGTCTCCTCCCCCATTCATCGACCGCAATTTGTCATGCTCGAGTGGTATAGAAAATATGAAAGATATGAAACTATCATGAAGGATGTGGAGCACCTTCTCCATTATATTGTTGAACATGGACCTAAGAAGGGACTCATTTTAAAAGAACCCCAGGGTCCTTTTAAAATGATCAAGATGACCATGCAGGAGCTTTTTCTGACTGAGCTCAATATTGATATACTAAACTACCTCGACGTTCCTTCCATCAAAATCCTTCTAAAATCATTCCCTGATGTGCCTGTTCCGGAGTCAGAACTTGAGTGGGAAGATTACTTTTTTCTTCTTTATTTAAATAAAATTGAAACTGTGATCTCCAAAAAATACCCCTTTTTATTGATTAGCGAATTTCCAGCCCCTTTAAGTGCGCTTTCCACTTTGAAAAAGTCTGATCCTCGCGTCTGTGAACGTTTTGAGGTTTACATAAATGGTATTGAAATCTGCAACTCATTTAATGAACTCACTGACTGTGTTGAACAGAAAAAAAGATTTCTGCAACAAACTGCTTTAAAAAGAAAACTCTATCAATATGAACTTCCTGAGCCAAAATCTTTTTACAAAATCATGGATCACGGATTACCCCCATCGGCAGGAATTGCTCTTGGAGTAGAAAGAGTTCTTTATTCTCTGTTTCTGGAAGAAAGTCCATTTTGGAATCATCAATCTTAAACTTTTGAAAATTGAAATTTCAGGTTTTAATTGAGTAATTGAAGCCCATTCATCACCAGATGAGTTTTGATAATGACCTCGGACTTTATGTGCTGAAGTGGCATTTTTATTGCCCATTGATAGTGGTCGTTGCCAGAAGTTTTACTACGGATCTGAGTCTTCATCAAAGGTCCGTAATCCTGGGCCAGTTGTTCAGAATAAAGAGCATACCATCTGTAGAGCGAATCTAAATCTTTGACTTCATAGTATTCCATAAGATCAAGGAGATGATCTGTAAAAATTCTCTTAAGTGAAAAAGGATTAAGTTTTTTAAGTGATTCAGGACTGAAGTTCTTATTAAGAAATTTGTTTCCAAATTTTACCAAAAAATTAATCAGCCTTTCTGAAGAAACCTCATTCATTTCTTCAAGGCCTGTATAAATTTCATCCAAAACCAAAGCCTGATAGATACCTTCTCTCGATCCCTCTTGTTCTAAAACATTAAGCCAGTTAACAACATCCTCATCGCCGGCCTCAACTTTTCTGGTCACTAAAAAAAGTTCCTGAATAAAGTTGTAGTCATATTGTCTCTTTTCTTCTGGATTAAGCCGGTCAAACTCCGTTTCTTCTTTTATTTTCTTTTCATAAACTTGAGTGTCCGTCATTTTTTTTATCTCCACAGGGATCTCTGGCATGGATATTTTGGATTCAACCTCAAGTGGTGGCACGGTCAATTTTTCCCTGACTCCTTTCCCGATAATTATCGTCAGAAAAAGAAGAATTATTATAAAAATCAGTTTTTTCACTATAGAACCTTTAGTTTTAAAAACAATGGTAATCCGACTAATATATCTAATCTATGAGGAGATTCTTGCCGTGAAAGGAAGTCTTGTCATTATGCTGTAAGATAGAGATGAGGTGTCTGTGTTTAATAAAATCTTTAAAAAAAATAGATCTAAGAATAAAGATGAAATTGTGTCAGCTGTCATTACTCAAACTGCTACCCTCATTCATGACCTTCAAAGACAAATTGAGTTTAGATTTAATGAAATTTCAGCACAAATTAAGGAAGTAGAATCAGGACTCATAGAATTAGAAACTAAACTTTTAACAAAAGATCTCAAAGACAAGCAGGCCTATGGCCTTCTTCACTATAAACTCCATGAAGTTAAAAATGAAAAAGTAACTGAAGAAATTACTGACTTAACAGATCAGTTAACTCTTAGGAAAGCCCTTCTGGAAAAGAATCAAAAGTAAAAGGATTAGATAATCCTTCCAACCAGATCATAATCAAGAACTTCTGTAATTTCTACTTTGACAAGGTCTCCTGCCTTAGCAAAACCATCATTAATAATGACCTTACCATCAATGTCGGGTGCTTGTCCTGAGTGACGACCTTGTAGAAGAAGTTCCGTTTCTTCATGAGGTCCTTCAACTAAAACCTCAATCACTTTACCAAGATATTCCTGATTAAGTTCCCGTGCGATTTCTTTTTGAACCTCATAGAGTTTTTCAAATCGCTCATCAATAATTTCTTGCGGCACTTTATTTTTTAAACGAACTGCTGGAGTCCCCTCTTCATCAGAATATTTAAATACCCCTAAATGATTAAAGCGGGCAGACTTAATTCCCTCTACAAGGGCCGCAAAGTCTTCCTCAGTCTCTCCTGGAAATCCCACAATAATTGAGGTTCTTAGCACTATGCCGGGAATTTTTTCTCTTAATGTCTGAATCTTTTGATTGATAACGTTGCCAGTAACTCTACGGTTCATTCTTTTAAGAACACCATCTGCAAAATGCTGGACAGGCATGTCTAAGTACTTTGTTATCTTCTTAGACTTTGACATTAAGTCCATAACATCTTCAGTTAGGTCATCCGGATAAAAATAAAACACTCTGATCCAGTCTATTCCCTCTACCTTTTCTAATCGGGAAAGAAGATCATAGATCATTGGATTCTTCCCTTCTTCCTTACCACCACCTTGAAGATCTACACCATAATCTGAAAAATCCTGTGAAATAAGGTTTAACTCACGAACCCCAGTTGCGGCCAACTGCTCAGCTTCTTTTACAAGGGAGTCCACAGTTCTTGAGCGAAGTTTCCCACGAAGAGTAGGAATAATACAGAAAGTACAATTTCTATTACAACCCTCAGAAATTTTTAACCATGCCATGTAAAATGGCGAGGTATTTAGACGGGGATCAAATTCGGTGTGGATGAAGCGAGGGATTTCAACGAAGGATTTTTTTTCAAGTTTTCCTTCCTCCATGGCACGGAGAAGCGGAACAATCTTATGATACTCTCCTGTACCGATAAACATGTCGATCTCTGGCATTTCATTTTCAAGCTCATTAGCATATCTTTGGGCCATACAGCCAGACATGACGAGAGCTTTGCAATTACCATCTTCCTTATAAGAGGCCAAATCCAGAACGGTTTCGATAGATTCCATTTTAGCAGCTTCTACAAAAGAGCAGGTATTAACAATAATCACTTCTGCATCCTGAGGTTCATTGGCGATCGTAAAACCATCTAGTTTAAGATGCCCAAGCATAACCTGCGAATCCACCAGGTTTTTAGAACAGCCCAGGGAGGTAAAATAAAGTGATTTTGATTCAAATTTTTTAGTTTCTAAGTTCATACAAATACCTATAGGAAAGAATTAAAGACTTTTTAGTGGATTCGCTGAAAAAAGTCTTCATATTACCCTTAGGTCTGTAAAAAAATCTCACCTAAAGCGTCCCTCCAACACTTTCAAGAGAATAAACTTGACCAGTCAGATATTAGATTGCAATAAGTTATACTCATAATGGTAAGATCACTTTATGTATTTTTTTTGAGTTTATGAAAAGTTTATGGGTTACATCAGAAGAGGGTTCTCCAAAATCAGACCAGCTTTAAGAAAGACAAAAAAAATTGTCCTCTTAGCTGTTGCTGGTTTTTTTAGTGCTAGTTTATTAGGCGTCATCTTTTACAGATGGCTTCCTGTTTATGTGACTCCTCTCATGGTTTTAAGAACACTTGATTATGCCATTGAAGGCAAATGGGTACCCATCCAAAAAGACTGGGTCCCTCTAGAGCAAATTTCTCCAAATCTTCTTAAGGCTGTGATTGCATCTGAAGATCCTAAATTTTTATCCCATAATGGATTTGATTTTGAGGCCATAGCCAGGGCCATTGATGCCAACAAAAAACGTAGAATTAAAATGGGTGCCTCCACAATAAGTCAACAAACAGCTAAAAACGTTTTTCTCTATCCATCAAGAACGTACTGGAGGAAAGGTCTGGAGGCTTATTTCACCCTCCTTATGGAGACTTTCTGGAACAAAAAAAGAATCCTTGAAGTGTATTTAAACGTTATCGAGCTAGGTCCTGGCATCTATGGAGCAGAGGCCGCGGCCCGGTACTACTGGAAAAAACCTGCCACAAAGCTAAACCTAGATGAAGCCCAACTTTTTGCAGCTATTTTACCAAATCCTAGAAAATGGAACCCAAAACGCCCTACAAATTTTGTCTTAAGACGACGAAACTTTATCAAAAGAAATCTCGTCCTTCTGGGTCACTCCTACTTTAAGCCCCTAAGCGACTCCTAAAAAACCATTGCATAAGTTTTACCCTGAAAGTTCACTTGTTAAGGGTATCATTGTGAAATTTTTACCTTCTTTGAGCTTTTTTTCCCTTTCACTTCCAAAAAAGCATATATCTTATTTATGAAATTTTTTTTGTTTTTAATATTTTTTGTATCTACAAAAATACTGGCTTCCAGTTCAGCTGATTGTCATCTGGTGGATGGAATTTATCGAAATAGTCAAACCTCCATTTCAGAACTAAAATTTCAAACAGTGGTCGATTTGTTTTCAATCTCCAATGCTAACCAACTCTCCATGAATCTTGACGGAATAGAGTTAGCCTTCCTGAGATCAAACTTGACCGTAAAAAAACAGGTGAAGATGATTTATCTTCTACGAAAAAATGGCGAAGCCATCAGAGCGGCGCATGTTATGCTAGACAGGACTCCAAAAGAAGTTATGACTGACAGAGAATTTTATGGAAACATGATTATCTCTGGAGAAATTAAGAACGGTACAGATATATCCTCCATTTCTGCCTCAAAGAACTTAGTCTACAATTTTTACTGCAGATTTTAATCTTTCAGATAAAAACAACCTATTGATTTTTGGTTTCTAAGTGAAGCATTTAAAACCATGAAGGCCACCTCAACCCCATTTCTGAGACCTATCAGTTCATCATGAAGTTGGGCATTTTTATAGAATTTAGAAATTTCATCCTGTAGCTCCATGAACATGGCCCTGGCGCGGTTAAGCCTGTTTTTTGATCTGGAAAGACCAACATAATTCCACATAGTCTGCTTCAGAGTCATCTGATCCTGAGTAATAAGAGCTAAATCCACCTCTTCATGTCCCTGAAGCCAATCTTTAATCTTATTTTCATCATAATCAGTTAATTCTTGAATATAAGTGAGAATATCCTCGGCAGCAATATAACCCCAGGTAAGCCCCTCTAGGAGAGAAGTGGAAGCCAGTCTATTAGCACCGTGAAGTCCAGTACATGCAACCTCTCCAACAGCGTACAAGCGTTTTAAATTAGTTCTTCCTTTAAGATCAGTTTTTACTCCCCCACAAGTATAGTGAGCCGCGGGAACAACAGGTATCGGCTCTTTAGACATATCCACTTTATTTTCCATGCAATAAGCGTTAATAGTCGGGAAACGGTTTCTTAAATAGTCCTCCGCTTTATTTGTAATATCGAGGTAAACACAGTCTTCCTTCTCTGCAATCATTTCTTCAAGAATGGCACGAGATACTATGTCTCTTGGAGCAAGCTCAGCATCAGGATGATACTTTTTCATAAAAGCTTCTCCTTTTGCATTAATAAGTCTTCCCCCCTCACCTCTGACCGCTTCTGAAACCAGAAAGCGCCTATGGGAGGATCGGTTATAAAATGTTGTAGGGTGAAACTGAATAAACTCCATATTCGTCACATAGGCACCTGCCCTATGTGCCATGGCATGCCCATCCCCTCGTGCCCCCTCAGAGTTTGAGTGATGTAAATAAAGTGCACCAATTCCGCCTGTTGCAAGAATTGTGACTTTAGACAAAACCTTTCGAACTTCTTTTGAGTTTTGGTTTAGAAGATAGGCCCCCAAGACCTGATTCTCTTCATAACGTTGAGTGATTAGTGAACCATGGTGATTGGGCGTAATAAGATCAATCGCTGTATGAGAGGTAAGAAAAGTAACATTAGGAAAAACCTCTTTATTTGAAAGATAATTCAACAAAGAAACCTGAATAGCTTTCCCAGTCATATCACCGTTATAGATAATTCTATCCCTGGAATGAGCAGCTTCTTTTGTGAAAAGAAGTTCTCCCTCTGCATCTTTTGCAAAATCTGTATGGGATTTATGGATCAAAATTTCATCAATAATTTCCGCAGAACGGGTTGAAAGGATTTTTGCCGCTTCAAGATTGGAAGTATGAGCAGAGGCCTTCAAAATGTCCTCAACAAGATCTTCCTGATCATTAGAATCTTTTGGGCTGTAAATGATCCCACCCTGGGCCCAAAATGTATTCGTAATTTCAGGTCGTTTTTCTCTAGTCACAATGGTGATATTTAATTTTTTTTCCGCCAGCTTAATCGCAGCCGAGAGACCAGAGATTCCAGTTCCAAGGATAAGCACATCTGTTTTAAAGTCTTTCATACTGCCTTAAACTTTAAAGATAAATCAACTCTTGGAGCTGAGTAAGTTAATGAACCAAGACTTAAAGCATCTATACCTTCTATAAGAAAATCCTCAAGAGTAGAAAGATTTAGACCTCCAGAAACTTCGAAAGTCATACCAGTTTTTTTTAGGCTTACCGCCTGTCTTATCTCATCAGGATGGAAATTATCCAGCATCAAGTGAACACATCCAAGACTTAGGGCCTCTCTTAACTCTTCAATGGAGTGAATTTCAACTACAATATTGTTGTAAAAAGCACCTTGATTTTTAAAGAAATCCCATGCTCCCTCAAGACCCCCTAGACATGATTTATGATTATCTTTGATCATCCAGGTTTCGGTTTGTCCGAAACGATGATTAAAACCACCTCCAACCCGTACAGCATATTTTTCAAGACTTCTGAGTCCAGGAGTTGTCTTTCTTGTATCGAGAATTTTAATACCTTTCTTATTTGCAATTTGAACATGCTTATCTGTCCATGTAGCAATAGAGCTCCCATGCTGTAACAGATTAAGCGCAAGCCTCTCTCCAGACAGTGCAATATGAAAGGGTATCATTTCCGGGAAATCAATGATGGTGGGGTTAAGCTTTGTACCTTCAAATTGAGTTAAAAATGAAAAATCAATCTCTGACCCTAGATGCTTAAAGGTCGCCACAACATAATCAGTTCCGGCCAGGATCAAAGGGTCTTTAACTTTTAACTGCATTTTTACCGGATGTTTTGGTAGCGTCCTTGAGTAATAGAAATTTTTAGAAATTTCATCCTCTTCGAGCCATCTTTGAATGTCAGGCAAAAGCCCTTTAAGTGACATATCCATAGTCTGACTTAATTATCTTAAGTCTGTGCTTCCTGCAAGGGAATCAAAACAACCCAGAGCATTAATCAACCATTCATATCCTGTACTTAACATTGACATCAATCGGCAAAAAAGTTGCAAAGAAAGTTCCATGAATAAAAAGTGGCTAATTTCCATATTTAGTATCTCATTCATCCTCATCGCAGTTCAAAAGCGTGAAGAAGTTCTTCAAGTAGGAAAGTTTTATCGATCTGAAAAGATCTTAAAACTTCAACAATTTGATAAGGCGAAAAGAGAATTGAATGGAAATGATCTTGAGATGCTGAAACTTTGGGAATCCATACTCACTGGCAGGTCTCGTCCAGTGTCAGCGGCCATCAAAGAGCGCTACAAAATGATGGGACTAAGTCATATATTTACTCCCTCTGGATTCCATCTTAGTGCAGTTTTAAATCCCATTATGAAAATCATCAAAAATTATCATCATCAACTGATTTTGCTTTTTATCATTGGTTTAATTATAGGACTTCTCCCCGGCTTTAGTGCCTTAAAGCGGATGGTGCTCATAAAAGGCCATCAACAAATTTTGGGAACTCACATTGGTTTTATAACTGCTTTGCTGATCGATGTTCTTTTTGGGACGTTTCAAAATAATACCTTAAGTTTTACTTATAGCTTTCTCTTTTTGGGAATCATTTATTCAGGTCTTGAGGGATTGGGACTCATTTTTTGGTTTTTCTTTGCACAAATTTTGTTGGCCTATTTCCAAGGTGACCATGTTTCTCTTTTTTTACTTCTTTTTTCACCTATACTTAATTTGATATTTTCATTGATCATGCCAATTCTGTTTATGATTTCTTTTCCCTTGTGGTCTTGGCAGATTGATTTAGGGATTTTCCTTCTTGATTTTTTTCAATACCTTGTGAATGTTTTTGCACAAATCACCACACTTTTCCCCTCAATAGAGATTCATTCTTTCACTCTAGTGGCCCTTTTATGTTTTCTTCTTAAAGAATTTAAGATGATCATCTTTATTCTTATTGTATTTAGTAATAATTTAAATCTCGATGTAACAAATTATCCCCAGCAGCCAAGATATTATTTTCGGCCAATAGAGGTTACAAAAGTCTATCATTCAAAAAAAAATCTAGAGGTGTATTATAAAAACGGTAAGTGCAGGTATAAATTAATCAAAGGATTTTGGTGGGAAAGTTGCTCCCCCAAAAGGAGGAGCAATTATAAGAAGATCAAGAAACTTTCATCTCTTTCATGAGAGCAGAAAATGTTTTTTCTTCACGAATAGCGTACATGAGATTTTTCTTAACATTTTCGTTAGATTTATAAAATTTTACAATTTCTTCTTTTTTCATCCCGGACTGACCAACCATCTCTTCAATTTTTAGATCTAGGTCCGCTTCAGTTGATTCAATGTTGTATTTTTTTGCAAGTTTATCCAGAATGAGGCCTGACCTAACCTGGAAGAGTGCTTTTTGAGAGACATCTTCACTCCATCTTTCGAAATAGAGTCCAATCATTTGATCATTGAATCCCTGCTGTTTTAAAGTTTGAGAAAGCTCCTGCTTAACAGATTCTTTCTGATCTTCAACCAAAGCTTGAGGAACATCAAACTGGTTGGCCTCTATAAGCTTTTCTAGAATTTGTTGCTGAAGTTTTGTTTGGACTTCTCTCTTCTTCTGAATCTTCATTCTTTCTTTATTCTTAGTTGTAAAATCAGAAACTGATTCGTATCCAAATTCTTTTGCTAACTCGTCAGTCAATTCAGGAATATTTTTTTGCTTAATTTCTAAAACTTCCACATGAAACGTTACTGGTGCATTCCTGAGGGACTCTTCGTGATACTCAGTAGGAAAAGTAACATGAATATCTTTCTTATCCCCTTTCTTCATTCCAACCATTCCATCCTCAAAACCTGGAATAAATTGACCCGAACCAATTTCGAGCATGTAATCCTGAGCTTTCATATTTTCTGGTTTAGAACCATCTGCAAGCTCACCTTCAAAATTAAAAACAGCGTGATCGCCTTTGGAGAGAGTGAACTCTGGATCTTTAACTTCGGCAATTTCAGCTTTACTTGAAAGATAGTTTTTCTTAAGTGTTTCAAAATCTTCCTCAGAAACTTCTTCCGAGTCTTTTTTAAAAGTAAAATCTGAGTAATCCTTAAGATCAATTTCAGGTATAATTTCTACTGTTGCCTCAAAAGCAACAGTTTTCCCTGATTCATATTTAGTGTTTCCAAACTGAGGGTAACCAATTGCACGAAGGTTTTCTTTTTTAACGGCTTGGTAATATTGGTCGGAAATAAATCTGTAAAGAGCGTCGTTCTCAACCTGAGGACCAAAGAGCTTTTGTACCATCTCCAAAGGGGCCTTACCTTTACGAAACCCTTTTAGGTTTGAGGTCGCCTGTTTTGCAAGAAGTGCCTCTTTAATTTCCTTGGACAGATCAACCTGT
>Ga0114979_10003163_pt1 | contig 11069 bp, 10 predicted proteins | sample S_140625_EF_Meta_FD_87315 | JGI IMG/M metagenome (GOLD analysis project Ga0114979, IMG submission 87315) | Freshwater microbial communities from Lake Simoncouche, Canada to study carbon cycling - S_140625_EF_MetaG | ecosystem: Environmental > Aquatic > Freshwater > Lake | place: Lake... | reverse complement strand
CAGGGAAAGACTTACTTTCTTCATTTTGCGGGGTGCGGTCCGATGAATTTAGCCGCTCAGAGACCGCAGAGTGCTCTCAGATGGGGGATACACAAGAAGCGGTGATACGCCGCTTCCCTTATGTAACATACTCGGTCCATCGTGCGTTAGTCTGCCGTCGGCGAACCCGATGTCTACGCTCGTGCGCGCATTGAACCGCTCCTCGTCGATGGTCAGCTCGCTTTCAACCCGGCGTTCCTCTGACCAGCGGAGATTCGAGTTGCTGTAAAGGTATACATAGACCGCGAGCAGTACGAGGGCGCTGATGTCCCACCGCATGAAAATCAGGGCAGCGAGCAGGATAATCAGGCCCGAGAATCCCACGGGGTTCCAGAAGGCGATAATAATGGGGTTCTGAATAGGTTTCAGCATACACGACAGTCCAAGTAGGACAAGTAGTCCTGCTACGATTAAATCTCGCTTCATTCTTATTTCATTACTAGAAAACGAATTAGAGTAAAGGAATATGTTAGTAATAACAAAATGTTGTTTCCTATCCGTTGTGTTTCGTGCAATGCCGTTATCGCGGGCAAGTATGAGGCCTATCTCAAGCGTGTTCAGGAATATCGGACATATACCAAGCAAACAGAAATGGAGTATTTGAGTGCTACCACGGTGAAGACCGCGGAAGGAAAGGCTCTGGATGATTTGGTTGTGAAGCGCATGTGCTGTCGGCGTCACTTTCTATCCCACGTCGACCTTTCATAGCAAATATAATCCTCCGAAAACAATAAGAGATGTCGTATACCGAATATATGAGACGGAAGGCGGCGGGTCAACCTGTTGTCATAAATAATCAAAAACTTCGCACTGCGTCCGAACTTACGCAGGAACGCCGCTTACTCGCGGCTTCCTCTTTTCGTGTAGATGGTTCGGGTGAGGGAACTATGCGCGGCGATATTCTTTTGACTGGAACCGCTGTGAACCAAACGGCGCCAGTATCTTTCATAAAGAAAACGTGTCGGCCCGCTAGCGCGAGCGATTTTACGGCATATGTGGGAAGCCGTTCTTGCAGTCAGGCAATACGTTCGCGAACGGACAGACTCAGAATGCCGGAAAAAACGTTCAGCAGGCTGCTTGCACTATAAATGCGGGAGCTAAGATTGCTGACCCTGAGCCTTACATTACGGGCACAACCGGCGCCGTAAAAGCCCAGACTGTCGCGCGTAGTGGAAGCGATTTCATCCGTGAGCGTCTAGCGTGCCAGCAGGCCAAGGGCCAGCCTCACATTGCCAGCGAAGTTAGTATGGAGCCCGTGTTCAAGGACGATACCATTCGCTACCCTTACATGGATAAGCAGTATCTAGCTGCTCAGTCTCTGCCTGTTGCTAATAGAACCCCATGCGCACCCAACGTCTCGTTCCCTGCTGTCAACAATAACGTTGCGAATCATATTGTGCCCCGTGTAGCATACCAGATGCGGAACGCAAAGGCCCAAATTCCAGTGTTCAATGTTCCTTCGCAGGACTATCCAGTGTCTCGTAATCCTGCTTTACCCAACTGCTTCACTGGTAAGAACACTACCGGTGTGTATAGCCGTGGCGGAATTCGGCCACAGGATGCTACTCGGTATGTTGAGAGCCACCACGGAAACGATCTGTCTACTATGGTGAATGGTCGCAAACCCGTGCCTAAGAAGTTTCAGATTCCTGCTGGAACTCCCGCCCAGCTGAAGATTAATATGCCAAACGGTCCTCTCACGCCGAATATGTAATTAAAGGGTGTCTATTATTGATATATAATGCTGGAAGTTTGCACAAATTTGCAAAAGACCCCTGAGTTTGCGAAACGATTTGCCATAAACATTTCGCAAGTTCCGTCTTCGGATATTATACTTCAGTGTGAGGCCATCATTCAGCATCATTCGGATACGTCCATATTTCTTGGTTTTTTGGAGCCAGGATGGATGATGTCCGCCGAGGCTCAAACCAGAATGCGGCCCATTTTTCGCAAATTCAAGGTGGGATTCACGTGCGTTCACACCGAAAGCATCCCGTTCTCCTGGAAAAACGAAATTGAAACTTTATTCGTTTAAATGGGAACACAAATGGAATCACCTAAGCTCTCTACTATGGTTGTTCTGTATACTACGAATCTGAAGTTCGATACGACTCTGCTGGTTAACCTACTTCCACTCGAACATGGTATTATTCGAGTAGAAAAGCGGGGCGTTCTCAAGAAGGGCGAAAGCAAGCGCGACTCTGTGAAACGCAGGTCCAAGAAGGAATCCAAGGGAAACAACACCGGATTCGGAAACAACTCGATGACTTTGGTGATTATGAATGACGGAAACGGGACGCTTCCTCTGAAGGAAATTACAATTAAAATCTTCCAAAACGGCGTCTTCCATATGACCGGCGTTCTGGATGAAGCATATGATTCGTGCTCTATGGCCAAGCTTCTGGAGATTTTGTGGTCTACATGCCGAGACTCTATTCGTGACTGCCCCGAAATGTATGAAATCACGAATCGTCGCGTGGTGCTGATGAACTACACGACCAAACTCGCAATTGATAATGTGCCTCGTCAGGCGCTGTATAACACGATTCGGCAGATGGATTCTGAGAATATTTCAATTCATTACGATCCCGATGTGTATCCTGGTGTCAAGATTCACATTGGCCCACACAAGTGGATTGCAAAGGTATTTCGAACTGGTAAAATCATTCTAACGGGAATTACGACGCGCGATCAGTGTCGCGAGTTCGTCATTCAACTAACGGCGCTTCTTTACAAGACCCTTCCGAGTCTTGCGGCGGCGATCGACCTTCCGACGCCGAGTGCGGCGACTTCTTCCCGATAAAGGATATATCGCCTCGGGTTCGCGCAATGTCTTATCTGCGTTGTAAGGCATATTAATGTATGTTGAGAAGAAATAGAAATGCAAGCAGATGGTATTGGAGCCTTCGAGATTACGATCCCAAACCTGAATGCGATTCAGATTCAGGCGCTCGTTCGCGATATGGACGCGTCTATGCGTCGCCACAAGGCACTGAAGCGCACGAATCCCCAGGAGTATCGCAAGAAGATTGAGGCGGAGAACGAGACTCTGTATACTTACTACATCGCGGTCTTTGAGATGCATATGGACGGACGACTGGATGAGACCTTTTTTGAGATGCTCAAGCTCAAGCAGCGCATTGAGAAGGGCGAGATTACGGAAGATGAGGCGTCCAAGATGATCGGTCAGAAGCTATTCAGTCGCTATGTCGCGCCTGTAGTGGGAGAGTCTGGCCCATCTGGTCCTCCACCCATTTCATACGAAGATTATTACAAGCAGTTTAATAACAAGAATGAATAGAAGCATTGGATTCAGCCAACCTATCGTTCCCAATCCGTGCCACTTTCCAAGATATTCGGAAGAGCCCAAGGAAAAGGCGCAACGAATTCGTCAAAAATGGGATCCAGTTTCAAAGCGCCTAGTAAACTGTTATTTCCCACAGCCCTCACAGCTTTACATTAAGACGATTGCAGGAAATGGAATAGCAGGATATAGTGGGGATGATGGGCCCGCAATTTCAGCCCAGTTGAATTATCCTCACGGTATATCTGTGGATTCGTATGGAGTTCTGTATATTGCAGACAGAGATAACTATCGTATTCGGAAAGTATACACGACTGGAGCTATAACAACAATCGCAGGAAATGGAACGCCAGGATACAGCGGAGATGGAGGTTTTGCGATTTTAGCTCAGATTGGAGATACATTTCAAATTTGCACGGATTCATTGAATAATTTGTATATTACGGATTATCTCAATAATGTTATTCGGAAAGTGTTTACTAGCGGAAAAATAGTAAGGTTCGCAGGAAATGGAGCCTCTGGATTTAGTGGAGATGGGGGACCTGCAATTTCTGCTGAATTGAATGGCCCAACTGGAGTATGTGTAGATTCATCGAGAAATCTGTATATTGCAGATCGAGACAATCAGCGTATTCGGAAAGTAGCGATAGAAAATGGATTTATTGATACTATCGCAGGAGATGGAACAGAAGGATACGGCGGAGATGGTGGGCTAGCAACTGATGCTCAGCTGAAGTTTCCACGGCAGGTGGCTATTGATTCGGATAGAAATGTGTATATTGCAGACCGAGATAACCATCGTATTCGGAAAGTATTCACGAATGGAACTATAACGACAATCGCAGGAAATGGAATTCAAGGATTTGATGGTGATGGGGGGCTCGCAATTTACGCTAAATTGAATAGCCCAACTGGAGTATGCGTAGATTCATTGGGAAATGTATATATTGCGGATACTGATAATAACCGTATTCGGAAAGTAAATGTTAAGGGAATCATAACAACTATCGCAGGCGATGGAACAAGGGCATTTAGCGGAGATGGGGGACCCGCACTATCTGCCGATTTGGACGGCCCGACTGGAATATGTCTAGATTCATCGGGAAATTTGTATATTGCGGATTCAGGGAATAATCGTGTTCGGAAACTATATTATGCTTGATCTTAAGTAATATGCCGGTAACCAAATACTTTCCGCGGATTTGGAGCTCTCCAAAACAAAAAGAACAGATATTTTTCAAGTGCGATCCAACTCTGCAACGACCATTGCGCGTCGGTTGCTGTTCTATTCTTCGGAAATGAATACTTCGCGCAGAGCCATTAGAATCTTGCCGAGCTTGTTCTGACCCCGCCACTTTGAAGGCGTCTTTGCCTTTTCAAGCCCCATAGATGTTCCAATGCTCCAATACACATCTCGCGCATCGGCGTATCCGATGACCTTATCCTCCGTTTCCACTAGCTTCTTACGAAGTTCTGGATGCTGGACGAATTTAGCACGAATTGCCTTCTCCATCACCTCGTCTCTCTTCTCATTCCAAACTTCCTCATTGAAATCCTTGACCTTATTACCTAACGCCTTCACTGCCTTGGAAGTCTTCGTCTTCATAATCTTTTTTAATGTGTCCTCATCCTTGAACTCCACAGCCTTCATTGACTGATAGTAGTGCTCCACAGACGGATACTTAGTTCCATCAATCTCAACCGGATGGTCAGACATCGTGCTGAAATCCCGATATTCTCCCTTGGACTCGTCTGCACCCGCAAACAGAATCGGCTCGGCTTCAGGTTCAGACTTCTTCAGCTTCCTCTTCTTAGGCTTCGCTTCCTCTTCTGCTTCAACCCGCTTCTTTTCCGCCACCTTCTCAATCTCCTCCTCAACACTCTCCTTCGGCTCCTCTTCCTCCTCTTCAGGCTCCTTCTCTTCCTCTTCCTCTTCGGGCTCAGGCTTCGGTTCCTTGAACTTACGCACACGCTTGAATACAAACGCGCGATTGAGGAACGAGAAATCGCGCTGCATCTCTCCAAGCGTAATCCGAGTCTGATTCTCGTAAATCTCACTGAACATCTTAGTAGTTTGAATTTCAAATCCCATTTCACCCATGATCTCAACGACCTTTCCGAACGGAACCAGATACTCAATTTCCGGCTTCACGAAGCTTTCTAGATAAACCTTAACAGGCATTCCAAACTCCTCCGTCCAAGTATCCTTATCCAGATACTCCTTGGTATACTCGCCCGCCGCCCGCCCTTCCACCGTGAACAGATGCGTCTTCTTTCCAATAAGCAGAGAGTAGATGGCCTGGCCGTCCGAACAAGTTCCGAAGAAATACTCCTTGCAAGAATCCCGAATGTTCTTCGCGAAATTTCTAAAACTATCCTCAGATTCACACGCATAGTGCATCGCGAACTGACACGATACGTCGTCAAACGCATTCAGTCCCTCAAAATGTTTTAGATATTCTGTGTTTCCCGCCTGAGCGCCCTGTAGAATCGGCATATACTTGTCGTCCTGCTCGAACAGGGGATGCGAAGTGAAACTTCCCTGAACTAGCAGGAGCGGAGGCACGCGTCCGTCCTTCTTCTTCTCCAAATACCGCTTACTCGCACTATCCACCGGCGAGGCCAAATTGGATAGCGAGATATCCATTCCAACGATACGGGACGGCTGGGCCTTAATCCACTTCTGCAAGTCGCCGCCCTTGCCTACAGCCAACTCAAGCAGAGTATCGCCCTTCTTGACACATTTTGAATATAAATCTTCCTTGATGCGATTGTGGAAGGAATATACGTCCGTGAATGCACGAGTATCGCGCTTGATATCGTCGCGGTAATACATATCATCCTCCATCGTATCATCAATAGGCTCAGAGTAGTGTTTCTTCAGCATCTCTGCAGTGACCGGCACGTGCATGGACGTCCAGATAGAATTTGCTACGGCCACATCGTTTCCATACTGGGCTTCACGGAGAACTTTGTATTGGTATGTCTTGTCGTAACGTGTCCGCATAATCGTCCACTGCCGAGTATCCGTATCAAACGCACATTCAATAATCGTGTTATCCTCAATCTTCTGCTTTTCCACATCAATTGGAACTCCCTTTTCGTTCAGGGGAATAAGAATCTGGAAGGCATCGGGATCGCGTGGAACTGACGGCTGGAATAATGATGGAATACGCGCCGAATTCACCAACTCAAAGTCAGCAGGAGCATCGCGTGGAACATACTCACCAGTCATCATTTCACGGGGATACACGTAGATATCCTTTGCATTCCTGGACACATACAACTCTCCCTGGATCACCTCGTTTCCATCAATGGGATTTATGAAGCGTTTAGGGGTGAACCGGACCAAGAAATCAATACTATTTTGAGACGCCGGCTTCCACTTGTATACGCGCGTCCACGTGCTTCCACTACGGTCTGATTGGGGGGCTACGCCTGATAGACGGGGCGTAAAGATGAGGCCATCCGTCTTATACTCAAACTGAGTGTCCAGCATGTGCGTAATCGCCTCCTGCATTGCCACACCATCCCCGGCAAGGAAGAGCTTGGCTTCTACTCGCATATTGGAAAGCGATGGCTCAACCTGGAACTCCTGCATATCTTCCAGAAACACATGAGCACATCCGAGCCGAGAATTCAGGGGATTTTTCTGAATATCGTCATCTGTCGTCATCAGTGGCAGATTACGAGTATCGCGCTTACGGAACCGATACACGTCAAAGATACAGAACATATTCTTATCTGCAATGAACTCTCCATCCAGGAAATCACCGGCATGTGAGTTGTCCTTAACTTTCAGTCCGGTCCAAGTGATTTGAAGTTTGGGAGTTATTTTTAGAACGCGCCCGTCATTAGAAACATATAGGCCCGAACGTTCTCCGTCGGCCTTGTTTGTCACGGTATATCCCTTTGAAATGTTGTGAGGGTTTCCTGGACGGATGTGTTTGCGAACCATCGTCACGGGATTGAAGAAGATATGTCCGCTTTTCTTGAACTCCTGCTCGTATTTCTGGATGTCGGACTGGGTGAGCAGGAATGAAGTTTGGTGGTATGCTTTCAGCAGGGTTGTGGTAATCTGCATCAGCTCCTCAATCACTGCCTTCGTGTCCAGCTTGGTCTTCTCGCCGATAAACTCAATTTCAAGCTCGTACGTATGGGGCTGTTTCAATACATCACGCAGAAGCTTCACCTTTCCCTCGCGGTCCTTTGATTTCACAATTGAGATATCAATCTGAAATAAGCCATTGGGGGTCTTGTAGGACTTGCGATTAATCAAGCGGAAGAACGCTTTGGGATCGCTTGGGCTTCCATCGTAGTCCTTCTTTACGGGCGTTTCGCGACGCAGAGTGAACCGGGAACTAATCTCCGAAACATCCAGGACATCGCGCTTTCCATCGTAATACCGCTCCTTGCGTTCCACTTCGAGTGGGATTTCGCGGAAGGAATTGTTGCTACAAACTTTATGAATAGGGTGGACTCCGCGAACTACGACACGAGTATCGCCAGGATATCCGATAGTCAAATACTGCTCTTCAGTCGGCGGACCAATTGAAATCGTTTGAATAGCAGATATGATGCGGTCCACCACATCTTTTGTCTGAATCTTTCCCGAAAGCAGCTTACATTCAAGCTCGGCTTTCGGATCGCGCTTTGCGATATCCAGGAATTCCCCTAACACCTTATGGTGTTGCGGAGAAAGATACTCCATGTCTGTTATATTTTAACTTGGATTAAACTTGTCCGTTTTTTATTGCACCATCCGTTCATAACTCTTTCGCTGCTTGCTATCTTCTTCAAATCGCTTCCGTTGGTCAATGGAAAAATGAATGTATGCGTTAATCTCGTTCATACACTCATCATTTAGGTTCTCTGTCGAGATAAGAATCCCCGTCTGCGTCTTTGTAAAGTTATTCGTATACTTCCGAATAATCAGAAGAATCTGGGCGTGCTCGTTCGGCTCCATCTTGTCAATGTAATCCTTCATCCGCTCGCGCTCGGTCCTCGGAAATGTATTCATTTAAATTATACATCCTCCGCCCGTTTAAGCTTCCTCTTCTTTGGCTTCTCCTCGGTCGGCACGACAACGACTCGCATAATCTCACCGCCCGAACTCTGTGAACTGGGAATGGGTGCGACTTCGGGGATTCCGCCGCCCTCCTTTTCCTCTTCGTCCGTCTGGCCTACCAGTGTTGCTACCACCACGATATCCTGATCACCCTGCTTGAACTGGCTTCCCACCACCTTGAATTCAACTTCCTGACCCGACTGGATGTTCTCAAATGTAGGGTTTCCCAGATGGAGATCTCGGGGGATGAGGACTTTCAGCGGCGATAGTTCCACCTCAATACCAATTCGAGATACTAGGACCACATTACCACGGAAGGTCTGACCCGGATGAGGCAGGCATACATCTGCTTGGAACGTAACATCGTAATCCACGCCACCACGCAGGTAATTCGCACGACCGACTGAATATTTTAGAATCGTGAAACTATCTGGGTGAATGTATCCCTCCGCCAAACACCGTCCCTGATAGTGATTTTTCAGCTGGGCGAGGAGCGATGACTGGATATTTTTCTGGATATACTTTGCGTGAATGTGGACCTTCTTTGTCAGTTCACGGCGTTCAAACAGAGGATCCATCTCTTGATATTTATTCCCTAGATTACTTTAATCCCTTTTTATTCTGATTGAAAAAGTTGTAGTTTTAGGAGTTTTTTTAATTTTATCAAATCAGAACTTCAGCGATGTAATAAAGCGGATCATAGATAAATGTCTTTAACTTTGCAGAAATTTCAAAGTAAGATCCGTTCTCTACCTTGCGCCCCCCCACAATATCGCACTTATTTCCAACAATCACGATGGGGAGATCTGGGTTCACCGTGCGAATCTCATCGCACCACCACTGAACGTTTTTGTAGCTGATAAGCGAGTTAACATCGTACATCACAATCGCGGCATCTACATCCTTGTAATACGCATCACGCACGCCAGAAAATTTGTCCTGTCCCGAAGTGTCCCATACATTGAATATTACGTTGCCATACGACGCATTGAAGTGGACGAGATGACGCTTCGATCCAAAAGTTGCGGTATACGGCATCTTAAAGTCGTCACCCAAAAGGCGCTTAACATACGTCGTCTTGCCAACGCCTGCATCACCAACAAGCACAATCTTGAACGCTGAATCCATCTTATCAGAATGACGTCTACTTACTTACGAATTTTAAATCCGTTTTTTACTTCAGCGACTTTTTCATCTCGTCCAAAACCGTCCATTCTTCTGGCGTATACCAAACGACTCCCTCTTTCTCATCCAACACTGCCTTGCGTATCGCCATATCCAAATACACACACTTCAGTTCCCGATTTTTCGCAGCAGGAGGAAAGCTTCCGCCAAGCCATTCCATGAACGAATCCAGAATCGCAGGAGGATACACTATACACGTGCGTCCGCCAATTCCCTTGCTTCGTTCCACCTTCTTCACCGGAACAGCCTTTTCGTCCACATTAAAAATCAGTTTCTTATCTTCGTCCTTCGCCTTGATGGATCCGAAGAACGCATCGCGCTGACCCAAAAACTTATCTTTCAGCGACTTCTTCCACGCTTCATACTCGTCCTTCTCAGACCCAATCGGAACTATCTTTTCATAAGATGAATTGTAGATTTCTTCAGGACCGAATATAGTCAAGATGGGAGTTCGTATCGGCTTCGCATATATGGGATTCTTCGAGCGATCTAGCGATAGAATATGCTTAACCTTATCCGCCTTGGTGAGTATCTGATCCACGAAATACCACTGCTTCACATCCTCCGAGAACTCATTCACAAACGCGGGCCACTTGTAGTCCCGAATGCGCTTTTCTAAATCAAATTCAGGGCGCTCAACCTCTTCTTCCTCCTCTTCTTCCTCCTCCTCCTCTTCGGGCTCTTCCGCGTCCGTCTTAATCGGAACAGCCACTCCGGTTTTCTGCTTAATAGTCTTGTCCTGTAGCGTCTCATTGTCGTGAATACTGAACGTAATCAATCCCTTCTTTGCTTCAAGGTGCCCGCTTCGGCCATACGAATCTTTGAGAACTACACGCGACTCCACCGCGTTCTGTAGGATATAAGACACCAGTTCTTGTTCGTATTGCTTCATCTCTTTGGACGCATACAAATCGTCAAACGTCCAAATCGGTTTATGGACGAACATATACAGCAGCTTATCCAATATTTCATCACGCACGTCCAGTATTGCAGATAAAGGTCTTACGTGCTTTTTGTCCTCCGTAGATGGTTCCACCTTACACACAAATCCAGTATTGTCGATAAACGCAGGAGATGTCATTGCTCCAATTGGTAATTGAAGCTCTTCTTTATCTTGATTACGTATCTGAGGAACTTGAAGATTTTGCCAGTCGGCTGGCAGGGAATTTACTGAGTGTTCTAAGGAGCAATCAACCGCAGACTCCATTAGAATCTTCTTGACTTTCGCAATCGCAATTCCCTTCTGCTCAACGATCGCACGATATATGTATTCATCCAGCGTCTCCTTCTTATCGTCCGCATACCGAGACACGTGTAAGTATACCGTCGTATTCTGCTGTTCAAACGGAAGGAGCGAATGAGAGCATACGCGCATACCTCGGCCAATTACCTGCTCGATTCGGCTCATATTGAACCACGGATCCAAGATGTGAATCTGCCGAACATACCGGAAATCTACACCTTCCGATACTT
>Ga0114979_10003160_pt1 | contig 11071 bp, 13 predicted proteins | sample S_140625_EF_Meta_FD_87315 | JGI IMG/M metagenome (GOLD analysis project Ga0114979, IMG submission 87315) | Freshwater microbial communities from Lake Simoncouche, Canada to study carbon cycling - S_140625_EF_MetaG | ecosystem: Environmental > Aquatic > Freshwater > Lake | place: Lake... | reverse complement strand
TTGTTGGGTGTAAAGAGAGGATTCGCCTTGGGTAACCAAATGGAAGACGGCCTGATCAACGGCCCTAGGTAGAACCTGGCGGACGACCTGAAGATAGAGGGCCAAGTCGCGATAGAGCTGGGGATTGGCCCCTTGCCGTTGGGTATGGATTGACTTGGTTTGATCACTCATGGCTCCAACCGGATGCATCCTGACCTGGGCATGCCCTCAAGGGGGGCCACCGGACCCCCCAGGTTGAAATTCAGCCCGCGGATGTCATAGCCGCCACTTCGGCAGCGAAATCGGCCTTCTCGACCTCGATCCCTTCACCGAGGACGAAACGGGTGAAGCGACGTACCTGGATATTTTCTCCGGTTTTGCCAGCGGCCTGCTTGACAATCTCGCCCAAGGTGAGGGAACTGTCACGGATGAACGGCTGCTCAAGCAGGGCCAACTCCTTCAGGCGCTTACCAATACGACCCTCCACAATCTTGACCTTCATGGCCTCGGGCTTCCCGTCCAAGTCATCACGACCCATCTCAATCGCTTTTTCACGCTCAGCCACATCGACAGGAATCTCGTCAGTGGTCACATATTCAACGTTGGGGCAAGCCGCAATTTGCATGGCAACGTTGCGGACCAGTTCCTGGAAGAGTTCGCCACGGGCGACGAAATCCGTCTCACAGTTGACTTCCACCAGCACGCCGACACGGGCGCCGGTGTGAATGTAACTGCCTACTGCGCCCTCGGCCGCGGTTCGGCCTGCTTTTTTCTCAGCGGTGGCAATGCCTTTCTGACGCAGCCATTCGGCTGCTTTGGTCATATCGCCCTCGGACTCAGCAAGGGCCTTCTTGCAATCCATCATGCCGGCGCCGGTTTTATCGCGCAGATCTTTGACGAGCTTGGCGCTGATCTCAGCCATGGTTAGAATTAAGGGAAAGGGCTAAAGACTAAGTGAAAAAAGGATGACGCCGTAGGGAACCACGGCGTCAAGTGACGATCAAAGAATTAAGACGAGCTTTCGGCTCAGCCCTCTTCTTCTTGGCCCCGTTCCTGGGCGCCGTGACGACCTTCATTGATGGCGTCGGCCAAACGACCAAGAACGAGCTGTACGGAGCGCACAGCATCGTCATTGCAGGGAATAGGTACGTCACAGAGATCGGGATCGCAGTTGGTATCCAGCATCGATACCAAGGGAATGTCGAGCTTGCGGCATTCGAGCACCGCATTGGTCTCCCGGCGCTGATCGACGAGCACCACAACATCAGGGAGACGGCGCATGGACTTGAGACCCCCTAGATACTTCTGTAGCCGATCGAGTTCGCGGCGCAACACGGCGGCTTCCTTCTTTGGACGCATGGCAATCGCGCCAGAAGATTCCATCCTTTCGAGATCCTTGAGGCGATCGATGCGGGCCCGCATGGTGCTCCAGTTGGTGAGCATGCCGCCCAACCAGCGCTGGTTGACATAGGCCGCACCGCAGCGGGTGGCTTCCTGGGCAATCACCTCGGAGGCTTGCTTCTTGGTGCCCACAAACAGGAAACGCTTGCCACTACGGGAGGCGCTGCGGGTCCATTTATAGGCATTGTTCATGCAGACAGCGGTCTGCACGAGATCGATGATGTGCACACCATTGCGCGCGCAATAAATGTAGCGCGACATCTTTGGATTCCAACGACGGGTCTGGTGCCCAAAGTGGGCGCCAGCCTCCATCATTTCGGCAAGCGTGACAACGGCCATGGATTTTCAGGGGGGTTTCGGGTTTGCCTCCACCTGCCAGGGATCGCGGTTCCGCCTTGCCGAAAGGCAAGTAGAAGAACGCCATCACCCGAAACACGCAGGTGTGCGGTGTGAATGGAACTTAACCAACCTAACAAACGGTGGCCTGGGCCCCTCGCAGCACTTCAACGCAAGCCCTGGCGACGGGCTTCGGCGAACAGCTCGCGCACGCCCAGGCGATTGAGGGGCAGACGCAGGAGCTCCATGGCCAAGCCTGGCTTGCCTTTTCGAATCAGTCGGGCCAACAGGGGCCGGAGACTGCGTTCGTTGAGGAGACCTCCCAGGGTGAGCAGTTCCCAAAGCAGACGATGCAACCAGGTGAACTGGATGATGAAACGCACCCGGCGTGTCGGGTGCTTGCGGAAAAAGACCAGGCCCATGCGAGCCCGTTCGCGCTCAACCCGAGCCAGATCAGGAATTTGATCCAGGCTCAGGGCTGGATGCCAGTGATAGCCAACGGCCTCAGGACAGCGCACCAGCTTCACCCCCTGCAGGCGCAAGCGTTCGCCAAGTTCAAGGTCTTCCCAACCGTAGAGCCGAAAGGCTGGATCAAAAAGGCCCGTATCCTCGAGTAACTTACGGTCAATGGCCACATTACCCGTGGCAAAATAGGCCCAAGAAAGGTCCCGCAATTTGTGGGGTTCTTTCGTTGGAGATTCAAAATTGGCGGTATTGATGACAGCACCGTAGGTAAAACAGAGCCGATTACCGTTGCTGGCCCAACTGCGCTCCAAGCCTTGGGCATGACAGACAAGAAAATCGGGTGTCACCACCAGATCGCTATCAATGAAAATGATCACATCGCCCCGGGCCTCTTCCACGCCCCGGTTGCGACCCAACGCTGGCCCACCATGGTCCTGGCGAATCAGACGGACGTGGGGAAAGGCAGTGGCATGGCTATCGAGCCAGCGGACAGTGTCATCGGTGGAGCCATCATCGACAAGCACCACTTCATAGCGCTGAACCGGAGGTTGGAGATTCTGCGCCTCAAGTGCCTGAAGGCACTGGCGCAGAATCGGCAAACGGTTGTAGGTAGGAATAACGACGCTGATAAACATCTGCAACCGCTGCGGCGGAGAAGTGAAATCAGACTCTGAGGTACCGAATCAATCGGCAGCTCCACCATTATTGGCCGTACCCGTTACCCCATTGCCAGCTCCTTCGCCACGACCGTCGTTACGCAGCTTGCGCTTCTTGAACTTACGGGCATAGGCCCTGTTGCGCTCTTGCTTTTCTTTCTTGAGATTTCTGCGTTTCGACATGGGCGCCGTTTTGATCGGAACTGTGAATTCACCCTAGCCCAGCACCTCCAGGGGGGCGGTCAGCGCTCCACAGGCGACCATCCTCCATCTGCAGCAACCGATCGGCCACATCCAGAATTCGAGGGTCGTGGGTCACCATCAGGACGGCGCAGTCCTGGTCGCGGGCCAGGGAACGCAGCAGATCGACCACTTCGCGCCCACTGCGGCTGTCCAGAGCTGCCGTTGGCTCATCCGCCAACAGCAGGCGGGGATGGGCGGCCAGGGCGCGGGCAATGGCGACCCGTTGCTTCTGGCCACCGGAGAGGTCGTGGGGCAACTTGCCGAGTTGGTCCCCCAGGCCCACAAGCCGCAACCATTCCCGCGCCAGATCGCGGCGGGCCCGGAAGCCCAGATCCGGCAACAGATCGGCGCCCATCTGCACATTTTGCTCAGCAGTAAGGCAGCGCAGCAGATTGTGACCCTGAAAAATCATGCCGATGCTGCGCCGTAAGGACTGGCGTTGCTGGCGGCTGGAGCCGTTGAGTTCCTCCCCGAACACCATGACCGAACCTTCCATCACCGACCGCAAGGCCCCCACCAACGTCAGCAGGGTGGTTTTGCCACACCCGGACGGACCGGTCAGCAAGACCACCTCGCCGGGCTGGATCTCCAGATCCACCCCCTGCAGCACCTGGCGTTCCATGCTGCCGCGGCCATACCAATGGTTTAAACCCTGCACCGAGAGGGTGGCCAAGCCAGATGTGCTGGTGGAAAGGGCCTCGGGGCTAGGGGTGTCCATCGGCACTAGTGGGTTGACACTGGCGGGCGGGTTCAGAAAATTTCGGCCGGATCGGCATCGGCCAGGCGCCGCATGGCGAGACCCGCCGAGACCATGCACATCACCAGGATCAGCCCGAACACCAGCAAGGCGCGCCCACTGGTCATGGCCACGGGCAGGCCGGTGGCTGAACGCACCAGCCCGTAGAGCCCTAGCGCAGCAGCCAGGGCTGGGCCATAGCCCAACAGCGAAAGCAGCAGCCCCTCGCGGGCCACGACGCCAAGGAGATCGCGCAGGGGGTAACCCATGGCCATCAAAGTGGCGTATTCAGGAAGGTGGTCGCTGACATCGCCATGAAGAATCTGATAAACAATCACGCAGCCGACCACGAAACCCATGGCCGAACCCAGGGTGAAAATGAAACCAATGGCGGTGCTGGTGGCCCAGTAATTCTTTTCAAAGTCCTGAAATCCCTGCTTGCTGTACACCGCCACATCCTGGGGTAATTGGCGCCGCAGATCGGCGGCCACCTTGGCCGGATCGCTGCCAGGGACCAACCGGATCAACCCCAGTTCAATGCTGCCGGCAGGGGTATTGGGCATCAGCCAAAGGAAGGTTTCACCACTGGTGAGCAGATTGCCATCGGCACCGAAGGAGGGTCCTAGGGCGACCAGGCCGACCACCCGCACACGCTTGCCAGCCACCTCGGTTTCAATCAGGCGGCCCTTGCGGAACCAGGGGCCAATCGGTCCGAACTCCTGGCGGGACCGCTCATCGAACAGCACCCTTCCCCGCTGACTGAGAAGGGGGGCCTGGCAGCGCAGGGACTCATCCTGCAAAAGCGGATCGAGGGGCTCAAAGCCCAGCACCAGAATCGAGCGGGTGGCGCGGTTTTCTGGATTGCGCCAGCTCAACAGGTTCCAGTGCACCGGACTCACCCCCGCCACGGCCGGATGGGCCATGGCCTGCACCAGACGGCGACGGGGAAACCCCGCCATCGCCACCGAACTGGTGGTGCGAGGGGAGATCAGCACCAGATCGGTATCAAAGAGTTTGTGCAGGGTGATGCTGGCTTCGAAAAGACCATCGCGAAAGCCCAGTTGCATGAACATCAAGATGCCCGCAAAGGCAATACCGGCCAGGGCGACCGCCAGCCGCATCGGCTGACGGGTGAGCAACAGCCAGGCGAGGGGAATGCGGCGGCTGGGCCATAACGAGGGCATCAGACGGGCCCCCTCACGCCTCTAACCGGCCGATCACCTTGAGCCCCGTAAGGGTCTGGACCTTCCTGGCAGCCACTGGGTCGAGCCCCACCCGCACCTCGACGATGCGGGCATCGGCATCGCTACTCGGGTCTGTGGACAGCACCTGCCTCTGGCGTACTTGGGGACTGATGCGGGTGACGACGCCGTTGAGTTGGCCCTTGAAGCCCCCGTTTTCACTGCTGATCAGGGCCCGCTGACCCAGCCGCACCCGGGCAATATCGCTTTCATAAACCTCCAGCACCGCCTCCATGCGGGCGCTATCACCGAGTTCGAGCACCCCCTTGTCACCGGCCCGTTCTCCCACCCGGGTATGGAGACGCAGAACCGTGCCATCCATGGGGGCCCGCAACTCAGTATTGCGAAGATCGGCCTCGATTTTGATCAGAGACGCCTCGGTTTCATGCAGCTGGCCCTGCAGTTCCAAGTACTGCTGCTCGCGATGGTCGAGTTCGTCGGCGGAGATGGCGCCATCGGCCGTGAGACGTCGATAACGGGCCACCTCCCGGCCCTCCACCGTCAAACGGCGACTGAGATTGACCCGACGGACACGCATCCGCTGCCGCTCGGCCCTTTGGCTGGGGGCCGAATCGAAATGGGCCAGCAACTGGCCGGCTCGCACCGTTTGCCCCTCCACCACCAACAGGGCTGTGATCCGGGGACTGCCCCCATCGACGCCGCTGCTCGGGGCCGCCAGGATGCGGATGTCTCCGCCGGGTTCAAGGCGACCGAGGGCCGCCACAGCCTGGGGAGTTGGGGCCGCCGCCTTGCGGGCCCCAACCGTCTTCGCTGCCGATGGACCACCCAACCGGGGCGCCCAAGGCAGGCCATGGGTCAGGGTCCAGGTGAGGGAGGCTCCAGTGAGCGCCCCGATCAGGGCGTAGAGGAGGGGGGGGAGTCCAGGGCTGGGGGATCGTCGAACAGGAGCTGTTCGATGTAGTGGTCGGCCCAGGCGGGATTGAAGGCCTTCTCCAACACCCGACGGGTCTTGTCGTTCCGTTTCTGTTGACGGCAATAGTTTAGTTGACCCTGCCACCTTTTTACCGTAGCTGGATCATCACTGGCCTGGGGTGTCGCCTGGCGCACAGCGGCCCCCAGGACCTCCAGGACACCAGCCACGGCTTCCACGAAGGCCCCTTCCTCCTGGGGCCCTTCGGGACGCACAAAAAGGACCTGGGGGGAAAAGATGGACCCCCAGGGGGGCAGGTCCCGCACCTGGGCAAAGGGTCCCCGCGGTTGGGCCGCCAAGGCCTCGGTCAAGGACGCATGAAGGGCCCCGTCAACGGGCGACAGATCGACGATGGCCGCTGAAACAACCCCCCGGCTGGCCACAATATCGGCGCCGAAAATGGGCAAATCGAAGTGGGGATCTGGGAAAAAGACGCAGTGCAGAATTTGTAACCCCGCACCCAACCGGGCGGTTTCAAGGTGCAGCTTGCGCAGGCCTTTGCAGTGATGCAGCTCGTTGCGAATGAACAGCCGTTCACCATCGAGGCTGCCGCTGATCGCTTCCAACTCCGGATCGATTGGCAGCGGAGCCAGACCAGGTAATCCATCCCGACACCTGCGTATCCGCTCGGCCAAGAGATCCATCAAGGGGTGGACCCCGGCTGCAGGATCCGGGGACAGGGCCGCAGCGGCCCGATCAGAGGGATGGGCCGCAGGGGCCACGGACCCATCCGGCAGGCCCGAACCATGGGGAGAGGACAAAGGGACGCCCAGCCACGCAGAATGGCGATCCTGCCACGCATCCATGAGTGAGACGAGGGGTTCCTTGGCCCCGTTGCTGAGCGGCCTGGGTGATCCCGAACGGCAACGACTCGCCAATGGGGTCGAACTGGTGAGCCTGCCCCTGCCCGAAGCCCCCCTGGTCTGCATCGACTTCTGGTGTCGAGCCGGCAGCAGCTTTGAGCAGCCTCAGGAGCACGGCCTGGCCCACTTCCTGGAGCACATGGTGTTCAAGGGCAGTGATGCTCTTGCCGCGGGCGAATTCGATCGTCGTGTCGAGGCCCTGGGGGGAATGACCAATGCCGCCACCGGCTTTGATGACGTCCATTTCCACGTCCTGATTCCGCCCGAAGCGGCGCCAGAAGCCCTCGACCTGCTGCTCGATCTGGTCTTGCGCCCCCGTCTGGAGGCCGAGGCCTTCGCCATGGAGCGCCAGGTGGTTTTAGAAGAACTCGCCCAGAGCGAAGATCAACCGGAAGAGGTCGCCCTGCAACGGCTCCTGGCCGCAGCATGCCCGAACCATCCTTACAGCCTTCCCATTCTGGGCGATCGGGAATCGTTGTTGCACCATGACCCCGAGGCCATGGCCGCCTTCCACCAACGGCTGTACCGACCCGGAGGATGCGTGCTGGCCCTGGCTGGGGCCACTGGCGATGGCCAACTGGCCAGTCGGGCCGCCCTAGGCCCCCTGGGGGCCCTGACGAACGGGGAACCAACCGACACCATCGAGCCCCCAACGCTCCAGGTGGTGCCGGGCGAACAACGCCTGGCGTTACCCCGGCTGGAGGCGGCCCGCCTGCTGATGGCCTGGGCCCAACCTCCGGCTGGGAATCTGGAGGCCCTGATCGGCAGCGACCTGGCCACGACAGTCTTGTCCGAAGGACGCCGCAGCCGACTGGTTGACCGCCTGCGGGAGGACCTACGGCTGGTGGAAAGCATTGATCTCGATCTCCATGCCATGCAGGGCGGCAGCCTGGCCCTGCTGGAGGCGGTCTGCGAACCGGACGATCTGGAGGCGGTGCGGCGAGCGATCACGGAGGTATGGCAGGAGGTGATGGCCGCACCAATCACGAAGGAGGAATGGGAACGGGCCCAACGGCTGGTGGCCAACAGCTATCGCTTCAGCCTCGAATCGTCGGCCGGCGTGGCCGGCTTGATCGGTAGTAATCAGCTCTGGCAGCGGCAATACCGCCTCGCCAGCCCCCTGGAAATGCTGCAGCGCTGGACCCCCGAGACCCTGCAGCACCAGGTGCTCATCGGGTTTGATCCGGCCCTCGCCTCGGTCCTGGAAGCGGTGCCGGCATGACGATCCACCAACGTTTTGTTCTCAGCGGCGGACTGCCCGTGCTGGCCCAGCAACGGCCCGGCCCGGCCCTGCTGGCGGCCCGGCTGGTCCTGCGGGGCGGCAGCAGCGCCGACCCCCGGCACAAGCGGGGGGCCCACCAGCTGCTGGCCGGACTGATGACCCGGGGTTGCGGCAGCCTCGATGCCGAGGCCCTGGCCGATTGCGTTGAGGGGCGCGGGGCCTCCCTGAGGGCAGAGGCCAGTGAAGACGCCTTGACGGTGGGCCTGCATTGCGCCGCCGAAGACGCCGAAGTCCTGTTGCCCCTGCTCCTGGAAATGGTGCGGCGCCCCCGCCTGGAGGACGACCAAGTCGACTTGGAGCGCCAACTCAACCTTCAAACCCTGCGGCGCCAGCGGGAAGACCCCTTCCAACTGGCCCACGATGGCCTGCGCACCCTTCTTTACGGCGATGGGCCCTACGGCCATGACCCCCTGGGGGTGGAAGCCGAACTGGCTGCCCTGCAGGGCCCGGATCTCCAGTCCCTCATCACCGGACTGGGGACCAAGGGGGCCGTGCTGGTGCTGTGCGGAACCGTGCCGCCCGACCTCCAGGCGCTGCTGGAGACCCCCCTGCACAACAGCCCCTGGACGACGGCCCTGCCACCCACCCAGGGCGACGAAAACAGCCAACCCCCGTCGACGCACTACGGCAGCATCGAGCGCCAGGAGCAGGACACCGAGCAGTTGGTGTTGATGCTGGGTACCACCACCCTGCCCCTGGGCCATCCCGATGGCCCAGCCTTGCGGCTGCTCCAGACCCATCTGGGTGCGGGCATGTCAGCCCGCCTATTCCAGGTGATGCGGGAGGAGCGGGGCCTGGCCTACGACGTAGGGGTGCACATGCCGGCCCGATCCGGTGCTGCGCCCTTCGTGATGCATCTATCGAGTTCGGCGGATCGGGCCGAAGAAGCCACCCATTGTCTGCTGGACGAATGGAGCCGCCTGCTGGAGGAGCCCCTTAGCGCAGCGGAGCTGGAGCTGGCCCAGGCCAAGTTCCGCGGCCAGGACGCCATGGGTCGTCAGACCTGTTCCCAGATCGCCGACCGTCTTTCCCTGGTTCTCAGCCACGGGCTTGCCGAAAATCACGTTGAACGCACCTTGGAGCGGGCATCTGGCCTCACCCCGCACGATCTCCAGCAAGCCGCAATGCGCTGGCTACGCCATCCCAGCCTCAGTTTGGTGGGCCCAGCCGAGGGCCTCGAACCGGCGGCGGCCGTATGGGGTGATCACCGGCTTAGCCAGGGACCTCCACAGGACTGAGATCGACCCGCCGTATCAAAAAGGCACCGCGGCGGAACCGCACGGCGAACTGACCGAGGGCACGGATTTCGACCACATGGCCGATTTCGTCGGATTCGACCAGATCCGATGGCCGCAACATGGGCATCGGATCTGCGGTCTTGAGATAAGGCGGCACGCCGACCAGGCGGACGGCATCCCCGACCGCCAGGGCGATCTCAGAAGCAGGCGGGACCTCTCTGGCCTCGGGGGATGGGACCGGGGAACCGGGGAGAGACGGAGGGGAAGAGCCGGGCATGGCGGCAGGGGACGCGGATTCACGCCCTTTTCAGGCGAACCTAGCTGCTGCAGGATGGGTTGCACCCCCGGTATTGCGATGTTGCGGGCCCTTGCTACCTGGAGCGGTGCGATCGCCGGTCTTTTGCTGATCCTTGCCGGTGGCTTGATTCCTGCCGTCTTCCCCTTCCCCGACCAAGGAACCTTGGCCCTACAGCCCCTGGGTGTCACTCTGCAGGTACCAGCCTTGTTGCTCACAGCCCTGGTAGGCGGGCATCGGGCCGGGTTGCTAGCGGCGGCCGCTTACCTCAGCGTCGGCCTATTCCAGCTCCCTGTTTTTCACGGTGGTGGCGGTCCCAGTTACCTCCTGGATCCGGGCTTCGGATACCTGGCCGGCTTTCTTCCAGCGGCCTGGGTCACCGGAAAACTTTCGCGCCAGAACGGCATGAATGATCCGCTGACCCTGGCTGGGGCCGCGGCCATCGGTTTGCTGGTGCTGCAGTTCTGCGGCATGGCCAACCTGCTGCTGGGGGCCTTGGTGGGCCGCTGGGGGGCCAATGTGATTCCCCTGCTCAGTGGCTATGCGATGGCGGTGTTTCCCCAGCTCCTGCTCTGCTGTGCCGCCGGCGTTCTGGCCTGGCCCCTGCGCCACCTGCTGTTGATTGAATCGTGAACGCCAGACCCCCATCCCCAGGCCAAGGTTCGGGGCCTAATCGCCGCAGGCTTCTGGCCTTGCTGCTGGCCACGTTGTTGGTCCTTTTCGATCAACTCAGCAAGGCCTGGGCCCTGGGCCACCTGCCTGCCGGGGAAGAACATCCGTTCCTGCCCGGACTGCTGCAGCTGCGTCGGGTCAGCAATACCGGCGCAGCCTGGAGCCTGTTCAGCGGCAATCCCCAATTACTGGGCTGGATCAGCCTGCTGGTGAGCCTGGGCCTGGTGCTATGGATCCTGCGGGAGCCGACGACCGACCGCTGGCAGGCCCTGGCCCTCGGCTTCTTGCTCGGGGGAGCGGCAGGCAATGGTCTGGACCGGTGGCGGCTGGGTTCGGTGGTCGACTTTCTGGAATTCATGCCCATCTCGTTTCCGATCTTCAACATCGCCGACATCGCCATCAATCTGGCCGTGGCCTGCTTCGCCATCCATCTTTTTGCGCCCCAGCGCCGCTCCCGTGGTTCCAGCACCCCCTGAACTCCTTCGCCCCAGACCCCTGAGGCGCCACTCCGGCAGGGAGGCGCACCTGCTGCTACATTTGCCGGGCGAAGAACCCCGATCAGTTCCTCTGCACGGCAGTTGTTACCGCATCGGTCGAGAGACGGGCTCCGATGTGGTGATTGACCATGGCGCCGTCAGCCGACGCCATGCCCTGCTGGAACAACGGGGGCGAAACTGGCTCCTGAGCGACTGCGCCTCCACCAATGGCTTGTGGTGGCAAGGCCGCAGGGTGC
>Ga0114979_10003158_pt1 | contig 11079 bp, 14 predicted proteins | sample S_140625_EF_Meta_FD_87315 | JGI IMG/M metagenome (GOLD analysis project Ga0114979, IMG submission 87315) | Freshwater microbial communities from Lake Simoncouche, Canada to study carbon cycling - S_140625_EF_MetaG | ecosystem: Environmental > Aquatic > Freshwater > Lake | place: Lake... | reverse complement strand
GCGGCACCTTGACAAATTGCACAGGTCTTCCTGTTAGCACTGGTATCAGTGGTTTGGCTTCTAACGTAGCTACATTTTTGGCAACGCCATCAAGTGCTAACTTAGCAACAGTTTTGACAGACGAAACTGGAACGGGCGCTAACGTATTTGCAACCAGCCCGACATTGGTAACTCCTGCTTTGGGTACGCCTTCTTCTGGAACACTGACAAACTGCACATTCCCAACTTTAAACCAGAACACTACTGGAAGTGCTGCTACTGTAACCACTACAGTCTCTTCTGGCGCTGTAGGTACAACACAATCTACTAGCACTAATAACACAACTATTGCTACCACAGCTTTTGTGCAGGCAGTAATGCAAACCTTACATCCAGTTGGTTCTATTTACATTAACGCTACCAATACAGCAAATCCCAGCACATATTTTGGTTTTGGCACTTGGGTGGCGTTTGGCGCTGGGCTCGTTTTAATTGGTGACGGCTCCGGGTATTCTGCGGGGGTTACGGGCGGCTCTGCTGATGCGGTAGTTGTCAGCCATACCCATACTGCTAGTTCAACTGATTCTGGTCACTCTCACTCTGAACTGCATTCAGGTGGCAACCCTGGTGCTGGCAATGGTATTTGTAGTGCCAACAATACAGGAACATTTACAACGAGTGTTGTTCCAACTGACACAGGTAATGCAAGTATTACAACAACAATCACAGCGCAAGGTGTAAGTGGAACTAACGCCAACCTTCAGCCATACATTGTTGTTTATATGTGGAAGCGTACATTATGATTACGCATCACTTTAGTGATGGGCTGTACGCAAAGGAAATCTTAATTTCATCTGGTCAGATGTTGATGCAACACAAGCATGAGTATTCACACTTTGGAATCCTTGCTAAAGGTAGAGTTGTTTTTGTCAAGGATGGGGAAACACAGATTATTGATGCCCCCGCCTGTTTAAACATTGTTGCAGGCGAAAATCATGGTATCAAAGCCATGACTGATTGCGTTTGGTTTTGTATTCATCACACTGACGAGAAAGACCCGTCAAAGATAGATGATGTTTTGATTAAAGGGGATTGATATGCCTTTCATTATTGCTGGTGCTGGTTTATTAGGTGGATTGTTGCAAGGCAACTCGGCTAGAAGTGCTGCCAATACGCAAGCTGACGCACAGCGAGAAGCAGCCCGATTAGCCGCTGAAGAGGCGCGTTTTCGGCCTGTAGGTGTCACTACTAGGTTTGGTACATCACAGTTCCAAACAGGCCCAGATGGGCGCGTTAGCGGTGCTGGTTACAACTTATCGCCAGAGATGCGGGCTTACCAAGATCGCTTTCTAGGATTAGCGGGACAAGGGTTGACGCAAGCCGAGCAAGCGCAGCAGCAGTTTGCACCAATACAGCAAGCAGGCCAAACTCTATTTGGAATGGGCCAGCAGTACCTCAACCAGCCTGCGGATCAACGCTTGGGCGGTATTGCAAGCCAATACCTTGGAGCGCAACCAAATTTCGGCATGGGTCAGATTGGTCAGCGACTATTAAGCCAAGGCCAAGACCAGCAGTTAACTGACATAGCGCGTCAGCAGTTCCAACCGTCCCAAGGCGCTCAAGCACTTACCTCACTCGGTCAGCAATATCTGGCGCAATCACCACAAGAGGCCGCGCAAAAGTACATGGCCTCACAGCAGGAATTGCTTGCTCCGAGCCGAGAGCGTTCAATGGCGCAGTTGCAGAACACTTTGTTCCAGCAAGGCCGTGGTGGATTAAGTGTTGGCGCAACTGGTGCGCGTCCTAGTGGCGCGGCTGGCCTTGGTGCTACCACTCCAGAGTTGGAAGCGTACTACAACGCACAAGCCCAGCAAGATGCAGGCTTGGCAGCGCAAGCGCAACAAGCTGGTCAACAGCAAGCCTCTTTTGGCGCGGGTCTGTTAGGCCAAGGTCAGGCTTTGGGCCAAGGCCAAGTCGGATTTGGTGCTGGTCTGTTGAATCAGCAACAAGCGGCAGAGGCGCAGCGCCTTGGTTTAGGCTCGGCGCTCACGGCGCAGCAGCAACAACTGGAGCAAGGACGTTATGGCTTTGGTGCAGGACTATTAAACCAGCAACAGGCGATGGAGCAAGGTCGCGCCAGCTTTGGTGCCGGTTTATTTGGCACTGGTGGCAACTTGATTACTCAAGGCTATCAAGGCCAGGTAGGTGCTTTGTCGCCTTACCAAGCGTACCTACAAGGCGCTACAGGGTTAGAGTCACTAGGACAACAGCCGCTTGATCTTGGCATTAATATTGGCGCTAAAGGGATGAGTCCTACCGCAGCTAACGCGATGTATCAAGGCGGTTCTGCTGCTGCTGGAAGCAATGCTGCTGCTAACGCTTACAACCCGTTTGCAACGGCATTGATACAAGGAAGTCAGAATCCTCAGTTAACCAATAGCATACAAAATCTATTTGGTGGCGGTAGAAGCCCTGGCTTTGTTGATTACACGACAACAGGTAATGCCTCGAATCTTTCACCGTACTATCAAAACCGTTTATACGGTTCGTTTAGTCAATAGGAGTAATCATGGCAACAAATATTGTCCAATCACTTTTTGGCGTTAGCCCTGAGTCCTATCAGCAAGAGCAATCTGCTATGGCTGACCAGAGAGCATTACAGTACGCCAAGCTAGACCCATTCCAACAAGCTAACTACGGTATTGGGCGTGGTGCTTATGGCTTGGCTGGTGCTATCGGTGGTGCTCTTGGAGGTCAAGACCCTGAGTTGCAGAAGATTAGCGCACGAAACTCCATCGCTAAACAGATTGATTTTTCTGATCTGAATTCCATATCGCAAGGTGTGCGTATGTTAAGTGAGTCTGGTGACACACAAGGCGCTATGCAGTTGCAACAAATTCTTCTTGACCAACAAGCTAAGTTAGCGTCTATTGGCAAGGATGTGTCGGCTGGTAAAGCATCTTTGGCGCAAGCGACCCGCGAAAGAGTGCAAGCATCTCCCAAAGAAGTTCAATTGGCCCGTGAAGTTGCTTTGCTAACAGGCTTTGAAGAAGGCACACCTCAATACAACACCGCTTATGCGACCTCGTTGCAAGAGCAGATGGCTAAACCAGAAACTAGCATTTATAGCCCTATTGACCCATCTAAGTACACGCCAGCATCTCTTGTGGCATTTGATGCTAGCGGCAAGCGTTCTGACTTGGTTGCTATAACGCCAAAAGAGCCAAAAGAAACAAAAACTGAAATTCAAAAGTTGCAAGAATACGCTGACACTTTGACACCAGGATCGCCTGCTTTAGCTCAAGTCCAAGCTAGAATTAAATCACTAGGTGAATCTGGGGGAACTAAGGTAGAAGTTAAAAACGTCATGCCTGGCGATAAAGCGTTGGTTGATATTCCGGCTTTCCGTTCCAAGGTGCAAGGCACTATTGAGCCGCAACTTAAAACCATCAATGCAACCGATCAAGCATTGCAAGCCATTGAAGATTCGTTGTCTACAGGTAATTTCGCGTCTTACCGTGCTGCCCAAGTGCAGTTTGCCCGTGCTATTTCTGGTGCAGGCGATTTGAACCAACGCGAACTTAAAGCAGCCGGTGCTGACCCATCGTTGTTGGGCGGAACGGCTGATTATTTATCTAGTTTGTTCACTTCAACACCTACCACCGATACGCAAAACAAAATAAGAACAACCTTAGAGGCTATTCGCAAAGTAGCTGCTAAAAAATCATCTACTGAAGTTGAACAGCAGCGTAAGATAGCATTGCGTTCACCTGGTTACAACCCAGAAGCGGTGACGGAGGCGCTTACGTTTCCTGAATTAGCTCCTCGCGTTGTTGCGCCCATATACGCCACCAATCCTAATACTAAAGAACGTATTATGAGTACCGACAACGGAAAAACTTGGTCTTCAGTGAGGTAACAGCATGGCACTACCAGCAGGATTTGTTTTAGAACAATCATCTACTCTTCCCCCGGGCTTTGCGCTTGAGGAAAATGCGCCTCCATGGGATAGTTTGTTAGGTACACCTACAGCCGATTACCGCGCAGAAGCATTACGCAAAGGCGTAGCATCAACCCCTGCAATGATTGCTGGGTTGGGCGCTCTTTATGGTGAAAGTTCTGCTGGTCAAGGCTCTGGCATACCACAACTAATCCAAGCATTGCGTAAACCAAGCCAAGCAGAACCTCTACGTTCACCTGGAGAAGTATATTCTTCGGCGCAGCAGCCGGTCTATAAAGGCATTATGTCTGCGCTTGGCAGCACTGGTGCAGAACCTCAAACTGGTACAGAGAAAATTATTGCTGGTGGTTTGCAAGCTGGATCAGACCCGCTTTCTTATGCGTTTTCACCACTAGCTGCAATTAAGCGCATGGGAATGTTTGGACAAACCCTTATGCGTCCTGCGGAGCAAGCTATTGTTGGTGGCGGCGCAGAAGCTGGTGGAATGGCCGGTGAATATGCTGGCGGCAAAGTTGATATGCCAGGAACAGGCCGCATTGTTGGTGGTTTGCTAGGTGGCGGTGGTGCAGCATATGGCACAGGAACTTTACTAAAAGCTGCGCCATTAGGAGGCAAAGCCTATGATTTAGCCAAAGGTCAATGGGATAAGGTAAGAGGAACAGACCCTGAAGATACGCTACTTAAAGATGTAAACAACCGCATCAGCAATATCTTTATTGCAGCGGGTGCTGCTGACCCTAACTTTATGAAAACGCTTACCGACGCTGCTAAAGCGCAAGAAGGCGTATCTCTCAAAGCGCCTGGTGGTGTTGAAGTCAAGATGCCTGTGTCGGCCATGTTGGCTGACAATCCAGTTATCAACAACTTTATCCAAAATCTATCGGCGCGTGATCCTGTATTTCGCGCTCAGTACGGAGCGCAATATGAATCTGCAAAACAAGCACTTGTTCAAAATCAGATTCGCCTGTTTGGTGACCCAACAAAAGTAAGTGTTACCGCTGTTGGCCCAGATTTAGTTAAAGCGCAAGTTCGCCGCGTCAAATCGTTAGATGAGCAGATATCCGATGCGTACAAGGGTCAGTCAATTGACCCCAACGAATTTGGCAACCGTGTAGCTAATTTAGTTGACCGTAAATCAACCGCAGCCTACGCCGAGGTCAAACCGCTGTATAAAGAAGCGTTTGATATTGCTAAAACTAAAAATTTAGAATTGCCAACCGAATCGGTAGACGACATCTACAACTTTGTAGTTGGGGCGCAAGCAGCCGACTTGTTCAAAACGTTTCCTGATATTTATCGCAAAGTGCAGTCTAAATTTCGCCCAACTACTACTGAACCAAGCGCCATCTTGACCGCCGAAGGCGTACCTATGACGCCTGGTGGCAAAGCGTTTAGCTCCGCTACGATTGAGGACTTGGATTCGCTCAAGCGCGAGATTAACAGCGCGTTACGTAAGACTAATGAGCCAGCGGGCATTCGAATTCTTGCCGAGCTAAAGAAGCGCGTTGGCGGTCACATTGACAGTCTTGACCCTGATTTTGTCACTGCATACCGCAACGCAGATAAAGCCTATGTGCAAAAGGTCGGTATACCGTTTGAGGCTGAAACCCTTAAAAACGTAGACCGGAAAAAGTTTGTTGAACAGATTGCGCCTGCGCTTATTGGCAACAAATCCAACGTTATTGATTTCATTAACGCGACTGGCGATCAGGGAGTGAACTTAACCCGTGCGGCGTTTCTTGACGCTTTTTCTACGGCTGCGCTAAAGAATGATGTTTTAGACCCCAAGGCAGCGGCTAAATGGCTCAAGAAGAACGAAGGTGGTGTTTCTCTAATACCAGGTTTGCGTGATGAGTTGCAATCCGCAACTACTGACGTACAAAAGTTGCTGGCCGAGCGTACCCGTCTTAACGCCGATTTCAAGCGTGTTGCTGGTGAACAGATCATCAGCGCGGAAGGTGTTGGTAGCCCACAAGAATTAGTTTCTAAAATGTACGGAGATGTTAATTTTACCAATAAATTTATGCGGCAATATGGGGCTAACAAAGATTCTGTTAACGCGGCAAGATCATTTATGTTAGATGATTTAGTTAACTCAGCAGACCCAATTTCCCTACTGGCTGACCGCAATAAAGCGGCTGTGTTTAACCGCGTGTTTGGGCCGACCTATGCTCAAAAGGTACAGGACTTCGTAACGGTTTCTGACCGAATGACACGCGACCTAACAAATGTGACATTTAAAGGCGAGACCGTACCTCGTACACCAATTGAGCAGTTGACGGGAATACCACCTGAACAAATCCTATCTCGCATATACAACCCTGTATCTGGTGCTACTTACGCCATGACTTCTTTGTTTAGCAAGTTTTGGGCTAAAAAAGCGTCCGAGTCTACTGAAGCAAAACTCAAAGAATTGCTGCTTAACCCTAGCGATGCTGTCAAGGTATTTCAAGCTGTGCAACCGCGAGTCTCTGGGTTTGACCAGAAAAAGATTCAAGATGCTATTGAAACTGGAAGAAAATACGGCATTCAATGGGTGGCTGACGCTGCTAATGACATTACTTCAGGCGCTGCGCGTGGTGCAGTGCAACAATCGCAACAACAAGAGTAAAACAGGATACCGCCAATGTATGCGTTTGTTTCTTTTTTTGGTTTTGCTACTGTCGGTGGCTCTGGCGAAGGACAAGTTAATCCTGTCTACAGAGCCGCCACCACCGCTGCCAAAGAAGCCACCAAAGGCAATGCCAGGTTGCGCGGTACAGGAGTTGTACGTTATTGGTTTGACAATGCACGACCCTTCGGAGAGACACAAAGCTATGCTGGCGTGGCTAGATGGGGCAAAGTGCAGTGGTGATGATTACGTCCTAATTTGGAACGCCCTACCGGAGTGGGCTGGTACTTCAGATAGCCCTGTATTACGGGCCAAGATTATGGAGAAGGCAAGATGAACGAGTCATGGATAGCACGCAACATTCAGCCGGTCACGGTTATTTTTCTGTTGTTTTCATACTTCTTCTTTGCGCTACTGTCCGTCTTTGAAATGGAGACGCGCGGCGCGTATGTTGACCTGCTAGGCCAAGCAATGATTATTGTGATTACCGCCATTTTCGCCGGTAAAACAGCAGAGAGAATCGTAGACATCCGCACCAACAAAGGAACACCAGATGGCACTTGATCCAGTTACAGCCCTGTTTGAAGTAGGCAGTAAAGTCCTAGACCGAGTTCTGCCTGACCCTGCACAGCAGGCTGCCGCCAAACTGGAGTTGATGAAGCTCCAGCAGAATGGTGAACTAGCCCAGATTACCGGTCAGATGGAAATTAATAAAGTTGAAGCGGCAAGCTCCAGCTTATTCGTATCAGGATGGCGTCCTAGCGTGGGTTGGGTGTGCAGTGCAGGCTTTGCTGTGCAGTTCATCATTGGCCCGCTGGCTGAATGGGGGGCTGCGCTTGCTGGTCATCACGTCAAGTTCCCGCAAATGGACACCGGCACAATGATGCCGCTACTGCTGGGTATGCTCGGCCTTGGTGGTTTGCGTACTGCTGAGAAACTGGCGGACAAGGCTGCGAAATGAAAGCAAAACTTACCTTCCTCGTGACCCTGATGGTCAGCTTCACCCTGTGCGTGGTCATTATTGGGATGGTGGCTGTGCTGATGGCGGGTCTGTTTGACCCCCTTGTGGACAACGCAGAAATCTTCAAACTCATATCACCCGCATTCCAGACCATTGTTGGTGGCTTTATCGGCTTGCTGGCGGGTGTGAAGTTGTCCCACGGTGAGGAGAATCTTAAATGAACTTGACCGAACACTTCACCCTTGAAGAATTGACCATAACAGACCATCGGGAGTTTAAAAATGAACCTAGTCCTAGTGAAAGAACAAATCTTATACGCCTTGCAAACTTTTTGGAACAAGTTAAAGTTGCGTTGGGCGGCAAGCCGGTCATGGTTAATAGCGCGTTTCGATGCAAAGAAGTAAACGATGCGGTAGGCAGCAAGGACACAAGCCAACATCGGGTAGGTTGCGCCGCCGACTTTCGCGTACCAGGCATGACGCCAGACCAAGTAGTCAAGGCAATCATGGCTGCGGGTTTACCCTATGACCAGCTAATCCGCGAGTTTGACCGTTGGACTCACGCCAGCATAACAAATGACCCCAACGGTAAACCCCGAGGCCAAACGTTAATTATTGACCGCCAGGGTACTCGACCTTACTAACCGCATAGCGTCCTTCAGGTCGCCGCGCAGTTGTTCAATAGCTTCCTGTTGTTCCTGCATTCGCTGGTATGCCTCCGAAGCAAATTTCGCTAAGGTTTCGTGGTTCCAAGCGGCGAAGTTCGGCAGGTCTGTCATTTGATTTCTTTGGTCTGGGTTTAGGACAATCTTCGGGTGGCACTACCGCGCACCATACAGCTTGTGGTGGCAACTGCTGCTGGGCCTCTAGCCACCTATCTATGTAAGTATCAGGCATATTTTGCAGCGCAGCATAAATCGTATCGTGTTTCTTTTCTAGCCGTTCAGATATTTCTTTTGTTGTCAGGCCATCTTGGTACTGGTGCAGTAGCTGCCTGATTTTTGGGTGACTCGGTTTCATAAGCCTCTTCGTTTAATGTTTAGATGGTCATCAGCACCAGGTCGGGGTGTGTTCATGCTGGGCGGCTGGTACACTGGTTGGCGCCAGATGGAGATCGCGGGAGGCGCGGCCTCGCCTGGCAGTTTCTCGCGTGGTGACCATTCACCAGCTAGGCCCAGAGCGCGGCGCTTAGAGTCAGTGCCATTTGCAAATCGTGTGACTGTCATTTGTTTTTTTCCTTGAGTTTGGCTTCAATCGCTACCATTAAATCAAGCCACGCAACATCGGCCAACCCTAGTCTTTCTGCAATTTCCAAAGTATCGTCTTCCGTCAGCCCGACCCAGGTGCGCTGTATTGGATTAAGTTTTGAATCAACAAAACCTACAGGCTCCTGCGCTGGCTGTGCCAGCTTGTCCTGCGCCATGTCTTTTTTGCTTTGAAATCCGGTCATCACTTCCCCCAATACCAAAAAGTGAACAGCGTCAAAGCTGCGATCACACCCATAAAAACAATCAAAAATTTAACCGTGCTGAGTGTGTCTTCATAGGAGTCAGTGTCCCTAATCACTCCGCGCTCGGCGTATGCCTTGTTTGTGGCCTCTCTGCGTGCTTGTCTAACGGGGCAGTTTGGTGCGTTAGTGCATTTACCATATTCACAGCAAGTCATAACTTGTACTCCTTCAAACGTGTATTCAAACGCTCAATGCGGGTCATATTCATGTCGAGCACTGCCTTCGCGTACTCAACTGCGGCCTCTGCCTCCAGTCTATCAAGATGGGCATCAGACAAGGCTCGCTGGATCACTTCTGATGGTGTTAGGTCGCGGTAGTAATCCTTCAAAAACTTTAAAAACTTCATGGTTTTTTTCCTTCTTTTAAAATTTCTAATCGTTCCCGATTGGCTCTAAGTGTGCAGTAACGCTGGTGGATTCGCTCCAGCATTGACACGCGCTTGTGTTGCTTGCGCTCTTCATCAAGCAAAGCCAATAGTTCGGCTTCGCTGTAATTTGGCAACTCACTCTGAAATTTTCGCCAGGTCAGCAATTTTTTTCTCCAGTTCGGCAATCCTTGCAGTCACCTTGTTGTATGCCCGTGACGCACTGTTGTTTGTACGGGTTCGTATAGCAAGTTCCGCTTGCGCGGCTCTTAGCTTGGCCTTGAGTTGGGTTAATTTTTTGTTCATGTTAGAAAGTTTATCACACTTTTTAATTTAAGGGGAATTTCTTTTCAGCATCATTCCCGATGCTTGGCCTGGCTCAATCACAATCCATCCGTTCTCATGAACTTCAATCAACTTTTCTTCAATCAACGGCCCTATGTACTTGCCCTTGTTCCCGTCTGCTGGTATTTGCGCTCTCAAGCTGTCCTTTGTGTATTTTTTGTTTTTCAAACCGTTGACCAATGCCCATTCATAAAGTGCGCTGCGGGTAAGGTAAGGTGCGCCGCCTCGATCTTCTGCACCAGTAGCAAACCATGCGCGTTCAAAAGATGAAAAGCCAAGAGATTCGCCTTTGCTTTTTGTTTCCGGAACTTGGCCTTTAACCACTACTGCGCTGGAAACGGCTTCTCCATCTTCATCAAACCAGCCAGGGATTGCTACCGATTCCAAATCAACATAGACCGGCGCGGCCATTTCGGCGTCCTTGCTCTTGCGCTGCACAATCTCAATGGACTTGTCGCCCTTGGCGGGTATGACGCTGATCTCAATGTCTAAGGCACCACGCCATGCACTAGAGCCTCGTGCGCGATGTTGGGCCTCTTCAGACACGCCCGTGTGGTGAACCAGAATGACGGTGCATCCAAACTCTTCCATGAGCGCAGCGCAGGCATCTAGCATGGTCTTGGCGTCCTGTGCGCTGTTCTCGTCACCGGCCATGAAGCGGTGTAGGGTGTCTACGGTAATCACGCTGGGCTTGATCTTGAGAGCCCTGACCGCCTCCAACACTTTCAAATATCCTTCGGGGGTGTTGAGGTCTACACCTGACTTGCTGACCCACATATTGAGGTTAGTGACTTTGTTATGGTGTTTCCATGCTGCAATCCTGCTTCGCAAACCGTGATGCCCTTCACCGGCCAAATAGACCATGTTGCCAGGTCTTACTTTGTGGCCGAACCAGCTTGCTTTTCCACTGGCAATGTGCAGCATCCAATCCAAGGTAACAAAGGTTTTGCCGCCACCACTAGGCCCATGCACCATCACCAATGCTTTGTCCTGTATCCAGTGCTTCACAAGCCACGATATAGGCGCTGGTTGCTCTGAAAACCCATCAGCATGGATTAGGTAGTCCGTTGCGACTTGAGGCTTTAAAAGCAGTGCCAAGTCATGCCCTGCTTGAACGTAGTCATTGGCGTCACCTTCAATCGGCGGTGTTGTCATGCGTACCCCAAACTTTGCGCTTGCTTGCTCGGCGTAGCGTTGGCCTACGCCACTAATGTCATTGTCTGCAACAATGCAAATGTCAAGTGCTGGATGTGCTGCTTTCAAAATTCCCGTCACCGGCACTAGGTTGCTTGCGCTGTACGCCACCGCGCAGGGCTGGCCTGTGACCTCGGCAATGGTGGCCGCTGTTG
>Ga0114979_10003157_pt1 | contig 11080 bp, 7 predicted proteins | sample S_140625_EF_Meta_FD_87315 | JGI IMG/M metagenome (GOLD analysis project Ga0114979, IMG submission 87315) | Freshwater microbial communities from Lake Simoncouche, Canada to study carbon cycling - S_140625_EF_MetaG | ecosystem: Environmental > Aquatic > Freshwater > Lake | place: Lake... | reverse complement strand
TATCTGGCAGTTTTGCTGGAAAACTAAGATCTCCATCTTCTATTGCTGGAAGCTCTACTCAGATTGAGGCCAATTATCGCAGTCCTTTTACCGGACTTATTTCCGGCGATCTGTTGGGTTTTGATATTCAAAAAACTGAAACTCCAAATATTGTTTTGAAAGAATATAAAGCTCAGCCAGTCGTAAAATTCCAGGACACGGCTCAAGGCCCTGTTGCAATGCCTTCTATTAAATATGCGAAAGGATCCTCTGTTGACGCGCTAAAGGCAGAAGTCGTTGAACGCTTAAGCCTGTTGTCTTCAGCGAAAGCTTCGCAAATCACCGATCCGGATGTGTTTCCAGCACTTGATACAGAGAGCGGACTTTGTGCAATTGCTAGAATTCTTCGATTTCCAGACAACTACATTCGTCCAGGTGACGTGACTTCTTTCATTATCGTTTCAGACGAAAATGAAGCAGATGTCGCGGGTGTTAAATGTTTAGGTTCAGAGAAGCGTGAGTTTTTATATAAACTCAATTGCGTTCAAAGGGTTCCAGCGAGTGTTAAAAAAGAAACCCAAATTAACTTTCAAAGTCTTGCGGGCCTTGGTTCTAAACGAACGGTTTTTACGGTGACTCCACCAGATGTAGTCAATAATAAAGTTGTAACATCGCTAGGCCTCAGCCGTAGTGCAAGGAATGCGGCATGCTCTGGAGCTCAAGAGCGCGAATTCACAGTCAACTATCAGGTTCTGAATAAGTCTTTTGTCATTAAATACACTAAAAAACCAAAAATCGGTGAACGTGAAGGCGGAGTTCCTATTTTTGGCGCTGAACAATTGAACCTGGTGAGTGAAAATCAAGTCGGATTATTGCCCGCTGATTGTGCGACTAACTTGACTCGCTTGAAAACTATTTTAAATGATTCGACATCCACACTGAATATCATTTCCTGTGCACAGAATCCGGATGTCAACGTCAATCAACCCGCCGTTAACTTAACCTATGCCAGTTATCCTGGGATTAATTTTGGAGCTGCGGCAACTCTGACATGTCCTGCTCAAATTTTATCTGCTGTAAATCCAAGCGGAAATTTAGTCATCAGCGCTTGTAACATGTCTCGCAAATCAGAAAGTATTTCCACATCGGCCTTGGCTTCGAAAGGCTTTACAGCCTCATCTTCCCAAGCAGATTGTGAAGCTGCAGTTACAAAGGTTTGTTCTGATTCTGCAAATACTCTGCGCTCGTGCGCTTATGGATCATTTTCTGCAGCTATTGCCGCTAGTTCCCGTGGTTCCGTTTCAGTCACCCAGAACTCGGCACTGAATTGCAACTCGACTTGTGCCACTTTCCCGGGCCTTTGTACAAGTGATAGTGGGCAAACAGTCAATGCTTTTGCGGCAGAAAATAATTATGTCTGCTCTGCTGCAACTGTCAGTTCTACTGAGACTTTCACAACAAGGCAGGTCCCTCGTGATGTGGCCGTTGCAGGAACATTTAGCTGTGATAACACTTGTGCACAAGTGCCAGGTGCTTGTTTAGGAATGACGTCAGCTTTGCCAGTTTCCCAATACAATTTGTCTTGCACTTCAAAAGTTGAAGATGTTTCTGGAAGTGCTCCACAGAATAAAGTATTGGCAAAAGTTTTGGACGCTGATGTTAAAATCACTTGCGACACTTTGTGTTCTGAATCATCTGGCGCCTGCATGGGCGCTCTGACAATTGGGCAGCATATTACAAATAATCTATCAGGACAAAATTGCAGCGTTCAGCGTTTATCTACAAATATTGCTGAAGTCGTCAACCGCAAAGAAATTTTAAAAATTAAAGAAGCTGATCTGGTTTCTAAAACTTGTGATGCTGGATTTGTAAAAGAAGGAAACCCTGTTTTGACGGGTGATTATGAAGACTCATCGATGAGCATTTCCGGCGATCAAACACTTTCGAACTATATCATTAGCCGCATGCGCTCAATCATTGGCGTTCAAGCCGCAACTTTGTCTGCGTTTATCACGCCAGCTGCTGGGGTTGTGAGCGGAAGTTCAACGAGCTACGGCGCTGCTTACGAACAATTAGTTTCCAGCTGGGGCGAGGGAAGCGTTCATGATATTCGTAAACCAAGTTACGCGCCGGCTTTAACTCAGTTGAGTCAGGTTCTCAGAGGCCAGCTGTTACGTTCAGTGAAATTTCAAGAAGTAAAATCAACACAAAGAATTAGATCTGTGTGGAAAAAAACGAAAAATGCCTCTGATTGGGGAGTTGCTTTGGCCAAAAGCGATTGGTCCGCAACAGGTGGAACTGTAACGTTAGCCCCCAATGTCGTGCTCGATGTTGATGATCAAATCAAAATCGAATTCTACTAGGATGTATGCAAAAGAAACAGGCCCCTTTCAGGGCCTGTTTCTAAATTTGATCTGTCTCACTTTTTTTCGGAGGCCGGCGAAGAGCCTCTCCTTTTTTAAAAACCAGCTTGATTCAAGATATTCAAGGCTGATTTTTTGTCATCGCCGTATCCAAATCCAGATTGATCTTCGTACATTTTACGAATTTCTTTACCCGCTTTTGATTTGAAAACAGACTGCTCAGTTGAATTCATTGTTCTCACTCGAGCTGCCATTCTTTCGATCAATAGATTGCCCTTTTCATTGTTAAAACCATTAGCAATTCGTGACTTTTCTGCTTCCCACTCGGCTTTCAAGAATCCAACAACATGTTGTAAAATTGCATTCTGTCTTTGCATATTTGTTTGTTGACCTAAAACCGTGATTAAGCCTTCAAATGTTGATCTCATTTGCGACTGATAGAATCGCCCATCAACCGCAAAAGACACAACGATGCTTTGATCAGGAGTTGATACCTTAGATACGAACATCATACCTTGAAGCACAATTTCTCTATTGAGTTTTGAAAAAGCGGGAATTACCACAGCTGCCGCAGGCCTAAGAACAGTCACTTCAGCAGATCCACTGGGCTGAATTTGTAAATTTCCAGCGACGGCTCCGCGATTTGAAGCGTTTGATAAAACGATATCTAAAGTATCGCCCATGGTCACTTCATCTCCACCATTTGCATTACGAACTTTAACTGAAATATCTGTCAATACAGCGCGTGACTGAACATCCCGAACAGTTTGATCAACCCGTGTATCGTACTCACTCTGGATAAACTGACGGAATCCGTCTTGACTGGACTCACGGAATCCACGGCGTTTGCCGTCATAGTTTCCACGAGCTCCTGCATACTCAGCCGTCAATTGGGCAAAAAGATCACGACCCATACGTTGAATGTCTGAACGTTCACGACGAACCACTTCATTCCATTCACGGTTAATAACTCGGTCATATTGATTTTCAAACTCAGCTCTGAAAGTTTGCGCATTTTGTGCTGCATTTGCATATTGAGCTGAATCTGAAATTCTGCGGTAATAATTCAGTAAGTTTTCGCGTGGTTGGAAGTATCCTTTTAAGAAATAGAGGAAAGCTTTTTCTTCACGGAAATAAGAATCTAACAATTCAAATTGATACTGTTGTTGACCGTAAAGACGATAGACTTCAAAACGACCGTTAAGCAAATCCTCAGCTACGATGATATCATCGTCGACTCGATAAAATCGGCTGAGCTCAGCTTGTAATTGTTGATCACGGGCTTTGAGTCGATCCACGATACCAGCTGGGGCTGCTTCATTTAATTCAAGCCCAGCAAAGGGCATTCTTTCCAAATCTTGGCGTTTTTGTACAACTAGATTTTGTGTTTGACCGCTTATGATAGAGTCAACTGCCACGCCTACATCTTGATTGGCTAAATTCTGGCCTGTTCGAGCCGCTTCGGTTCGACCTGCTCCAAATCCTGATTGTTCGCCGGCTGTCATTCCTTGGTCAAATTGATAGCGGTATTCGCGGTGATCAGTGATTCGATCGCCGTAGTAATTGGCTCTTTGTTCTTCTTCTTTGAAACCTAAGAACAGGTTGTAACGAATGTTTTCAATTTGACCTAAGCTGCGAGCCACGTTTGTCGCCATTCTCTCAGCTGCTTGACGAGCTTTTTCTCGAACAACTTGAGCTGGTTCTGACGGAAGATTCGGAGTGACAGGCACTATTGGATTGCCACCGTTACCCCCACCAGGCGGAGGAGTCACAACGGGCGGATTTGTGGGTTGAGTGTTTTGTCCACGTCTCCATGGAATTCCATAGACCAAAACAGAAACAGGTTTATCAACACTGTACAAACCAATTCCAATTTCATCTCCGTCTTGAATTTCGCCTTTAATAAAATCCACATCAAAACACTTATCTGCCGCTACAACTGTTGTTTTAGAAACTTGGCTTCCAGAACCCATGGTCGATCTGTTAACAACAGAAACTTGATCACGAACCTTGAAGCCCTTGTTGCAAACTTTTAAACGAATTTTGTAGGGAACTCCGTTTTGATTTTCAATGATTTGAACATTGATATCTTCTTTGCGAATGACAATAGAATTTGATCCTGAGCCACCAGAACCTGGAGGAGTGACTTGTCCGCCACTTGTTGTCGCTTTTAAAACAGTTGCAGTTAAGACTTGCTTTGAATCCGTAGGAACTCCACGGGAAGTGTTCATAACGTGGATGATGAGCTTTTTATTCTCTACTCCAAGACCTGCTGAATAGGTTTTAATTGCACAATTGCCTTCCTTAACTTTTTCAGACTGAATGATTCCGTTATCTCCTATTTGAAAGCCTAGCCAAGTGTTGGCCGCAAAGGCAGAGTCACAGGCTTTAACTTGAAATCCACCGCCTCCATCTTTTGCTATATTTAAATTGAGGGCTGCCATGGCTTCATTGGAAAGCACCATGGCCACAAGACCGAGTTTAAAAAGTATTGAACGGGAAATTGAAGACATTGATTGGCTCCTACCGCTTAGGTGTGTGAAGGGTTCGGGAGCGTCTATACCATAACGGCGCCTTTAAAGAAATGGGATTATGTATTTGAAGAAGAAATGTATGAAGCTTTTATAATTCAGATCAAGTCGGTACAGTGTCAGACTTTGAGACACTGCCGACGATTGAGCCCTCTGGGTCCTGAACTTGCAGCACCCCAGATTGCCCCCGTACAGTCATTCTAGGCTGAAAACGTGAGGAACAAGAGGAGCTTTGGGTTGAAAACCTTGTTGAATGTTTTGACATCAACTTACTTTTTTTGGACCTCGGTCTTTGGGATTCTCAGCGGCTTCCAGGCTGTCCCAGCACTTGCCTCTTCCCTAACCCCGCAAGCGCAGCTTCTTCGCTTTGAACAAGCTTATGTTAATCGCACACTCGATGAGAATCGAATTGTCGCTCTTAAAAACTATCAAAACTCTTTCTTTTCTCCTGAAGAAGCTCAAGTTTTCGATGTCCCTTCATTTTGGGTTGAAGCCGGTAAGTTTCATGTTTTTGAAATCCCCCACCATTTGAAAAAACTTGATATTTCATGGACAAAAACCTCATCGGGGAAAAAGTATATTCTTTTTCTTGTGCATCCAGAGTCTTTAGATTTTTACAGAACTTTGATTCAAGACGCGAAGCCAGGACCCCGCTTTCTAGTAACAGCGACAGCTTCATCTCGAACTCTTTTGATGTGGCCAGCCGATAACCCCGAGAAGTCCTTCTTTGGAAAGCTCTCGTTAGACAAAGAGGTCGCAGGCGTGGTGCGAACAATTCCGGCTGGTGAAATCGCCAGGAGCATAGGCACAACGCAGATTTTAGATCAAAGCGCGGATAAACTTCCAGATAACTTTCATTTTTTTCCGGAGGCGCTTGGAGTCATGCCAAAAGGTTGGGAGCGCGGAGGCATGATTATTCGCTTGTTTCCTTCGGAGATGCAGGAACGTCGAAAGCGCGTGATGCCGCTTTTTGCTTTGTACACGAAGCCCGCTGACCGAAAAACCTCGCCTATTGAGGATAACCTAAGACTTTATGCGGGAACTCCCGAAGACTTTGTGGTCACCCAAATTCTTAAACCCTTTGCAGCACTTTGGACTGAACTGGTTTTAGAGCACCGGCTCGCAATTGAAGCCCATGCCCAGAACGTTCTGATCCAAATAAACTCTAAAGGCCAGATCGAACCCCATTTTTATTTTCGAGACTTTGGAGGCTTTAACTTCGATCTGGATTCTCGAGCTTCGCTCAACTTGAACGTTTCGAATCTTCCCGTCATTCACAATATCCAAGATGATTATCATCAGCATCATAGTCTTTCTGCACTGCAGAGCAGTGTTGGAGTATACTTCGAGGGAGGATTTCTTTTCGGGCTTGCTGAAGAGCTGAAGCGGCTCGGTTACAAAAACCTGAATTATGAAAAGTTGATAACCTTGTCTCGGCAACAGATCATAAATTCCTTTAAAGAACGTGGTTTAAATATACGAAGCGAAAATTTTTGGAGCGACCTTCAGATAGCTTTGACGAGATCTCAGAAAACAATTTCAAGCAAAACCTGTCGTTCTGCATTGATCTAGTCATTCCTCATCGAGGCAAAACTTTTTGAAAGGACCTAATCAATAATAAGCTGTAAAAACTGCTCAGCATTTTTTAACATATCCGACAAGTTCATTTTTAGTTCTTGCAGATCCACTTTTTTTTCAAATTAAGTCTTTCAAAATCATCTTGCAATCGCGGGCCTCGTCACGACCGACAAGGGATCTGCTTGCACTGGCATAAATCGCCAAGTCGAATCTTGAGCCCATCCTATTTTTGTGGGTTCATTTTTTGAATGCACCAAACATCGAATGTACCCGGGCAAGATGACTGCTTTCGCTTCTATTTTTTGAAAGCAATTTTACCAGCTGAGTTTGAAATTTTGTTAGCGGCAAAGTTGAATCCCTATCATCCAAAGTTTTCGGTCTCCGTTTTTCATGAGTTGATCCGCAACCCACAGCAGGTCTTTTTCCTGAATTTTATAATTGGGATCAAAGGACCAAAAACAACGATGATAAGAAAGTTGAAAAGCCTTTTTGGCTTGCCTGACCTTCACCATTTTAAGGGCTTGCTCAGAGGTTAAAGTTCGACGACTTTTGCGCCCGCCTTTTTGACCAATCCGAGAGAGATACTTTTTCACTTCAAGATTCATTCTTTTATCATAAGAGGCTTATGATAAACAATTAACTGCTTTTTTAGATGAATCAAAAATTGAAAAAGTCTTTCCACTGAGTGGAATGCGCCCCGCTAATCAGACAGCATCGCCCCATATCTTTTGAGTGAAAATTATTTTTGAAGTCCCCACGAGGAATTTTTGAATAAATATTTTGGAATCTTCACCGGGCACGGGAACACGCCGGAGAACAAAACAAGCCTGTTATTTTGTAAAAGGCTTGTGGTTGCGATCAGCAGCTTGTTTGGAAGGTTCTGTTCAAAAGTTTTACAGATACATTTTACTGCATAAAATATGTCTACTATATAGTTACGTGAACTTACGGTATCTTGCTTCTGAAATTGAATATCTTTTGGAGCCTATTTTATGAAAAAAGCATCACTCGTAATGGCATTTACTTTATGTGTTGTTTCAATCAATGCGTTAGCATCGACGACTATTGATTGTAATGGCAGCAACAAATCTCTGCAGGTTTCGTTTGACTACAATGAAAGCGGCTCAATCCAAGCTCCAGTGAAATTCGGTGATACCGATTCCATGGCTAGTCTTCCTCAAAAGATCCAGGTTGAAGTTACGATAAAGCCTATTGGTACATATGACTCTGACAAAGAAATTAGATCTTATAGCGGATATTACCTTGCCGAAGATTTGAAGTTCGGCTTTGCTATCTCTCAGGCATTTGACAGAAACAACAAAATGGTTCTCGAGATAAAAAATATTTTTGGGGTAAATCAGCTACCTGTTGGTAAGTGCCTAGTCATGCAAAGCGAATAATGCCCCTTGATTACAAACCACTATTTGCAACCGCAAGCCTGATACAAAATAACAGGCTTTATTGTGTTCTCCTTCATGTCCTCGTGACCCGTGAAGATTCCAAAGTAATTATTTAAAAATTCCTCTTGGGGACGTCAAAAATAATTTGGTCGCCAAATCTCAAAGGTTTAGTCAGCGCTTGGCTTGAGTTGCAGATATTGCGACCACAGTTACATAGTCAGCGGCTTTGGCTCTAGATTCATGGCTAACAGACTAGATTGAGCTTTGAAGGATTTGGTTTTATTCAAAGTTAGACAGGAAAAATTTTCAAGCTGACATCATACAAGTTAGTAATTCTGTTAATTTAATGATAACCACACTTTTCGTATCAAAATATAGAGTTAAGGATCTTACACATGAAAAAATTATTTTTTGCACTTTTGGCAGCTGCCGGCATCAGCGCTCATGCTGAAGCTAAGGTATTCAACTATAAATGCTTTAGCTATTTCTGGAATGGAGAAACTGGAGAAAAGGGCACTCTAGATCTTGCTGTTAGCCCTCATGCGGCTCAAGCAACTCTAAAAAACCAAGATGGTGAAGCTATCGATAAATCTAACGGGCCTCGTAATACAAATTATAGATCAAGAGGTTCTGTCCGCTATGCAAAGTTTGGTTATCGTATAATTGCAGAAGAATCTTTAATCACGGGTGGTCGAAGATTAGATAATGGTCAGCTTGGTGGTTTAGCTCGTTACGAGGGTGAAGCTGAAGGCGGCTTTTTCCAGTATAAATTTATTTGTAAGTCTAAATAGACTGGGCGAGTGGCCACTGCTTAATCCGCTTAGCTTAGTATCTCTTCCAAGCTAACACCTTGGGATTGCAGTTGAATAACGCTCAATGCTTTTATAGCAGCGCCGCCAGCCGTACAAAATTTGTGATCTGGAAACCGACCAGAGTTCAGAAGATGATTTTTCTTATCATACGAAACCTGCTGCTGATTGGTTTATTGGATTTGAATCTGTTTCGTTTTAAGGACCTCTGTTTTTGGTACAGAGATTGTCAACACTCCATTTTCAAACTTTGCATCGATCTTTTTATCATCGATCGGACCCGGCAGTGTGAAAGTTCGTTCATAGGATCCATAATAGACCTCTGATAGATACTTCTTTTTAGTGTCTGTCTTTTTTTCTTCTCTCCGCTCGGCGTGGATCATTAAACTATCTTTATCTGCTTCAATTTTAACATGGTCTTTAGCAATTCCCGGCAAATCAACTTTTAACAAGTAATGATTACCTTCATCTGAAACCTCTGAAGTTGGATAACAATCGACATCCGAAGTTGCAACTCTCGGGTTCATGTTCACAAAATCAGCGAGAAAACTCTCAAATGGGTCTCTCATTTGTAAAAATTGACGTAATGGACTGATGCTGTTGTTAGCGACCCAACGGTCTAATTGATTTGCCATTTTGATCCTCCTCAGGATGTTTAGTCATCATCTAAAAAGTTACATATCGAAAATGAACGTGGCGCACTGAACTCAAGTTTTTTATTTTTAAGTTCAGCGACTCCGCCATCCAATTTTTTAAGAACTGTCCGTTGGGATTTCCCCAGAACAGCTCAAGAGCTGGCATCTCAAATGAAGCATTCCTTTATTCGTTTTCCATTTAAGCCATTCTCTTGGCATTCACAGAAAGTTTCAAAGTTGACTTCATCCTTCATGCAATCGAGGCCGTTAAGCTTAAATTGCACAGCCACAAAAATTCCTTTAAGGCTTTGATACCCTCAAGAAATCCGACTCCAAAGATCCTCACTCCTTTAACAGAGCTTATCGATCTTATCCGCCCCACTGGCAGGCTTGGCAGTTGGTTTTGTCAACACCATCGATTGTTACCAATCGACATCATTGACTTGTTCAACCACTTTTGCTGACGTCAGAGAAACGTCACCGACCTACAAATGGTTCCGTGCTTTCACCAAAACTCATTCTCGACATGTTGTCCTCCCGTTCTTAGAGAAGTTGTTAGCTGCGAATATCCAGTTCTTCGCTAACAATATTAGCCTTCGCCTATGTTGAAAGGCTCGGCCTTCTCTTCAGTCTCCCGTTGTTCGTTCCGAACGTTCACAGACTGACAAACTTTTGAGGTTCGCTTTCGCTACAACCTGCAGATTTACTAAATCTCTGACACGAACATGCCAAAAACTTTTTCGATCAGCATACGAAAGGTTTTTCAACCTCCCGTTGATCCAGGCTACAACAGTCACTGGATAATTCTGTTGACGGGATTTACACCCGCTTGAGTTTTGACTAGCTTCGCTGCTATCAAACATGAAATCTATATCAGCATCTTCTGTGCCATCAGATAAAAGTGCCCTTGCTGATCTTAATTTGATTCAACAACCTATCTCAATTTTTCAGATGAGATTTACTGCAAGGTAAGAGGTAATTCTCCTAGCGGGCAAAACGCGACTTGAAATGAATCACTGTCGTGTAGTTCTTGCTTTAGAATATGACTTATGAATGAAGAAAGTTGGACCCAAGAGAGTTTAATTTGGATTTATATAAAAGGCCCAAATATTCGGCCTATTCCCTCTGTGATTTGAAGCCAGAAGTTCTCTTTTGGATAGCCTCGCGTCGACCGCACCAAACAGATCTCAATCCATTTTTTGACCTGCTTTAAAATCGCATCATCATAAACTAGAAGTCCTAGCTCGTAGTTGATGAGCAAACTGCGCATGTCAAAATTAGCTGATCCAAAAATGCCATAGCAGCTATCAATGATCACGGCTTTCGCATGAATCATTTCATTATAAAAATTGAATTCAACGCCGGAACTTTCCAGTTGACGAATAAAACTCCCGCGCGCCAGATCTGCTAGCAGGTGATTGGATCTTCTGGGGATCAGAATCTGAACTTTGACACCTCGCTTAGCAGCTAACTCTAAGGCTTTTGCCAAGGACTCATCGGGTATGAAGTAAGGTGTTACAATTTGAATTTCACATTTTGCCAAATGAATGGAGCTAAGTAGAATATCGTAAAGTGGATCTCCCACAACGTCTGGTCCACTTGGAATGACCTGTGCAAATGGACCCCGTCCATTTGACTCTATGTTTGGTTTTTGAAAAAAGGAATGATCTGTTTTTCCCGTTGTAAAGTTCCAGTCTTGAAGAAAAATATTCTGTAGGTCACTCACACAGGCACCTTCCATTTTCAAAACTAGATCAGCCCACCTTTTTTCACGCAATCCAGGTC
>Ga0114979_10003156_pt1 | contig 11081 bp, 11 predicted proteins | sample S_140625_EF_Meta_FD_87315 | JGI IMG/M metagenome (GOLD analysis project Ga0114979, IMG submission 87315) | Freshwater microbial communities from Lake Simoncouche, Canada to study carbon cycling - S_140625_EF_MetaG | ecosystem: Environmental > Aquatic > Freshwater > Lake | place: Lake... | reverse complement strand
GACCTGTATACCGCGATCGAACGCGCCAGTGATGACATGCTCTCGGCCGCGCTGCAAAGCGACTGGGAATCGGTCAACGCCGTCCAGGCAAGGTGCGCGCTGCTGATCGAGCAGGTGCGTCGACTCAACGCGCGCGTCGTGCTGTCGCGCAAGGATCAGACCGCCAAGTTGAAACTGATGCGCCAGATCGTCCAGAACGAAGCCCATGTCAGACGCCTGGCCTACCCCTGGACCGAACGCTTCGACACGGTGATGTTCGGTGGCACCTCCAGCACCGGAGAATCGCAACAGGCAGCCTGAAGACAAACCTGCCACCGAGATCAAACGCCGCAATGAGCGCTTTGCACAGACCCGAGACTGACGAGCGCTTATTGCGCGAATACCGTATCAGCGATCCTTCAGATCGGGCGCGTCTGTTGGCCGAACTTGCGAGCACTGGCGATCGGGTCTCGATCTACGACAATCTCGATGCCAAGGCATGGTTCGAATCGCGGCTGCTTGCCTATGACCCGGGTTGTGACAGCCTGGAGTTCGAGCTCTTGCCGAAGCAGACGCAGCGTACCGATTTCGGCCCGGGCAGTCAGGCAGTCGCCGTCGCGGTGATGGCCAAGGTCAAACTGCAGTTTGATATCGGGCCGCTCAGGGTCGATGTCGAAACAGGAAAGTTCCAGGTCAAGGCACCGAGTTCGGTCGTGCGACTGCAACGCCGCGATGCGTTTCGGGTGCAACCGCCTCGCGAGGCGACTGCACAGCTCTTTATCCGCGAGGCTGTTGTCGGCAGCACGGAATGGCGCACTCCGGTGCTCGATCTGTCAGCCACCGGACTGGCTTTTCAGTGGCGTCATTCGACACCGCCCACACGCGGCGACATTCTGCAGTCCTGCCGACTCGAACTGGCCGGCGTAGCGGCCATTACGTGTCAGTTGCTCGTCATCAATACGCGACTGGAGGGGCCGACTGAGCGTCGCATCACGCGTGTCGGCGCCGAATTCGTCGGCATCGATTCATCGGCTGCAAGGGCAATCCAGGTCTATGTCAATACTGCTCAGACAAGGTCTCGCGTTCGCAAGCCGGCCTTGTCCTGATCACCCCCCTGGCGCCGACGCCAGGGATATCCCTCAGACCGACATGTTCATGATGTCGGTATAGGCCGAGACCAGTCGGTTGCGCACCGCAAGTGCCGCTTGAAATCCGATCTGCGCCTTTTGCATCGAGAGCATGGTCTCTTCGATGCCAACTCCTTCAGCGCCGGCCTGAAACTGCCTCTGTAATCCGGACGACTGCTGCTGCGCCTGAGAAACCGATTTCAGCGCATCGCCCAGGGCATTGGCAAAGGAGGCGCCTGCGACCGCACCCTTGGCTGCAACCGGCGATCCCGACTGCGCTGCGCCCTGCAGCGATTGCAGCAGACCGGAGGTGATCCTGACATCCATGAGCGGCTCCCATGAGAAGAAGGGGAAGAGACGTGTCCGGATCGTAGAGCGGCGCCGGAAAACTTAAGCGTCGAAAACCCCGGCGCACATCCCGCTTATCGGGCTCAAGTTCGGCATCAGGGCCGACACAATGATCGACAGCATGCAATCCGCTCAACCTGGCATTTCCTTTCAGATCCCGATCGATGGCTAACGAATCCCAGACCACCTTTGGCGCTCTGCCAATGCGCAACAAGCTGATGCTGGCGGTCGGCGCGGCCGCGATGGCTGCGATCATTGCGGCGGCGGCGATGTGGGCCCGTACCCCTGACTATCGCGTGCTGTTTTCGAACCTGTCCGATCGCGACGGCGGCGCGGTGGTCGCGGCGCTCTCGCAGATGAACGTCCCCTACAAGTTCTCAGAGGGTGGTGGTGTCATCATGATTCCGGCCGACAAGGTCCATGACACCCGCCTGCGTCTGGCCTCACAAGGGCTGCCCAAAGGCGGCACGATCGGGTTCGAGCTTGTTGAGACTCAGAAGTTCGGTACAACCCAATTCCAGGAAAGACTCAATTACCAGCGCGGCCTGGAAGGCGAACTGGTTCGCTCGATCACGGCTTTGTCGGCGGTGTCCAGCGCACGGGTCCATCTCGCGCTGCCAAGCGCCAACGGGTTTTTCCGTGAGCAGCAAAAGCCGTCGGCGTCGGTACTGCTGACGGTGCACCCCGGTCGCGCTTTGGAGCGCTCGCAGGTTGCCGGCATCGTGCATCTGGTCGCCTCATCGGTGCCCGAATTGTCGATCAAGGATGTCAGCGTGCTCGACCAGTCGGGAGCGCTGCTCTCGAGTGCCTCCGAACCCGGCCAGACCGGCGGGCTCGATTCGAACCAATTGCAGTATCTGCGCTCGATGGAGCAGTCGTATATCGCCCGCATCCTCGAGATCGTCGAGCCTATCGTCGGCCGAGGCAATGTCAAGGCTCAGGTCAATGCCGATGTCGACTTCACGATGTCGGAATCAACCGCCGAACAATATCGGCCGAATCAGGGTACCGAACCGGCTGCGATCCGCAGCCAGCAAGTCAATGAATCGGGCACCGGCACTGGCGCAGCCGCTTCGGGTGTACCTGGCGCAATGTCGAACCAGCCACCCACACCGGCCGCGTCGCCGGTCAATGGGGCAGCCCAGGCCCTGTCGCAAAATCAGGGTGCTGCAGGGCAAGCCGGGAAAGACTCGCGACGCGAGTCGACGACCAACTTCGAAGTCGACAAGACGGTCAAGGTGGTTCGCAATGCCAGTGGCAACGTCAAACGTCTGACGGCTGCCGTGGTCGTCAACCACAAGCGTACGGTCGATGACGAGGGCAAGGTCACCTACACCGCGCTCGAAGCCAAGGATGTCGATCAGATTCAATCGCTGGTGCGAGAGGCCATCGGCTTCAACAAGGATCGGGGTGATGCGCTTAACGTGGTCAATGCGCCCTTTTCGATCGAAGACGTGCCAAAGGCCGAGGCGATCCCGCTGTGGAAGGACCCGGATGTCGTGGCGCTCGCGCGCAGCATCGGCCTTCAGCTCGGACTGGTGCTGCTCGGCCTGCTCGCTCTCTTTGGCGTGATCAAGCCGGCACTCAGGCGTCCGGCGCCGCTGCCGGGCGGCCCCGCTGCAGGCGGCACCTCGGCCGTGGTGGGCGATGCCATCGCCCTGCCCGCGCCCGGCGCCTCCGGCATGAATCCGATTCAGCTGCCGGGCGGCCCGCCCGAGAATCTTGTTCAGCTGGCACGCGACAACCCAGCAACGGTCGCCAATGTCGTGCGCTCCTGGGTCAACGCCTGAAATGCTCATTGCCATCGGATTGCTGATCACCAGTTCTATCAATTCATCTTCGTCAGCCGGAATACCAGACTCTCATGGATGATCAGGGACTCGAACGCAGCGCGATCCTTCTGCTGACGCTTGGCGAGGAAGTTGCCTCGGAGGTCTTCAAGCACCTGTCTCCCAAGGAGGTGCACAGGATCGGCGAAGCAATGACCCGAATTCGCACCGTGCCGCCTGAAAAGGTCACCTCGGTGCTGGACCGCTTCAGCGTAGAAGCCGGCCAGAACCGCTCGCTGGTGGCAGACAACGATGAATATGTGAAGGCAGTGCTTCGCAAGGCACTTGGCGATGAACGCGCCGGGCTGCTGATCAACCGCATCCTGCAGGGCAGCGACACCAGCGGCATCGAGAGCCTGAAGTGGATGGACTCCGAGTCGGTCTCTGAGCTGGTGCGCAACGAGCATCCGCAGATCATCGCGTCGATTCTGGTGCATCTTGAACGCGATCATGCCGGCGAGATTCTCTCGAAACTGCCGCCCCGCATCCGCAGTGAAGTCGTCCTGCGTATCGCCACGCTCGACAGCATCCAGCCCAATGCCCTGCGCGAGCTCAATGATGTTCTCTCGCATGTGCTGGCCGGCGCCGACAAACTCAAGAAAGCAGCGCTTGGCGGATCGAAAGTGGCCGCCGAGATTCTTAATGGCCTTGGCACCAAGCTCGAAGGCGAAGTGCTCGATGCGGTGCGCGATTCGGACGAGACTCTGGCTCAGGCCATCCAGGACCAAATGGTTACCTTCGAAGATGTGGTCAAGCTCGAAGACCGTGCGGTTCAGACGGTGTTGCGCGAAGTGCCGGCCGACGGCCTGGTGATTGCACTGAAGGGCGCACAGGGCGAGATCCGCGAAAAGTTCCTGAAAAACATGTCGCAGCGGGGTGCCGAAGCCCTGCGCGAAGACCTCGAGTCACGCGGCCCGGTGCGGGTCTCGGAAGTCGAGACCCAACAGAAGGAAATCCTGAAAGTGATCAGACGACTGGCCGATGCCGGCGAAATCTCGATCGGAGGCGGCGGTGGCGAAGATGCCTTCGTCTAGTCGCATTGTCTTCTCCGAAGATGTCATCGGCGCCTCGCCATGGCGACCCGAGACCATCGAAGGCGACCGGCGTAACGGCAACGACCGGCGCAGTGCCGCTGGTCGCCGCGCGGCAGAGGAAAAGTCACACACGCCCTCCTATGAAGACGGTCTGCGCGACGGTCGAGCAATCGGCCTGGAGCAGGCCCGCCGCGAATCGGCCGCAGCACTGCGCGCTCAGCTGCAGAACATCGCCGAGCAGGGCGACCAGTTGCTGGGCGAATTCACCGCACAGATGGCCAGCATTCAGGAGTCCGCAGCCCACGAGGTCACGTTGCTGGCCATCGAAATCGCCCGCAGTGCCGTGGGCGTTGCGCTGCGCATCAATCCCGCAATGATCGTCACCGCCGTGACCGACGCTCTCGCCCTGATCACCGATGAGAGCGCGCGCCCGACCATTCGGATCAATCCGGCTGATGCCGATTTGCTCAGTGAGCATCTGAGTCCGTTGCTGAACGCGCGAGGCGCGCAACTCATGCCCGACCCGAAAATCGCTCGCGGCGGATGCCTGATTGACACCTCGAAGGCGAGCGTCGACGCGACGCTGCAGACGCGCTGGCAACGCTCGATTGCCGCGCTCGGGATCGACGACACCTGGTTACAGACATGATTCATTCGGCCCCTGCCCCCGCCCGGCTTGCCACCGATCAGGACTGGAGCAAGCTGTTCGACAACCTGCGCACCTGTGCCGCCGGCGGCTCGCGCCAGACAGTCACCGGACGCCTGACGCGCGTGGCAGGACTGGTTCTGGAGGCCAGCGGCCTGCGTCTTCCGGTCGGCTCAATCTGTATGATTTCGCCCGAAAACAGCGCTGCGGTCGATGCGGAAGTCGTCGGCTTCTCGGACGACCGGCTGTTTCTGATGCCATTGGCCGAAACTGTCGGACTGCGGCCTGGCGCGCAGGTCGTGCCGATCGAGGATCCGATCGTCACCCCGAAACTGCTGGGCGCGAATCATCCCTGGCGCCGCGCCGAAGATCGGTCGCGCTGGCTGCCAAACGGTGAAGCTCTGCTCGGGCGCGTCGTCGATGCACTCGGCCGTCCTCTGGACGGCCTGGGTTCGCTCGATCACAGCGAGCGTGCGCCAATCCTGGCGCGGCCGATCAATGCCATGCACCGCGCACCAGTGCGCGAACCGCTGGATACTGGCGTGCGTGCCATCAATTCGCTGCTGACCGTCGGACGTGGACAGCGACTCGGGCTGTTTGCCGGCTCAGGGGTCGGCAAGAGCGTTCTGCTCGGCATGATGGCGCGATATACCGCAGCCGATGTGACAGTGGTCGGCCTGATCGGCGAGCGGGGTCGCGAGGTCAAGGAATTCATCGAGGACATCCTCGGCCATGAGGGCCTGGCGCGTGCGGTTGTCGTCGCGGCACCCGCCGACTGCTCGCCAGTGCTGCGGATGCAGGGCGCGGTCTATGCCACCTCGATTGCCGAACATTTCCGGGACAAAGGCCTCAACGTCCTCCTGCTGATGGATTCGCTGACCCGTTATGCGATGGCCGCACGCGAGGTCGCGCTAGCTATCGGTGAGCCACCGGCCACCAAAGGCTATCCGCCATCGGTTTTCGCGCGCCTGCCGGCGCTGGTCGAACGGGCTGGTAACGGCAGGATCGGGGGCGGCTCGATCACCGGTTTCTATACCGTGCTCACCGAAGGCGACGATCAACAGGATCCGATCGCCGACGCAGCAAGGGCGATCCTCGACGGCCACCTTGTACTCGATCGATCGCTCGCGGAAGAGGGACACTATCCGGCGATCGACATAGAGCAATCGATCTCGCGGGTGATGCATCAGGTGACCGACCCGGAGCATCTGCAACTCGCCCGCCGCCTGAAGGCCTTGTGGAGCCGCTACCGGCGCAGCCGCGATCTGATCTCGGTCGGCGCCTATGTGCAGGGCAGCGACCCGCAGATCGATATGGCGATTGCCATGATGCCTCGCATTTCGGCGCTGCTGCAGCAGGGCATGACCGAGGGATCGAACTTCGAGGACAGCCGGGCAGCGCTCGAGGCGCTGATCGCGCCTTCAATCGGACCCGGCTTCGGTGCACATGACGTGAGCGGTCAACAGTAGTGGATGCACGCATCCTTCAACTGCTGATCGACCGCGCCCAGGAGCAGCGCGACGATGCGGCCAGGCTGTCGTCCGAGGCAAGACGTGAGCGCGACGCAGCCCAGGCGACGCTGCGTACCCTCACTGATTACCGGGACGAGTCGCTCAATCGCGGTCCGACCCGAGGCGGGCAGCTCGTCAATGTCGAGCAGATCAGGATCGCCGGCTATTTCGATAACCGCCTGATCGCTGCCATCAAGCAGCAGTCGGGCACGCATGCGGAGCATGAAGAGCGCGTTGGCGAGCGAGAGACCGATCTGCGTGAAATGCAGCGGCGACTCAAGGCACTCGAGACGCTGTCGCAGCGCCGCTTGACGGCCGCCGAAAAGACCAGAGCGCGTCGCGAGCAGCGACAGCTTGATGAATTCGCCAATGACATCGCAGCCCGGCGAGGACCCGGCAAGGAGCCTAGATGAGCATCGACACCAGACACCTCGAATCCGGCGCACGCGTTCGTCTCGGGTCGGCGAGCGCCAATCCGAACACGAACGGACAATCCGATGTGCCATTCGCCCAGTTCCTGTCGGCCGCCGAGACCCGACCGTCGACGACGCCTGCATCAATCGGGGTTCGCATCGAAGACAAGCTGGTCATGCAGCGTCGTCACGATGAAAGCGCACAGGCTCGTCGACAGATCGAGCGCGAGCGCAGCACCAGGACGCAGCAAAGCGCCATCGCGAAACCGGCGGATAAAGCCGCCGAGGACGCCCAAGCGGCACAATCCGCATCGACCATTGTCAGCGATCCGCCAAAGCATTCTGACAACAGCGCACTACGGGATGCCGACAATCGCATGCCGGCAACTAGCGCTCAAGAAAGCGATCGGCGCGACCCAGATGCAGCAAGAGGTCTGCGCGGCCCAGTGAATTCAGATCAATCCGGAGCATTGCAAACCGACGCAGCTCAGGGAGCCCAGGACAGGGCGGACGCCGCCCATCACCATCGCGGCGCTCATCCGGCCACGCCAAGCATCGGCACCAACGCAAGGCAAACGCCTGAGGGCACCGACAGCACAGCGGCACAGGCAGGCGCTTTGCAGACGGTCGAGGCTGCACCAGCCGCTTTGCCCGAAAGTGCAGCGGTGAGCCTTGAATCGATCGACGACCAGAGCGAGGAAGGCAAGGCTGCCATCGCACGAAAAGGGCGACTCGCCGACCAGACTGCGAGCGAGGCTGCAGCGACGACCGTCGCACAGCCGCTCCCGGATGCCATGATGGCCGCCGCGGCGCAGGCGGTACCGACGCCCGGATCCGGCAAGGCGGACAAACCTGTAATCGACACAGCCACCGATACCGGCACCCCGGGTCAGCGCAGTGCGAAGGGCTCGCCAATCACCGTCGACCCCGGGACTGTCGGTGGTGGTGGTCGCCGGCATGGTGCGGGCCCCGGTAGCACCGCGTCAGCCGGCCATGATCGTCATGGCCCTGCTCGTGCAGTCACTGGCGCCGCAGACGCCGCCCTGCCGCAGGCGCTTCGCGATGCCCAATCCGCCAACGCAGGCAATGCACCGGCAGTCGACACAAGCACCAGGCTCCTCACCGACAATGCCGTAATGAGCCTGGCCCCCCGCCAGCAAACCGACAGCCAGCCAGGATCGACCATTGCACACCGCACCGATCAGGGCATGGTGCCGCCCGCCGGCTTCGCCGCGCTGCTTCGATCGGTCGAAGAATCCGGCGAGACCCGCAACGAGGCACTCAACCGCCCGCCAAGCTTTCCGATCACCGTTCCCTTCGACGACCCCCGCTTCGGCGGTGCACTCTCGGAGCGGGTGCAATGGTTGGTCAAAGAAGGTATTCAGTCCGCCGAACTGACGCTACATCCGCAAGACATGGGCCCGATCCGGATCGAAATGTCGATCGACGGCACAGCGGCCTCGATCGATTTCGCAGCAACGCAAGCCGATACACGGGCGGCCATCGAGCAGGCTCTGCCCCGCCTTCGGGATTTGCTGGCCGACCAGGGCCTGCAACTCGGGGGTACGCAGATTGGTGCCGACACCAGCCGACAGGACAACCCAGGCCATCGGGCGCGACCATCGGGTGGTGAGACTCGCACGGCGACGGTCGACATACCCGACGCGACATCGGACGGTGTGCCGGTGCGTACCGGGCCTGACCCAAGGCGACTTGCCGCAGGCCGCATCGACCTCTTTGCCTGATAGCCGTGATCGATCGTGATGAGGCGTTGAAATGCACAGAGCGCACCGCGCTTATCGACGCTTCAGATGACTCAAGGTTTCCTATGATCAGTTCATGCCTGCAGGCCAGTCCTGCCGCTGAACGATGGAAACCCAATGAGCGACGCGAGCAAAAAAACCGACGCGGTTAAAGACGACGAAGAGGGCAGCAAGCCCAAGTCCGGCAAGAAAAAACTGTTCATCATCATCGGCGCAGTCGTTCTGCTGCTGGGCGGCGGCGGCGGCGCCGCCTGGTTTGTCATGGGTCGCGGACAGCACGACGAAGCGGCCGATGCGGCTGCCGCGGCCAAGGCTCAGGAAAAGCTCAAGGCTGCCCGAAGTTTCGTGACGCTGGAGCCCTTTGTTGTCAACCTGGCCGATACCGACCTCGATCGGTATACCCAGATCGGCGTGGTACTTGAGGTTGAAAACGCCGAAGCGAACAAGAAAGTGGCCGACAGGATGCCGGCGATCCGTAACGGCATCCTGCTGCTGATCTCCTCGAAAACGGCCTCCGATCTGACATCGCGTGAAGGCAAGGAAAAGCTCGCCGGGGAGATTGCGATGTCGGCCGGCAAGGATCTCGGCTGGACGCCCCCTGACCCTAAAGCACACGCCGACGATGGCGATGACGAAGCTGACCCCAAGGCCAAGGACAACACGTCGGGCGACAAGCCGAAGAAGGAATCGGACAAGAAGACCAAGCCTGCCAAGCACAAGGCCGAGCCGCCGTCGAATCCGATCACCGCGGTTCACTTCGCTTCATTCATCGTCCAGTAGCGCGCCATGGCCGAACAGTTCCTGTCACAGGAAGAAGTCGATGCCCTGCTTGAAGGCGTCGACGATGCACCAGTCGGACAACCCGACGGTTTCAAGGGTCCGGTCGCTTATGACCTCGCCAAGCAGGAACGCATCGTCCGCGGTCGGATGCCGACGTTGGAGATCATCAACGAGCGCTTTGCACGCAACCTGCGAATCGGCCTGTTCAACTTCATGCGCCGCAACCCGGAGATCTCGATCGGTCCGATCAAGGTGCAGAAATACAGCGCCTTCCTTCGCAGCATCGCGGTGCCGGCCAATATCAACGTGGTCGCGGTCAAGCCACTGCGCGGCAGCGGTCTGGTCATCTGCGACCCCAAGCTTGTCTTCACCGTCATCGACAACATGTTCGGCGGCAACGGCCGCATGCCCTATCGGATCGAGGGTCGCGACTTCTCGCCCACAGAGCAGCGCATCATCCAGCGCATGCTCGATGTGACGCTCGAGGAATACCGAAAGGCGTGGGCGGGCATCTATCCGCTGAGCCTCGAATACACCCGCTCCGAAATGAATCCGCAATTCGCTACGGTTGCCACGCCTGGCGAGATCGTGGTCGCAACCACATTTTCGCTGGAGGTCGGTGAGCTCGGCGGCGATCTGCAGATCTGCATTCCTTATTCGACGCTCGAGCCGATCCGTGACGTGCTCTATTCCGCGCTGCAGGGCGACTCGATCGAAACCGACAAGCGTTGGGTGAGCCTGCTCACGCAGCAGATCAAGGTTGCCGAAATCGAGCTCTCGGCCGAGCTGGGCTATGCCAATGCAAACATCGGAGAACTGATGGCACTGCAGGCAGGCGACTTCATCGAACTGGAGTTACCGGAAAAGATCGTCGTCAAGTCCGATGGCGTACCGATCTTCGATTGCCGCTATGGCGTCTCGAACGGTCACTACGCAGTCCGGGTACAGGACATTCTGAGCACACCGCAAGCGCAATGACGCCTCACAAGGCGTCGCGAGGGAGCACGACATGAGCACAGATCAGAACGGCGCAGGCGACCAGGACGCGCTCGCGGACGAATGGGCGGCAGCACTGGCCGAACAGGAGCCCGCGAACAAGGGCGCAGAAACGCTGCCGGCCGATCGCGTCTCGGACGCGAGCCATATGTTCCCGCAGCTGGCTGGTACCCCGGCAGGTCACGATGCCCGCCAGGACATCGACATGATCCTGGACATCCCGGTTCAGCTGACGGTCGAACTCGGCCGCACGAGAATCCCGATCAAACACATCCTGCAGCTGGCGCAGGGCTCGGTGATCGAACTTGATGCACTGGCCGGCGAGCCGATGGACGTTCTGGTCAATGGCTGCCTGATCGCCCAGGGGGAAGTGGTGGTGGTCAACGACAAATTCGGTATCCGACTCACCGACATCGTCACGCCCTCCGAGCGCGTGCGCCGTCTCAACAGTCGCAGCTGAGATGCAGGACGCACCCTCGATCTGGCCGGCGCTGGCTGCGTTTGCAGCGGTCATCGCGCTGATCCCGATTGCCCTGTGGATCCTCAAGCGCCTGCAGTCCGGCAGCGCAGGATCGACCCGCGCGATCACGATGATGGGCGGCCTGACGCTCGGTCCTCGCGAACGAATCGCGATTATCGAAACTCAGGGACGTCG
>Ga0114979_10003154_pt1 | contig 11092 bp, 9 predicted proteins | sample S_140625_EF_Meta_FD_87315 | JGI IMG/M metagenome (GOLD analysis project Ga0114979, IMG submission 87315) | Freshwater microbial communities from Lake Simoncouche, Canada to study carbon cycling - S_140625_EF_MetaG | ecosystem: Environmental > Aquatic > Freshwater > Lake | place: Lake... | reverse complement strand
TGGCAAAGGTGCAGTATATCCAACACCGCCACTAATTACTTCTATTGAGAAAATAGCGCCATTTGTAACAATAGGGACAAGATTCGCACCAACACCAGTTCCATATACTTCTGCAATTGGCGGAATACAATATTCATATTGATATCCCAATGGAACTGGCGCCAAATCATATTGTGTCTGTGGATTTGAAGTAGATTCATTGCAAGGTCCAAAAGCATTATTTGCGTTTCCAAATCCAGAAATTGTAGCAATTGCACCTTCAATTGTATTCAAACCTCCACCCAAAGCATTTGCAGTTTGTAATATTCCTCCAATTTGATTACTATTTACTAGACCATCAACATTTGCAAAATCATTAACTCCTCTTGTGATATTATCAGATACCTTTGTTAAAGTATTACTTATTCCACCAAGAATATCAACGTTTTTAAGTTGTTTTTCCCAGTCATCACTTGATTTTTGCATTGCAACTGCCATAGAAGAAACCCACTCACTTGGTTGAGTACATTTTAATCCACCACAATCACCAATAAAACTATAAATTTCAGCAGCAAGAGTGCTTGCTTGACGCAAAATACCAGTAACACTTGAAATTCCACCAGTTAACCAACTAATTCCAGATAAAATAGGTTGAAGTGCATTTTCTATCATATTCATCAATTTAGCAAGAATGCCGGAAGTAAACTGCTCTGCGACACAGAGACTGGGATTGATAATATTCCCAATCATATTTGTAAGCATATTTGCAACAAAACTAATAATCTCTTCAATTAAATTTTCAAGAATACAAAATATTTTATCCAAAATTGTTTTTGTTGCTTTCTTTACTGCTTGGGATGTAACTGGATTTGTTGGGTCAGTTTTGCCCAAAAGTGCTAAAAATTGTTTAAGTAAAAATACAATTCCTTTTGTTATCGCAGTTCTTATACTATTAATAATAAGTTTTACAATTCCACCAATTTGACTTGCAACATTTTTAACTTGTGATGCTACATCAACAATTTTATTTAAAACTGGATCAATAAATTGTTTGAAAGAATTTTCTAAAATACTAATTCCTGCAATAAAATCTTGCAGTATTCCCGTAATTCTACCAATTAAATCATTTCCACAATTGCTTGGTATTCTAGAAATATTAGTTCCTTTTTTTTCTACCTGCCATTGTGCTAAACATACACCACCAGGAATATATGCAGATGGAATTTTTCTGTCTATTGTTGCACCAATACCAGTAGATGCTGTTGTCGGTGAAAGTGGTGTTGTATTTGTTTTTGGGAGATTTGTCGCAGGCGCATTATTATTAATGTAAAGAGGAGCATTTTTAAATTGTGAACTTTTCTCCGCTTCAATTGTCTTTTGGTCTATACTTGATTTTACATTTGCGTGACGATGTAGTAATCCAATAATTACTGGTTGTTGTCCATCCTCACCATCCATAAAGAAACCAACACAAGTTTCCCCGCCTTCTAATTGCAAGGTCTTGCTTTGACCTCCCATACCATTTCCGCCAGTTGCATCCATCAAACAAACAGCCCAAGGCAAATCTTCTTCTTTGATGGTATTATCAAATGGGTGATATCCAATAATTCTTACTTTACATCTAAATCCAGGATCTCCATTAAAGGAATTTTCTAAATTTACGTTTCTCCAAACCTTTGCATCAGCAACTCTACCAATCCACCAAACAAATCCGTCTTTACCAAGAATGCCGGATTTCAATAAACTTTCTTCAATCATAATTCGTATTTTCTACATTCAAGTGCTTCTGGATTTAAATCACAAAATAATTGTAATGAATTTGGGATTTCTGTTGCTGTTGGATGATTTCTTTTATAAGAAAAAAGTTCTTCTAGATATGCTTGAAGGTATCTTTTTCTCTGTTCATTAAGTGAAGAAGTTTCTAGTTCTTCACATATTTTGACAATAAGTTCTTGTAGTTCCATTTTAGTATTTATTGGTTTGGACCATAGAGACCATAACTGTCTCGGATTAATTTTGCACTCGTAAGCATATGTCCACCACGAGGATCAAAGTGATGGCAAAGTTCTTTAATTAAATAATTTCCACTTTGTTCTGGATCTGCTTCTCCACTATTTGCCTCTTCTATTCTTGGAAAGATTGCTTCAATTATATCACCAACTTTAAGATTTAAATTCATAGGTATATTTATATTTACTGCTTGAGTGAATAATAAATTATATCTTGATGAGGATTTGGCAATATCTGCACTATCTCGTCCAGACTCTTCAAACTTTCCGCCCTTATCCAAATATCCGTGATCTGAAGTTCTTGTCAAAATTCTAGAAATTGAATCTCCAAATTGATCTGAAACCGCAATACTTTCTGCCCCACCTAATTGCGTTGCATTTTTAATTTCATTTTTCAAAGAATACTTATAGATACTAACTTCTTGATTGTAAATGTCATAAAAATAAGTTTTATTTGCATACATTCCAACTCTTAATGATTTCATCAAATCAATATTTTTTTCATAGTTATAATTTATTATTTTGAAGTTATTGTTTAAATTATTATGTTCAATTACCTTCTGTGACCAAGTATAAGAATATTTTGGTTTTTTATTTCCAGTTCCTAATTGTGCATTTGATACTAAACTATCAATACTACGAAAATTAAATCCATCATAATTTTCATAAAATAAAAATCCAGAAGTTCCTTTTGCTTGCCCACTTTGACCATTTCCAGAAACATTAGATACTTTTGAAATTTGAGAGACTGCTTTTGGACCCAACCAAGTCAAAATATGAAATGGTTTTTTGTTATTTCCTATAAAACTATAAGAATTTGATGAAGGTTCTATTGTTCCTATTTTATCTGTCTGTAAAGTATTTTTTAAAATATCTTTTATGTGATGATCTATTGTTGATTTTTCATATTTTTTTTGACATCTAACTGTTTCATTTTGCAATCCTTCCTTGGAAACAAGATGTAATGTAAATTTTTCATTTGTTCCTTCTGCATCAAGATTGCTTACTTTATAAACAAACATTGCTCGTGTTCCATCTAACTTGAAATTGCTAGATGCGGTTTCAATTTGCATTGCCACACTTTCACCACCACGAATAGGAAGACCATTGAATATAGAATGAGTATTCTCCATAACAATTGTCATTGTTATGCAAGGGGATAAAATATCTTCATAATAATTCATCTCAAGAATTGAATTCGTCAAATCAAATTTTTTAGACCCATCCAATGATGCAATCGTAACATATTGATATCTTAAACCAGATACTGCGTTTGACATTATGCTGAAGAGAGGTTAGTAAGAAGCATAGTCTTCCATAGACTATTTAATATCTGTCCTTCGGGAATTGATACAACAGCAACTCCATTTCCGCCATTTTCTCCTCCCATTGGAATGGGAACTGGAACTATAGATGATTGTCCTGCTGGTGCTACTGATGGTTGTCCAAGCAATATTGCCGATCCAGGTGTTTGTTCTTGTAATGGTGTTGTAATTGCTTCTGGAACTTGTGGTATTTGTCCTGGCGCTATTTGTGCTTGTCTTCTTTCCCTAAGACCTTTGATATAAACATTATAATTTTTTTGTAGTTGTTTGAATTCTGGTAGTTTGGGATCTTTGAGTGCTCTATCTGCTCTTTCTTTGCCCATAGTTTGTTTTGCAAAATCTTCAATTGTTTGTTGCTTTGTGTCTGGGGTGCTTCCTCTTATATCTGCCATTCCTTGTGATCTTTGCTTTTCTGCTTTTTTTGCCTTTACTTTTACATTACCACCAAATCTAAAAATTCTTTTGGCTGCTTCTGTTGGGTCAACCGGACCAGAACCAGCAGGAAGATATTCAAAGTGCAAATGTTCTCCTTCTGAATTTCCGGCACCAGGTGCTCCTGGTGCTCCACCAGAATAACCAATAACTTGCCCTGGGGAAATTTTAGATCCAACAGAAACAGAAATTTTACTTAAGTGCGCGTATCTACTCAAAGAACCATCTTTATGTCTAACTTCAACTACAGCCCCCCATCCACCAGGATTATAATTCATATCTGCAACAGTAACTGTTCCTTCTTGAATTAAACTAATTGGTGTTCCGGCATTTTTAAAATAATCATTACCATTATGTCCCGGACGATGTGCCGATCTAAAACTTGAATCTGGAGCCCCAGGAACTTCCCCTCCAGATGATTCAACATCTTCAAGTTGCAACCCAGTTGGTTCTGGTTTATTTCCAGTATCAATTGAATCTGTGGGTTCCATAGAATCGGAGTCTTCTATTTCTTTGCTAGAACCATTTTTATTTTGAACACCAGACATACCAAACTTTATCTTTTCAAATTTACTTACAACCTTATCAAACTTATTCGTAATGCTTGTAAAATTAACATTACTTGCGGATGCTGCTTCTCTTTGTTTCTTTTCTTGTGCTTTCAGTCTCTGGTCCATCTTATCAGGTGCATTTCCAGTTCCAGATAAAATTGCTGAAATCATTCTTGATGTTTTTTCAGATTGAGTTTCCCCACCGAGAGCAATGATTTTATCAAATGTACCACCAAATCCAGATTGCCAACTATTTTCTTTTTTCAGATTTTCTTTTAATTTATTAATATATTTCTCTCTTTTTTGTGCGGGTAGGGTATTTGCGTATTGTATTTTATCAGCAATTATTTTAGCATCTAAAGCACTTATTCCCGAGTCTACTAATTGATCTAATAAAATTCCAATTCCAAATGTTGCTCCACCCTTAAGAATACTACCCATACCCATTTTTGGTACTTTAAGTCCACCACCTTCAATTTTGCTTGGTTGTCTATTAAAATTGACAATATTATTTGCTGCCTTAACTCCTGTTGGTTTAGTTTTTTGTCCTATTTTAGATATTCCCGAAAAAATATTTTTACTTCCTTTTGTTGCTGTTATTGCTGGTTTTCCTTTACCAAATTTTTTAATTAAAGATCTTAATCCAAATCCTCCGGCGACACCAACTCCAAGTGCAGAAAGAATAGAACCAAATAATCCGCCATTTCCTCCACCACCATCCATCCCAATAGAAAATTCAAGGTTTTCTACTTTTTTGACCTTTGGTAATTTTATTTTTTTGACATCTTTATTGCTTGTGTCTAACCAATTAATAAAGGCATCGTATTCTTTCGCCCTTTTTGTTAATGGGCGTCTAGTTTTTACAATATTATTCGCAGCAGTTAATAGGGGAGAAAAAAGTTTATTTTCCATTATCCATCCACAATATTATAAACCATTCTTGAATACAATGTTAAAAAATTATCATAGTTTGATGATGGGTAAAATGGGGCAGTTGGTCCATTTTGTTGTGGTGATGGTGGTGCAGATATTTTACCACCACCCCCAGATGATGCTGGTTGAACTTGTGGCGATGGTTGTTGGAATGGAATGACTTGTATTGGTTGTGGTCCTGATTTTGATGCTGACGGTGCTTGTGGTGCTTGTTGTCCTGGTTTTGTTGGTGCTTGTGGAATGGGGTTTCCTGCTGCGACTTGTCCCATTCTCCTTTTTGCAGAATTAATCCATCTTTGTATTTCTACATTATTGGAATCTTTTATTGATTTGCCTTTAAGAAAATCAGTAAGACTACCCTCTCCAAGTTGCGCCCCAGCAAGATTTGATAACCTTTCCGTTGCGGACATACCTTTATATTCTGGGGATAATTGCATCATTCTTCTATTCATTAATATGGTTCTTCCCATATAAATTTTTTCTTGTAATTCTGGATTAGATAGATATTCCTGCTGTGATGGAGTTGGAATTCCCATCACAGAAGAAGCAGATGCAATTTCTCCACTTCCCATTTGATATCTTCCAGCAAATCTACCCCCAGCACCACCCATTTGATTATATCTTGCTCCTTCTACATCTGCAATTCCTTGTTTATATGCATTAAATTGTTCTTGTGTTACGCCCAATTCGGAAAGACCTTGTTTATCGTCTTTTATCGTAATTCCAGTAGGAGCACCACCAGGACTAGGACCAACATTAGAACCAGGACTAGCAGGTTTTGAACTAGAACCGGAACTAGAACTTCCACCAGAAGATTTTCCGGGTTTTCCTTTCATCCCATCAAGTATTTTATCAAATCTATCTAAAATGGAATTGAATTTATCTAAAACATTTCCTGGAACTTCTGGTGTAGTATTTCCTGGTTGGACATCTTCGCCTCCAGGTTGTGAAAGTCCATTTACGACAGATCCAACTCCAAGAGCAGCAGTACCACCTAAAAGTAATTTTCCTATTCCACCCCCACCACCTTTCAGTCCTTTTGGTATTTTTGATAATAAATTCCCTTCTTGCTTCATCGCAGGACCAGCAATATTTGGTGGTCGCCTTCCTTTCATTCCAGGAACCAATCCAGCAGCCAATCCACCAAGTGCAGACATTATAGCACCAATTATTCCTCCACCACCTCCGCCACCAGAAAGTCCAGAGATTTGCTCTATAATTTTAAGTATTGCTTTTCTTAATGCCTTTGCAACATCAAAAGTTTCGGTAAAAGTAGTCTTTAAATTGTCTATATTTTCTTTAACTCTATCTAAATTCTTCTTTGCCCCAAAGAAAGTGATAAAAGCAAGTGCTTCTTTAAATTTATCAAAGAATCCACCAAAGAATTTGGAACTTTTCTTTTCCTTTGTTTCTTTATTTCCAAAAATATTTTGAATTGTGTTTGTAGTATTAAAGACAGTTGAAGAAAGATTGCTAATTAATGCCTGCAAATTATTTGGTTTTGCCGATACTTTTGCTCTATCAAAATTTACAATTTTATTCTTCGCACTAGAAAGAACCGAGGAACCAAGAGAAGAACCACCAGAAACAAAGCTAAGTGCCTGTTCCTTTGTTGGTTTTTGCTTTCCTATAATTTTTTCTGGTTGGAGAACAGAACTAACCATTATTTTGTTGTGCCTTTAAGTTTTCTTCTTCTACAAACTGATTTAATAATGCTAGGTAGATGTCCCGCTCCCAAGGTATAAGATTTTCTATCTCGGTCAAAGAATATTTATAATGCGTTATTAAAGAGAAATTGATTTTAAAGTATGACTCAAGATCCATATGAGCCATTATCAACCGAAAAAACTTGTCAATCCCTCCAACGTAACTTCACTTTCTTTTTTTGTATTTGGATTAGTCACTTTGAAAGTGTGTGCAAGTTTAGGCATCGTATTGAAAAACTTTTCTACTTCTTGGAACTGTTGTGGAGTCAAAGTCTCAATCCAATCATTAAGTTCCTTTTTAGTGCAATCTGCTGCCGCCCAGGACTCATCGGCATTAAAGACCATATCAATACAAGAAGAAACAATATCAAATGACTTTTCAATAGAAGAAACATCATTTGAACTGAAATCAAAGTTATTCTTGATAAATTCATTCAAAGATGGATACTTCATTCTTAATACCAATCCATCACCCAAATTAATATCAGTAGAGTGTTCTGGATCTTTTTGAACTTGAATTTCGTCAATATAAATCTTAACTGGAACTTCGGTAGTTCCATCATCACTACAATTTACAATCAGTTCAATTGCTTCGCCAACTGATTTTCCACGAACATTTAGGAAGATATATTCAATATCAAAAGTAGGAAGTTCTTCTACTTTAATGCCCTTTGTTAGGATACAATCTTTTAAAATTTGTTTGATTGCCGATGTAATTTGTTTTACGTCTTCGCTTTCAAGAGCAAGAATAAGTATCTTTTCTTCTTTGACTAAAAATGGGCGATATTTGATACTTTTTCCTGTTGATGGCAAATCAAGAGTATATTGTGGCGTAGCAATTTTAGGTAAAGGCATTTTGAATGATTAAGTCCAGTTGTGATTATTTATTGGTTGGTTTCTCCTCTATATATCGCCGCCTGTTTATATGCCTCTTCATTACTACCAAAAGCAGGACCATAATATTGAACAGGAGTTGTTGTTGGTTTAGGTTTGTCTGTATTGTTTAGATTTGATGGATATGGATTTATCTGTGTTCCTTTATGTTTTATTACAGTATATCTAGTATAACTAAAATTAATTGTAGTTTTAGTTATTGTGCTTCCTTCATAAGATAATGGAAGTGCGGTAATATTAGTTGGAAAAGCATCAATAAATTGATAGGTCAAAAGATTTTGTGTCTCGGTTGGACTTTTTGGATTATTTGGATTTGACAAAAAGTCCCTTTCAAATTTGGTGATTGAAATTATTCTTTTGTATTGATCTGGATATTTAAATCTATAATAATTTTCACTTTGCTCATACCCAACTTGTCCACGAGGATTTGGTATTTGTTCTCCGTCTTTTGTGCAAATTGGATTTATAAAATTCATCCATTCTTCAAATAAACGAATAATATTATATTCACTATCAACATAAAAAGTTAAATTGAAATCTGAAAATATTCTACGATTTGGAAATCTCTCAATTATGCCCTGACGACTTCCACTTTCTTCTCCAACGTCAAAAGTTGCTCCGGGAAGAACTGCTTCCGCACACATAAAATCATAAGTAAATGTTTTTGAAACATTATTAGTTATTCCACATTTGTTTAAATATTCTAATAAATTTCCATCCTGTGCCCCATTTGATCCACCTAGAAACATATTAACTTTAAATTGACTTGTAAGAGATACATTACCAAACATCTCTTGAACTGAAGGCAAAGAAGATCCCCCCATATCTCTCGGGGTAGTCATCTTTACATAAAGAGGATCTACTCTATATGTATTTGCTCTAGCCATCTAAATAAGCGTATACGATTATATACTATGTATGCCCCGTAACGAAGATAGTGGATACCATCAAGGAAAATATCGCCCACACAATCCACAAAAGTATGGTGGCGATGTATCCAATATTGTATATCGTTCTTCTTATGAGTTAAAGTTTATGCAATATTGTGATTTAACTGAAAGTGTGAATAGTTGGAAAAGTGAAGAATTTTGGATTCCTTATCGCTCTCCTTTGGATGGAAAAACACATAGATATTTTCCTGACTTTTTTCTTAAATACAAAGACAAAGATGGCAAAACAAGAAATATGGTCGTGGAAATTAAACCAGCAAAGGATTTAAAGGAGCCACAAACAAATCCAACTAGAAGAACAAAATCTTGGGCGTATTCGGTCAAAATGTGGACAATCAATCAAGCAAAATGGGCAGCAGCAAAAGAATGGTGTGCCGACCATAATTATGAGTTTAAAATTATGACAGAAAAAGAATTATTCGGGAGATAAAGATATGATTGCCGAAAAAATACTTAAAGAGGCGGGAACAAAACGTTGGTCTACTAACTGGTATACAAACAGATTGATGAATGAGTTAGCAAGATATCAAAATGAGGATTCTAGTGAAATTGATACAAATTTTATTTCGCCGGGAGATTTGGTATTTTTTATGTATTCGGCAAAATATCCCCAAAAATATAAATTCTGGGATATGCAACCACTTACTTACATTATAAGTATTGACACAAAATCTGGAATATTCTTTGGTTCTAATCTTCATTATCTAAATCCACAATATCGTGGAGGAGTTGCTGCTTCTTACATAAATAAATCAGGAAATGTGAATGCACCAAGAAAAACTTTACATAATTACCTTTTTTCTGGCGTAACTAGTCATTTTTTCAAAGTACCTGAAAGTGAATGGAGAGAAGTTTCTTTGCTTCCTACCGAAAGATTTGTAGATAGAAGAGGACAACCAGTATTCAAATCCAAAGTTTGGGATTATCCAGATAACTTATCGGCACCGTAAATATGGCAACACCACAAGGTACAGTTTGGAGACCAGGAAAAGATAAAATAGGAAATGGTCCAGTAGTATTGGCAGATGGCGACAAACTGACCACTATTTCTCCAAGTCTTCCTGATGGTTATACTTCAATTTTTACTAGTGGTCTCGCAAAAGATAAAATTTTTTATGCAATTCAAACTGACGGAAAAATAACATATGCATCTTTTGATGATACGGGGAAAAAAAGACGACAATATAATACAATTCAAGAATTAGCAGATGGTGGTGATGCTAATGCTGGATTTACCATAAATCCAGATAATATCAATCAACTAAAATCTAGAATGATTGAAATTTTCAATCAAAGAGCATATTCTGCGGGAATAATTACATCGGCACCTGCAATAGACCCCAATTTATCAAAAACACCATCAAATACAGGAAGTGGCAATGTTACTACATCGGTTATTTCATTTCTAAAATCCCAAGGTATTAATATTGATCCTAATGTATTAAAACTAGACAAAGATTTGGGTTTTAAGTTTGGTGCGGTAGATGATGTAATCAAAAAAATGCCGTTATTGAACTACCCAGAACACGCTTTATATAATAATACCCAAGATCATTTATCAATAGCACAATACAGTTACAAACCACCAAGAAGTAATGATATATTTGGAGATCCTTTAAATACTTTACGAAATGGTTCTAAACGAACATCACCCCTACAAGATTTTTTGGGTATGGTAAATCTTCCTATGCCAAATAATATAACCGATTCTAATAATGTTTCTTGGGCAGATGATAATATGAATAATTTAAGTGCTGCGCTGACATCATATGTTACAAATGATCCATTAAAAACGTTAGGAGGAGCTGCAGCATTAAGAGCAGGGGCTTCTGTTGCTGGTATTAGTGGTGGAGCAGCACAAATAGCATCATTCCTTGGTGCTCTAGCAGGTATGGGAGCATTTAAAACAGGAGCAACTCCGGAAATGAAAAAATTACTTGGAGGGACAGTAAATTCGCAAGTACTTTCAATGCTTGGTGTTAATGTATCGCCAGAAAGTATTTTAGCAAGAGGTTATGGAATTGTTCCAAATAGTAATATTGAACTTCTATTTAATGCACCAACATTAAGAGAATTTACATTTCAATATAGAATGAGTCCAAGAAGTAGCAGTGAAGCAAAAATAATAAACAATATTATAAGATTTTTTAAGCAAGGAATGGCAGCAAAAAAAATAAGTTCAATCTCTGGTGGTGGTTCTGCTGGTGCTCAATCATATTTCTTGGGAACGCCAAATGTATTTCAGTTGCAATATAAAACTTCTGGAGGAAAAACAATCAAAGGCGTAAATCGTATTAAAACTTGTGCTTTAAC
>Ga0114979_10003151_pt1 | contig 11097 bp, 11 predicted proteins | sample S_140625_EF_Meta_FD_87315 | JGI IMG/M metagenome (GOLD analysis project Ga0114979, IMG submission 87315) | Freshwater microbial communities from Lake Simoncouche, Canada to study carbon cycling - S_140625_EF_MetaG | ecosystem: Environmental > Aquatic > Freshwater > Lake | place: Lake... | reverse complement strand
TGCACGATTTACAGATATGGCCGAGAACCCAGGTGCTGGTCGCGACTTCACATCATCACAACCACAAGATTTCGATCAGCCAGCTTCACCTGGCGATGGCGGTTGGAACGAGTAGTTATTTATCGCTCGTTACTGCGATCTTTGCTTTATCTGCAATATAAATTCCGACAAGAACAATTGCGGCTCCACCTAATTGGATCGGTGCCCAACTCTGTGCCAGCCAGATCCACGCAAATGCGCCAGCCATGACAGGCTCTAACATTCCAATCACACTACTTTTTGATGGTGTTAATTTGAGCATTCCACTGATAACAAAGAGATAAGGAACGATTGTTCCCATCACAATAATCCACGCGAATAAGACCCATCCCGGTACAAAGGTTCCATCAAAAATTCCTTGAAGATTCATATCCATTGTGAAAACTTCAAACGGAAATTGCCATACCGGCATCACAATCGCCCATGTCAGCCCGGCCATACCAAGTCCCCAGACGGTAATTGATTGTGCAGAGCGCGTCTTGCCCACCGAAGATCCAAGGAGGAAATAGACAGAAATTGCAAAAGCTGAGATGAGTGCGCCAATAATTCCCAAGAGATCGAAGGTAAATCCATCCCACACCTTTGCAATAAAGATCAGTCCGATAAATGCCAGTGCGATTCCGCCCCACATGCCGCTGGGGACCGCCTTCTTCTGAACAAATTTGATCCAGAGGACGATCCAAATAGGTGCGGTGAATTCGATAATAAGGACAAGGCTTAAGGGTATTCCGCGCTGGATTCCTAGGAAATAGCCTGCCTGCACGGCCGCAAAGCCAACGATTCCGAGTAAGGCCAAGGTAGGAATTTCGCGGCGAGTAGCTTTCAACGATTGGAAATTACGAGAGGCGATAATCAGAAAGAGGATTGTGAAGGCTCCGATACATCTGACCTGAGTCAGACGAAATGGAGATAAGTGATCTAAGACAAGAGTTGAGATCACACCGTTAAATGAGAAGAAGAGCGCACCTGTGATCAGGTAGATCTCACCTCGGAAGCGATTGAGCATCCGAGAAGAGTATCTGATTAAAAAGCGTTCTCGGAGATCTCCATGATCGCGCTATCTGTGCATTCTACGATCTTGCGATCTGCGGTGATATGTGGAAGGTAGTTAGCGACGAAGAAGTGAGCTGATGCAATCTTTCCTTCAAAGAAGGCTGCATCTTTTCCAGCTCCTGCTGCAATTTTTGCAGTTGCGATATCAGCCTGACGTAGCAAGAGCCAGGCAGTGATGATGTCACCAACAGCCATCAGTACGCGAGAAGTATTGAGACCAACCTTGTAGATCTCATCAGCTTTCTCTTGTGATGCCATTGCATGTCCAACAAGTACTCCGACCATTCCTTGAAGATCGCCAAGTGCTTTAAGAAGTGCTTGCTTCTGCGCATCGTGCGCTCCGCCAGTGGCTGCAAATGCGCCGATCTCTTTACCAAGGATCCCTAGGGCTTTCCCACCGTCTTTAACAATCTTGCGGAAGAAGAAATCAAGACCTTGGATCGCTGTTGTTCCTTCATACAAGGTATCGATTTTGGCATCGCGCACATATTGCTCGATAGGCCAATCACGTGTGAAGCCAGCGCCACCAAATGTTTGAAGTGATTCAGTTCCAAGAAGTGTCCAAGACTTTTCTGAACCGTAACCCTTAACGATTGGAAGCATTAGATCATTGAGTGCAATCATTTCGGCTGCACGGTCTTTATCGCCAGCAATTTCAGCAAGCTCGATCTCGTCCTGAATTGAAGCGGCGTAGAGAACGAGCGCTCTCATACCTTCAGAATATGACTTTTGAACCATCAGCGAACGACGCACATCTGGGTGCTTAATAATGGCCACACGAGGTGAGGCCTTATCGTTCATGACCTTCATATCTCCGCCTTGGATGCGCTGCTTTGCGTATAACAACGCCTGTTGGTAACCGGCAGATAAAGTTGCAATAGCTTTTGTTCCCACCATCATGCGCGCAAATTCAATCACCTTAAACATCTGCGCAATACCTTGATGGACATCGCCTAAGAGATAGCCGACTGCAGGTTCATGCTCGCCCAAGTTGACTTCACAGGTTGCTGAAACATTAAGGCCCATTTTATCTTCTAGCGCCGTTACATAAACTCCATTGCGCTTTCCAAGATCGCCTGTCTCAAGATCAAACATAAATTTAGGAATAAGAAATAGTGAAAGTCCCTTAGTTCCAGGTCCGCCGCCTTCGCGACGAGCAAGGACAAAGTGCATCACGTTGTCATAGAAGTCCGCATCACCTGATGTGATGTAACGCTTTGTTCCGGTGATGTGCCATGTTCCATCAGCTTGCTCAACAGCCTTTGATCGACCGGCACCCACATCAGAACCTGCATCAGGTTCTGTCAGTTGCATCGTTGCACCCCAATGCTTTTCCACCATGTGCTGCGCCATCTTTTTCTGCACGGGTGTTCCAAGAACGTAAGCAACATGTGCGAATGCATAACCAGATGCGTAAATGTGAATTGCTGGGTTTGATCCCAAGACCATCTCAGCCATTGCCCAACGAACAGATGGTGGAACTTTCATTCCACCGAGTTCAACAGGTGCATCAAGACGCCACCATTCACCATCAACGTAAGCTTTGTAAGATTTCTTAAAACTCTCAGGCAATGTGACATTTCCAGTTTCTTTGTTAAGAATCGCGCCAACACGATCACCTTCAACAAAGGAAGCAGCCAAATCGTTTTCACATAAGCGCTTCATCTCTTCAAGCATGCCAACAGCGGTATCGCGATCGACTTCGCCATAAGGGGCGGTCCCCATCACCTTGTCGCGACCCAAGAGGTCAAAGAGGCAGAATTCAATATCGCGGAGGTTGGCTATGTAATGGCTCATAGCGGTATGGTGCTACCCGCCAGTAACTTATGCAAGTGTCGCCTTCAACTATTTTTCCCCTGCGGGAGATAGGCTCGCGCCGTGCTACTTAGTGATCGCGATATTCGCGCAGAGATTGAGGCAGGCCGAGTCGGCTGCGAACCCTTCCATGAGGCGATGATTCAGCCATCTTCAGTTGATGTGCGCCTGGATAAATTCTTCCGCGTCTTTGAAAATCACAAGTATTCAGTGATCGATCCATCTCTCGAGCAGCCTGAGCTGACCCGAGAAGTAATCGCCGAAGGGGCGGAACCTTTTATCTTGCACCCGGGCGAATTCGTTTTGGCGAGCACCTACGAAGTGATCACACTTCCAGATGACATCGCCGGCCGTTTAGAAGGAAAGTCTTCCCTCGGTCGCTTAGGTCTGCTCACACACTCCACCGCCGGATTTATCGATCCAGGATTTTCTGGCCACATCACACTAGAACTTTCTAATGTTGCAAACCTGCCAGTCAAATTATTTGCAGGCATGAAGATCGGTCAGCTCTGCCTCATCAAACTTTCATCTCCTGCCGAGCACCCATATGGCAGCGAGAAGTACGGATCACGCTACCAAGGTCAGCGTGGGCCAACACCTAGCCGCTCCTTCCTTAACTTCCACCGGAGTAAGATCGACTAACTGGTGAGGGAATATCCCTTACCGATAAGGGGTTGAAGTAAGTATGGAAATATTTGTAGTCATCGGAGTCAGCGCTCTTCTTGCAATCTTTATCGTCGCTCAATACAACCGCCTCATCCGCTTAAATATCAGCGTTGATGAAGCATTCGCGCAGATCGAAGTACAGCTCAAGCGTCGTGCTGACCTGATCCCCAACCTTGTTGAGACAGTTAAGGGATATGCAACCCACGAACAATCAACCTTTGATGCAGTTGTATCTGCTCGCGCAAAGGCCACATCGGCTACAGGAGTTGCAGATGTTGCAGCAGCAGATGGCGCGCTGACACAAGCACTACGTGGATTGCTCGCAGTTGCTGAGGCATATCCAGATCTCAAAGCGTCATCAAACTTTCTTGCACTTCAGGAAGAGCTTTCAACAACTGAAAATAAAGTTGCCTTTGCTCGCCAGTTCTATAACGACAATGTGCGTTCACTCAACGAAGCTGTTGCAACGATTCCTACAAGTTTCTTCGCCGGCCTTGCAAAGGTCAGCGCTCGCGAATTCTACGAAATAGAAGATCCACAATCGCGCGAAGTACCTAAGGTTACTTTCTAGCACTGATGGCTTCGAATTTTCGCAGTGCGCAAGGAGCAAATAAGCGCAAGACATACTTCCTCCTTGCTGCAATGGGAATACTTACTTGGCTAGTTGCATACGCCGCTCTCACCTATTTCGGTGCCGGAACAACTTCTTTTGTCGTTCCACTTGCAGTGGGTATCGCTCTCGTTGGTGTGTGGGGTTCGTATTACGGCTCAGATAAATTAGTTTTAACGATGACAGGTGCTCGCGTTATTCAACGTGAAGATAATCCAGAGCTCTTTAATCTGATTGAAGAAGTTCTTGTTGCTAGCGGACTACCAATGCCCAAGGTTGCAATCGTTGACGATACTGCGCCAAATGCATTTGCAACGGGGCGAAATCCTGATCATGCACTTATTGCATTTACTACACGCATTCTTGAAGTGATGGATCGCGACGAGCTACAAGGTGTCATCGCACATGAGATGTCACACGTGGCAAATCGCGACACCCTTGTCTCAGCAGTTGCTGCAACGACAGCGGGTGCAATTGCGATCCTGAGCGATTTCCTCACTCGGATGATGTGGTTTGGTGGAGGGCGAGATCGCCGCGATAGTAATCAAAATCCACTACTTCTCATTGTCTCGCTTGTCATTATGATCCTTGCACCAATTGCAGCAATGCTCTTACGTAGTGCAATTTCTCGTCGTCGTGAGTCACTTGCTGATGCAACTGCAGTGTCGTTTACACGAAATCCAGCTGGCCTTCGTCGCGCGCTAGAAACTCTTGCCGCAGATTCAACCGTTGTACGCCAACGATCAAATGCCGTTGCACATATTTGGATTGAATCTCCACTCGATGGAAAGTCTGTCTCAAAGCTATTTTCAACTCATCCACCCATTGAAGAGCGCATTGAAACTCTGCGTGCGATGGAATCCCTCGGTCCGCAGCAGTAGATAAAGCTAAACTTCGGTTGGTTGTGGGAAGAACAAGGTAAAGGTTGATCCTTTGCCAATCTCTGATTTCACAGAGACGCTACCTCCGTGAGCTTTCATCACAGCATCAACGATGGAAAGCCCAAGGCCGCTACCTTCGCCATCGATGCGAACACGCGAAGAATCTGCGCGATAGAAGCGTTCAAAAATACGTTTCTGATCTTCCTCGCTCAGGCCAGGGCCGTTATCACGTACTGCAATTCGCAGCCCATCCGCGCCCTGCGCAATTGATACAGCGATCGCAGTACCAGCAGGAGTATGAGTCCTGGCATTTGCGAGCAAGTTTGCGACGACTTGGTGGATACGGTGGTGATCACCAAGCGTGTAAAGCTCGCCAAGATCTCCACTGAGTGTGATCGGATGTGTAGGGCCGGCCACTTGAGCTGAAGCGACAGCATCTCTTGTTACCTTGGCAATATCTACTGGAAGGTGTTCCATCTCTCGCGCTTGATCAAGGCGCGCAAGAAGCAATAGATCTTCGACAAGTGAACCCATACGAACTGATTCACCTTCAATGCGTGAGAGAAGTTGCTTTGTATCTTCATCCCCTGTGACTGCGCCTTGACGATGAAGTTCTGCAAAGCCACGAATTGCAGTCAGTGGTGTGCGAAGTTCATGTGAAGCATCGGCTACGAAGCGGCGCAATTTATCTTCACTGGTCTTGCGAATAGCGAAAGATTCTTCAATACGAGCAAGCATTGTGTTAAGAGATGTGGTTAAACGGCCAACTTCAGTAGTTGGTTTTGCATCTGGAAGTCGCGCGGAGAGATCCCCGGCGGCAATTTGTGCCGCGGTATCTTCAACATCTGAAAGTGGCTTAAGACCAACTTTAATCATTGTTCGCGATGCGAGTGCGATAAGTCCGACGATTACAAATCCAATAAGGAAGAAGAGCCACTGTAGGCGAGAGAGCGTGCGATCAACATCGCTTAATGATTGTGCAATTGCTACAGAACCAAGATTTGAAGGCAACGGGAGTGCCAATACACGAAAGTTTTCACCATCTGTTTTAAGAGTAAATGGACGACCTTCGAAGGCGGCAACGTCAGTTGGTGAGTAACCCGAGATGTAATCTCTGACAGAGACTGTGTTCAAGTCTCCACCGATTCCACCCACTACAGAACCGTTTGCATCTAAAAGTGTGAGAGAAGTACTTGTAGGCACTCGATCTAGCGGGGTTTGAGGAACTGCGTCGCTATCGCGCTCGAATTTGCCACGGCGCTCTTGATATTCATCGTCATTAACAATTCCGGCACGATCGACTTGTGGGAGCGAACCAGTAGCTACACTAAAAAGTTGGTCGTCAATTTGATGGACAAGAAAGGATTCCAGTTGTTTCTGCGCAACAACACCGGAGGCAGTAAAGCCAAGTGTTGAGAGAATGACAACGCCAAGAACTAAGCGATTGCGCAAACTCCATTGCGAGAAAGGGCTAGTCATTATTTTTCGCTAGGAACTCGAAGTCGGTAGCCGACGCCACGGATTGTATGAATTAGCGGTGGTTCATAAATATCAATCTTCTTACGAAGGTATGAAATATAAGTCTCAACAATTCCAGCATCACCTCTAAAATCATATTCCCAGACATGATCAAGGATCTGTGCCTTTGATACAACTCGATCAGCATTGATAAGTAAATATCGTGTGAGTAAAAATTCTGTAGGGGATAGATCTAAAAGATTTCCAGCTCGACGTACTTCGTGAGTTGCTTCATCGAGTTCAAGATCTGCAAAACGAATCTTCTCGTCATCCTGACTCATCTCAACAACACCGATGCGGCGCAAAAGAGCGCGAAGACGTGCGACTAACTCTTCTAAACTAAATGGCTTTGTCATGTAATCATCGCCGCCGATTGTGAGCCCAGCGACCTTATCTTCCATGCCATCTTTAGCTGTCAGGAAGAGAACTCCAACCTGTGCGCCTTCATTGCGAATTTGGCGACAGACTTCAAAACCATCTTGATCGGGAAGCATGACATCGAGAATAATTGCGTGAGGCTTAAATTCTTCGGCAATTGCCAGCGCCTGTGAACCGGTAGCTGCAGTGCGCACATCAAAACCTACAAAGCGAAGGCTTGTTGAGATGAGATCGCTAATGCTTATCTCGTCATCGACAACGAGAATGCGCTGGCCAGTACTTGGTTTTGTCATAGCTACAGAGTCCTCCCTATTGCTGGGAGAATGCTGAGAATTACCTATAAAGTCTCTACAGAGAGAGAATTAACGCCATTTGGTCGCCAGCGAGAAGCCGACGCCGATAAAGGTAAAGCCAATGATCATATTCCAGGCGTTGATTCCAGGAACTGGGTACTTTGTCTGCGAGACGTAATAGGTAACGATCCAGAAGAGGCCGATAAGGAAATTAGCGACCATGACAGGGGCCAACCATGAAGGGCTCTCCTGCGGGGTGTGTGGCTCAGCCGTGTAGACCTGCTCTTCGTGAGCGTGGGATTCCTGAACCTTCTTACGCAATTTCGACTTAGGCATGGGTGAAAGGTTACACGCTTTCCAGAGTAATTCGCCACCCCGCCTACCGTTTGAATAGGCCAGAATTACGCCATGTCCACCAAGACCACCAAGACCAGAATTCTAGTCGTCGATAACTACGACTCTTTCGTCTTTAACTTGGTGCAATACCTGCAGCAGCTTGGGGCCGAATGCACCGTTCTTCGCAACGATGAAGTTCAGGCTAGCGCTGCTAGTGATTATGACGGGGTGCTGATCTCACCAGGACCTGGAACACCAGAAGAAGCTGGCGTGAGTATTGCAATGATTAAATATTGCGCAGAACATGCAATTCCACTTTTTGGCGTATGTCTTGGTCATCAAGCAATAGGTGTGGCATTTGGTGCCACAGTATCTCGCGCACCTGAGTTGCTACATGGAAAAACTTCGCAGGTACATCACACAGGTGCCGGAGTTTTTAATTCAATCCCGACTCCATTTACTGCAACGCGTTATCACTCACTGGCAGTAGAGCCGGCGACAGTGAGCAAAGAGCTAGAGGTAACCGGTAAAACAGAATCCGGTGTTGTGATGTCGATGCGACACAAAACTCTACCGATTGAAGGCGTGCAATTTCATCCCGAGTCAGTGTTGACCGAACATGGACATCTTATGCTTGCTAATTGGTTAACACAGTGTGGTGATAAAGGTGCGCTCGCAAAGTCAGTTGGACTGGCACCTGTCTTAGGAAAAGTTTAAGGCGCGCGGTTAATTGTAATTGTTACTGAGTTACCGATTGTTTGCGTAGTTCCAGCCTCTGGTGCTTGACGAATAACAACACCGATAGGTTGTGTCGGATCGTAATCGTAAAATTCCTTGATGAGAAAATCTGAGTTGAAAAGAAGCGTCTTAGCTTGGATTGCTTCGATACCGACGAGATTAGGAACTTCTACTTCACCGCTTGCGATAGTGAGAATTACACCTGAACCGGCAGTGATCGTAGAACCAGCGCCAGGTAATACTTCTAGAACAGTTCCTTGTGATTTATCTGAAGGCGCGGCAATTGTCTGCGATACAACTAAACCAGCAGCAGCAAGAGCGGCACGTGCATCGGTGAGCGCCATTCCAATGAGCCCATCAGGAACAATCGCGTTTCCTGGGCCATCAGAGATCGTAAGAACAATTCCAGAGCCAGGCTTTACATCACTAGATGCAAGGGGAATTTGGCTCGCAATACGCCCTGCGGGAATACGCGGATCGTGCGCGCGAGTAACGGTTACTACATATTGATTTAAGAGTTCTCGTGCCTGATCTTCAGTAAGTCCGACAACATTGGGAAGCTCGTTTCCAACGCTTGGCTCAGATGCTCCATTGAGTGACAGTCCGACGATAGCCAAGACCGATGCAATGAGGATCGAAACTCCCGCGATCAAGAAACTACGGCGCTTGAGAGGGCGGATTCGAGCAATCTTGGTAGTTACATGAACTCCGCTGCGTAGCCGTTTAATATCTGCCAACATCGAGAGCGCATCTTGATAACGTGCGTCAGGACTCTTACTTAAGGCGACAGCTAGCACTGTCTCAATATCTGCCGGCAAATCTGGGTGGAAAGATCGTGCCGGTGGATATTGACCTGATACATGTTGAAGTGCAATCGAAACCGGAGTCTCACCAGTAAATGGCGGACGACCAGTAAGTAATTCATAGAGTAAACAACCGGTCGAGTAAAGATCGCTGCGCGAATCTGCGATCGAGCCTTGCGCTTGCTCGGGTGATAAATACTGCGCAGTTCCAACAACATTCCATGTGCTGGTAAGTGTCGCGCCTAAGTCATCGATCGCGCGCGCGATTCCGAAGTCCATCACCTTTACATCGCCAGATTCTGTGATCATGATGTTTGCAGGCTTGATATCGCGATGAACAATGCCACGCATATGTGAGTAATCAAGGGCTTCTAGAACTCCGATGATGATCTCTAGTGCACGATCACATTCAATACGTTCGCCTTCATGAATTAACTCGCGCAACGTGTGGCCTGTAACAAGTTCCATCACGATATACGGTGCAGGATTTTCGCCGGAGTCGTAGACAGCGACAATTCCCGGATGATTAAGGCCAGCTGCGGCTTTCGCTTCTTTTCTAAAGCGTGAAACGAACGATGGATCTTGCGCCAAATCACTGCGAAGAATTTTTACAGCCACTTCGCGTGAGAGGCGTTGGTCTTGCGCGGTGTAGACATCTGCCATTCCACCAGTGCCGATCATTGCACCGAGTAAGTAACGCTCGCCGAGAAGTTTGGACATCATGAGGCGGCCGTTCCAAAGAATTCGATTGCGGTGTGGGCTGGTGAACCATCTGCAATGTCGGCAACAACAATGGTCACGTTATCGGGAGCGCCATTGATATAAGTAGCATCAACCAGTGATACGACTGCATCTTTTGGTGATTGAGATTTCGCTAATGATTTGATCTCTTTATCGGTTAAAACGCCAGAGAGGCCATCACTACAAAGAATAAATCTGTCGCCATCTTTAAGGTCAAAGAGATGTAAACCGATAGAAAGAGTCTGGCTACCCATAAGTGCTTGCGTCAACATAGATCGTTGTGGATGCTCTGCAATATCTGCTTGAGTAATCGTGCCGGCAGAGAGAAGTTCTTGCATCACTGTGTGATCAACGCTGAGTTGTTCGATAGATGCGCCACGAATTCGGTAAGCGCGTGAATCACCAACGTGCAGCAGCACAGCTTGGTTATCTCGGATAAAGAGCGCCGTGAGCGTTGTTCCTAACCCACTCAGTGCAGGGTCATCATCACTTGCGAGTTTGAGTGCGCTATCTATTTCATCGATCGTGGAATTGAAATAATCATCAGCGGAGTCTTTATCCATCTCAGCATCTGTGAAAATTGCTGCTCTACGCGCAAGAATTTCGAGTGCAAAAGCTGAGGCGATTTCACCACCTGCGTGGCCACCCATTCCATCTGCAACAGCAATCAAGTGTGGGTGCGTAAGTGCACCATCCTCGTTTCCATTGCGGATTAAGCCAACTGCTGAGCGCGCTGCGCTCAGAAAATAAAGGCTATCCATATCGCTTAGCCTAACCGACGGCGCATCGAACTTCACTGCTCGGCTATCCTTGCGCAGTGAGTACATACGCCTATCTCGGTCCTGTTGGGACCTTTACAGAGGCTGCGCTCAAGAAAATTACAACCGCAACGGATGTTCGCACTCCGTATGCAAATGTCACCGCTGCCCTCGATGCTGTTCGAAGCGGAAACGCTGATTTCGCACTTGTTCCGATTGAAAATTCAGTCGAAGGTGTGGTTGCCAGAACTCTTGATGAGCTAGCAACGGGTGACCCACTTGTTGTCGCGGGCGAAGTTACTCTGCCTGTGACATTTGCGTTGATGACCAAAGATGGCAACAGAGCAATTACTTCCATCGCAACCCATCCTCATGCAGAGGCGCAGTGCCGTACGTATATTGCCAAGAATTATCCACGTGCAGAACTCGTAGCAACTGCATCAACTGCAGCAGCAGCGCAATCTCTCT
>Ga0114979_10003150_pt1 | contig 11097 bp, 6 predicted proteins | sample S_140625_EF_Meta_FD_87315 | JGI IMG/M metagenome (GOLD analysis project Ga0114979, IMG submission 87315) | Freshwater microbial communities from Lake Simoncouche, Canada to study carbon cycling - S_140625_EF_MetaG | ecosystem: Environmental > Aquatic > Freshwater > Lake | place: Lake... | reverse complement strand
ATTCAAGCAGCGTGATGCGCTCTTCCAAGCCGTGTCGCGCGATGTTGATTTGAGCCACAGCTAAGGCGTCTTTGGACAGGTCCAAGCCTTGAACCGTGATGTCTGGGTAAGCCAACGCCGCCAAAATCCCTAAGCTGCCATTGCCAGTGCAGAGATCGAGCACGCGGCTGGTGTGGGGGGCGAGCCAAGGGTCAATGCTGCCCTCTGCCAGCACCTCGGCAATCAGCGAGCGCGGCACGATGGCGCGCTCGTCAATGTAGAACGACACGCCTTGCAGCCACGCCTCTTGCGTGAGGTAAGCCGCAGGCTTGCGGCTGTCAATGCGGTGGGCGATGAAGACTTGCACGCTGGCCACTTGATCGGCAGTCAGTTCCAGGTTGTGATCGTCGTCCGACACATCGGTGTCGAGCGGCAAACCCAGCTTCCACAGAACCAACCAAGCAGCTTCGTCGGCGGCGTTGGTGGTGCCGTGGCCGAAGCTCAAGTTGCCTGCGGTATGGGCAGCGCTAAGCTGCTGCGCGCTCTGTGCAATGAGCGCGCTGAGTGTCATGGATGGGTTCATTGTGCGGACGTGTTGGCCTGTGAGGCCAAGCCATGCAGCTGTTCAAGCACACGGCGATAAATGTTTTTCAGGGGTTCCAGATCTGCCACCGCCACACACTCGTTGATTTTGTGGATGGTGGCGTTGGGTGGGCCGAGTTCAATGACCTGGGGGCAGACTTGGGCGATGAAGCGCCCGTCGCTGGTCCCCCCCGTGGTGGACAGCTCGGTGTCGATGCCAGTTTCGTCATGGATGGCGCGTTGCACAGCGACGACCAAATCACCGGGGGTGGTGAGGAAGGGCAGGCCGCCAAGGGTCCATTGGAGCTCGAAATCTAATTGGTGCTTGTTTAGCACAGCAGTGAGGCGCTGTTGCAATTGTTCTGGCGTGGATTGGGTGCAAAAGCGGAAATTGAAGTCGACCACGCACGCACCTGGAATCACGTTGCTCGCACCCGTGCCCGCGTGGATGTTGCTCACTTGCCAGCTGGTGGGTGGGAAGAAATCATTGCCTTGGTCCCATTCAATCGCCACCAACTCCGCCAAGGCGGGGCTGAGCAAATGAATGGGGTTTTTGGCGAGTTGCGGGTAGGCAATGTGACCTTGCACACCTTTGACGGTGAGCTTGCCGCTCATCGTGCCGCGGCGGCCGTTTTTAATCATATCGCCCGTGCGCTCTACCGAAGTGGGCTCGCCGACGATGCACCAGTCCAGCTTGTCGCCGCGTGCTGTGAGGGTTTCGCACACCTTGATGGTGCCGTCTAAGGCCGGGCCTTCCTCGTCGCTGGTGAGCAAGAAGGCGATGTTGATGGACGGGTCTGTGCAGGCATGCGCAAACTCTTCACACGCCACCACCATGGCGGCCAGTGACGCTTTCATGTCGCTGGCACCGCGGCCAAACAGTTTGCCGTCGCGGTGGCTGGGGGTGAAGGGGTCGCTGGTCCATTGGTCCATGGGGCCAGTGGGCACCACATCGGTGTGGCCTGCGAACACCAGGGTTTTGGCGTTTGCGTGGCTGCTGCGCAGAACAGCCCACAGGTTGCTCACGCGAAAGGTATCTGGTCCGCTGTCGATGCGTTCGCACTCAAAACCCAACGGCGAGAGCCGCGCGGTGATGATGTCCAAACAGCCCGCGTCCTCGGGGGTGACCGACGGGCGCGAGAGGAGTTGCTCGGTGAGCTGGAGGGTGCGAGACATCGAGGGTTTGAGGACGATCAGTCGCGCAACAAATCGTTGATGCTGGTCTTGGAGCGGGTTTGGGCATCCACACGTTTGACCACGATGGCGGCATACATGCTGTAAGGTGCGCCGTTGGCAGCGACTTTAGGAATGTTGCCAGCCACAACGACAGAGCCAGATGCCACGCGGCCATAGCTGATTTCGCCAGTGGCGCGGTCAAAGATGGGGGTCGATTGACCGATGAACACGCCCATGCCGAGCACCGAGTTTTCTTCGATGATGACGCCTTCCACCACTTCAGAGCGCGCGCCGATGAAGCAGTTGTCTTCAATGATGGTGGGGTTCGCCTGCAATGGCTCGAGGACGCCGCCAATGCCCACGCCGCCAGACAAGTGCACGTTCTTGCCAATTTGTGCGCAAGAGCCCACGGTGGCCCAAGTGTCCACCATGGTGCCGCTGTCCACATACGCACCAATGTTCACGTAAGAGGGCATCAAAATTGCGCCAGAAGCAATGAAACTACCACGACGCGCCACGGCGGGGGGCACCACTCGCACGCCAGCTGCTTTCATTTCTTCTTCGCTGAGGTGCGCGAACTTCGTTTTGACTTTGTCGTAAAAACCCAAGTCACCCGCCTTGATGAGTTCATTGTCGTTCAAGCGAAAGCTCAACAACACGGCTTTCTTGAGCCACTGGTGCACCGTCCATTGACCCACACCATCACGGGTGGCCACGCGCAAGCGTCCGCCGTTCAATTCGGCAATCACATGGTCCACCGCATCACGAACTTCGTGTGTGGCGTTGGCGCCGTTGATGTTGGCGCGGTTGTCCCAGGCGTTGTCGATGACGTGTTGAAGTTGGTGTTGAGTCATGGTTGTCTTCTCTGCGTTGAAATGAATTAAGAATGGGTTTTTTGGATAAACGCCACGATGCGACGCGCGGCTTCTAAGCACTCAGCGGTTTCTGCCACCAAGGCCATGCGAATGCGACCCGCACCAGGGTTGAAACCTTGGGCCTCTCTGGCCAAATAGCTACCCGGCAGTACCGTCACATTGTATTGAGCCAGCAAGTCGCGGGCAAAACCCACATCGTCTCCGCCGGGAACGGCTGCCCACAGGTAAAAACCAGCATCGGGCAAGCGCACGTCCATCACAGCTTCAAGCAAGGGGGTGACTGCTGCAAACTTTTGGCGGTATTGCTCACGGTTGGCCACCACATGGGCTTCGTCGTCCCAAGCTGCCACGCTGGCGGCTTGCACCATGCCGCTCATGGCAGAGCCGTGGTAGGTGCGATAGAGCAGAAATTGTTGAATGATGTTGGCGTCGCCCGCTACAAAACCACTGCGCATGCCGGGCACATTGCTGCGTTTGGACAAGCTGGTGAAAGCGACCAAGTTTTTAAAGTCGTTGCGTCCCAGTTTTGCAGCCGCTTCAAGGCCCCCCAAAGGCGCCTCTTCGCGGAAATAAATTTCGCTGTAGCACTCGTCGCTGGCAATCACAAAGCCATAGTTGTCGCTCAAGGCAAAAAGCTTTTCCCAGTCGCTCAGGGGCATCACAGAACCCGTGGGGTTGCCAGGCGAGCAGACAAAAAGCAGCTGAGTCTTTGCCCACACCTCGCTGGGCACGCTGTCCCAGTTGACATTGAAGTTCAACGCGGGGTCACTCGGGGCGTAATAGGGGTTGGCACCCGCCAACAACGCCGCGCCTTCATAGATTTGATAGAAAGGGTTGGGGCAGACCACCACCGCTTCATGTGTGGGGTCAATCACTGTTTGCGCAAAAGCAAACAAAGCCTCGCGCGAGCCGTTGACGGGCAGCACTTGGGTGGCCGCGTTGAGGGTTAAGCCATAACGGCGTTGCATCCAGTGCACGCACGACTCGCGCAGGCCAGGCAAACCAGCGGTGGCAGGGTAGGCGGCGAGCTGAGAGGTGGCTTGGGCCAAAGCGTCCAACACCAGCTGAGGCGTGGCGTGACGAGGCTCGCCAATGCCTAGGCTAATGGGCGCATAGGCAGGGTTGGGGGTGACGGTCGAGAAAAGCTGCTTCAGCCGCTCAAAAGGATAGGGCTGTAGGCGCGAAAGAAGGGGGTTCATGGCTGATATTATCTCTGCGCTTGTCACCCCACCAAATGCTATGTCTACTTCTGCCTTGCTTGACCTGTCCCGCGCCAAAGAATTCGCTGTTGAGACTGAACAACTGCGTGAGTTGGTGGTGACGTTTGAGCAAAGCTTGACGCAAGAAATGACCCTCATTCAGGCCGCTTTGGCGGTGGGCGATGCCTTGAAGGTGGAGCACGCATTGCATGCCTTGAAAGGCTTTATGCCCTTGTTTTCGGTGGCATCTTTGGCCCAAGCTATGTCGGATCTTTACCAAACCAGCCGCGACAAGCCGCTTGAGGTGACAGGCCCTCTATTTACTGCATTAGTACCCAGTTTGGAGGCCTTGTTGGTCGAAGTTCGCGCGTGCCTCAGCGCTTTATGATTCAGTCTGTGTCTAGAGAGGCTTTTCAGTGCGTCTGAATTCAATCAAGTTATCGGGTTTCAAGTCATTTGCGGAGCCCACCAATTTCCTGTTGCCCGGCCAATTGGTAGGTGTGGTCGGCCCCAACGGGTGCGGCAAATCCAACATCATGGATGCGGTGCGTTGGGTGCTGGGCGAGAGCCGCGCCAGCGAGTTGCGCGGCGAGTCTATGCAAGACGTGATTTTCAACGGCACTACCACTCGCAAAGCGGCCAGTCGCTCAAGCGTGGAGTTGGTGTTTGACAACGCCGACCACCGCGCGGGCGGCCAATGGAGCCAATTTCCAGAAATCGCGGTCAAGCGTGTTCTGACGCGTGATGGGGGCTCAAGCTATTACATCAACAACCAAGCGGTACGCCGCCGCGATGTGCAAGACGTGTTTTTGGGCACGGGCCTGGGCCCACGTGCTTACGCCATCATTGGCCAAGGCACGATCAGCCGCATCATTGAATCCAAGCCCGAAGAACTGCGTTTGTTTTTAGAAGAAGCCGCAGGGGTTTCTAAATACAAAGAACGCCGACGCGAAACTGAAAATCGCTTGAGCGATACGCGCGAGAACTTGACCCGCGTGGAAGACATCTTGCGAGAGCTCAACGCCAATCTTGAAAAGTTGGAAAAGCAGGCCGAAGTGGCCCAGCGCTACCACGCCTTGCAAGCGGACACCACCCTCAAGCAGCACCAACTGTGGTTTTTGCGTCGTGCTGAGGCCGAGGCCGATCAACTGGGCATCAAAACCCAAGCCGACAAAGCGGTCAACGACCTTGAATCGCGGATTGCCGATTTGCGCCACATCGAAGCCGATCTGGAAACGGTCCGCCAAGCCCACTACGCGGCCGGCGACCAAGTGAACCAAGCGCAAGGTGCTTTGTACGAAGCCAGCGCTGAAGTAGGCCGCTTAGAGGCTGAAATTCGCTTTGTGGTGGAAGGGCGCCAACGCGCCGAAGCCCGCCTGATTCAAATCAAAGAACAAACCGCACATTGGGCTGCTCAGAGTGAGCAAGCGCAGCAAGAGATTGAAAACTTGGCGTCGATGGCCATGGACGGCGAAGAAAAAGCCGTCATGTTGGCCGCGCAAGTCGAAGAGCAGGCCATGCAACTGCCCGAGTTGGAGGAGGCTTTGCGCGTCGCCCAACAACGCAGCAATGAACAACGTGGCAGCGTGGTCCAAGTGCAGCAGCAGATTCAGGTGCTGGCCGCTGACCAGCGCAACATTGAAGAGCAAAGCCGCAACCTCCACGCGCGCCAAGAGCGCCTGAGCGCTGATAAGCAGGCCTTGGCCGCACCTGATGACGTGCGCCTGAACAACCTCAAAACGCAGCTTCAAGAGGCGCAAGACCATGCCGACGTGACGGCGGCTCAGCTCGAAGAGCTGCAAGCTCAAGTCCCTGTGCTCGACCTTGCACGCAGCACGGCACAGCAGTCTGTAAATGCCGAGCAAGCCAAGCAAGCCGACTTGTCGGCCCGTTTGGAAGCTCTCAAAGCCTTGCAAGAAAAAGTACAAACCGACGACAAACTCAAACCTTGGTTGGCCAAGCATGGTTTGGAAGGACTGCAAGCACTCTGGAGCCGAATCCATATTCAAGCTGGCTGGGAAAACGCACTGGAAGCCGCCTTGCGCGAACGCATGGCCTCGCTGGAAGTGTCTCGCTTGGACATCGTGCGGGCCTTCCAAACGGATGTGCCGCCTACCAAGCTGGCCTTCTACACAGCACCCAGTGCCGCAGCGCCAGACGCGCAAAGCGCGTTGCCCAAGCTTTCAGATTTGTTGCGTTTGAACGATGCAGGCCAAAAAGCCTTGTTGACTGATTGGCTCAACGGTTGCTTCACTGCAAATGACTTGGACGAAGCCCTGGCCAAGCGCAGCAGCTTGCAACCTGGCCAAGTGATTTATGTGCCCAGCGGCCACGCCATCAGCGCGCACAGCGTGAGTTTTTATGCGCAAGACAATGCCCAGTCGGGGTTATTGGCACGTGCCCAAGAAATTGAAAACCTCGACAAAAGCAGCAAGGCGCAAATTTTCATCGCCGATGAGGCGCGGCACAGCTTGCTGCGTGCCGAGGCTGCATACAGCGAGTCCGCCCAACGTTTGGTGAGCATCCGTACCGAGGCCACCGCCGCGCAAGCCTCTGCGCATGAGCTGCAAGTGCAAACATTACGCTTGAGCCAATTGGCGGAGCAAACTCGCGCGCGCAGCGAGCAAATCAGTGGCGACTTGTCTGAGGTCGAAGCCCAATTGGCAGACTTGCAAGAGCGTCGCGTCACGGCTGAAGCCCGCTTTGATGAGTTAGACATGCAACTGGCTGACAGCCAAGAGCGCCATGCCCAACTCGACGAAGCCGTCATCCGCGCCGAACGTCGTTTGAACGACAGCCGTGAGCAACAACGCAGCTTGGAGCGTCAAGCCCAAGAAGCCCAATTTGCCCAACGCAGCTTGGCTTCGCGCGAAGCCGAGCTCAAACGCATCATCGACACCGCCTCACAACAAGCGGCCTCGGTGTCTGCTGAAGAGGCACGCGTCCAAGAAGATCTTGCGCGCCTGACGGATGCCGCAGCCCAAGCGGGGCTGCAAAATGCCTTGAACATCAAAGTAGAGCGTGAAGCCAGCTTGTCCGCCAAGCGCAGTGCGTATGACGAACTCACCACCCGACTGCGTGCCAGCGACGAACGCCGCTTGCAACTTGAACGCGAGTTGGAGCCCTTGCGCCAACGCATCACTGATTTCCAGCTCAAAGAGCAAGCCGCTCGATTGGGCTTGGAGCAATACACCCAATTGCTGACCGATGCCCAGGCCGATCTCGAAGCTGTGTCCGCGTCTATCCTTGCCCACAACGTGCGCTTGGGCGGTTTGCAAGGCGAGATTGACCGATTGAACCGTGAGATCAGCGCTTTGGGCGCTGTCAACTTGGCGGCCTTGGAAGAGTTGGCCAGCGCCAGCGAGCGCAAGCACTTTTTGGACGCGCAAACCCAAGACTTGACGGATGCGATGAACACGCTGGAAGATGCTATTCGCAAAATCGACGGCGAAACCCGCGAACTTTTGGCGGGCACCTTCAGACAAGTCAACGAACACTTTGGCCGCATGTTCCCCGAGCTGTTTGGTGGCGGCAACGCCCGCTTGGTAATGACAGGTGAGGAGATTTTGGATTCTGGTGTCCAAGTACTGGCCCAGCCGCCAGGCAAGAAAAACCAAACCATCCACTTGCTCTCAGGCGGCGAAAAGGCACTGACGGCGATTGCGCTGGTGTTTGCTATTTTCCAACTCAACCCAGCACCGTTTTGTTTGCTCGACGAGGTGGATGCGCCACTCGACGATGCCAACACCGAGCGCTATGCCAAGTTGGTGTCGAGCATGTCCAAAGAAACCCAATTTCTCTTTATTTCACACAACAAGATCGCGATGGAAATGGCCGAACAACTCATTGGTGTGACCATGCAAGAGCAAGGCGTTTCCCGTATTGTTGCCGTGGATATGGAGTCCGCCGTGTCCTTGGCCGACGCCGCTTGATAGCAAAATAAGCACATGAGCACTCTTCAAATCGGTTTGGCAATTGCAGGTGGCGTGGTCCTGGCTGGCGTGGTCGCGCACAGCGCATGGACATCGCGCAAGAACAAACCCCGTCAAGCGGACCCTCTGCCGCCACAAACTCCGGCTGAGCCTGTGGCGTATGTCCCTGCTTTGGGGCAGCCGCAAGAGCCATCGTTTGATGTGGCACCTGTAGGTAGCCCTGACCACGCGCCAGACTTTGCCACCCACGCAACGCCCACTTACCAAACTTCGGGCAGTCTTGACCCTGTGAGCGACATCGCCCGCAGCATGATGGAAGAGGCGACGGCCCACGCGCAACGCGTGCCTGACGAAGCCGAGTTGGCGCAGATTGCCGCAAGCAAAGCTGCGGCTGCCAAAGCTGCAGCTGAACGCGCGGCCCAGCAAGCCCCGTTGCACCCCATCCATGCGCCTGCCATGTCCCCTGCGGTGGCCAAGGTGATGGAATCAGCCACCGCTGATTTGCCGCAGCCTGAAAAGCGCCCCGCCTTGGATGCTTTGATTGATGTGATCGCTGCCGTAGAAATTGATTCACCGATTTCTGGCGATGCCGCGCTCGCAGCCATGCCTCCCACACGCCGCGTGGGCAGCAAGCTGTTCAGTGTGGAAGGACTCAACGTAGACACAGGTTTGTGGGAGACGCCACGCTTGGGTTTGCGCTACAGCGCATTTCAATCGGGCGTTCAATTGGCCAACCGCACGGGCCCTTTGAATGAAATTGAGTTCTCTGAGTTCGTCACCAAAACCCAGCACTTTGCTGACGCGCTGAACGCCGCGCCTGAGTTTCCAGACATGCTCGAAGAAGTGGCCCGCGCCCGCGAACTTGACAGTTTTGCAAGCGCCCACGATGCCCAATTGAGTTTCACCCTCAAAGCCACCAAAGCGGCTTGGAGCCCTGGCTACGTGCATCAAAATGCGGCGCGCTTGGGCTTTATCGCAGGCGTCTTGCCAGGGCGCATGGTCGTGCCTGCTGCCACGATGGGTTTGCCGCCGATCTTGGGTTTGACCTTTGACTCGCAAGCCGCGATGTCAGAAGACCCCACGCAATCGGCGATCTACGAACTCAACTTGTCCCTGGACGTGCCGCAGGTGGACCGCAAAGAAGAGCCCTATGCCCGCATGATTCAAACCGCTTACGAACTCGCGCGTGTGATGGACGGTGCGATTTCCGACGACAACGGCCAGCCCTTATCAGAGACCGCCATCGGCGCGATTGCCCGCGACTTGCTGGCCTTGTACGACACACTCGATGCGCGTGACCTGTCGGCGGGGTCGCCGCAAGCGCGCCGCTTGTTCAGCTGATTACTGAGGCGCCTCGCATGAGCCCCGCTGCCCGCGCTGCCGAATTGCGCGAACAACTCCACGCCCACGCCCACCAGTACTACGTGCTGGACGCGCCCACCATCCCAGACGCCGAATACGACCGCTTGTTCAAAGAACTTCAAGCGCTCGAAGCGGCACACCCCGATCTGCTTCGCCCCGACTCTCCCACCCAACGCGTGGGTGGCAAGCCGCTTGACAGCTTTGCCAGCGTCAAACACAGGGTGCCCATGCTCAGCATCCGCACCGAGACCGACACCGAAGCCAGTGGCGCGCAAGCCTTTGACACACGCATCCGCAAAGAGCTGAGTCTCACCGACACCGATCCCGCGGTGGACTACGTGGCCGAGCTGAAGTTTGATGGCCTGGCCATGAGCCTGCGCTACGAAGACGGCATGTTGGTGCAAGCCGCCACGCGGGGCGATGGCGAAACGGGCGAAGACGTGACCCACAACATTCGCACCATCGGCCAAATTCCGTTGCGTTTGTCTAGCGACGCCCCCCATGTGCTGGAGGTGCGCGGCGAGGTCTACATGGCCCGTGGCGACTTTGAAGCCCTGAACGAACGGCAACGTGCGCGCATTGCCGCGGGGGAGAAGGGCGAAAAAACATTTGTCAATCCGCGCAATGCGGCTGCGGGTGCGGTGCGTCAGCTCGACCCCACCATTGCCGCGCAACGTCCCTTGAGCTTTTTTGCCTATGGCTTGGGTGATATCACGCTCCCAGAAAACGGCGGTCCCACCTTCAACACCCATTTCGATTTGTTGATGGCGCTCAAACAATGGGGCTTTCCCGTGGCCGAGCAAACTGCGTGTGTGCAAGGTGCTGTAGGCTTGGTGGTGTTTCACCAACGCATGGGCCAAGCACGTGATGCGCTGCCTTTTGATATTGACGGCGTGGTCTACAAAGTCAACAGCCTGGCGGCGCAGCGCCAACTTGGCTTCGTCACCCGAGAACCGCGCTGGGCCGTGGCCCACAAATACCCTGCCCAAGAGCAACTCACCACTGTGCAAGCCATTGAGGTGCAGGTGGGGCGCACGGGTAAGCTCACGCCTGTGGCCAAACTCGCCCCCGTGTTCGTGGGCGGCGTGACCGTGACCAACGCCACGCTGCACAACGAAGACGAAGCCCGTCGCAAAGACGTGCGCGTGGGCGATACCGTGGTGGTGCGCCGCGCGGGCGATGTGATTCCAGAAGTGGTGTCGGTCGTCTTAGAAAAACGCATGCAAGACGCACAAATCTTCACCATGCAGCATGAATGCCCCGTGTGCGGCAGCCCAGCCGTGCGTGAAGAAGGCGAGGCTGATTACCGCTGCACGGGGGGGCTGTATTGCAGCGCCCAGCGCAAGCAAGCCATCCTGCACTATGCGCATCGCCGCGCGGTAGAGATTGAAGACTTGGGTGACAAGCTGGTCGAGCAACTGGTGGACGCGGGCGTGGTGAAGACCTTGCCTGACCTCTATCGCATGGGCTTTACCGCCTTGGTCACGCTAGAGCGCATGGCAGAAAAATCAGCCAATAACGTGCTGGTCAGCATTGAGAAATCCAAACAAACCACGCTGCCGCGTTTCTTGTTTGGCTTGGGTATTCGTCATGTGGGTGAAGCCACGGCCAAAGAGCTGGCCCGACACTTCGGCAAGATGGACGCCATCATGGATGCCACTGTGGACCAACTGCTGCAAGTCCCAGACGTGGGCCCGATTGTGGCGCTGAGCCTGCGTACCTTTTTTGACCAGCCGCACAACCGCGAAGTGGTGGAGCAACTCCGAGCTTGTGGCGTGACATGGACTGAAGGCGAACCCACCGCCGGTGCAAGCTTGCCCTTGGCTGGTCAAACCTTTGTGCTGACGGGCACTTTGCCCACGCTCAGCCGCGATGAAGCCAAAGACATGCTGGAAGCGCTAGGCGCCAAAGTGGCTGGCAGTGTGAGCAAGAAAACCCATTGCGTGGTGGCCGGGGCTGAAGCTGGCAGCAAGCTTGATAAAGCGCAAGAGT
>Ga0114979_10003149_pt1 | contig 11100 bp, 10 predicted proteins | sample S_140625_EF_Meta_FD_87315 | JGI IMG/M metagenome (GOLD analysis project Ga0114979, IMG submission 87315) | Freshwater microbial communities from Lake Simoncouche, Canada to study carbon cycling - S_140625_EF_MetaG | ecosystem: Environmental > Aquatic > Freshwater > Lake | place: Lake... | reverse complement strand
GTTGAAACGCAGCGGGTGAGCACTCAGTTTGCGCATTGAGATATTCTTTTGTTGCGCAACCGGTCAGCATAAGTGCGATGCAAATAATTAAAAAATGTCTCATGTGGTTCCAAATTTTAGCGACGGACGACATCAGCTAAAGCACCTTATTTTTATGAAAAAAATATAGTACCTCATCCCTATTTTGAACACTCAGCAATCGTTTCGCCACGCAACCTTTTTTAAGCAGTTTTCTGTTCGGTCAGCGCAAGAGCTTCTATGGTTTGTTGGCGCATGATGTACTTCTGTATTTTTCCGGTGATCGTCATCGGAAACTCGTCTACAAAACGAATGTGCCGCGGCACCTTGTAATGGGCGATCTGACCTTTACAAAAGGCGCGCACCTCGTCTGCCGTGACTGACTGGCCCTCGCGCAATTTGACCCATGCGCAGAGTTCTTCGCCATATTTTTCGTCAGGTACGCCGATCACTTGTACGTCTTGAATGTGCGGGTGACTGTATAAAAATTCTTCAATTTCACGCGGGTAGATGTTCTCTCCACCACGAATCACCATGTCCTTTAAGCGCCCGACGATATTGACATACCCTTGCGCGTCCATCACGGCCAAGTCGCCGGTGTGCATCCAGCCTGCAGCGTCAACGGCCTCACGGGTTTTTTCTTCGTCACCCCAATAGCCCAGCATGACAGAGTAGCCACGCGTACAAAGCTCGCCTGTGACACCGCGAGGCACCACGCGTCCATCGTTATCGACGACCTTAATTTCGACATGCGGCTGCACTCGACCGACCGTCGAGACCCGGCGCTCTAACGGATCGTCTATCGCGCTCTGCGTAGAGACTGGCGATGTTTCGGTCATGCCGTAGGCAATGGTGACCTCTTTCATATTCATTTCGGCTTGCACCCGTTTCATAACCTCGACTGGGCAGGGCGAGCCGGCCATGATGCCCGTGCGTAAACTACGCAAGTCAAACTTGGCAAAGTCTGGGTGCTCAAGCTCAGCGATAAACATGGTGGGGACTCCGTACAGGGCGGTGCACTGCTCTTCTTGCAAGGCTTTCAGCACAGCCAGTGGATCAAAGGCCGCACTCGGATACACCATGGTAGCCCCGTGTGTCAGACACCCCAAGTTTCCCATCACCATCCCGAAGCAGTGATATAGCGGCACCGGAATACACAACCGGTCTTTGTCGGTCAGTTTGATGGCTTCGGCAACGAAATAGCCATTGTTGAGAATGTTTTGATGGGTGAGGCAGGCACCTTTGGGCTGACCCGTCGTCCCAGAGGTGAACTGGATATTGATGATATCGTCAAATTGCAGCAGTGCGCCTATGGTCTCGACACGCACGACGTCGTCGGGCTGCGCCAGCGCACTGATATCATCAAAATTGAACATACCTGGTGTTTGCGGCGTACCCAAGCGAATCACGTGTTTAAGCTCGGGCAATGCACGAGACTGCAACGTGCCAGGCGTTGCGCTCGAAAGCTCAGGCGCCAAGTCAGTCAAGATTGCCAAGTAATCCGTGGATTTCAACGCTGGCGCTAAAACCAGTGCCTTGCAACCGACCTTGTTCAACGCATACGCCAACTCAGCACGACGATAGGCCGGATTGATGTTAACCAGAATGAGCCCCACCTTAGCCGTTGCAAATTGCGTCAGGACCCACTCTGAGCAGTTGGGTGCCCAGATACCCACACGATCGCCAGGCTCGAGTCCGAGCGCCAGAAAACCAGCGGCCAAGGCCCGCACGCGGGCACCTAGCTCTTGCCAAGTCCACCGAATACCCTGGTCGACCACAACCAAAGCGTCTTGCGTCGCATACGTCATGACCGTTTTATCAAAGGCTTGCCCAATCGTGTCACCAATCAAGCGCGTGCTGCTAGCACCATGGTCATACGAAGGCTGCACTGCCTGATTTTTCACTTCGGTCATGTTGCGTCTCCATGTTTGTGACACTTTTCGATCATCACATTTTCTTTTGGATAAGTCTAGTACCGTCGTGCAAAGATCTTTGCCAGCTGTGACCGAGGTCTGTTCGCGGCTGTCAGTCAATTGATATCGCCACTCAGGGTGAGTTGTGGACAGTCACTCAGCAGGATTCAATGTGTGCCCGTTAACGGCGGCCATTAAACTATTCAGCTTGCCTATTAGCGTTGGTAATGGGCCTAGGGTTTATGGATCGCTTACAGCCAAACGTGTACTTCTAACGGCATCAATAACTCCATGAAATAGTGGGGTATTGATGGTACGCTTACGTCAATCGGCGAGAATTACCAAAGCAATTCAACGGTGTGGCCAAAATGCTAAACATAAATGCTGACGACGAAATCGAGTTAGTCCTGTTCATTATTTTTGCAATTATCACAATTGCGGTGATCATTACTCGCATTTTTTTATCACCAAAAACTCGGCCATTGATGCTGCAGTATGAGGGAGTTGTGGCTCCTTTCTTTGGCTTACCAGCGGTATTATTTTCCTTATCCACTGCCTTGATGGGCACCTCAATTTGGGAAAACTACAACATCGCGTCACAGGCCATCAAAACTGAAAGTCAGGGACTCATTCAGATCATTAGCCTTGCCAGTACGATTCCGGAGCTAAAAGATAACAATCTAGTCAATGCGACTCGAATATACGCAAAATCTATTATTGAAGAAGAGTGGCAAACACTAACGTCAGACAGAAAAGACGCCCCAAATACGATAGAAAAATTTATAGCGATGCGTTCTGATTTATTCAAGGCTGCTAATCAATTGAACAATAATGCCGAATCGAAGGTGCTAATAAATGCCTTTCAGACCGTAAATAACGCTCGCAGTATCCGTTTGGCCTATGCATCGTTTGATGTTCACCCATTACGGATAAGCGGAATTTTATTACTCGCTTTACTTGTTCTAGTCACAGTTGCATTTATTCACGCAGCGAAACCAAAGTCTTTAGTGGTGGCGATGTTCATTGCAACCGCTACAGTTCTTATTCCAACTTGCCTGGTTGCTTTAACATTTAGTAGCCCATATATTGGGGTGATTTCAATATCCAATAAAGCCTATCTTCTGATTCAATAATTTTTGGACCCCTAGCTTTCAATGACTAAATTGATTTTGAAAATCATTGCCAGACGAACGGTAACCAGAGAGACGAGTTACAGACCCAAACAAAAAGGGTTAGTGTCTTGTGAACACTAACCCCTTGATATCACTGGTCGGAACGGAAGGATTTGAACCTTCGACCCCTTGCACCCCATGCAAGTGCGCTACCAGGCTGCGCTACGCCCCGAAAGAACGTAAGTATAGCAGAGCTAACGCCCTATCTCAGGCTAAGCTGACCAGTCTGCGTTGCGGAGCTAGCGGCTTGAGTGAGCAACTCTTGGATGCTGCGCAATTCGGTGCGCAAGGCATGCAGTTCGGCCGCCGTCAACCGCACAGCTGCGTCTGGATCTTGAGGAAGTTCGCGCCCCTCACTTAGGCGATTTCGCGCGCCACTGATCGTGAACCCTTGTTCATACAACAACTCGCGAATCTTGCGAATCAACAAGACTTCATGGTGTTGATAATAGCGGCGGTTACCACGACGTTTGACTGGCTTTAATTGAGTAAATTCTTGTTCCCAATAGCGCAGTACGTGAGGCTTGACACCGCATAGGTCGCTGACCTCACCGATTGTGAAGTAGCGTTTTGCGGGTATCGGCGGCAAAACGATGGGCGTATCTGAAAGGATCATTTATCGGCGTAAAAACGTGATGGGCAAAAGAGTCTACATAATCTAACAACGAACCTGCCGACTCAAAGCACATAAATTGGATAAGGGTTCTAGTCGTGCAGCGCGAGCCTCCGCTTTGCACAAAGACAACTTAACGTTTTGTTTTATACATCAGATTGCGGCGCTTCGGTGTGTTCGACTGCACCTTTTAATTTTTGGCTTGCATGAAACGTCACCACCCGACGCGCTGCAATAGGAATGGTTTCACCTGTTTTAGGGTTGCGCCCAGGGCGCGGTGGCTTGTTTCGTACTTGAAAATTTCCAAAGCCCGAGAGCTTGACCGGTTCACCCCGTGCCAACGCATCACGAATTTCTTCGAAAAATGTATCCACAATATCCTTGGCCTCGCGCTTATTCAACCCCACGCGGTCAAACAGCATCTCGGCTAACTCGGCCTTGGTTAAAGTGCGTGATTCTGCTAAAGAATGTTCATTTGTCATTTTTTAATTTCCGACATTCTGGTTTAACGTGAACGGGCTTGATGGGCACTTTCAAGTGCAGCACGTATCTTGGTCATACACGTATCGACTTGTGCCTCATCAAGCGTACTGCCAGTGTCTTGCAACGAGACTCGAAATGCAAGACTCTTTTCATTAGAATCAACCTTTGCTGGGTCGCGCCACAAGTCAAACAAACCAACATGCTGCACCACAGCAAGCGCCGGATCCGCCGCGATCGTCTGATCAATGGTGTCGAGTAACGCTTGTACTGCTTTGTCAGCAGAGACCCAAATCGCCAAATCGCGCTGCACCATGGGCTGGCGAGATAGCTCGTGCAAACTAGGCATCGGCAGCGCGGCTAACGACTCAAGAGATACCTCAAACAGCACCGGGGCCGAAGCTAGCTCTTGTTGCTGCACCCAGCGAGGGTGCAGTTCACCGAGCCAGCCAATCGCAATTTGGCCAAGTTCGACACGGGCACTGCGCCCTGGATGCAGCAAGGCATGCTGAGCAGGCACAAACCGTAATTGCTGAGCGTGCGCGCTAAACAGCACTTCGAGGTCGCGCTTGACATCAAAAAAATCAACCGCTCGGCTCTTTTGACCCCATTGATCTTCAGTCACAGGGCCCCAGGCCGCTGCTGCTAAGTACTGTGGTTGATCTACGCCCGCTACAGTCAGCGCGCCATCTGCCATCGCGTTTGCACGTTTAAACACCCGCCCAAGCTCAAACACACGCACTCGCGATTGCTTGCGGTTCGCGTTGTAGCAAATGTTAGCCACCAGACCAGGCAACAGCGACGAACGCATAACAGCCAATTGGCTTGCAATCGGATTGAGCAACTGGATCGGGTCCGCGTGCCCAAGCATGTCGGTCTCCCAGGCTTGTTCAACAAACGAGAAATTAATGACCTCTTGGTAGTCAAGTGCCGCAACCTCGTGCCGCACAGTATGCGCAGAGCGAGTCGTCTCGGGCGTCATACTCATGCGAGCCGCTGCGATCGGTGGCACGGCTGGGATACTTTCAAAGCCAATGATTCGAGCGACCTCTTCGATCAAGTCTTCTTCGATTTGAATATCAAAACGGTACGAAGGTGGCGACACCACAAAATGGTCGCCCTGCACTGTGAATTCAAATCCCAAACGGGTAAACGTTTGCGACACATCGTCTTGTTTAACCTTCACGCCCAGCACACGATGGCAGCGCGATAGGCGCATGGTGACTGGTTCACGTTTTGGTAGCTTGATGTGCTGATCATCGATTGGGCCAGCCTGCCCTCCGCAGATATCTAAAATCAGCTGGGTAATCAGATCAAGATGTTCAGGGATATGTTCAAAATCAACGCCCCGCTCAAAACGATGGCTAGCCTCTGAATTGAGCTTTAACTTGCGCGCGCGGCCTGCGATCGACTCAGGCCACCAAAAAGCGGCCTCAACATAAATGTTGGTCGTATCAAGCGAGACTGCCGTTGAGGCACCGCCCATAATCCCGGCCAAACTCTCTGGTACGTCTGCACTAGTGATCACACCCATTGTGGGATCAAGAGTGATCGTTTGATCATTTAACAAGGTTAAGGTTTCACCGGCACGCGCCCACCGCACTTCGATCGCGGGCTTGGGCATACGATCCAAGTCAAAAACATGGGTTGGCCGGCCCAGCAACAACATCACGTAATTAGAGATATCAACTAAGGCGGTGACAGAGCGCTGCCCTGCCCGTTTCAAACGTTCAACCATCCAGTCTGGCGTTTGAGCACGCGCGTTTACACCACGTACAACCCGACCGGCGAAACGCCCGCAAAGATCTGGCGCTTGCACCGTAACAGGAATCACCTCGGTGAGCGCAGGTTTGATTGCCGCGGCGCGAGGAAAGGTCAATGCTGCACCGGTTAAGGCAGCCACTTCGCGGGCAACCCCTAAAATCGATAAACAATCTGCCCGATTCGGTGTGAGCTTAAGCGTGAACAACGTATCGTCAAGATCCAAAACTTCGCGCACACTCGCGCCAACCTTAGCGTCACCGGGCAACACCAACAAGCCCGCGTGCTCTTGAGACAAGCCCAGTTCTTTTGCTGAACACAACATCCCAAAAGACTCAACACCACGCATCTTGGCCACGCCAATTTTCATGTCGCCAGGCAGCACCGCACCCACAGTCGCCAAGGGCACCTTCAAGCCAGCGGCTGCATTCGGCGCGCCACACACGATCTGCAAAGCTTCAGCACCGCCGACGTCGACCATGCATACACGCAACTTGTCGGCATTAGGATGCGGCTCGGCACTTTGAATCAACGCCACCACCACACCCGAAAAGGCAGGTGCCACTAACGACGTCTCTTCGACTTCAAGACCCGCCATGGTTAACCGGTGCGACAACTCATCGGTGGTGAGCGGCGGATTCACTAGGCTGCGCAGCCAAGACTCTGAAAATTGCATAAGTAGCAGTATCGTTCTAAAAGATTAATCGTTGAACTGACGTAAAAAGCGCAGATCGCCTTCAAAGAACTGCCGCAAATCGTTCACGCCGTAACGCAACATCGTCAAGCGCTCAAGACCAGAGCCAAACGCAAACCCAATATAACGTTCGGGATCAAGCCCGAAGTTTCGAATCACGTCAGGATGGACTTGCCCGGAGCCCGAGATCTCAAGCCAGCGCCCTTTATTGGGGCCCGACGTAAACATCATATCGATCTCGGCAGAAGGCTCAGTGAACGGAAAAAACGACGGCCTGAAACGCAACTCAAGATTCTCTGTTTCAAAGAAACAGCGCAAAAAGTTTGTATACACACCTTTTAAATCTGCGAACGAAATATTTTCGTCAATCCACAGGCCTTCAACCTGATGAAACATCGGTGAGTGAGTCGCATCGCTATCCACACGATAGGTACGACCTGGCGCAATCACTTTAATGGGTGGCTTGTTCATGCGCGCATAGCGAACCTGCATTGGGCTAGTGTGCGTGCGCAGTAACAACGGCAAGCCGTTCGCATCGTTCATATCCACATAAAACGTATCTTGCATCGAACGAGCCGGATGGTTTTCAGGGTTGTTGAGCGCCGTGAAGTTTGTCCAGTCGTTTTCAATTTCGGGGCCATCGGCCACTTCAAAACCAATCGACCTAAAGATCGCTTCAACACGCTGCCAAGTTTTAATCACCGGATGAATACCACCCTTGCCACGGCCACGCCCAGGCAAAGTCACGTCAATAGTTTCTGCTGCCAACCGTTGATCGAGTTCAGCCTGAGCCAAGGCGGCGCGCCGTGCGTTAAGCAAGGCCTCAATTTGTTGTTTGATGATGTTGATACGCGCGCCTTCTGTGCGCTTGGCTTCTGGGTCAAGTTTACCCAGGCCCTTCATTAACTCGGTCAGCGAACCTTGTTTGCCTAAGAAACGCGCCTTCGCGTTTTCGAGCGAGGCCGCATCCGTCGCTTGCGCAAATTGCACACGGGCCTGTTCAATCAGGTCATCGCTCATATCAGTCATCCTTACAACCTTCGCGAAATCACATCTTTAAAATGCAAACGGAGCCCAATGGCCCCGTTCACAGATACAACTATCAGTGCTTACGCAGCCAACGCTGTTTTTGCCTGATTCAATACGGCAGCAAAACCAGCTTTGTCATGTACGGCCATGTCGGCCAGGACTTTGCGGTCAAGCTCGATTGAAGCTTTTTTCAGGCCAGCAATGAACACGCTGTAGGTCGTGCCGTGTTCACGCACTGCTGCGTTGATACGGGCGATCCAGAGCGCACGAAACGTACGCTTTTTGTTGCGACGATCGCGATAAGCGTACTGACCAGCACGCATAACTGCTTGCTTGGCAATACGAAACACATTACCGCGGCGACCCCGGTAACCTTTAGCTTTGGCGATAACTTTTTTGTGACGGGCTCTGGCCGTTACACCACGTTTGACGCGAGGCATGTTTTATCTCCGTTAAGCGAAAGGCATCATGGCTTTAACTGAAGCCACGTTGGATTTGTCGACCGCTGCCGACCCGCGCAACTGGCGCTTGGTCTTAGTGGTTTTTTTGGTCAGGATGTGGCGCTTAAACGCTTGACCCCGCTTGATCGATCCGCTGCCGCGAACCTGAAAGCGCTTTGCAGCACTTTTCTTGGTTTTCATCTTAGGCATTTGATTTCCATTTACTTAAAATTGTGCTCTGTAGGTGCCTGGCATGTTGCTCGATTTGCATGTTGATGCGCCAATCGACCGCCAGTCTTGTTAACCCAAGATCCACTTATCACTTCGTTTTCGCTGCAGGTTTTGCAGGAAAGCCTTTGATTATATGACAAATTCTGACAATTTGCACGGTTAGGTCAAAAACCCAACCTAGCGTAGCCCAGCCGAAAACACCGGTCGATATTGAAAAGCCTCGGCAAGATGGGGGACATCGATCTGAGGCGCACCTGACAGGTCGGCACAAGTGCGTGCGACGCGCCGCACCCGCTGTATCGCACGGGCTGATAAGTGCTGCATTTTAATAGTGCTAGCCAAGAGTTTGGCCGCCGCCGCGGTCATCACGCAGCAACTTTCGAGGTTTTTATCAGATAAACGTGCATTGACAGTACTTTGCCGTTGCAACTGTGGCTTCCTAACCGCCTCAACCCGTTGACGCACCGTCTCAGACGACTCGCCCGGCGCCAACTCAAGCCAATGCGCATCGCTAACAGTTAGAGTCACAAACAGATCTATTCGGTCGATCACGGGGCCTGACAGGCGCTGCTGATACGCCAAAATCTGCTCTACCCTGCACTTGCAGCGCCCTTGTGTATGACCATACCAGCCGCAGGGGCATGGGTTCATTGCCGCAAGCAACTGAAAGTCGGCCGGAAAATCGACTTTGAGCTTAGCCCGAGCAATCGTCACTGACAGACTTTCTAGTGGTTCACGCAAGCCTTCACGCACGCGACGTTCAAATTCAGGAAACTCATCTAAAAACAACACGCCTCGGTGTGCCAGCGTCACCTCACCGGCGCGTGGTGTTGAACCTCCGCCAAGCATCGCCGCCATAGAGGCCGAATGGTGGGGTGCACGAAACGGTCGCTGCCCCCAAACATGGTCGCGAATTCCCGCAAAAGCAGCGACAGACGCCACCTCTAAAGATTCAGCAGGTGTGAGTGCGGGCAAAATTCCAACTAAGCGCTTTGCCAACATGGTTTTGCCAACTCCGGGGGTACCCGAAAATAGCAGGCTATGCCCGCCTGCGGCAGCGACTTCAAGCGCCCGGCGGGCCATCAACTGCCCCCGCACGTCTGATAAGCACGGCATCGCCTGTGATGAACTTGGCAACAAGCTTGGCGTTAAAAACTCAAGAAATTTGCGCCCCGTCAGATGCTCAACCACCTCAGCGAGGCTGTGCGCACCAAGGACTTGCAAGCCTGGCACACGCGCCGCCTGCTGCGCATTCACGTAGGGCAACAACAAGCTCGCTTGCGCTTGACTGCGCGCAACCGCCAGAGCAATTGCAATCGCACCATTGATGGGTGCAAGCATTCCGGTTAACGAGAGCTCGCCGGCCACAACCAACGACGATAGCGCAGCCACGCAGGGATTGTTGCTTGCACGTTGAGTCAACTCGGGCAGTTCAATTTGCCCCGACACCAGCAACACGCCCAACGCGATTGGCAGATCAAAGCGCCCTGACTCTTTAGGCAAATCAGCGGGCGATAAATTAACTGTCAGTCGCCCGGCCGGAAACTCATAACCGCTACTCAACAGTGCGGCCCTCACGCGCTCGCGACTTTCGCGCACCTCAGCATCGGCCAACCCCACCATCGTGAAGCTGGGTAAACCACTACTCAGATGTGTTTCAACGCGAACAGGTGGGGCGTCCATTCCAAACAATGAACGGCTCATGATGACAGCTAAGGCCATAGATCTCTCAGCAAAAAGCCGAAAGTATGGCCTGCTAAAAAGCCGTTGCCTACCGGTGGATTATTTTATCTAGCGCGTGTTGAACAATCCAAGCAAAGCCGAATTGCTATCCAACCTTAAGGACGACCGCTTTCAAGCAAGGTCATGCGTTGTTCAAGTTGTTGCACTTGTTCTTCTAGCGCGGCTGCACGCTCTTGCACGCGCTTCAGCATATCGACCTGGATATCGAACTCTTCGCGCGTGATGAGATCCATCTTGTTAAACGCTTGCCCCATAAACGCTTTGACGTTGCGCTCGATATCCGCGGCGGGACTGCGCGCAATCAGGTCAGAGACATTTTTTTGAAACTCTTCAAACCAGGCATTTTTTGGAATCATGGTGTTCTCAGGAAAAACAATATCGAAACTGAATTTTACTACCGGCCGCAAAGCCATTGAGTTCTTGCACAAGCGATACAGAGCGACCACATTGAACGATCTAACAGGCGATTTAACGTCGCCGTAACACGCTAGTGATACAACGTTGCCGGGTCGATCTCAATCGCGCGATTCAGCGAATTAGCAACCTTCAAACGCAAGGCGTTTGAATGGGCATGCCGAATCTCACGCTTCACATCAAGCAGCTGCTGCGCCTGCATCGAAAAATTGGTTAAGCCGAGCCCCAATAACAGGCGTGTTAAGTGAGAGTCACCGGCCATTTCGCCACAAACTGCCACAGGCTTACCGACACGTTCGCCAGCATTAATCGTATTGGCAATTAAGCGCAATACTGCAGGATGCAGCGGGTCGTACAAGGCTGCCACTTCATTGTCAGCACGGTCAATCGCCAACGTGTATTGAATCAGATCGTTGGTGCCAATTGACAGAAAATCAAGTGCTTCAGCAAACGGCTCAATGGCAATCGCAGTTGCAGGCACCTCAACCATTGCGCCCACTAAAATACCATGGTCGTAGGCTTGATCTCGTTCGTCAAGCTCACGCTTTGCAGCAGCAATCGCTGCTTTGGTCGCAAGCACCTCGTGCATATG
>Ga0114979_10003148_pt1 | contig 11102 bp, 12 predicted proteins | sample S_140625_EF_Meta_FD_87315 | JGI IMG/M metagenome (GOLD analysis project Ga0114979, IMG submission 87315) | Freshwater microbial communities from Lake Simoncouche, Canada to study carbon cycling - S_140625_EF_MetaG | ecosystem: Environmental > Aquatic > Freshwater > Lake | place: Lake... | reverse complement strand
GTTGGTCCTGTTATACCTGTTGGACCTGTTATACCTGTTGGACCTGTATTTCCAGCTGGTCCTGTACCTACCATGCCAGTAGGACCTATTTCTCCTTGCGTGCCTTGTCTTCCAAATAAACCACCATTTTCTATGTAATACTGAATAATATTGTCTAAAGTTCTCGATTCTATATTATTTGAGCGTACTTCTGATACCATATTTTTATTTTTTTCACCACCAAACATTCTTTTGGCCATTTTTAGTATATTATATATAACTTACTATTTTTTATAATTCATACAATCTTATTTTATGGTTTACGTTTTTACTGGCATTTTTGAATATAAAAAATGTCAATATAGTGTTATAGAATTATTCACTTCCGAAATAAGCGCCCTTTCCGATTTTGAAATCACTCAAACGGGTGATTGTATCATCATTTTGTTTCATTATTTCTTTGATTAAATCCTTGATTGAAATCATGCCGATGAAATCCTCGTCGTTATCATCGATTACTAACAAATGGCGGATGTCCTTGAACATCATTTTGTTCATGCAAGATTCTAAGGAGTCGTTTTTCTTAGCAATAATAATAGCAGGTCCATATGTGCAAATATCCTTGACTTTGACATCAGTGGCTAGTTTATCTAAGGATGCGACTTTGTTGATAAAATCGCGTTCTGAACAAACACCCACAACTTTGTTGGTCTTGTCGGTAACTGCTAAACAACCGATATTAAATGCGGTGAAACGGGTCACTGCTTCTTTTACTGTGGCGGTTTCGTTAATTTTAAAATCGATTTTGTAATAGCATGATTTTTGAAAAACATTCAATGCACTTATTGGTGATTTTGCATAGGTAGAAAATGAACGGCGTAGCATTTATATATACTATGGTCTTGTTTTTTTATATATTTTTATATAAAATTGATTTGGGTTGGGTCTGCATTATGCAAAAATTATAATTTGACTATTTACGATGCCCATCCGAATCTACGTTGACTATATTGAAAAGGCCGATTATGAGAGAATCATTTATTATTACAATGCGAACATTCCATTTGACCACCCTAAATTAGAAATATTACACCGTTGTGAAGGTGGTTTTCAAATTCCATGTCCATCTGGAGAAAGCGACCCAAATCGAAATATCAAACAATTGCGATGGAATAAAAAACGATTGTTGCCTTTTCGTGGATATACCGGGTTTTCCAAATACGAGGAAATGATGTTGTTTATTGCTATGCGATCTGTATTTGGTGATTGCGTAACTTATGAAATTGGTTGTGATCAATAGTGTTATACGTTTGTTGCGATAAAAATTAATAGTTGTATATGAAAATAAAAAAAATAATGTTGGACAATGATTTAGATATTTCATGGATTGACAAGCACAACAAATTGCATAATATTGATAAAAACTATTGCAGAGAACCTATGGAAGCGATTAATATTCATAGTATTTTTATTAATGCGCAAAATGCCATTGAAAAAATAAGCAGTGATAAAATAGATATTGTTGACAACAAGGTACCTAAGGAAAAAATCCTCAAAATTATTCAAGATAATAAATCGATGCCTGGTGCTGATGGTCTTGGTGTAAAATACAAACTGCTGGATATTATTGTCTATAACGTGGATTTAGAAGCGCAATACATTCAGGAGTTTGTGCAAAATGATGGCATGGATACTGGGCGCTTTTTCAAAATTTGTCCTATTGTTGATGATATAGTGATAATGCCGTCCATTTTTATTTTTCATTCCTTGAATGCGATTTATTTTGTGTTTCAAGAAATAGAAGTGGTTTTGAATCCGGTGATTAAACCTATTTTGAAAATCGGTGGGGAGGCGATGAAAAAACATACGAAAAAAGTGCGCATTTGCGAACCTTCTGAACGGTCAAAAAACAAGACGAAATATGTTCGAGATAAATAAATGGGGGGTGGGGGTGTTTCTATAATAACATTTATGTTTTTATACCGATATAAATCTTCTCGGACATAAATTTTTTCCTATCCAATCCTACCGACAAGGGTCTTTTTTCTGTAAACTTGTTTTATTTGCTTTTTTGTTTTATTTTTACGTTTGTATTGTCTCTTGGTTTTCGGTCTGCCGCCATCGGTTGTTTGACTACTGTCAGCAGTAGTAGGTCGAGAGGCTGATTCAGTATTGTTGTCCTGTTCGACAGCTAATAATGCTGCACTGGTTGCATCGTTATCTTTTTTTACATTATTGGTACTGACTTTAAGTTTTTTTTCTTTTTCAAATAAATTTTGATCTATAGCTACTAATGCGTTTTTATATGTGTTTTCGCCTACCAATAGAATAAATTCATTGTATTGAACCGAATATTTTGATATAATCATTGACCAATTTCCAGTCATTATTACATATTCACGTAACATTTCGCGATACTTTTGGGTAGGACTGCCTATTAATGTTGATGTCACCTTTTTTGAAAAACGACTGTCAATGGAAGAAGATTTGTCAGTAAATGACTTATGATCTTCTAGAAACTTCTTGATTTTGGTAATAATATCACTAGTAGCATTAGGTATTTTCAGTGCTTCTGCATTTTCTTTTTCTGCATTTTCTCTTATGAACTCTAATAAAGTACGTGCCTTTAAAAATTTATCATGTAGCATTCTCACAATTACATCATTATAATTATTACAACTTTTTGCATAGTCTATATCGTCGTATAGTTTTTGTTTTATATTATAATCTCTAAACCCTTCGTCTTTTTCCTTCGCGTGGGTTGAATTTGGATTAAATCTACAATTTCGATAAGTATATCTAAATTTAAATTCGCCAGTTCTGCGACTTTCATTTTCGGCAGGTGTTAATTCAGGTTCTCCAGTTTCTCCATTTTCTCCAGTTTCTATAGTATATCTTGAGTTTTCAAAATCACAATATTTGAACAATCCAATAATAAATGAATATTGTAATGCACCTAATTCTGCTTTAGAATTATTAAAATCAATTGCGTCCAATAAGATAAACATAAATTTATATAAATTTCTCTCAACTGGAGTATATAATCCTACTGGTTGTTTATATTCAGCAAAAGTATGAGGGGCTAATTTTTCAATTAAGTTTCCATTACTTTTTTTATTAATGTTCTCTAAGTCAGTAACAATTTGATAAAATTTTTTAAGTTTAATTAAATCTTCTTGCATATTTGTAACCATTGACAAGCAAGCGCTGCAAATATACTGTAATTCTGAACTTTTATACCATTGTGCAGGAAACAATTGTGCACATCTTCCTATAGTTGGAGTAAATGCAACGAATATGAGTATTGGTATTATAGCCGCACCTCCTGTAGCAACTGTAACTCCAGCAGCAGCAGTCGCAGCGCCAATGGCACCAATCGCAATAAAAAATAAATTACAATTTTCAAGAGCTCTAAATCCTGCATCATACTCATGTGATAATACATTCAGTTCAGAACTCTTCACAGTCCCTGTAAGAAAAGAGGGAATGATTCTGTATCTTCTTTTTGCGCCAGATGAAAATGGCGTGACTGATACGTTATTTTTATCTTCTGTTGGTGGTTCATTTTGTTTTGGTTCATTTTGTTTTGGTTTTACTTCAGTTACTTGGTTGTCTTTCGCAATACCGGTTTCTTTTTCATTCGTAATGGTATTCATATTAGATGGCTTGTTTAGAAATGAAAACATAGAACGTATATATAATAATATATATATATTCTATCGTAAATTATTGTCCATTCAATTTCATGTTGACTCTCATATGACATAGACCATTTTATTCGTTAACCATTATAAATCTCGAACCAATATCCCTATTCCAGCGCATTGGTATCACCCTTATTCTACATAAATTTATTCGCCTAAAATATCTAATAGTTTAGTTCGAAACTCTTCTGGCATCATGCGTTTGTTTGGCATCGATAGTATATTGGTTTTCAATAACGATATATATTCTTGAATTTTTGTAGTTTTCACTTGATTTCTGCAAATATACAAATAGCACATAGAGAGCGAATAATTGTCCCATGTTTTATAATATTGCAGCAAATCGGTGAACAATTCCTGCCAGGTTTGATTGTTGTTCACGTATTTTAAAAAATAGATATAGTAATCTCGTTCGAATGCCCGGATTTCTTGTTCTGTCAGAAAACGATTGAAAAAAGGGGTTTTGAAATTGTGTAATAGTAAATCGAGCGATTGTTTTGTCACCAGGCTTTGTCTGTAAAATTGTTTCTCATGTTCAATGTTTGCCATTATGAATACATCGATACACCAGTAATCATATGCATAATAATCTACGAAAAATGTGGTTTTTTCTGGGGGTGGGTTCTCTAATAGGGGTGTTATAACATTCGATATTCCGAAATCAATGATAATCGGTATTGATTGGATATCATCAAATACAATATTGTCTGTTTTCAAATCGAAATGGATGATATTGGTTTGCAGTAATTTTTGAAGGGCGTCTAATAGATGCAGGTGGGTGTTGTATATTTTTGCATATCGGGCATTGTCGTTTGGGAGGGATTCTATGTATTCATCTAACGTATGTTTTCCTACATACCGTATTTTGCTAGAAGAGTATGTGTGGTTATTGTTGAACTCGGCAAATTCGTTTTGCATTATTTTGCTTTTTTTTATTAGCTCGTAGTTGATTGATGTTGTATTTATAACGCAAGAGGATTCAATTGGGGAAAAAAAATGGTTGTAATAGGGTATTGTTTTGATTATGTTTCCTATTTCTATTTCTGAATTTGCGTCCTCCATGGTTTGTATTTTTGTTATGTATTTTTCGCCATCTGGGTCGTTCTCTATATTGCCGTTGCAAACGTTGATACTCGGATGGAAAATAGTACCATAAGCTCCTTTTTGTATTAATGTAGTCATTTTATATACTTAATAGATATATATTTATATTGTTTGGATCGGGGGCGTGGGGGCTAAATCTGCATTTTTGGTATGTTGTTGATAGTATTTTTGAGCATTTCCTCGATAATACGGTTTTTGATGGATTTTAGTTGTTCATTTTTTTGATATTTTGCATAAAGATTGTTTTTGAAAGTGGGGTTCTGTATGTTTTGTTGGTATTGGTTATTTGGGGTAGAATACCCTTGCATTTTTGAATCTGCATAAGATTGGAATGTTTCTTTTTCGTAGATTTTGGAAGCGGTGTTCATATAGTCGTCTAATTGTTGTTGGGATACTAGTGGCAGTTGTTTGTTGTTATAGATTGTGTTGTATAACAATATTAGTGGGTGGTGGAGTTTGTTGAAAATAGCGTCCCATGATGTTATGGTCGGATTTTTTCTCCACAACAAAATCGATTTACGTATTAACAAGGTTTCGATAATTTTTGCTTGTTCCATGGTTCTGGTGTTTTTGTATGGTTATTGTGCGTTGTCGTAGTTGATTGTTTTTATTTCAATTTTGTTGTAGATGATGAAAAAATCTTTGTATATATGATAATGAAAATTGCAAAACCATACAAATCATATTGGTATTTTGTTATGGTTGTTTTAGTGGTATTTGGAAGTTATGTATATTTTTCCAAAGGGAAAATATTTAGGAATCCTCATACTGAAGGTTTGAATAACCTTACTAAAAAAAATAAAAAAGGTTCGACCTCATGTGGTCCTGGACAAGTTTCTTGTACTGTAGTGACTGAGTTAATACCTTATCCAGCTAATCAGGTGGTTTGTTCTGATACATGTGTGCCTGTAGGCACATGTGGACCTCCACCAGGATGCACAGCAAATTATTAATCTTTGATTTTGTATTCTTTCGATTGGATAAACTACATTTTGCTTGTTGCGTTTTTTGATATATGGATATGGAGTTTAACAAGTCGAATTGTTTCGAAAAATGAGGGTTCAGTGAATGGTTCTGGTTTTGTTATTTGGGTGAAAACAACCGGTTCATCTAGATTGTTTGACGAATCGAGCGAGCTCATCGGCTCTGTATATACATGCTGCTAAAATTGTATTTGCCATGGTTTTGTGTATTACAATTGTGTTATAGATTCATATTTTACATCTGTTTGCTGAAACAGGTGTAAAACTACTTGAGCTCCTGATGGGCTTCGAACCCACTACCTTACGCTTACTAAGCGTATGCTCTACCGATTGAGCTACAAGAGCTTATTGTATATAGGACAGCAGCTCCTGATGGGATTTGAACCCACTACCTTGCGCTTACGAAGCGTATGCTCTGCCAATTGAGCTACAAGAGCTTATTGTATATAGGGGCGTGGTTTTTATATTGTTTTTTCTGGTGGGTTTTTTTTCGGTGTTATTTTGGAGTGTTTTTATTTTTCAATTCATAAAAACAATCCATTTCAATTATATAAATGTTTCATGTAGCATCTTATACCTGTTTACACCTTTGCACATTTATAATGCGCAATCGGTATCACCTTTCACACTCAAAAAATTGCCTACAAGGGGGCGTTTTGAATGCGCAAAGGTTTATTTCTTCGCCTGTCTAATATTTTTTGGGTTTTTTCGTGTTGTTTTATGTGCTGATGATTTTTTTTGCGGCGTGCCTTTATTTTTTCGCGTCTTGCCCCCTTTTTTTTTTGCTGATGATGATGATGAGGTCCGTCTCCTTTTCCAAGATTTTGCTGATGCTAATGATGATGATGATGATGATAATGATGATGATGATGGTGATGAGTCGATGACGTCATTCAATCGGATAGCTTTTGGTGGACTGACTAGTCTTGGATCAAGCATCGACACCTTCTCACCTGATTCATGACATGATACGTTCAGTATTATTCTAAATCTGTCGCCGAAGTTGCCGATGCTTTTCTCTAGTTCTGTTTTGTATTGTTCTATTAATTCATCTGGCAGGTACATGAGTCCTTTTTGTAGATCTACTGTAATTTCTTGTAAACCATTGGTATATGTTATTAACTGGTTTTTATGAGATTCATGTTGTAATGCAATTGTATAAAAATGGTTGTTGTTTTGACCATTGGGTATTAATTGTGGGATATATGGTCCATGTGGTGCATCTGGTTTTTTTCTATCAGGGATTAAATTTATCATATCGTCATATTTTCCTAGGGCTTTATTTATTTTCAAAAGTAAATTGTCTTGTGACGTTTTTAGTTTGGCTGCTATGATTCTTAATATCAAGTTTCTATGCATTACGCTTCCTCTTAATCGTGTCACAGCTACATCGGCAGAGGATGGTGAATTCATTATTTTTGTTAACTATATAATATTACTACATATTAAAAAATAAAATAGAATATGGCTAAAGTATATAAAAATGATTTGGACAAATATTGGGAATCACGGTGGCGGTGGCAATAGCGGTAGCGGCAATGGCGTCGGAGAAAGCCCTTTCGATAAATATGCAGAAAAAAAAAGTGTTATATTGTATTTAGAACCCGTTTTGAATACCTATTATCAACAATATATGAATATATTGACATTGAGTGGTATTCCGCATGGACCTTTGCGAGAACTGATTTATGCGATTCAAACTCCTAAGCTATCGCCTTTTCAACAACAGGGATGGATGAGTTGTAGCGATACCTGTATTTTTGTATTAGGGAGATATCCAGGCGTGAAACCATCAATGTATCATATGAATACGTTTATGATGGCGGAAGATATCCCTTCTGTGATTTCGTATTTACGAGAACATGGTTATGATGTTGATACAAATATCACTGAAATGTTGCAAAATTCGGGGGTGATTGGCGGAAGTTCTCCTTGTCGGGGGAATCGTAAAATGATTTGTATGTTTTCTTAGTTAGTGTTGGAGTAGGAGGGGGTATCATACAATAAATCATTTGCTAATATATTCGCTTTGCACAAGAACATGGTTTGAAAAAAAAGTAGGGCATGAAATACCAGATGGGTCATTTGATAAAATGGTTTCACGTGACCATTGATCATTATTAGCGCAGTTATCAATAACATATTGTTTCTTGATGTCAGGTTCTCTGTGCAATAGGCTCCTATGAGTGAATCAATTATGATTGGTATAACGATTAATATATTGAGAACCATGGTTGAGTGTGTATTTTCTTCGAATATTTTCAAGGGGGTTTTGTTGGTTTTTAGTGTTATAATGAATTTTATGAAATGATAGATACTGGAGACATGGGTAGACGCAGAAATAAACAAGAGTCCTAGTTTCATGTTTGCGTATTGGGGTGTGATATTGGTTGATTTGTATAGCATAAGGGGATTGGTGTTCGTTAATACGCACATTGCGCATCTCATATGAATCATGAGAACATCATTTATATATGGCCACAATGTCGTTTCTTGTAGGACGTCTTCATTGGCGGCGATGTTGGTATTCGTTATTGCATTATGATATTCATAACTTGTTAGTGACAATCCGAATTGACCTATTACATCCGCAAAATAAATGGGGCGTGTGAATGGACGATATGCGACAACACTGTATTGTAGGGATGGAATAAAGGTGAGTTTGAGGGCATGTTCACAAATGATTGAGGATAACAAATAAGGTTTTAATTGTTTGCAAATCGTTTTTATGATAATGGCTGCCCAGTAAAGGTTCATAGTATACAATACATACATGCATACTTGTAGTGACATATAATCGAATATCGAACTGTTGTCATAAAATGTTTGATGTAGATTGTTGTTATAGATCAGGTATTTTGTATAGGAATAAATACGTGTATAGAAAAACGTGATTATGAAAAAGAGATTGTTTATGGTTTGTGATGTCGGATTTTTTATGTATGGTTTTGCTATGAGGAAAATTGTGCTTAATTCTGCGAATACGAGGGTCGATAATGAATCGGTTGTGAGTTGCAATAATTGTGGATTGTTTTGATATGTTGTAATGAGACCTATTACACTTACATGATGAAGAGCCAGGTCTTGCGTGCATAGAGCGAAATCGACTGCGCAATAATATTTGAGTATATTGATCGCGGTTTTTAAATAAGTGGGGTCATTTGTGTAATAATAATGTGTTGTTGCATATACTGAATATAAAACTACCGGTAAACAAAGGGCGTTTTGGAAGTTTTTAAGGAAGTTCTCGATTTGGGGTTTTGATTTCGGGAAAAAATAATTTGTAATATACAATAGTAACATTTTGTATTATAAACAATAATGGTGTTATGTTTTTATGTTTTTTGTGTGTTTTTTGTTTTTTGTGTGTTTTTGGGGGTGACTTTTGTGGTTTATGATATGTAAATATATAACTAGATATAGTAGAAATGCAAAATATTGTTATTGTTGGCGGAGGGATTAGTGGATTGTATTGTGCCTATCAATTGTCGAAGGTTGGTGACATAGGCTCGATTCTTGTTCTCGAAAAATCTAAGGATTTAGGAGGTCGTGTTCACACTTATGTGGACAAACATATGACAGTAGAAGCCGGTGCCGGGCGATTTCATCAGGAACACCGATTGCTGATGGAGTTGATACTGGAATTTGGATTGACGGGGAAGATGGTTCCCACCGCTGCGACTGCCGTATTTGCGCCATCGGATGGTACTGGGAGTATCATGAACTCTTTGTTGGATGCACCTGATACTGTTTTGAGTCGATTCATGGGGGATGTTGTGATATCTGGGTTGGATGCCTGGTTGGGGAAGGAAAACATTCCTAGTGCTGGGTTGATTGCTCGTGTTATAGTTGCTAGTAAACTGAAGTCGGTTTATTATTTGCGGAATGTTTCCTTTGTGGATTTTGCGAAAACGGTGTTGAATAAGCGCGAACTGCAATTTGTTGTGGATACTTTTGGTTATTATTCGGAATTGGTTATTATGAATGCATATGATGCTATTCAATTGATGGGAGAACTTGGTCCAGGACAGAAATTTTATACTTTGAAGGGGGGTTTATCTCAAATTATAGAAGGGTTGCGCGACCGATGTGTTGCAAATGGTGTGCGCATATTACGAGGTAAAGCTGTTCATCGCGTTGAATATGAATCTGGTGTATTTGCCGTATATTGTGAAGAGAACAAGCGTCCATATTTGTGTAATAGATGTATTTGTGCTGTGCCGAAACAGGTGGTTGCCGGGATTTCTTTTGTTGGGTTGGGGGCTCAGGGTTGGAAGAAAAATTTGGGAGATATTTTGTGCGCTCCTTTGTGTCGTATCTATGCGAAATATCCTGTCAAGGGCGGTGGTGCGGGTGCGGGCCCATGGTTTCGTGGGTTTTCGAAAATGACTACGAACAATCCTTTGCGCATGATTATTCCTATTTCTGAAAAAAATGGCATTATTATGATTTCTTATTCTGACAATGTGTTTGCGAAATATTGGAAAAAAATATTTAACAAGGGCGGAATACGGAGTGTCGAACTTGAAATCATGCGATTGGTGCAATTGAGCACTGGGGTTTCGATTCCGGTTGCTATTTCGATGAAAATGTTTTATTGGGACTGTGGTGTTGGGTATTGGGGTGTTGGTGCAAACAATACTGTGTTTCGTGAAAAAATGTTGCGTCCTGCGGGGGATTCTGTTGAATTGTATTTGTGCGGAGAACATTATTCGGCTCGCTATCAACAATGGATGGAAGGGGCATTGGAAACGGCGGTTCGTGTTATAGATTGTATTGCATGAGATGGTTTGGGGTGGGTCTTGATATAAATTGTTCTACAGACATTCCATAGGATGTTTCTTTGTCTACGTATTTTTCGAATACTCGAGTCATGATATTTGCATAAATAGTTTGTATTTCACATTCATATATATCATACAATTGTAAATTACGTAATACTTGAACGTAAGTATGGTTGTCTAATTTTTTTTCGAATTTTGCGACATGGTCATTTTCGCGGATGTATTCAATGAACAATAGGCATTCTTTTGAATTGTATCGTGGTTGCGGTCCTTGTTCATTTTCTTTGATGATGAATCCGGGCGCATTGATGTAATAATAGTTATTTGGTAATAGTTCTCGATAGTTTGTTATTTGTTTCATTGTTGTATGTTTTGATGGGTCTCGTTGAATGGTGTTTATATGATTCAATTTTTTGCACCGATTCGCATTTCATTTTCGTATAAAAAATTGAAATGCTTATTTTTGTGAATTATTGTTTGCAAATAACAAAACAACAATGTCTACTAATTATGGTCGTTCTGGTTGCAAAGACGCCGTTTGGCGCAAG
>Ga0114979_10003147_pt1 | contig 11103 bp, 13 predicted proteins | sample S_140625_EF_Meta_FD_87315 | JGI IMG/M metagenome (GOLD analysis project Ga0114979, IMG submission 87315) | Freshwater microbial communities from Lake Simoncouche, Canada to study carbon cycling - S_140625_EF_MetaG | ecosystem: Environmental > Aquatic > Freshwater > Lake | place: Lake... | reverse complement strand
CAAAGATTTACACCTTTTCTCATTTACACATTTTCTCATTTACACCTTTGAACATTATAAATCGCACAAAGTGCTATTAGTGGTCAAATGCAACGTTGCCGATAAATCAATTAAGACGCACACAAAGTGAGCGAACTTAAATGTTCATCGGTGTAAAACGCCCATTAAAACTAATTAAATATGTTTTAATTACCTCACTAACTCCATGCCAATTATTTTTAAAATCGTAAGGAATATATTCAATTATATTGTTTTCTCTTTTTCTTTCATTCCAACAAAAATAAACTATTTTAATATTATTATTAACTGGATAAATCAATTCATATATTTTTAATAAATATTCTGTAGCATCTACACCATATTCAATTTCATCTAAATGATAATTCAAATAAGAATTTGCGGCGTCAGCATATACAAATAATATATTTTCATTTGATTTTATATCGTTCAACAATCTTTCTAACCTTGTTTTTAATTTAATTTTATACTCATCGTTTATTGTAAAATGTGTAATTCCTAATCCGCTATTTTTATTCATTTGACTTTCTGTAATTTTATCAACTGATACATAGTGCCAGTTATTAAGATACCTATAATATGTGAATCCAGTAGTCATATATTCTATTGTCTTTTCAATACCATCATTAATTAAAATAATTAATATATTAAATGTTGTTTTACTTGGAGTCCATAACCAATCAAAAGGATAAGAATATTCGCGCATATTTGCTCGTTTAATTCCTTCTGGAACAGCACATTGTAATCCTAAAGGAATTACTTTCATTTACATTATATTTGTATTAAATTATTTCATCACATTTGTTTAATATTCGTCAATTATTTCATTCATATATTATAAATAAACATTTTCATAATATATTTTATACACTAATGTGTAATTTACAGAGTAGCCATTTAAAACATAGACCCAAAGGCTCCACCCAATACACTATTCGCCGCCATAGGTCCACTCAATAATCCATAATCACCTCCTTGGCTTCCTCCACGTCCAGGCATCATATGGTCATATGAATCCATTACTGATGATTGTCTAGCTGTAGCTACGGGAGCAGGAGGGAAAGAACCTGATTGCACACCCGCATTATCTAAATAATCTGCTTGACTAGGACTATGTCTAGATAAGGGCTGACTCACTCTTACACCATTTCTAACAGTATCTTTCTTTTCCTTACCATCTGTGCCGTTCCATAATTCATATATACGGTCTACAAGAACATTGACCTTTATTCCTAATTTCGTTTGAATACTTAACACTAAAATCAAGAAAGCCAATATCACATTGGTCAACATCAAATTCTCATATTTAAATCCACTGTAAGTAGGTAAATAAGTAATAATTCTGTGGATTACAATAATACCACAGAACATCACGACCAATTGAATAAAGATTTCGGCTAAAAGTTCTAAAGATGATTTGTCAGGGTCGGCCTCAGGAATAAATCGCTGAATCAACTTATTCAAAATCACAACTGGGACAACGCCCATAAGTGAATATTGAACTACATTTAATACCTCTGCCTTTCCCTCCTCTGTGGTTGAGAATACATGGGATAAAAATGTTTTTCTATTCAAATCTTTTACTTCATGCAATATTTCCATTTATTTATTGTATAAAGAACACGTAGAAAAAATGATAGACCCTAAATGTTGCTAATTAACTCTTTAATCATAGGAAATATTGGTTCAATGGCTTTCATACAAGCTATCGCTACCTCTTGATGCTCTTTCTGTGTGCCATTTGCACTGCGTAATTGTATATAATGCACCCATGACCTCAGCGTACCATTCATATATAATCTTGATAGTGTCATACCCTCAGGTAAAACCGCCCTAGCTTGTTCTTTTGCAATCCCTTTTCCAATCGCCCATTTATATGCATTCCCCGTTATTTCTGATACTCTTTCTTGCATATCAGCCCATTCATTCTGCAATTTCTCATCATCTGTTTCTATACTATTTTGGCGGTTTTTATGGTCTTGAATTCGTGCATCCCTAATTTCTGAACCCAAATCAGCCACTGCATAACGTTGCGAAAACTCCTGGAATGAAAAAGAACGATGTCTCAATATCTGTCTAGCAATATCTCGTGTAGTTTCTATCTCTAAACAAATGCTTACCATCTCTAGTGGCGACCAATGCTGATTCTTTGTCAAATACTTTATCAATTTCTCATTGGTCTCTGTGTTATGTTGGTTTGAGGGATTGGATACTCTAGCGCAATATGCAACTAAGTCTTGAATACTCTGTTCATCGTTATTGGGTGGCCTTGAGTAACTAATCAATTCAACCTTCATTGTTATCTATTCTAGGATTATTTCTATATTGAATTCTATAAATTTAATTTTTACGTTTATAAACATTTAGAGATATCACAATTAATACTATATTTGAGAAATGAGTAAATCAAATGCTTCTGCTAAAAACCGTCGTGCCTATGGTGGAAACCCACCTCCACCTGTTCCTTTACCAGTGTCTTCTCAATCGCCTTCACAACAACAAGCACAACCTCAAGGATTCACTCTTCAACAAGTAATTGCTGTTATTGATAATCGCCTCTTAAATTTAGAGCATTTCATGAAGGAATCTAAAGAGGGTGGTGTTAAACACGTGCATTTTGAGCCCGACACTAACGACGTAAGACCCGCTGGCCAACATGTACTTGATAATTCAGTTGGTGAAATATTAAATGAATTCAGTGCCCGATTTGATATGATTGTAGATGAAGTCGCCAATCTAAAAGACATTGTCCTCAAGTTGCAAACCTACACTATGGATGTTAACAAAACTCTTTTGGAGGAAAGAATTAATATTCTTTCAGATTTAGGAAATAACCAAGCCCAGACATTTACAATTAGCAATGAAAACTCTGATTCAGCTACAGAAAATATAATTAGTGAAATAGCTCTTGAAACGGCATAAATAAATTTACTTTAAATAATAAATATAGAATTATAATTTAATAATTCTATATTATGAACACAGAGTGTGAATCAGAATTTAATAAAAAAATAGAAGAATTGAAGAATCAATATTATTCCACGAATAAAAAAAATGTGTTTTTCAAGACTAATCAAAAAATGGAATGTGCTGCACAAGTAACAAATCAAATTGGCATTGATGAACTTATTCAGAAAACTATTTATTTAATACCTAACACAAATTCTGTATATTTGGATTACACTGTATTTAAAACCTATGCCACACCTGAAAATTATCAGAAAATTGTAGGATATATTCTTTCATTATTTGACTATTGCATTGAAAATTATGAATATTACGATGCTTATGTAAATTTGGATACATTTACTATTTCTGCAGCAGAAAGATATAAGAGTATTATTAATTTGTTTCTTAATAAATGCATGACGTCTGAGTGTCAGTATTCTATTAAATTGAGAAACATGTACATTTGTAATACACCAAATACGTTTCAAAATATTTCCAATGTCCTTATGCCGTTTATTGACCCGACTGTGAAACAAAAAATTTTATTGTCCGATAAAAAACAAAGTGTTGAATTATTAAAGAACTTGATGAAAAATTGAATAGAGTTTGGATATTATAATAATTAATAACCCATTGATTATTATAATGAACGTCGTCATCAGTACCCCCCAAAAAGCCGATACTTTTTGTGCTATGTTCCAGCACATGAAAGCTTTCACAGAACATGTGAATGTGATGTTTGAGTCCGACCATATGTTTTTACAATCTATGGATTCTGCACATGTCTCCGTCTTTGAATATAATTTACCTAGTGCTTGGTTTGATAAGTATGAACACCGTCATGGTGCGGCAATTCCACTCGGTCTTAATTCCACCTTGTTGTTTAAAATTCTGAATACCCGTGATAAAACCCAGACGATTACTTTGGTCTTTGACCCAGAAAATAATGATAAATTGTATATTAGTTTTACATCTGATAATAAGGCTGTCTTTGATAAACACTTTGAATTGCCTTTGATGGATTTGGAGTATGAACTAATGAGCATTCCTGTAATGGAGTGTGATGCAGAGTTCTCTGTTCCATCGGGGACATTTGCTAGTCTGGTTGGACAACTTAAGATGTTTGGTGACACAATTGATATTGAATGTTCTGAGGAAAAGATTGATATGAATTCACTGAGCGAGGGATTGGGTAAGATGAGTGTGAATATTAATATTGAAGATTTGGATTCCTATGCGATTAATGAGGGTGAGGTGATGAAGTTGTCGTTTAGTCTGACAATGTTGAATAATATTTGTGCTTTCAGTAAAGTGGCGAAGGATATGGAGATTAAGCTAATAAAGAATTATCCGATGAAAATTATTTATTCTTTAGATAGTACATTGGAGGATGCTAAGATGACGTTCTACTTGGCACCGAAGATTAATGATGATTAAAGTTCCCGCATGAACCATCAATTATTAATGTTTTCTTGATTTTTTATGTCTGCGACCACCTTTTTGGGTCTTGGATTTCTTGTGTTTTCGGGTGCGACGTCCGCCAAATTGTCTATCGGCATTCAAAATATCCTTCTCAAAATCAACAGGACTTTTCCATGTATAAAGACCTAAATTCCATTTTGGCAAACCATCCTTTACTTTTACTGAGTTGTTTAAATTGGTTGCTAATTTTCTTAATTTACTAGAGTATCCTTGTTTTACAGAATATTCATAATTCAATGCAGCTGATGATTCTTCCTTTTGTATTTGAGTTTTCAACTTTCCTAATACGTCTACAAATGCTTGATTTAAACCTTGGCCTTTTTCTACTGCTGTATATGAAATATTTCCTTGTCCATTATCAACATCACTTACCCATTTATTAAGAGCTGTTATTGCATTATTCTTTAATGCTGTAGGACCATTACCAGTTGCATCACTAGCACTTGAAAACGCACTTGAGGCGGCGTTACTAGCGCTTGAAGCAGCAGCACCTAATCTGTCGCTAAATTTAACTTTTGAGTCCTTAACCATTTCTTTATATAAATTTGCAGCCGCAGTGTCGTATTGCCACTCTGTAGGCTTTGAATCAGCAATAGATTTAGCTGCGGCAACTCTTAATGATTCGTATTTAGTTTTAAGTGCATCAGACAATGAATCATACATAGAAATAACTTGCGGTGCTGAAGGATAACTACCTGCTAATTTAGACATGCTTCCTAACTTTGAGCTATCGGATAATTGTTTGTTATAAGCAGTCTCAAATTCTGCCTTATTCTCAACACTTTTTATTAATTCTGGGACAACAGAATTTGCATTATCTTTATTTACTGTTATTGATGAATTCAATTCATCAGGAGAAACTGATTTTGTACCTATTTTTGGTGGCATCAATTTTAATAAATCACCAAATCCTTCTTTGTTTGATTTATCAATAATTATATCAACTGTCATTGATGGAACAGTTACGTTATTCGCACCAAAAAAGTTGCCAATGATAGTAGCTTGCGGTGGTATGGCATAACGCATAGTGGTTAAGCAAGAATCTATTTCTGATTTATTAAAAATAGCACTTTTTTCTGAAACTAACGAATTATAATCATCTGCTGTCAATTCCTTTACTTTATTAAAAAGTTTACCGGTAACGTCAACAGTCATTAACCCTTTAGATATTAACCATGGGCGTAAATTACTTGCACAATTTCTGAAACTAGTATCTGCCATTTATCCTATATACTTAACCCAGAAATTATTATTCGTTTATGTCCATCTAAAAAACAACCAATCTAAATATATACATGACATTTTACCTAAATATTTTATTATTTCTCATTATTTTATTTTTATACATTCACATTGTTCATCAATACAAGCGTAGTGAAGATTTAGAGATATATGAAATGGATTATGCATCCAACGACCACTTACAAGAAGTGTGCGATATTAAACAACCCGTGCTTTTTGAGTATCGTTCTGTAAATCCAGAATTTTTTACTAAAGTAACTTACGACCGTTTGTCCGATGATTTTTACGCCAACACCGACATCAAAGTAAAAGACATCAATGATTATTGGGAGACTGACGACGCTGTAGATTACATTGTATTACCTTTCCAAACTGGAACGAACCTCATGCGAACTGATCCTAAATCAAAATACTTCACTGAAAACAATGAAGAGTTTTTAGAAGAATCTGGGCTATTGGGCTTGTTCCAATCCAACGACTCAAATATTAAACCTTATTTCACTGCATTAAGCAAATACGATATTTGTACTGCCTCTAAAAACACTGTCACACCACTACGCTACCACACTGGTTACCGCCAATATTTATGCGTGAACACTGGCAAAATCAGTGTGAAAATGACTCCATGGAAGAGTACAAAATATTTATACCAAAATAAAGATTTTGAGAACTATGAATTCCGGTCGCCAGTAAACGTATGGAAACCCCAGAAGAAATACATGCACGAGATGGATAAGGTCAAGTTCTTAGAGTTTGAGGTTTTGGAAGGACATATGCTTTTTATTCCACCCTATTGGTGGTACAGTATTAAATATACTTCAGAAGAAGATACGCTTGTTTGCGGATTTTCATATAATAGTGTTATGAACTGTGTTGCGAATTCACCCGATATTGCCAAATATTATTTACAACAACATAATATCAAGAAACGTATTACGAAGACTTTGGAATTAAATGAACAGGCCAAAGAAGCAAAGGCGGAACAAGAAGCGCAGGAACAAGTTGCTGAGATTGATGCCAAAGTAGAGCCAGAGCATGGCGCAAAGAAGATTACTGAAGTGCCGCTTTAGCAGGGAAAGCGTTAAATAATAAGGAGGGGTCGCAGGGGAACCTTGGTTCCCTGCTATGAGTCGGTCAGTGCGTTCTTGTCCACAGTTACTTCTTTCAATACATTACGCATTATTTTTTCCACATGTTTATTCTCTTCTTCATTGCTATACCCACCTAATGAACTCAATGATATCTTCATGTATTCATTATTCTCAGGAGTATCTGACCTTACATAGTCGGGATTCTCCGCTTGCCATGCAGGTAATTGCTCCAAATTTTTACGGGCAATACGGCTTACTATGGTTCTTAGTTTGGACTTTTCTGAGTTATCTTTTTCCCAGGTATCTTGGTTCTTGATGTATACTGTTTCACGCTTATAATCTGTGCAATGAAGCGGACGTTCATAGACATCCAATTCTTTCAGTTTGTTTATGAAAATCCGTGAGATACCTAGAACGTAACCTAGTTTACCAGTAGCTTCTAGGTCACCAACATTAAGATTCAATGAATCTACGAAATCGGTGATACTGATTGCGTCTTTGCATTGTTCGTTTAAAAAGAGATTCAGGTTAAAACTATTGTTGTTAGTTGTGTTGTTGGTTGTGGTGTTGTTCTGGATGAGGGTAGTGTTGGATTTGGTAGATATTTCTATAAGTTTATTGTTTTGGTCCATAATAGCTTTAGATTGTTCCCTTAATACGTCTTGTAATTCTTTATTTTGTTGAATAAGTTGCATTACAACATCCTGATTTGAAGTAAATCTATTACTAGTAACTATTTCGTCTTCATTATCGTCGCTTATACACAACTTTTTATGTCTAGATAGTGCCATTCTATGTTTAAAATTATCACCACAGTTTTCGCAGCAATACTGCTTTGGTAGGGTATGATTGGGATTTGTTACAATAGTTACACCAAAGGTTACATTCTTTTTATGTTTGTTAGTATTTTCATGTTTCCCGTAATCTTTTTTATTAGCAGTTATGTAGTTACAATATTCACAAGAATAGCTCTTTTTATTTTCAATAAGGGGATTTTGGGGATTTTTTTGGGACATTTTATATGTTATGGTTACAGAAAAATCCCCTAAATATTCCGCAAAGAACTGTTTAAAATCTTATGCAGTCAAACGTTTTAGTAAAAAACAGGTTTTACAGCATCCCCGAGTAAAACGATACTTTTAATAAATTTCTCTAGACAAAAATAAAAAATAGACAAAAATAAATGTCCAAAAATAAAAACAGACCCGATTTCTTTTCTTTGTTTCTTCTTTGACTATTTGATGTAAAACTATTTAAAATTATGGGATATGTAACAATCTTCAAGGATAATGCAACAAAACCCTGGGATAATGAAACGTGTTGCATATCCCTCAAATATTCTTAGTAAAACTATTTAATAATAATTCTTTGTAAATTAATCCGCAGTATAATATACATTCCGCAGCCCATATTTATCAATACATTTATTTAAAAAACACTCACATTTCGCACAGGGTTTAGAATTAATAAAACTTTCGCATTTATCTCCACGCCCAAACCTCATGACATACATATCAGAACCACGCAATTTACTCTTATCTCCAAGTACACGAACCACGTTCTCTTCTGCGTGTATATTCCTAGGCTCTCTTATAAATGTATTATTAAACGTTTTATTTTGAATACTTCGGTATCCAACGCGGTTTGTTGCTTCTGCTATTACTTTGCCACGTGAAACAATAACAGCTACATGTAATAAATTATTTGCGTTTCTCATTTTGGTTGTTTTAGGGTCCTCCATAAATCTATCTAATATTTCTGTAATTTGGGAATTAGGCATGTATTTATAAAAGCCATGTTTTTATACCTTTGTGTTTGTAAAAAATACCAATGTTATAACTAAGATACGATAACATTGATAATGATTAGTCATATTCAACCCAGGAGCGGTTAAAAAACACATCACTTAAAGCAAAATAACTAAAAAGTAGAATTGCGCCCTTTGTTGAAAACGTTAGAACCATTCCTGTGAACGCTATAAATAAATTTTTACTTATGGATGATGACCTACCAGAACCAAGTCCAATATCTAAATATAAAGGCACATATTTTACTATAATTAATACTATTAATAAAAAAGCAATTAATATGCTATACGACAAAGAATTAATACCGGAAATATGGGTTAAAATAAAGTTAATAAAGAAAATCGCCATTAACAATTTAAACATATTGTAATAGTTATTCCCTCCTTCAGAATATGTGCACATATTATTGCTATATTTGTCGTCTTTGTTTAAGCTAATATCACTGGTGAAAGCGATAGATAAAACTGTTCTTTCTGAATTATCATCTGTGTTTGGAGGAACTTGATGAACAGTGGTTCCACCGTTAAATATAGCGGCATCACCTTCTTCAAAATGTACAGATTTGATTTCGCTATTTTCATTTTTACATTGTAAAGGACTTATTTCTCCAACCTTTTTAATGCATATTATTACATTGTATATTTCATTCAGATTTTGTGGGTCAACATGCCATAAGTGCTGTGAAAATTTTCCATGATATACATAAATAGTTGCTTTGTTTGAGTTCATGTAATGTAATGGTTTTCCTATTTGTTTTTCGTAAGAAAGTCTAACCTTTTCACTAACGTCAGTTATTATCGCCTTTTCATTCTCGCTAAATTTTTCGCAACATTGATGTGTTGTTGTGTTTTTTCTTGTAAGAACGGGTAAATCATTACTTTCAGGGATTTTTATACTTTGTAATCTCTTTATATCTTCTTTATTCAACATTTTTTTAACTGGCTCACAAAAAGGTTTTAACTTTTTAAAATAAGTCAAACTATCTGTTCGGCGAAGCATATTTATCATTCGTCTGACAAAGTTTTGCCCATACAAATCCATTGCACCTGAATAGTCAATAATGAACAATAGTCCAAAGTATACGAACACTGTTAAATATTGTTTATTCTTATAAAATACATCTCTCTGTTTAATGATTTTGTAAAGTAAAGAATAAACGCTCATAACCTTCAGATGTTATATATTACAGTTATAAATAAAAAATTACAATTGTAATATCTGTAATATAATTGCGTTTTTTTATTTTCATATTATATAATGCTCAAATCTGTTCGTGAAGTATTAATCTCTATCGTTGCGTTATTAGTTTTAGACGGAATTTACATTTATTTAACACACAAAATATTCGCCGACCAAATTGTTAATGTCCAACGTGTAGTAATGACATTGAAACCTATGGGTGCTTTAGTTTGCTACATATTACTAGTAGCTGGTCTTAACTATTTTATCATCCAGAAAAATCGTTCTATTCCTGAGGCATTCTTCTTAGGTTTAGTTGTTTATGGTGTATATGATAGCACCAACTATGCCACATTAAAAAAATGGGAGGCGAATGTAGCTATTATGGATACATTATGGGGTGGGTCATTGTTTGCTTTGACAACTGCCATTACTTACTATCTTGCTTAATTACTAGTTTAGGTGCGGTTTTATTTACATACATAATGGTGTTTGCAATAACAGGTTTGGGAATCCCTCCATACTTCTCACAAAAGTCTTCAATAGATAACTGTTTTACCGGATAGTTACCTATTAATTTGCTATGCAAGTCTTTGGACTGTTCATCTGGCTCTAGTCCCCAGTGTTCATAGAAAGCTTCCAATAAATCATCATTGGGAAAATCAATATCTTGTTTTTCATCATTGGGTAGACCGCCATAATCCTCAACAAGGTCTAACCAATAAGGAGACCTAGAACCATAATATATCCAATGGTACCAAAGTTGTACTTGATAATCTTCGCAACTAGACTCAAACAATTCATTATATTGTCGGCGAATGGAATATTTACAAACACGATTCAAATAAAACCGTGTTTTACCTTTCTGTGGCAAAATAGTAAGATATTCTACTAAGTCGGTTTCTTTAAACTGAATTATAAATTTCATTTTGGATGGCTCGTGAACCATAGGTGCACAATCATATGCCTTATACTCTTTCAAGAAGTGGCAGATTTGGTATTTGCGAGCACACAATGTCAGAACAATAGAACCAATCAAACAGTCATTTTTTTTCTGTAAGATAAGTTTATCTTCTATATCGGGGTTTTCTGACTTATAGTAGCTTTCATATATTTTTGTTAAGTATTCAAATGTATCTTTTTCATCGCCACTATAGTAAAGCTCATATGCCCAAAAGAGTGCTTCTTTGGATTGCTTTTCTAACATAGCAATCAACAAGGATTGTTTCACATCTATTGTTGGATAAAGATAACGGGTAAATACTAATTGGTCCATGTTGAGTTTTGTTATTTATTCTTACCATTTAAGATAAGAATAAATCAATTTTTTTGTT
>Ga0114979_10003146_pt1 | contig 11103 bp, 11 predicted proteins | sample S_140625_EF_Meta_FD_87315 | JGI IMG/M metagenome (GOLD analysis project Ga0114979, IMG submission 87315) | Freshwater microbial communities from Lake Simoncouche, Canada to study carbon cycling - S_140625_EF_MetaG | ecosystem: Environmental > Aquatic > Freshwater > Lake | place: Lake... | reverse complement strand
TGCTGGAGCTGTTGTCACAACAAGTGCAAGTGCAGCGAAGACAGCTGCTACTTTGGACTTCTTTAACATGTATTGCCTTTCTCGATGTTGAGGGATTTCTTAACTACGTAGTTATGCAACCCCCTGGAAATTTGGGGACCAAGGGTTTACATCCGCCCATCTTTCTTTGAGGCATAGGGGTGAGTCAACTTGCTTTGGCCCTTTGGCGATAACGATTGGGTTACGAAAGAACCGAGCTAGCGGGCTACCTCAGGTCAGGGATGAGAGTTTGTAAAAGGCGCCATTCCACTTGATTTCCTTATGGAAATCCTCACTGGTGGTCGTGGCGGAGATACGCAGATGCTCGACCTGGGCGATATTGGCAAAGTCATTTAAGGTCTCGATATCCAGAGATGTACTCAAGACAGTGTGGTGGGATCCCCCGGCATAGATCCAAGATTCTGCCGATACAGCAAGTGATGGGGCCGGTTTCCAAACCGCGCACGCAACAGGTAATTTTTTCAGTTCTTTATCTGGCTTAACAACTTCGATGTCGTTCGAAACAATTCGGAATCGATCACCAATATCCATCAGGCCTACTACGCGACCTTGGGCAGGTGTTGCGTTAAATACCAAGCGGACTGGATCTTCTTTGCCGCCAATACCAAGTGGATGAATTTCGCACTTTGGTTTTTGATCTGTAATTGTTGGGCAAACTTCGAGCATGTGTGCGCCAAGCACCTTAGGTTCACCGGGACCAAAGTGATAGGTGTAATCCTCCATAAAGGAAGTTCCGCCTGGCAAACCTTCGGTCATGGACTTGATAACGCGTAGCAGCGCTGAAGTTTTCCAGTCACCTTCTCCGCCAAAGCCATAACCTTTAGACATCATGCGTTGTACTGCCAAACCTGGCAGTTGCTTTAGCGCACCTAAGTCTTCGAAGTTAGTAGTAAATGCAGTGAAATTTCCAGCGGTGAGGAAAGTTTCCAGTGCAATTTCAAGGGATGCTTGATAACGCAGTGATTCGTGGCGGGCTCCACCTTTTTTAAGTTCGGCAGAGACGTCAAAGATTTGCTCGTATTCGGCAACCAATTTATCTATTGCCGCAGAATCAACGGCGGCTACAGCGTCCACCAGAGCGTTTACACCGTAGGCCTCAATAGACATTCCTAGCGTGATCTGCGCACTTGTCTTATCGCCATCGGTGACTGCGACAAAACGCATATTGTCACCGAAGCGAGCCAGTTTTAAATTCTGGGCTGTGTTCCAACCAATTGCTGCGCGCATCCAATGTGCAATACGAGTGGAAACTTTTTTATCCGAAACATGACCGGCAACAACTTTGCGGGGCAAGTGCAAACGCGCCTGAACATGTCCATGTTCGCGATCACCATGTGCTGCTTGATTTAGATTCATAAAATCCATGTCGATGCTTTCCCATGGAAGTTCTGAGTTTGCTTGGGTATTTAAATGCAAGATCGGTACCTGTAGCGCATTTAGCCCGCCGATCCACATCTTGGCTGGCGAAAATGTATGCATCCAAGTTATTACACCGATGCAATTTGGATTAGCCGATGCTTCAAGGCAGAGCGCCTTAATATCCTCAGGCGTTGTTAAAACTGGTTTCCAGGTGGCCTTGATTGGAAGCTCACTAGCCGCATTTAACGTTGCAACAACTTGCTTGGATTGATCTGCAACTTGGGCCAAAATATCCGCGCCATAAAGCGGTTGGCTACCTGTTAAAAACCATATTTCTAAACCTTGCTCCTGAAGTGATTTCATTCGGGAATAGTACATGAGCGCTAGTTATTGGGAAATGGCTCATCACTAAACTCGAACTCGCCACGCAAAACATGTACCGACCCTGAGCCATACTTGCGCCATCTATCGGTTAAAACTAAAGCGGTGTTTTCATCAATACCCAGTAGCGCTGTATCCGCATCATTTCGCATAACAGCTGCGGTGACTCGATCAGGTAACCAACCTAAGAATTTGTCATAGTGTGGAATTACTTCTATATCTGGCAAGAGATTTAATCCAGCGCTGATATGTGATCTGCGTATTCCAATTATTTTTCCACCAAAAGCCATAGCTCCGGCAGAGCATCCGGCCAATGATGAGCCTTGCTTCCATGCCGAAACAATTGCCTCCCACATAGGTGTGTTTGCAAAGATTTCGGCGAGGTGAACAGGATCTCCCCCAGAAAAGTAGATTAAGCCGGCGCTATTTATCTCTTCAATCCATTGTGGGTTATGGGCATCATCGCGAGTTAACACCGGTAAGTATTTAACTTCGCAGCCAATTCGTACGCCTTGATCTGCACCTCGTTTTCGCCAAAAATCTAAGCGCTCATCGCCTTCTTTTCCAGCTGCGGTTGGAATTTGAATATAGGTATTGGATTTACCTTTAGAAATACCTAAGCGCAGGAGCTCGGTTTCAAGCACCTGCGCTATCGGCAAATATTCCCCAGAACCAACAAGTGCGATCGCACCGCGTTGGCTGTCATTCATATTTAGGCCATCGCAACTTTCAAGTTTTCATCAATTGAATTGAGGAACTCTTGAGTTGTTTGATACGGCGCAGTCTTTGAGATCAGCATTGCAAGATCTTTTGTCATCTTGCCGGATTCAACAGTTTCGATACATACGCGCTCAAGAGTTGCGCAGAACTTCGCCAGCTCTGCGTTGTTATCCAACTTGGCGCGATGTGCCAAACCTTGAGTCCAAGCAAAGATTGAAGCGATTGGATTTGTTGATGTTGCTTTACCCGCTTGGTGATCGCGATAGTGGCGAGTAACAGTTCCATGCGCAGCCTCTGATTCGCAGATCTTTCCATCGGGAGTCATAAGCACTGATGTCATCAAACCGAGTGAGCCATAACCTTGTGCCACGGTATCTGATTGCACATCGCCGTCGTAATTCTTACAGGCCCAGACATAGCCACCATCCATACGTAGTGACATAGCGACCATGTCATCGATTAAACGATGCTCATACCAAATACCTGCGGCATCGAATTGTGTCTTAAATTCTGCCTGGAAAATCTCTTCGAAGATATCTTTGAAGCGACCATCGTATGCCTTAAGAATTGTGTTCTTAGTTGAGAGGTATACCGGGAATCTACGAAGTAAACCGTAATTAAGGGATGCGCGAGCAAAGTCGCGGATTGAGTCATCAACGTTATACATAGCCATTGCTACACCTGAAGATTCAAAATTAAAGACTTCGGTGTTTATTGGGGCGGATCCATCTTCAGGTACAAATGAGATCGTTAGCTTTCCTGGACCCGGCACTTTGAAGTCAGTTGCTCGGTATTGATCTCCGAAAGCATGGCGGCCGATAACGATTGGTTTGGTCCAGTGCGGAACCAAACGTGGCACGTTAGAGATGATGATTGGTTCGCGGAAAATCACACCGCCCAAGATATTGCGGACTGTTCCATTTGGTGATTTCCACATCTTCTTCAGGCCAAATTCTTCAACACGAGCTTCATCTGGCGTAATAGTTGCGCACTTAATGCCAACGCCGTGCTTCTGGATTGCGCGCGCAGAATCAATTGTGACTTGATCATCGGTTGCATCGCGGTGTTCCATGCCGAGGTCGTAGTACTCGAGATTTACATCTAAGTAAGGAAGGATCAACGAATCTTTGATGAACTGCCACATTATGCGGGTCATCTCATCACCGTCTAGTTCAACAACAGTGCCAGTTACTTTGATTTTGCTCATTTTCGCTTCCCTTTATTCGAGTTATATTCTTGATAATTATTAAAGAGTTAGAACATCTGCTTGCTTGGCGCGAACCGCTTCGGCTGCTTCTTTTAAGCCAGCGAGTTCTGAATCAGTAAGTTTTGTTTCTACGACTTTCTTCACACCTGAGCGACCGATTTCAGCTTCAACGCCGAGGTACACGCCAGAAATCCCGTATTCGCCATCAACCCACGCGCAAACTGGCATTACCGCACCCGAATCTTCGATAACCGCTTTTGCCATTCTGGCCGCAGCAGCAGATGGTGCGTAATAAGCCGAACCAGTTTTAAGCAAGGCAACAACTTCGGCGCCACCATTGCGTGTGCGATCAACTAGATCATCAATTTCGCTCTTAGAAAGAAGATCAGAGAGTGGCTGACCGTTGACCGTGCAACGACTCGGGACTGGAACCATGGTGTCACCATGTGAGCCAAGGGTCAGTGTTTTGACTGCTGAAACTTTAACTGCCAACTTTTCGGCGACGAAGTTGGTGAAGCGAGCAGTATCGAGCATTCCGGCCTGGCCGATGACACGATTCTTTGGAAAATTAGTTGCGATCTGAGTTAGTGCGGTCATTTCATCAAGTGGATTTGATACCACGATGATTACAGCGTTCGGTGAATGCTTGGCAATATTTTCAGCAACCCCACGAACGATTCCAGCATTTACTCCGATTAGATCCATGCGGCTCATACCTGGCTTGCGCGGCAGACCTGCAGTGATCACTACGACATCTGAGTTTGCAGTTGCTTCATACCCTGCGCCATCGGCAGTTGTTGTTGCGCCGATAATCTTTGTTTCAAATCCCTCGATAGAACGTGATTGGTTCATATCAAGTGCTAGACCTTCTGGCTTTCCTTCGAGAATATCTGTTAGAACAACAGTGTCGAAAATGTTGTATTCAGCTAAACGTAACGCCGTCGTTGATCCATAAAATCCGGCACCGACCACAGTAACTTTCTTTGACATGGAAAACTCTTTCTCTTGACGTCAAGATAAACTCTACAACCCGCGAGGAAGCGAGATTGCCACGGCCAAGAGGGATAGCGCTATCGCAAGGGCTAAATAACGCTCAACTTTTCCACTTTTCCCCGCTTGCCAATGAGCCAGAGTGATTATCGCCATTCCGATTGCGATCGCTATGGAACCTAGGCGGACAAATGAAAATACGCCGCCCAAGAACCCAACGGCGATCAGTAGATAGGCCAGGCGCACGCCGAAGGTATTTATCTCTCGCATGCTTCAACCACATTTGTTAACAGCATCACGCGAGTCATCGGACCAACACCGCCGGGCATTGGTGCAACAAAGGATGCAACACCCATTACTGCTGGATCGACATCACCGACTAGACCTGAATCAGTTCGGGATATTCCTACATCTATAACAGTTGCACCAGGTTTGATGGCATCTGTCTTTAAAAAATGTGCGCTACCGATTGCCGCCACAATTACATCGGCACGTTTTGTATGTGAGATCAAATCTTTGGTGCCAGTGTGGGTCAAAGTAACCGTGGCATTTTCTTGCTTGCGAGAGAGCAATAAACCAAGTGGGCGCCCAACGGTTAAACCACGGCCAATCACAACAACATCGGCACCTGCAAGTGGAATTTTGTAATGGTTAATTAATTTAACTATGGCACGTGGAGTACACGGCAGCGGCGCGTCATAGCCGGCAACTAAGCGACCTAAATTAATTGGGTGCAAACCATCGGCGTCTTTGGCGGGATCAATTGCCTCTAATATCTTCTGGGCATTAACTGCGCGTGGCAAAGGAAGTTGCACGATATATCCAGTGCAATCACTTGCTTGATTCAAATCTTTTATTGCGGCAAGTACATCTGCTTCACTCGCATCTGCCTTTAAATCTATGCGTATTGATTTAGCGCCAACTTCTTGGCAGTCACGATGCTTCCCGGCAACATATGAAAGAGATCCTGGGTCATCACCAACTAAAATTGTTCCAAGTCCTGGAGTAATGCCGGCTGCCTTAAGTTTTGTAATACGCACAGCGAGTTCTGCTTTGGCGCTGGCAGCTAAGGTTTTGCCATCAAGAATTATTGCGCTCATATTGGTGATCCTAATAGAAGTCTCTCGTAGGTCGCGAAGTTAGGCATGCGAGAAATGTCTGGTTGCGGTGAAAAACATGGCGATGCCGCCCGCCTTTGCCGCCGCAATGACTTCTTCATCGCGCACGCTTCCGCCTGGTTGTACGACGGCGATGACGCCACCATCAATCAGAATCTGTAGGCCATCTGCAAATGGGAAGAAGGCATCACTTGCCGCAACGCTGCCAGTTGCGCGAACGCCGGCGCGATCGATTGCTAACTTGGCAGAATCAACTCGGTTGACTTGCCCCATTCCAATACCAACTGCGGCACCATCTTTGGCTAACAAAATCGCATTGCTCTTGACTGCACGCACTGCACGCCAAGCAAATTGCAGATCTGCCAAAACTTCTTTAGAAAGTGTTGGACCAGTAACTTGTTTCCAATTTGCAGAGTCATCTCCGGGTGCATCTATCTTGTCCGTATTTTGAAGTAATACGCCTCCAGATACTGGACGAATTTCTAGCGGCGAGATCGCTGTGTTTGAACAAGTCAAAATACGAATTGATGGTTTGCGCATTAATATTTCTAGCGCTTCTGGTTCATATTCGGGGGCGATGATCACTTCGGTGAAAACTTCCGAAAGTTGTTGAGCCATCGCAACGCTAACTTTTCGATTGGCGGCGACGACTCCGCCGAATGCTGAAACAGGATCACAAGCGTGTGCTGCTAGATAAGCGGACGCAATATCTTTTCCAATAGCTACGCCACAGGGGTTGGCATGTTTAATAATCGCAACACATGGTTCGGCATGATCTAAAGCCGCGCGCCAAGCAGCATCGGCATCGGTGTAATTATTAAATGACATCTCTTTGCCATGGCTTTGAATAGCGTTAACGATTCCGGAAGGACCACCGCGATAAATGGATGCATTTTGGTGTGGGTTCTCGCCGTAGCGAAGTGAGCTCTCACGTTTCCAGATAAGTCCAAACCAATCGGGAATCTCTTTGCTGATCTGCGCGCCCAACCAACTAGCGATTGTTAAATCGTATTCAGCAGTTGTACGAAAGACTTCGAGCGCGAAGTTACGACGCTCATCAAGAGTGGTCCCGCCTGCTTTAAGGGCGGCAAATAGCGCATCGTATTGTGCAGGATTGGCAATTGCCGCAACCGATCCATGATTTTTTGCAGCCCCACGCAACATAGAAGGGCCCCCAATATCTATTTGTTCGATGCATTCTGCATACGCTGCCCCAGATGAAATTGTTTGCAAGAACGGGTACAGGTTAATTACTACTAAATCAAAGGGTTGGATATCCAAATCAGCAATTGCTTGTAAGTGCTCAGGATTGCTCTGATCAGCCAAGATACCTGAGTGGATTTTGGGATGCAGCGTCTTTACGCGCCCGCCCATAATTTCAGGAAAACCTGTGTAGGTGCTTACTTCAGTAACTGCAAAGCCTGCACCTTGCAAAGTTTTTGCAGTCGAACCAGTTGAAATAATTTCAACGTTGGCAGCAGTTAAAACCGCTCCCAGTTCAAGGAGGCGGTCTTTTTCATAGACGCTAACAAGTGCGCGTCGAATCAGTTTGCGATCTGACATCAGGACCTCACGTGATCGACTACGAGTGATTGCAAAGTTACAACAAATAATTTGCGTTCGGCAATCTTAATCCGTTCATGCAGGCTGGCTTCAGTATCACTTGCAAAGATGGCAACAGATTCTTGTGCGATTATTTCACCGGTATCGACTCCGCTATCCACCCAATGAATTGTCGCCCCTGTTTCATTAGCCCCAGCTGCCAGAGCATCACGAACGGCATGGGCGCCTGGGAAAAGTGGAAGAAGCGCGGGATGGCTATTTACGATTCGAAAACGTTCCACGCACTCACTTGATAAAATCCTCATAAATCCAGCGCTAACCACCAGATCAGGGCTTAACGCTTCAAGAGTGTTTATGATTTCGCTATCCCATAACTTTCGGTCTGACTTCATCGGTATCAAGAATTCAGAGATGGCGGCGCTCTTCGCTCGTTCAACGACCTGAGCGCCCTCCTTATCGCAAATCAATCCAACTACTTGCGCATCCAATACTTTGTCAGCGACTGCATCAATAATCGATTGTGCAATTGATCCATTGCCGGATGCCAAAATTACCAAGCGGGCTTTGCTCATTAGCGCCTACCCAATTTAATCTGCGGGATCAAAACCATTAAGGCAACGCCAAGCCCAATTTCTAAGCTTAATGAAAGGGACAACTTCCAAATCGAAACACCGACTGCGCTCATGGCAGCGGTCATGAGCGAACCACTTGCTAGATAACCTAATACCGAGATCGAAACTGCAATCAAAATCAAAGCCTGAATTAGTGAGCGGGTGCCAGAAGTTAAAGCCCACACTGCTAAAAGCGCGCCGACTGCGACCACGACAATAACTGCGAGCAAGGCCCATTTAGATGATGAAGTTGGAAGTATTGCTAACAGGGGCAAGGCGGGTATGGCGCCCAAATTGTGGGTGAACGGTGAAACCAAAGTGTCGGCGCCAACTGCAAAACCTGTTCCGGTGAAATATGAAAGTACTGCAATTGCAGCGTTAGGTAAGTAGAAAAGATTAAGTGCAAAGAGTAGAAGCGCCCCGAGTATGCCTGGTTGCAAAACTATAGAGATACTTTTAAAGAGTGAAATATGAGTGAAGATCAAAAACGCCAATGCAATAAATGATGATCCAATTAAAACTGCTAAGACTCGACTGGCATAACTAACCGCCTGCGTCAGACGAAATCTTGTTCCTGCTGTAAGAGATGCTAAATACGAAATCAGAAAGGCAAATATGGGGGCCAAATACCACTGCGCACTAACTGCCGATGAACTACTTAAGAGAGCCAGCAAAGTTGCAATGACCGCGTATTGAATTGAGAATATTGAACGCACGCTATTCAAATTGTGGTAATCGCCGTGCAATTTAGCGAGCGAGCGATCAAATCCGTTACGGATGGCAAAGAAGGGCAACAAAATCGCACCGATTGGCAGATAAGATAAATATCCAGTTGCGGCGCCGCTCAAGAAAAATGGAATGTGGTGAGCACCAAGCCAAAGCCAGATGGCCGCGCGCATTGGATCTGAAGTATTTCCGGTTGCGCTACCAGCAGTTGCCCAGGCAATTAAAGATATAAATGCCAGCGGTAGAAGTAGAAGTGCAGCGCTACGCAAGACTTGTGCAAACGAGACCGCTAGGACGCGCTGCAACATGGCTTGAGCCCTAGCGCCCGAGTATGGCGCGCATTAAGCGCGCTGTTTCACTTGGAGTTTGTCCAACTTTTACACCTGCAGCTTCTAGCGCATCTTTCTTTGCTTGCGCAGTTCCAGATGAACCAGAAACAATCGCGCCCGCATGGCCCATCGTCTTTCCTTCAGGAGCAGTAAATCCGGCAACGTAACCAACAACTGGCTTTGTTACATATTCGGCAATAAATGCTGCGGCACGTTCTTCGGCATCTCCACCAATCTCACCGATCATAACAATTGCAGTTGTCTCGGGATCATCTTGGAAAGCCTTTAGGCAATCAATATGTGTTGTTCCGATAACTGGATCGCCGCCAATTCCAACCGCGGTTGAGAAACCAATATCGCGAAGTTCGTACATCATCTGATAGGTCAGGGTTCCAGATTTTGATACCAGACCAATTGGTCCGCGCTTTGTAATGTCGGCAGGAATGATTCCAACATTAGATTGTTCCGGGCTAATTAGCCCTGGACAGTTAGGGCCAATGATTTGGGTTGTTCCCTTTTGAAGTGAATACGCATAGAAGTAGGCAGAGTCATGAACCGGAATTCCTTCAGTAATTACAACGACTAAAGGCATCTTGGCATCAATCGCATCAATAACTGCAGCCTTTGCAAACTTAGGTGGAACAAATACGACTGAAACATTTGCACCAGTTGCTGCTATTGCTTCGGCGACCGTATTGAATACAGGAAGTTGCTTTCCATCAATTTCAACACTCTGGCCACCTTTGCCAGGCGTAACGCCACCGACAACTTTTGTACCGGATGCCAACATACGGCGTGTGTGTTTGGTTCCTTCAGAACCGGTCATTCCCTGAACAATTACCTTGCTGCTTGAATTAATAAAGATTGCCATTACTTTGCCGCCAGTTCTGCAGCGCGTGATGCTGCTCCATCCATAGTTTCGGCTTGTTCAACCAACGGGTGGTTTGCAGCGCTAAGAATTGCGCGACCTTCAACAACGTTATTGCCATCGAGTCGGACCACGATTGGCTTAGTTGCCTTTGTTCCCAAAAGTTCCAAAGCCTGCACAATGCCGCTTGCAACAGCGTCACATGCGGTGATTCCACCGAAAACATTTACAAAAACGCTCTTCACATCTGGATCGCCCAGAATAATTGAAAGTCCATCTGCCATTACTTGGGCAGATGCTCCACCACCAATATCTAGGAAGTTTGCCGGACGCATTCCGCCAAATTTTTCGCCGGCGTATGCAACAACATCAAGTGTCGACATCACAAGCCCAGCACCATTGCCGATAATTCCGACTTGACCGTTATCGAGCTTGACATAGTTCAAGCCCTTTTCTTTAGCAGCTGCTTCTAGCGCATTTGCTGAGTCATGATCGACAAGTGCTTCGTGCGTAGGTTGGCGAAAATCAGCGTTGTCATCAAGGGTGACTTTCCCGTCGAGTGCGATGATGCGTCCGTCTTCGGTCTTAACGAGCGGGTTAATTTCAACAAGAGTTGCATCTTCGGATTGAAAAGTTTCCCAAAGCGTAACGAGAACATCCGCAACTTGATCTGCGATATCTGCTGGGAATTTTGCTTGTGCAACAATTTCTTTTGCCTTACTCAGTGAAATTCCTTCGACTGCAGTCACGGGCACCTTGGCTAATTTTTCTGGCGCAGTGTGTGCTACTTCTTCAATATCCATGCCGCCTGCAACAGATGCCATTACAAGGAAGGTGCGGTTGGAGCGGTCTAATAAAATTGACATGTAATACTCATCAACGATTGGCGCAGCCTGCGCGATCATTACTTTATAAACAGTATGACCTTTAATATCCATGCCAAGGATTGCGCCGGCTTTCTCTTTGGCATCGCTGGCATCGACAGCAAGTTTTACGCCGCCTGCTTTGCCACGTCCGCCGACCTTTACCTGCGCCTTGACGACAACTTTTCCGCCCATGGCAGATGCGGCTGTAAAAGCTTGCGCATCCGTTGTGGCTACGGCGCCGGCAAGAACCGGTACGCCATGTTTTTCAAAAAGGTCACGTGCTTGATATTCAAAGAGATCCACAGATAATTACCATTTCGACGATT
>Ga0114979_10003145_pt1 | contig 11104 bp, 9 predicted proteins | sample S_140625_EF_Meta_FD_87315 | JGI IMG/M metagenome (GOLD analysis project Ga0114979, IMG submission 87315) | Freshwater microbial communities from Lake Simoncouche, Canada to study carbon cycling - S_140625_EF_MetaG | ecosystem: Environmental > Aquatic > Freshwater > Lake | place: Lake... | reverse complement strand
GTGATGCTTCGAGACAATACAATGTATATGCTCAATACGTGTGCGTGGCAGATACTTCCTGAGACGCTCAATACCGCACGGGATGCTGCTGAGAACGCATCAAAGAAACATATGGTTGCATACGCGGCGCAGATCGAAATTCAAGATGCCGAACTACGCGGCGAAATTGTGGATCCTTCTGCGAAGGCGCAGGTGTTCCGCACGCGGTTTGATGCGCTGGACAAGTGGATATATCTCCGCGATATACACAAGGAATTGGAGCGCGCGTCGCAAGCACGTGCGCTTATTGAGACAAGTATACAGAAGCGGCGAGACCGCGATATGGACGAGACGATTCGCGAGTCGGATGCGCACTTGCGACGATTTACTGGATTGGAACGCTGGCACGATACGAGTGCTCGTAATGGAACACTGACGCTGGATGGTCGTAGGTTGACCGAGTTCGCAATGTAAGGGGGCAAGCCCCCTTTTAAACCCCCTTCCTAGGAAAACCAAAATCAGAAAACCCAGAATCAGAAACCCCCAAAATCAGAGCTTATAAAAATTGAACATGTGTATATACTTTTTCAATCGTGTATCATGTCGTCCATTACTGTAAACGTTACAACAAATGCCGCAGCAGCAAACGCTCCTGAAACCCCAGCTCCCAAAACCGCAGATGAGGCGATTCGCGCGGAAGCACGTCGACGACTCGAGGCAACTGCAGCGGAGCAAGATGCAATCACTCGTCTAGCAGCAGAACAGGAGAAGAAAAAGTCGGAGGCACTTGAGCTTGTTGTTCTTGAGGAGCAGGTGCGTCAGCGAGTCAAGGAAGAACAGGTACGTATGATGGCGCAGCGTGCCGTTTTGGAGGCCGAGGCCAAGAAGGCGGCTCAGTCCCGCGAGGACGCGATTGCTGCGGAAATCCAGCGACTCAAGAGCCGCACCGAGGTAGAGGTGCTCAAAGATACCGTTGCCGAGCTAACGGCGCAAATCGCATCGCTCAAGTCTAGCCACAACGTTTCGTATCGACAATGAAACTGACTCTACAGAAATTGCCGAACTCAAACGTACTAATGCGGAGATGATGGATATGATTCACCAAATACGCAACGAATCGTCAATCGGTATGGTTGCAAATGTAGCGATTGCTGCGGATATGGCAAAGGCTAAGGCGGAAGAAGTGTTTAAGGAGGTACAAGAGTTGCGAGGGAAGTTCAAGGAATTACTGGAGTATGAAGCACAAAATCACAGACACCTAAGCAGCAGGATAGATGGATTACAGTTTAGAAACGGCGCTTCGGCGCCACCTGGTATACTACCCACACTTTAATTATCATAAAAAATGAATTACATATCTTTTTGTATGACAGTATAACAGCATGAGCGCTTTATTTGACCCATGTGGTTTTCCAATGAACTTAGATGAGTTCAAGATACCACAACCCACAAACCTAATGCGTTGGTCGCGTGGAATTCACGACAAATCAATGATACATAGTATATCATCTGTATTAGGTAATACACCACAAGCATGTAAATTGGTTCAGGATTTTCAGCGTATGGAATCAGGACAGCTTGCGTATGAATTAATCGCTCCGTTTGAAACGGAACGAACCGTACCGAAGAAAGTATTAGGAAATCATTACATAATAGCAAATCCGCGTCCGTATATATTTATAGATATTGTTGGAAATGGATGGACGCTCGGAACGTGTCAAATGGTACCATCTTCGTTTGATGCTCCCTTCTTTCGCTACAGTGGCGATGAACCCACTTTACACGGAGAAAAACTTACGTATCCGCTTCCCAAAGTACTACAGCCATTTATAACAGAGATTCTCAATTATACACCACCACATAATAAATGGGGTTCACAGGGTGATACACTTCATCCTTCAAACTATAGCTTTGCTCATTTACAACCTATCGCAAAATTATTCTTCGATAGATTTGCCCCTGAGTCTATTATACGGTTATTCTTACGTCAAGATAATAATGATCATGATATAATCGGAGATGTTATAAAGGCACGACGGGCGCATAAAACAAGCAGTATTTTAAGTGCGGATTTGTTATTAACCATAATCAAAAACCCTGTGGAGTCTAACACAGTTGTACAAGAAGACATAAATATCGATGAAATCATTGACTACATACAATCGTTATGGAAATAAATACATAAAAAATTGAATGTACTTCATTGTGTTTTTAGCAAAAACAAGAATGGCCGTTGAAGAATTCATATGCCCACTATCTAAGAAAATTATGGAAGACCCAATTCTTGCCGCGGATGGCATAATTTACGACGCAAAATCCTTTCAGGCCTGGATAAAGACGAAAGATACAAGTCCGACGACCGGTAAAGCACTCAGTTCGAAGAAATTCACACGCTGCGACTCTCTTCGAACTACGCTTCAACAGTATAAAATCACCTTTGGTAAAACAACAGCAACCGAACCGAAAGCAACAGCAACCGATATGAAAGCAGCATCCGTGCCCTTTGTAAAAATCGTAGGAGCCAATTTGACGCTAATAGATACACTTGATATCGCAACCAGCGATTCTATTCGTATAGTCAGCATCCTTGGCAAAGCCCGTATGGGCAAATCAACCTTCCTTAACTCTATCGTAAGCCGTATTACAGGTAAGAATATAGCACCCTTTCAAACCCAAGATAACGACGAACATTGTACACGAGGAATGGATGCATACTATTGTAAGGAGCAACAACTTCTTCTCTTGGATTGCCAAGGACTCGCGCTCGAGGATTCCAGCCACGATCCAGCACTGCTTCTCTTTGCATATCTCATTAGCGATACAATCATCTTTAATGAGCGCATGATGCTCCAAAACGAGGCACTCAAACTATTGGAGCCGATTTGTACGTTTATGGCCTACATCAATCTGGAGGAAATTCAGAAGCCGAAACTGTACTTTCGTATTTCAGACGGAGACATGGTCAAGAATCCGGCAAAAAACCTCGAAAAGGTCATGATGCGCTACAATGACCAATATCAGTCCATTCGTGATAGCGTAGCGCATCTTTTCCAGCCCGTGATTGGCATTGTGAAAACGGACTCGTTGGATCGTCCCTCCAAGACAAAACTCCAAGGTGGTGATTATCTATCACTATTCGAGACGTCGGAACTAGGATTCGGCGCCGCGATTGATGAACTTCTAGCGGCTCTACCAAAGGGACAATCGGCGGCTGTCTGGAAGAAGAAAATTCCATCAATAGTGGAAAACATCAATCGGAACGAAAAAATCACGATTGAAAAGTTGGATGTTGTAGGGCAGACGGCGCGTCTTGAAATTTTGGAATGGATGAACGCCTTGTCGCCAGAACTCTTTACGCCGATTTCCGTTTTGGGAACTCAAGCGTCCTACGACGCGAATATTAAGCCACGTAAAAAGAGTAAGAAGAACACATTGTCAGAATTTACACGACTCTTCAAATCAATTTCAGGAGCAATAAAGGATACGCAATATGCCCAACTACAAGAACGTCTTGAGACTCCCATTGTAGCCGCTGAAAAGGCGTGTACAGAACGGGCAAATGCCGACTTGAAACCCCAACTGTTTGCTCTTCGCAATCATACATTTCCACCTATTAATACCCTAACAGCTTCAATCACAAATACACCGGCGTCCTTTTACGAAAGTTATCTTGCACCGATTCGGCGGGTTCAAGAGGCCTGTAAACCGCTGTACGAACCGGTTCGCGTAGAATACGAGACTCTGATGAAGAAGACAGAGGATGCGTTTATGGAAAAGATTACGGCGGTGCGAAATGCTGAAGCGGAAGAGATTCAGTCTATGACACAGATATGTAAATCCACAGTTCAGATGTTTGAATCATCGGCAATAGCAGAAATATCTGATATGGTAAACTACACAATTAACGATAAACTGATGTCGATACTAGTATTGGAGTCAACCGCAATTATTACAGCTATGATTAAGACAGTGTCAAATGAGGTTAACGACAAATTACTGGCGATTCCAAAGTTGCGAACGATTCAGTCGAAGGGTGATACGATTGTTGTGCAACACACTTCATTAAACCTTTCCTACGATACGATAAAACCCATTCTTGACCAATTTCGGGACGATATTGGACACTTTACTACGTTATCACCGCTAATTGACGCCATTTGCAATCGCAAGAAGGCGTTGTTATATGGCAAGGCTATTTACACAGAACTTATTGTTCCTGGCGTAGACTTTGTACATGTTAAGGGCGATTATTATATGAGTACGTCTATAATAACCTGTAAAATGACGCCAAACACATTTCACGATATCTACATGAAAAATATTAATGATACATTTGCACGTATGAGGATAAAACATTATGTGAAAGACGACGACGAGTCTTCTATATTTGTGAAGGAGAATGAAACTTCATTCTGTTTCAAGGAATTTAAGCCATTCATAGACACGATATTTCAGAAAACATATGCAAAAATACTAGCTATTGCCTACACTACAGGTAAACCGATTGTGGAGAAAATGAACATACCTTGTAAGCGAAACGCAAGTGGTATTTTGGAATATTGGGCTAATAAATAACGAATTCTACTTCGTAATAGTCAGCCGTGAATTGGTTAGGAAATCCGTATTTTTTACACCCGTTCCGCGAACATCAAGAACGGTCAAATTCTTCAAATCCCGTACCGGTGAAATATCAGTAAGCCCTGAGCATCCGAAGAGTACAAGATGCGTTAGCTTGGGGCAGTTCGTAATCCACGATATGTCTCTGAGATTGTCTACATTGACCAAATTTAATGAGATAAGATGTGGCAGACTTCCTATAGATTCAATACCAGTCAGCGATGTAGCCGAATGATTACAAATTACTACATGTTGACAACTTTTGAGCCGCTTTATATTTTGAATAGATGAGGGCAGATTATTCGTAGCAAATTGTGAATGGCTATTTATTTTATAATGTGGCCAATGACCCCAATGCTGACCTTGACTTAGTAGTGTAGGAGCAATGTAAATAGCACATGCTATTGCACCTTCAGGAATATAAATAAAGCTATTCACCGTATTTGGAATCGGCATTATACCTGGCATAAAGACAACATCACTCGTTGCCTCTTCCATATCATCAAGTCGCTTTTGTAAAGCCACCATATCCGTCAACTGTCCCTCCAATTCCTTAATACGCCGACCCAACGACACTACATCTTCCGTAGCCGAAGCACGACGCACCGAATTAAGTACAAATGTAAGAAGTACGGGTTTCGGAAAGAGCGGTGTAGTATATTCAACCACTACATTAAGATCGCCGTCTACAACACTACAACGAATCGCTACATTTGCGACTCCTTGTAGAGCATTTGTAAGCATCTTTGTGGCAAATTCCAAACCACCGAGCGATGTATACTCAGGAAAATCTCTATCAAAGAACGTAGCCTCGTATAATTTACGAGTATCACGTGTCTCGAAGCGTATAATTGTATCGGCTGCATTTTGTACAATTCGCACATCGTATCCGTTATGTTTGAAGTCCATTGTGCGCAAAACAATACTGTGGTAAAAGGTTCAATTTTCTAAACTACATGGAATACCGATTAATATGTAGTTTAGATAATTTTCGGAGCAGTATATCACAAAAAATTATTTGGCGATAAATCCTAGCTAATGTACCCGTCTTTTTCGAGATAACCGCCTACGAGTACGACGGCCTCCTTTTGCCGCAGTCGTAGTATTCGTAGCATTTGCCGCTGCTATAATTTCTCCCACTACAGCACGTGATTCTATACTTGCAGCAGGTAAACCATCTTCAGAACGGGCGGCTGGCTCAACGACCTCCGCTGCTCTCGGATAAAGTTCATTCCATAGTTGAAGTGCCGCGGCGGCTGTTGGGCGGTTTTTTCCGAATGACCTTAGTTGCTTCGTCAATCCCTGAATCCGTGGTTTCAATTCCGCAAATTTTAGGCTGTTCCTCTTTTTAACTGCTGTTTCTGCTAGTTCCAACACGCCATTTAATTCTGGTAAAAAAGCCAACGATGTTGGATCAAATGATACCATACTACGCAAAAGAACCTCGTATTGTTTGTTAGGCTCATCCAGGTTTACCACTGGAAGATGAGTCGCATCAAAGTATCTACGAATACCAGAGTCATGAAACAATTTGCGACCTGTTATTAATTCGTATAATATACAACCTATTGAAAATATATCTGTTTGTAAATGTTTGAATATAATTCGAATGACTTCTTTATTACTGTCCGCAAGTGTTGCTATTTCAGGAGCACCGTACTCGAATGTCATACCTTTTATGGTTTCACAGCCTTTTAATTTACACGAAAGACCATAGTCTATTAACTTTAAAACTCCACTTCTGTCTATAATTATGTTATCAGGTTTCAAGTCGTTATGCGCAATACCAGATTTATGAAACGCAACGCACGCTGACAACAATTGTCTTCCATAATTTTCGATATTCTCGCGGCTTAATCCTCTTGCTATTAAACTCGTAAGGGTATCGCCGGTAATAAGTTCATAAATGAAATACATAATAGGTGTTTCTCCTGCATTCAAAGGTCGTGTATCGTAATAAACTAATTTTGTGGGTGGTTTATCATCTCCAGGCTTACGCTCAATGATTCCGTAAAAATTACAAATATGCTTGGAAATTGTATCATCGGCGTTTTTTACCATTCCAATATTTTCCGCAATCTCACTTTCTGCATTAAACGCAGTGCGATTGTATTTACCATCCCTAAATCGCAGAACTACTGATTTTACAGCATATTCTACGCCGCCTATACGTGCTTTGTATACAGTGCCTTGAGCACCACTTCCTAATTTACTTATAAATCGTAATAGAACAAATGTACCGTCGTGTTTTAATAATTCTACTTGGTCGGGCAAGTGATTAGCAGCGGCCATTCTAATGTGTGTATGCAAAAAGCAATGCGCGGGCGTATTGAGACGAGTATATAGCAGCAGCGATGTGGATGAAGTGCCTTTTAAAACCCTTGCTAGGAAACCATAACAATTAGAAAACACCCCAAAGATGTCTTGGGGCAGAGGACTTAGGCAATAAGAGTTTTTATATAACAGTGTGTTATATTCATGTAAAGGAGTAAAATACAGTTGAATTGCGATATAGAATTTTAAATAAATTACCCGGACTATTTATGTAAATAATGGATCAACAAGATATGACAAATATTAGGCAGAAATGTTCTTTATGTAGACAAATAAATCATAATAAACGAACATGTTATATACCCCCGTTAATAAACTCAATTAAAGATGATTGGATTAATATAAAAAACATAACTGATTGGACCAAACCTTTAATTATAGCAATAATGAATGTTTCTGGAAATCTATTTAAGTACATACCTGATTCATTCAAATCTGATATTGATATACAAATAAAAGCAGTATCTAATGAACCTAATGCTATTCGTTATATGATTGACGCATATTTGTTACCAGAAGATGCTATTAAGTTATTATGTAGTAAGAATGGCAATTTACTTCGTTATTTAAATTATGAATCGCAAAACGATTACACAATAGCAGAGATTGCTATTAAAAACACTGGCATGGCTTGGTTTTATGTTAGCAGTGCATTGAAATCTAATGAGGAGTTATTGAAATTAGCAATTGCAAAGAATCCAAATATAGTACAAATAATATCACAAAATAAAGAAAAATTTAAGCAAGCTCAGACACTCCTTAAAAATCTTAAATTAACCACACGTTTTCCAAATATTGGTGAATGCGGTATTTGTTATGATAAAAATAATTTAGTAAATTTACAATGTCATGAAACACATAATGTGTGTATAACTTGCATTGTACACATAAATGAACTTTGCCCTTACTGTCGGAAAAAGTTTAAAAAGCCTAAAATTAACAAAGATGTTAAAATATGGAGTTGAACTTATCAAAAATAACCATATCGAATTAATTGTAAGTTTTCCATTTACAGCAGGCTGTATTGCTATTTCATAAGATTCCTTGGAAGGGGATTCAAAAGGATAAGATTCCTTGGAAGGGAATTCAAAAGGGAGTGTTCCTCTTTAATTCATACACCTCTTACAGGAATGGCATCGTCTTCCGATGTCCTGGAGAAAGACAGCGCCGGCAAAACACGATTGATACGTCTTGTCCAGAATAAGGAGTACGACAAGGTGGGTCCATTTATAAAAGAAGTAAAATCACAATTACCCGACCCTAAACAGTTTATAGACTATTTAGAAACACAAGACAATACCGGCCAGTACGCGCTAAACTACGCCAAAAACAGCATTAAGCGCTATCTCGTAAATGAATACCAGGTTGCAGAGGACAATGTTTTAGCCAGCACAAATGTTCCGTATTTATTTGATACTTTAAACAGCTTAAAATTCGATTCCGCTCTGCATTTAAATGTTTTAGAAAGATTGCAATATTTATCAGGACGAACGCCGAACGATTTCATCATGTATGAAGGATTGTTTGCAAGTTTACAGACACTGCTCGACAATAGTACCAAATTTTACAGTAACATACACGAAATATTACAGAACATTACAATGGACTATGAACAGGTGCCGCAAATGAAACGAAAGTTTTACAAGTTTTTAGCCCAAACCGATAAAGACACGGATTCATTACACTACTTACTTAAACAAATAAAGGTCTTTCAACGGAGTTTTGATAATGTATTTAATATGTCGGAAATAATGGCATCCGATACGACGCATGTATATGCTCTTTTAGGCCACGGATGCGTACATATGGAAGAAACATACGAGCGACTCACCGTACCCGATGGAGTTATATGGATTGAGATGGCGGTATGTGGGCATTATGCGTACGTGGAGCCGTTTAAAGCATTTATAAACGACGATATAAGCGATTTTCTACTAAACACACCCGTACCCGTAGACGAAGCGTCCAAAATAGCATATCAGAACTTTTTATACCAAAAATTCGACGGTACGGTACAAGCGAAATTTCCTGGAGATAAAGTTGCGAGCGGAAATAATTCATTGTTTAGTAATCATGATAACTATTACGTGAAATCCGGTATCCATAGACTGTACGAACCAAAGAAAGATGCAATCGAATACATACGGAAAATTCGCTCGCCTATGAATGATACATTAATTCGGTCAATTTATGATGGAAGTATATATCCAACCGTGGAAGATGCTATTAAGAAACAGAATGTCTTGTTAGGATTCACTATTGAAATAGAAGAGATTTTTCAACAAATAAGCTCACAGACATATGTAGCGCGTAAACCTATGATAATTATTAATTCTGGATGTAGAAATCCTTGCGGTCAAAAAGGCGAACTGGAGGGTCCCTCATTGCGAAGACAAAATTCTGAAACGGCGCAAAGTAATTTGCTAAAAAAATTAAGCACCGAAGAGTTGCTACAAGTCAAACCCAACGGAACTACACGATTGCTGTTTTTGATGAAGGAGAAGATGTACACACAGGCCGCGCAATTAGTGGAGCGATTGTCCAACGAGATTGATCCACGGGAATTTTTGACATATCTAGATCGCACAATTAAATCAGACGACGGCGAAAAGTTATTAACTGCTTATGATATGATTCCAACAGATGATTGGGACTTGGAGTCGTTTTTTGATGAGAAAAAATCGGAAGCGCGAGAACAAATAGTACATACAGAGTTGGCTAGAATCAACGCAATTGACGACGTGTCGTTGGTGTTTGAGGAGTTAATTAAAAATGCAAATAAGTATGGAATGTTTCATTCCATTATTCAAAAGCTAATCACCCTAGCTTCAACACATCCAGACGATTTTATACGCTATCCAGATTTATTTACATCAATTCTAAAACTAAGCCGAATCCAGCATTTCGCTAGCCATTATGTTGTATCTATATTTAAAAATATAGCATCGACGTCTGAACGAATCGCAGCGTTAAAAGCTAAATTTGAAGCGTTTGAACGGGAAAACACCGAGTTTAACGCTGCATTAGTTGACGATTTAAAACATGATTTAATTGGCGCACATGTATATCTTAAAGGTGGTTTCCGAAACACACGAAAGAAGCGTAAACACGCACAGAAACGTTTATCGCGGCGGAATAACTATACAACGAGCCCCGATAGGCGCTAAATTATTCACCCACCTTTATAAGTAAATGGCCTCGGCGCATATTCCTGCGTTAACGGCACCCAAAAGCCCAGTGTACTTTTATCCCTCCCCAGACGAGTCTAGTATAGTAGAAAGCTCGACAAGTTCCTATATGCTTCCCGGCGGTATACCAATCCAAACGTTTATGGACGCGCGAAACTATGAAAAGTCTCCGCATACAATGCTAGCAGAAGCCGGTACCAGCAAGGTCTACAAACTTAATTTTGGAGCAAATGATTCAGAATCGTTTGTTCTTAAAGTTATCAAAACGGAAAGAATGCCTCTAGAATTATTACACCGTGAAATAACCATATTGCGACAACTTAAAGGTAAGTGGTTTTCTGTCCAATTGTTGGCGGCAGCCATTGTTCCTGACGGTGTATCGTATATTTTATATCCTTACGTCAAAGGAAAAACTCTTCTGGATGCGCTAAAAGAAGCCGGATTTATAAACGAATTTTACAATCCGACAGACAAGATACCCAATGACGATGAACGAAAAACATTTACTGACATATACAATGCACTTATTGACGCAACGTATGAACTTCATCAAATGGGTATAATCCACCATGATATCAAGCATGATAATATATGGATAACAGATGACAAACCGTTTTTTCTAGATTACGGTTTTTCAGCCTATGTGGGTGAACCTACAGGAGCCCAAGGCCAGTACTATTTTAGACGCGAGAATCGCTATAAGACGTATAATGACAAACCTCCTGCTACGGCAAATATCGATTGGTACGCGCTAGGAACAACGTTTCGCAACTTAAATCCAAACAGCACAGGAAATCCACTACACAAAAATTTACAACGTCCCAATTTAACAAATAATGTCGCAAAAGCAATACGCTACAAGGGTGGACGTAAAACAAGAGGAAAGCAGCAACGGAAACAACGAAAACAGCGACTGACGCGTCGCGCGTAAACTCCCTACACCCAGCTCGTATGTTCCAGTATAGAAGACCACGATACCACGAGTC
>Ga0114979_10003144_pt1 | contig 11107 bp, 13 predicted proteins | sample S_140625_EF_Meta_FD_87315 | JGI IMG/M metagenome (GOLD analysis project Ga0114979, IMG submission 87315) | Freshwater microbial communities from Lake Simoncouche, Canada to study carbon cycling - S_140625_EF_MetaG | ecosystem: Environmental > Aquatic > Freshwater > Lake | place: Lake... | reverse complement strand
AGAGAAACGCACAAGCGTGAGACCCACACTAATCCAGAGAAACGCACAAGCGTGAGACCCACACTAATCCAGAGAAACACACAAGCGTGAGACCCACTTAACACAGATGACCTATGTAACGAGAGTTTCACCGAATTGAAATTTAAGTTTTTATTGAGCGAAAAACCGAAGTCTGCGACCCACGCATTTGAAATTTAGACTTTCGAATTGAAAAAGATCGAGCTGTTAAATAAAAAAGGTGGCGGTATGTTGATTTAAATTTCTTCTTGTCTTATATGTAAATTATATGTAATCTAGATCTACTTTATGTCTGCAAAACAAAGTTCATTTTTTAAACCCGCTCGCACTCAAACACTTCGCTGGTGGATTGAAAACCAACAGGTTTATGGGGGTGCACTTAACTACCGAAAAGTGCAAAGACCTTTTGATTCGAAGAAATTGGCTCACGTGGTTTTTAAAGCAAGTTTAGGTCAGTCGGTCTGGTTCACTAAAAGCGAAAAATCAATCACCAAATTAATGAAACAAATCGCCCTTCGATACTCTATTAAAATCAAATCTTATTCTGTTCAGAAAGATCACATCCATCTCCTCCTTTATCCAGAAAGTTCGACCCAACCTCGACAAGCTAAATTAAACTTTCAAAAATTCTTGCGACTTTTTTCAGCCGAAATGGGAAGAAAGTATAAAAAGATTTTTCGAAAGTTCGGCATTCAAGCACCTAAAAGTATTTGGGCCTATCGGCCGTTTACTCGCCTGGTGTCTTGGGGGAAGAAATCTTTGAATGCGATTTTAAAATATATCAAAAAAAATACTTTAGAGGCCCTGGGATTTGTTCAGTATTCAATTAGAAATCACAGACTTGATCTTTTTTTAAAGAAATTGAGTGAAGAGTGCCGTGTCTAAAATCTAGCCTGACTGCAAAGCCGTAAGCCTATCAACAGATATTTTATCTTAGTAAAAAATGAAACAGCAAACTCAAATTTTCTTAGAAGTCGACACAGAACATGGGATAAGATAAACTCCGACTTGAACAACACGATCAAGATCCTTGTCATCTTCAAGCCATCCCAATAGATGATCTTGAAAATCTCGAATTTTTTCCTTTAATTGGGGAATTCGTTTTGCTGAGACCGATAAATTCAAAATTCCAAGCTCTAAGTTTTCATACTCAAATTTTTTGAGATTTTGGGACCAAATTTTAAGATTTTTTGAATGATAATCCCTAACCATGATTGCCTAATCCTAACAGTTAAGCTTAACTTAACCCATGAAACACATAATCGTCGGCACGAACCGCCCAGGTTCAAACACACTTCTTGTCTCTAAGTTCATTCAATCATTATTCAAAGAAAATGGCGAAGACGTCACCCTTGTTGATCTTGCCCAACTTGAAGTTGATCAATTGGGCCCCGACCATATGGTTGGTAAAAAACCCATGCCTGAAAGTGTGAAAAGTGCGATTGAGTCCATCACTCAAAGTGAGGGTCTTTTATTTGTAATTCCCGAGTACAACGGCGGAGCCCCGGGCGTTCTTAAACTTTTCATTGATTACTGGAAATTCCCAGAAAGTTTTGAATCACGCCCGGTTGCTTTTGTTGGGGTCTCCGCGGGCATTTGGGGGGGGCTCAAACCTGTCGAGCATATCTCTCAAGTGATGGGCTATCGAAATGCTTATCAATTTCCACAGCGAGTTTTTTTAAAAGAAATCCATAAAACTTTAAAAGACGGTAGAATTGAAGATGCTTTTACTTTAAAGCTTTTAAAAGATCAGGTCGCGGGCTTTCAAAAATTTTGCAAAGCTTTGAAGTCTGAAGACTTAGATGCGAATTCAATAAATTCTAAGCGCCCTCAGAAGTAACTGGTTTTTTTTAAACTTTTTCCCAAGTTTTCTCTAGATCAAGTTTAGAGATCCATAATTTTAGGTACTCTTGATCCAGATTCTCAACTTGAGCAACCATATCCTTAACATCCAATAAGTGCTTTTCAGATCCACCGGATCGGTAGAACTCTAACTTTTTAATGATAATGTCTTCCGGTGTTGCAATGGAGGCTTCAAATCCAGGCAAGATAAGAACTTTCTTGCGTCTTGAAAACTCAGAATTCGAGTGCTCAGTGTTATTTCTTAAAACCAAATCAATTTTTAGACCTGTTTCTTGGTGAATTAAATTAAAAGAGCCCATTCGAACGACTTCATCTCGAATGACCTCAAAAGGTGGACAATAATAGTCCTGCAAGGGAAAGTATTGCTCGAAATTTTTTATTTGAGCTGGGTTAATTTCAACAACTAAATCAATATCATTCGTAAAGCGGGGACGACTGTAATACATGGAAGCTAAAGAACCGACTAAGAAATATTCGACTTTTAATTTTTCAAAACGCTCGGTGACATCCTTAAGGATTTCGAGTGGACCCAAGCTCATTTTTTAACCTGGTGTAATTTCTTGAAATAATCAGCTGTCATCACATTGAGCTCTTCATCCGTTAAAGTTAAATTTTCCTGATGAAACTTCATTTTTTTTACTTGAAATGCATTTTTAAACATTTCATTTGCAGTCTCTAGAGAGCTTTGTTTTTTTCTTGAATTGTCTTTATCCGGAAGCTTAGACATGTGAACTTTCTAGACCTTTTTTATTGGAATTACCATCAATTTTAATCTCGCTCAACGAAACAGTTGATTGCCCCACATGGCCTCAGAAAACACCTGCTGATTCGCTTTTAATGCTTCGATCATCGAGGGGCTTGCTTCCATGTTCTGCAAATTTTTAAAACTCAAAAATGTTTGAGATTTTCCGGATTCTATCAGAATCAATTCTCCATCTGTAAAATAAGTATTCCCGCCATTAAAAACCGTCCAGTTCCTGGGGCCTGACTTTAACAGGGATCGACCAAATGATGTGGTCCTCATTTGCTTCATTCCCAGCATATCGTAAAGGGTCGCTGGCAAATCAATTTGTTGAGCCAATGTGTTGGTGTCGATTTCCTTTGGCCAAGACTTCATTTGTGGATGAAAAAAAATGATGGGGATTTGATAATGACTAAGTGGATTTTTTTGATTGGCAAAAACTAAAGGTCCTGTGTGATCTGCAACTAAAACAAACAATGTTTGATCGTACCAGGGCTGCCCTTGAGCCATTCGGAAAAAATCACTCAACGCCTGATCAGTATAAGTAATCGATTTTAAAATCGGATGCTCTGACTGCTCAGGAAACGTTTCTTTTTCTGATCCAGGAACTAAATAGGGCTGGTGTGAAGATAATGTAAAGAGAACCGTAAAAAAGGGAGCTTTCATTTTTGAAATTTCGCTTGCGAAATACTTTAAATAAGGTCGATCCCAAATCCCCCACACCCCATCAAAATCATTTGGATCTGGATACTGCTGACTCCCATAGTATTTTTGAAGCCCTAACTTTTCAGTGAAAGAATCAAAATGCATGGTCCCGTTTTCACCACCATGAAAAAATGAGGTTTGATAACCTTCTTTGCTAAAAAGGGTACCGATGCCTTCGATCTGATGGGTCGAGTACTCGGAAGTAATAAAGGGCTCATCCATCATACTGGGAATTCCTGCTAAAATGGCTGCGATTCCTTCGATGGATCTTCGACCGTTGGCAAGTGCATTTGGAAAAACTAAACTTTGCTTCATCAGTTGATCTAAAAAAGGAGTGTAGGATTTTGAAGTTTTAAAGTTTAAAGATGTATACTCAGATGAAAAGCTTTCTAAAATCAAAATCACTACGTTTTGTTTTTGCTTTTGAAGTTCAGGAATAAAAACGCTTTCTAAATTAGAGCTCTTCGAGTTGGTCAATGACATGGCTTGCTCTGAGGTCATGAACTGAACTTTTTCTAAACCCACGGCGGAAAAGGATTTGACCACTGTGAAGGTCGAATTCAAGGTTAGCAAGTTTAAAAGACTATTTTGAAAGTGATGGGATTGAGCCAACGACAAAGGTTTTTTTTGAATTCCACCTCGAGCAGCTAAAATTAAAATTAAAATTACGACCAATTGAGATCCAACTGTCGTTAGCCCTTGCCATCGAAAAGCCCTTTCATTTTTTGTGACTTTATAAATGAGCCACATAAAAGGAACGCATAAAAACAGACCCAAAAATATCCAATGCAGATAGAGACCTGCCATGGCCCCCGTTTTCCCTTGAGCCTCTGAAAACATTTGCAAAATGGATCTTGTCAGCCTTCTTCCAAAGAAATTCCAAAGTTCATTATCAATGAGACTTAAAACATAAAATGAAAAAGTCACCACCAAGACTGGAAGCCAAAGCCATTTTCGGACCAACCAGCCCCATAAAAAGGTGATCATAAGAATCCAAGAGACAGCAACCAAATCAAACCTAAGACCTCTGAAAATAGCCTCAAAAATCAAGGAAATATCGAGTTCTTTGAAGAGCTCCCAGTTCCAAAACAAAAAAAGCCCTCTCTGCAAGCTGTAAAAAAGCATCAAAGTCAGGCCTAAGCTCAAAATAAACCGCGTTCTCATAAAACTCAGCCTAGCAGCTGTTGCGACACGGGTCATCCTCTGATACATACAGTCCCATGAACATTGACCAAATGAAAAAACGACTTTTTGAAAAATACCCCAATGAACCAGTTGAAGTTGTGGACCTAACGGGCACATCCGACCACTGGGAAGTTCACGTCGAAAGCTCTTTGTTTAAAGGGCTCAGTCGGATTGAGCAACACCAACACGTGATGTCTTGTTTTGCTCCAGAACTTCAAACCGGTGAAGTCCATGCACTTTCAATTAAAACTAAAATTAAAAACTAACAGGAGATTTCCATGTCAGAAGTAACACAAAAAATCGAAAATTTATTAAATCAAAACAAAGTTGTTCTTTTTATGAAGGGCACTCAAAGTTTTCCTATGTGTGGCTTTTCCTCACGGGCTTGCAATATTTTGCAAGATCTTGGCGTCAAATTCCAGGATGTGAACGTGCTTGAAGATGAAGAAATCAGAAATGGGATCAAAGTCTATGGCAACTGGCCTACAATTCCCCAATTGTATATCAACAAAAAATTGGTGGGTGGATCTGACATTATGATGGAAATGTACCAATCAGGTGAACTCAAAGAGCTTCTGAAGTAAATGCGTTGCAATCTGGCCCTTTGGGACCGCTGGCTCAGGTTTTTTCTAGCCGTATTTTTAATGAGTTACGCTATTTTAGGTGGGCCCTTCTGGGCCTGGTCTGGTCTTTATCTGTTGACCACGGCCAGTTGGGGCTTGTGTCCCGTCTATTCTTTTCTTAAAATTAAAACCATATGACTCTTCCCGATTTTCTACCTTCACAAAATATTTTAACCGATTCAGAATCACTTAAAATCTACGGTAAAGATTGGACTTCTTACTATGATATCAAGGCCTCTGCGGTTTTGTTTCCTCGCCACACAGAGGACGTTTCAAAAATTGTAAAATGGGCAAGAGCAAATAAAATATCTCTTGTACCTTCAGGTGGCAGAACGGGATTAAGTGGTGCCGCTTGTGCCTTACACGGCGAAGTTGTCGTCAGTTTCGAAAAAATGAATCAAATCAAAGATTTTAGCTTTATTGATCAAACTGTTGTGGTTGAAGCCGGAGTGATTACAGAAACTTTGCAAAAATTTGCAGTCGAAAAAGGACTTTATTATCCAGTCGATTTCGCCGCACGCGGATCATCACAAATGGGTGGAAATATTGCGACCAATGCTGGCGGGATAAAAGTCGTCAGGTACGGTATGACCAGGCAATGGGTTTCAGGACTCACAGTTGTGACTGGCACAGGTGAAATTTTGAAATTAGATAAAGGTCTGATTAAGAACGCAACTGGCTATGATATTAAACAACTTTTTATTGGTAGCGAAGGCACTCTTGGTTTTATCACCGAGGCTTTGATTCAACTAGTGCCCACACCCGAACAAGCCAAAGTTTTGCTCCTGGCCTGCACGGATCTCTCAAAAATCATGCAAGTGTTTCAGGCTTTTAAGGAAAAAACCACCCTCGTGGCCTTCGAATTTTTCAGTGCTCAAGCTCTTCATTACGTCAGAAAATCCACTCATCTTCCAAATCCACTTCCCTCGCAATCTGAGTATTACATAGTCTTAGAAGTTGAGTGTGCACACGTCGCTATCGAAGAAAAAATCTTGGGTGTTTTTGAAAGCCTTTTGGAATCAGGTGCTATCATTGACGGAGCCATGGCTCAAAGCGCACAGCAGTCCACAGATTTCTGGCGTTACCGAGAGGACATCAGTGAAAGCCTCAGTCCCTACTCTCCTTATAAAAACGATATTTCTGTAAAAATCTCGAGGGTTCCTGAATTTATGCAATCCATGGAAGTTGTGTTCAAGAAAAACTATCCCACTTGGGAAGTGATTTGGTTTGGCCACATCGGCGATGGAAATCTTCACATTAATATTCTACGTCCTCAGAATATGACTAAAGAAGAATTCGTCAAAGAGTGTCAAAAAGTAGACGAGGAAGTTTTTAAAACCATTCAGTTTCACAACGGAAGTATTTCTGCAGAACACGGCGTGGGTTTAACTAAAAAACCATTTCTTCATTATTCTAGATCAAGGGAAGAAATCGAAATCTTCAAAGCTATCAAAAAAGTTTTTGATCCTGATGGAATTATCAATCCCGGTAAGATTTTTTAAGACTTACAAACATTTGAGAACTGTACATGCACAACTGATCCAGCTTTAACTTCTTTGAGTTCTTGGGATTTGTTGCAAGTATCGATTTGAACTTTGATATCACCGAGTTCAGGAAACCGAGGGATCTCTGTGGTTTCTCCTCGAGACCTGAGCTGTTTGTAATCATTTAATTTTTTATTTTTATAAAAAACTTGGTAAGTTCCACAAGGGTATAAAAACCCAGCTTCTTCGTCCTTCATGTAACACTTGATGACCAGCTGTCCTTTTTTAGCATCTTTTACTTGAGGTAACGGAGCTGGCTCTCCATTGATGATTTTGGCAGCTTTAATTACAGTCACAGCTGCAGTTACAACAACTGCACACTCAGCTGTGTTGCCACAACCTTGAACTGCCAAAAGTGCTTCTTCGGACGTTGCAAGCGCAACTCCATTCTTTTTTGGACCACTGCCACAACCAATAACTAATAATAAAAACGAAAAGTAGAAGAAATTTTTCACCTACAGCTCTTTGTAAGGATCACGGCCCAGACGAACAACTCGCTCCCACTCATAGCTTTGAAATTCACGCTGATAATCGGTTAAAAATTCCATGCTCATACGTTTTGGTTTTTGGCAATTATCTTCGGGCTCAAAAGTATGTTGCTCACAAAGTGCAAAATTTCTGACATCACTTTCTTCAGAGACTCGTTTTCGCCATTCTAAAATTGTCAGCGGTCTTCGAGTTTCAATGGCTGGATCTAAAACGTAAACCATTTTTCCTACCCGATAAATCGGAGCCACGTGGTACCACCAACGGACCATATTGCCCGGGGCATTTTTAGTTCTCACAGCCAAATCACCGAAAACAAATATTTTTGAGGTGGGCGGCATTCTTTTCTCAATAATAAAATTTGTCATAAGCTCGGCTCGCACAAAGCAACCATCATCTGGATACAGCCAGGAAAGTCTTCGCTGGCTGATCGGAGAGCTAGGATTTGTGATAAAGCGAGTATCTTTGACGTAATTAAAAATAGTCATCAGATCTTCATTATTTTTAAGATCATAAACCGAGGCAAAATTAATCAAAGACAGATCTTTTGAAGAATCAAAGGCCGAAGGTCCCCGAGCTTGTGTTTGAGAATCAGGTAAATTTCTTGCTCTGGCTTGCTTCCAAGATTCCTGTGGGCCCCGAGCTGCAGAAGGAGCCGCAAGTGCGGCCGAAGCAGTTGATAAAAGTAATAGAAGAACTAAAAAGAAATTGATCATAAAACCACCCTTGTTCTTAAACTTCGTTCCAATTTTTGAATTTGTTCTGAAAGCTCTTTGTAGTTTCGGGTCTCGACGTCCATGACTAAATAGCCGATGCTTTCATCGGTGCTTAAAGATTGCGCGCTGATATTCGCCTTTGCCCGAGATACCAAACCATTGATTTCACCTAAAACACCGGGCTCATTTTTGTGAATATTTAAAATTCTTTTCACACCCGAGCTTTTTTGCAAATCCACTTGTGGAAAATTCACACTCCCTAAAGTGCATCCGTATTGCAAAAATTTTCGAAAACTGTCAGCGACCTCAAGGCCTATCGCATATTGTGCTTCTTCAGTGCTGCCTCCAATATGAGGAGTCAAAATAACATTCGGAATATTTTGCAATGGAGATTTAAATTTTTCTTTGTTGCTGGCGGGTTCTTCTGGAAACACATCAATGGCACAGCCGGCGAGGTGTCCAGATTTTAAGGCTTGAACTAGATCATCGATTTGAATCACTGTGCCCCTAGAAGCGTTAATTAGAAAAGAACCCTTCTTCATCAGCTTCATTTCTTTTTTTGAAATCATATTCAGCGTTTTTGGAGTTTCAGGAACATGCAAAGTTACAAAATCAGCCACTTCTAAAACATCCTCTAAAGATCTCAAAGATTTTGCATTCCCCAAAGGTAATTTTTTAATGATGTCATAAAAAACCACATGCAGTCCCATGCTTTCTGCAAGTACAGAAAGCTGACTACCGATGTGACCGTACCCAATAATACCTAAAGTTTTACCGCGCACTTCAAAGGATCCATTGGCTGATTTGATCCATGCTCCCAAATGGCTTTGAGTATTTCGATCTCCCAGTTGCCTGGAAAGTGCGATCATTTCTGCGATCACAAGTTCTGCAACTGATCGGGTATTGGCATGAGGAGCATTAAAAACAGGAACTCCTAATTTTTTAGCTGTGCTCAATCGAATTTGATTTGTTCCAATGCAAAAAGCACCAATGGCAACTAAATGGGGATTGGCTTTTAAAACTTCGTCCGTGATTTCTGTTTTTGAACGAATGCCAATGGCCTCATACTTTGGCAAAAGCTTAAACAAATCTTTTTCAGAAGGCGCTTCTTTCATAAGGTCCACTTGGAAGCCCTCTTTTTCGAGGCGTTCAGCAGCTACAGGATGAATATTTTCAACTAAAAGAATTTTCAAAACTACGGCCCCCCAGCTTCAAGTTCCAAATGTGAAATGATCCTAATGGTTGGCCCCAACAGGTGCGACACTTGACTGATCGCGCAATTAACAAATTCAAAAACTGATACCCCACATTGTCCCTGAAAAGCAGAAGCCATAGCACTTGAATCCTTGATATCTCTGCCGAATTCCGGCTACGACCTCATCTATTTGCATCCTGGATGCAGTTTTAACCATTGCTGCTCTTTTGCAACAACTTCTCTGAGATGTCTTTTTCACCCAAAACCTGTCCTCATTCGAATTGCCCAAATCACCAAAATGCAGGTGGACTTTTCATCAAAAAATCCTATTACCGCGTAAAAAGACTGGCTCAGTACTTTAGAAGATTTCAATGCAAAAGCTGTGGAAAAACCTTCTCCTCCAGGACATTCAAAGCCGATTTTCATCACAAAAAAATGGATCTAAACTCAAAACTTGCTAATCTGCTGGCCCGAGGCCACTCTCTCAGAGATTGTGCAAGAACTCTTGGGATGACCTATCGAAATACCTATCTTAAATTTCTGTGGTTAGCTGAGCAGTCAAGAATCAAAAACTCTGTCGTTAAATACCAAGCTCAAGTTGTTCAATTTGATGAGCTTGAGACCATTCACCACACAAAATGTAAACCGCTAAGCATAAGTCTGATGGTCAGTGAAACCTATGAGCTTTTAGAGGCAAAAGTGGCTGAAATTCCGGCAAAAGGAAAGCTTGCCGAGTTCTCTCGAAAAAAATATGGCCCCAGATCTGACCAATCAAAGCAAGCGATGACAGAGTGTTTTGAGAACTTGAAATCAAAGCTTGTCACCCCACCCATCAAATTGATGTCAGACGCAAAACCAAGTTATGGGTCCTTTGTTGACCAATATTTTACTCAATGTATTCATGAGGTTCACAATCGATCTCAAAAAGAACGACATCGAGATCGTCTTCACGAAAAATTAGAAAAGAAACACTTTGATCCGATGTTTGCAGTTAATCAGAAGTGTGCAAAGCTTAGGGCTTCAATTAGAAGACTGACCAGAAGAAGTTGGTGCACGACCAAAAAAGTTGAAAATCTACAAGGTCATTTGGAGATTTTCATGGCCCAATCACGAGGGCTTTGGATTTGAATCTATTTGAAAATTAAAAATCGTAAAAATAAACCTGAAGTGAAATGGCTTCAGCTTTTTAGGGACAGCGTAGGGCATCAGTTTCGGAATTAATACCCAGAGCCCACGGTATTGATGCCCGTATGCGTGGTTGAGTCGCCTAAACCGAGCTCACCTTCAGTATTGCCTCCCCAACATTTCAAAACTCCCGCTGCAGTGACTCCACAACTGTGTTCATAGCCTGCGGCCACTGAGACATAGGACACGCCCGAATCAACCGCATATCCGGTCAGGTGATCAGCACTCGATGAGGTATCGCCTACCTGCCCTGCCGAGTTGCTGCCCCAACAGAGCACGCCACCCGCTTCGGTCAAGCCACAGGTGTGGCCGCCCGAACTGGTCGCAAGAGAGACCTGGGAAAAAAGAGTTCCTGAGTTGGAAGTCACCGGCGAGTCACGATCTGTGCTTGAGCCATCGCCGATTTGGCCATCAGCATTTTGCCCCCAACACTTGAGCACGCCGGAAAGCGTGATCCCACAGCTCGTGTTCTGGCCGGCGGCCACAAACTTATAGGCCACACCCGCATCAACAACGACTGGATCTGAAGCGGCAGCGCCGGAATTTCCATGACCGATTTGGCCATGATCATTCGTTCCCCAACACTTCATCACTCCCGCCACAGTGATGGCGCAGGTATGATTACGACCTGCCGAAACGCGAGTGTACAAAGTCCCCGAGTCGGCTGTCGTGGGTGAATCCGAGCCGTTGGTATTTCCGGTTCCGAGCTTGCCATCCCAGCCATCCCCCCAACAGCGCAACACTCCCGCCGAAGTCACACCACAAGAATGATAGGATCCCGCGGCCACATCCGAGTAAAGAGCGCCATCGTCATTGACAAGGACGGGTGACGGGCGATCGGTCGT